>Ga0209040_10002122_pt1 | contig 15665 bp, 15 predicted proteins | sample BogFormECP12_OM3_FD_188240 | JGI IMG/M metagenome (GOLD analysis project Ga0209040, IMG submission 188240) | Bog forest soil microbial communities from Calvert Island, British Columbia, Canada - ECP12_OM3 (SPAdes) (version 2) | ecosystem: Environmental > Aquatic > Freshwater > Wetlands > Bog ...
CCTTACCCTGGAACGGAAATTTACGGTTGGACAGATTGGGATCGCCGCGCCCCACCAGCACCACGTCGCTGGAGAGCACCCCGTCCGCGGACAGTACGCCGCGCGTTTCCACTGTGGTGCGAAACCTGTAGTCTGGGCCCAACTTCGCCAGCGCTAGCGCCGTTGTCAGCAATTTCATATTCGATGCCGGCACAAAATACTTGTCCGCGTTGCGCTGGTACAGGATTTCCCCGCTGTCGGCGTCCATCACCTCCGCTCCCCATTCTCCCTGTCCCGCCACTCCCGTATCCATAAGACCGCTCGCGCGTTCCGCAAATCGTCTTTCATTTGCGGTGACTCGCGCTGGAGATTTCTTCGACGGCGAGCCAGCTGTCGGCGAATGCGATGAGCCTTGCGCCAGGCACGGCGTCTCCAGTGCCAAAACACTAGCCGAGCTCGCTACCAGCAGCAAAAATAGATATACCGCGTTCACCCTATTCCCGCCCATGGCATCGTTCCTTAAAATAGGCACCGTGAAAGTATAGTCGAAGAGTGTGGACCACTCGATTCATCCCGGTTCGCAGCGTAATGTCGTAACGCGGGAGGATCTCAAGCTGGTCGGCAGTGTGGGACGATCCTAATCCGGCGCTCCCGCCAAGCATCTTTTCGATGGAATCCCGGACGTAAATTTGAATAGGAGATTATCATTATGAAGCAATTATGTGCGTTAGGCTTGGGACTCTTGATGCTCGGTCTTCCCGTCACCTCTTCCGCGCGTGACGACGAAAAAGAAGCCGATCGCATTCAAAACGCCGGCCGCGTCGTGAAAGAGATCATGGACATTCCCGACGACATCCCGCAGGATCTAATCGACAAAGCCGAATGCATCATCGTTTTCCCCTCCGTTCTCAAAGCTGCCTTCGTCATCGGCGGCAGCTACGGTCGCGGCGTCATGACTTGCCGTTCCGGTGAGCATTTTTCCGGCCCGTGGAGCGCTCCGACCATGATGGCGCTCGAAGGCGGCAGCGTGGGTTTCCAGATTGGCGGAGAGGCTACCGACTTCGTCCTTCTCGTGATGAATGGCCGTGGCGCTCACTCCATCCTGCACAGCAAGGTCAAGCTTGGTGGTGATGCCTCAGTCGCCGCCGGTCCTGTCGGCCGCAGTGCTTCCGCGGAATCCGACGTAACGCTGCGCGCTGAGGTATTGAGCTATTCCCGCGCCCGCGGTGCTTTCATTGGCGTTTCTCTGGAGGGCTCGTCCGTTCGCCCCGACAACGACGCCAATGAGCGTGTCTATGGCCACAAACTCTCCGCCGAGGACATCGTCTTCAAAGGTGAGGTCCATGTTCCCGCTCCGGCGCAGCCGCTCGTGTCGTACCTTGACCGCAAGTCGCCCAAGAACCTGAGTGCCAAGAATCACGACTAACCACTCTCCCAAACAGGCATCGTTTGCCGACGCCCCGAGTTTTCTCGGGGCGTTTTATTTTTTGAAGCTCCGTAGACCACAAAAACCTGGACTTCTTTTCATTCATGACCTATAGTCATACATGGGTATAGGTCATTGACGACTACTCCTCAATCTCTGGACCCCTTCTCTCGCACCGGCTCCCAAGATCGCCGCGCCAGGCGCAGCGCCGTCACCCGCGAGGCCATTTTTCGCGCCGCCTTGGACCTATTTGCCGCCAAAGGCTTCGCCGAAACCACTGTCGAAGACATTACCGAAGCCGCCGACATTGGCAAAGGCACCTTCTTTAACTATTTCCCAAGTAAAGATCACCTCCTCACCGCCTTCAGCGACATGCAAATCGGTAAGTTGCAAGCCGCCGTCGACGTAGTATTGCAGAGCAACGAACCCATGCCCTCCTTCCTCCGCACCTTGGGGCTGAACATGACCGTCGAGCCGGCCCGCAATCCTTCCATCATCCGCGCGCTATTGCAGGCCAATCTCTCCTCCAGCGCCGTCCGCGAAATCATGCGCGGGAATCACGCGCGCGGCCATGCCTTGCTTACAAAACTGGTGCAAACTGGTCAGGACCGCGGAGAAATTCGCAATGATCTGCCCGCTGCGCAGATCGCCCACGTATTTCGTCAGACGATCTTCGGCACCCTGTTGATGTGGTCCGTTTACGGCGATAGCTCTCTTCCAGAGCGCATCCACGCAGCATTCGATCTGCTGTGGAACGGCATGGCCCCGCGCGAACGGCCCGGCCAAAACGCCGAGCCCCAACCTTGCCCAGGAGAAGCCTAGCCCGTGAATCGTAAGCGCCTCATTCCAGTCGTGCTCGTGCTCGCCATCGTCGCCGCCGTCGCCATTTATGCAGCCGGCTGGTTCCACAAGGACAACGCCCTGCAAGGCTCTGGCACCGTGGAGGCCAGAAATATTCGGGTTGGCTCCAAGGTCGGCGGGCGTATCGATCAGGTACTCGTCCACGAAGGCGACAGTGTGCAGTCCGGCCAAGTCCTGATCACCTTTGACGACAAGGAAATGCAGGCACAGCTGGAGCAATCCAAAGCCAACGCGGAAAAAGCCGCGCGCGGTTACCGCCCCGAAGAAATTGCCGAAGCCCGCGCCGCCGCAGCACAAGCTAAGGCCGACTACGAGCAGCGCCTGAACGGCTACCGCCAGCAGGATATCGACGCCGCCAAGGCCGATCTCGATCGTGCCAGGGCCGAAGAAATTCGCTCCCACGCCGATTTCAACCGCTATGAAGCCCTGGCACAGAAGGATTTAGTCTCCAAGCAGCAACGCGATACCGCGGAAGCCACCTGGAAAGTAGCGCTGGCGCAGCAGCAGAACGCCGAGCACAAATTGAACGAGCTGCAAGTGGGTTATCGCCCGGAAGAAATTGCCTCCGCGAAAGCCCGTTACGAACAAACCCGAGCCACGCTTGAGAAACTCGAACACGGGAATCGTCGCGAGGATGTGGACCTCGCCCATGCCGCCTATTCCTATGATGAAGCGCGCTTCCGTGAGCGCCAGGTCGTTGCGCCAAGTGCCGCCACAGTGGAAGTTCTTGACGTTCGCCCGGGAGACTTGATCGCCCCAAACACCCCGATCGCCACCCTGCTCGAACGCGACCAGATTTACGTCCGCATCTACATTCCCGAAACGGAAATTGGTCACGTGCAGCTCGGTCAGAAAGCTGAAATTCGCGTCGACTCCTTTCCCAATACCGTCTTTCAGGGCGTCGTCGAGCAAATCAATCAGCAAGCCGAATTTCTGCCCCGCAACGTACAAACCCGCGAAGAGCGCGTCCACCAAGTTTTCGGCGTAAAGGTCCGCATCAGCGACACTTCCGGCAAAGTTCTCGCCGGCATGGCTGCGGACGTGAAGCTGCTGAAAGCCGCCAGCTGACCGCCATGGCTACTCCGTCCTCCAATCCCGCGGATGCCGCTATCTCCGCCGAGCACCTGGTTCGCCGCTTTGGCGCAGTTACCGCGGTAAACGACATCAGTTTTCGCGTCGAAAAGGGCGAAATCTTTGGTTTCCTTGGGCCCAATGGCAGCGGCAAAACCACCATCATCAAAATGCTTACCGGCCTGCTTCCCCTCAGCGAGGGCGACGCCTGGGTGCAGGGCCTGAATGTCCGCACCGACGCGGAAGCCGTCCGCGAGCGTATCGGCTACATGTCCCAGAAATTCAGCCTCTACGACGATCTCACGGTCCTCGAAAACCTTACTTTCTACGGCCGCATTTACAGTCTTCCCGCCGAGCGCATGAGGCGCCGCATTGACGAAATCATTCAGCTCAATGGCCTCGAACCCTATTTGAAGCGCCTGGCCGCACAGCTTTCTGGCGGTTGGAAGCAGCGCCTCGCGCTGGGTTGCGCCATGCTCCATGAACCCAAGCTGCTGTTCCTCGACGAACCAACCGCCGGCATCGACCCCGTCGCTCGCCGCCAATTATGGGATCTGCTCTTCGAGCTTTCCGGTCAGGGCATCACTTTTTTCGTCACTACGCATTACATGGATGAAGCGGAACGCTGCAGCCACGTCGCCTACATCTATTACGGCAAGATGATCGCTGATGGCACCCCTGCCGAGCTGAAGCAGCTCCCCGACGTGCAGCCCGCCGGGACGGAACGCATCGAAATCATCACTCCCGAGGTCACTCGCGCCCTTCGCCTCGCCCGCCACATTCCCGGCATTCGCAGCGCCACCATCTTTGGCGAGTCCATTCACGCCCTGGTCGAGGATCATTTCAATCTCGTCGATCTGCGGGCCCAGCTCCAGAAGGACGGCATCACCGTCACGGATATTCGTCCGCTGACCGCCAGCCTCGAGGACGTTTTTGTCGAGCTGACCTACAAACATCAAGCCTTGTTGGAAGCCTCCCGTGCCTAATCCTTTCCGTGGCTTCGGCGCCGTTTTCTACAAAGAGGTGCTGCACGTCCGCCGCGATCCTGGCACGCTGTTTTTCTCCTTATTGATTCCCCTTCTGCAGATGACCGTTCTCGGCTTCGGCATTGACACCAATGTGCGCCAGGTCAACACCGTCGTTTACAACGCCGACGGCCGCCAGGAAAGCCGCGAGCTAATCGACCGCCTGAAAAACTCCGATACCTTTCATGTGATCCGCTACGTCGAAAATGATCACGACCTCAACGACATGATCATCAGCGGCAAAGCCCGCGTGGGCATCAAAATTCCTGTCGACTACTCCGACCGCCTCATCCACCAGATGTCCGCGCAGGTGCTCGTGCTTATCGACGGCTCGGATTCGTCGGTCGCTGGGCAGGCCATCAACGTCACCACCTCCATCGGCCTCGACGAGTCCCTGCGCCGCTCGGTTGCCGACCAAACCGCACCTCGCGCCGTGGATATGCGCCCCAAGCTGCTCTTCAATCCCGACTCTCGCTCGCCCAATTTTTTCTTGCCAGGGCTCACCGCAATCCTTCTCCTTAATGTCACCACCTTCCTCACCGCCTTTGCGATCGTCCGCGAAAAAGAGCGCGGCACCCTCGAGCAACTCTTCGTAACCCCGGTACGCCCGTTCGGCTTGCTTCTCGGCAAGCTACTGCCTTATTTCGCTATCGGCTTCTTCGAACTCTGCAACATCGTGTTCTTCATGCGTTTTGTCTTCCGCGTACCCATTCACGGCAGCGTTTTGCTTCTAGCTTTCCTCTCGCTCCCGTACATCTTCGTTTCGCTCTCCCTGGGCATGCTGATTTCCAGCAAAGCCGCCACGCAGGGTCAGGCCATGCAACTGGCCTTTCTGACCATCCTCCCCAGCATCTTCTTCTCCGGCTACATCTTCCCGCGTGAGACCATGCCTCTGGGTTTCTACATCGTCAGCTACTTCGTTCCCGCCAGCTATTTCATCAACATCACCCGCGGCATCATCCTCCGCGGTGCCGGCTTCCAGCATCTCTGGATCGACGCTCTCGCCCTTTTCGCCATGGGCACCTTCCTCTTGGTGATCGCGGCCCGCCGCTTCTCCAACAAAATCATCATGACTTAGCGGCACCACCTCTGAGGCGGGCCTATGTTTAGCTCCCCACCTTAACCGGCCAGCTTCCACGTCAGGCTCATCTGCGCTGCCGCCACCGGCGCCATCAACTCGCCATAGAGTCGATCCGGATACCCGTATTTCCGGCGAATCTCCGCTAGTCGCCGGCTCGCCGCTAGGCGATACGCGTCCGGCGCCTTGCCGCGGCGCACGAACCACTCCTCGTACTGCTTGGCCAATCGCGGAAATTTCTCGCGAATCGCGGGCAGCAATTGTTTCGCAGAAGCAGGTTGCAGAAACAAAATATTGGAAGAAAACCACGCCGCCCCAGCTTCTTTACCTTTCGCCGCCAGGGCCTCGAGTTCTCCTTCGCCATCGGTGATTCCAGGCAACAACGGTATGGCAAAGAGTCCTGCGGGAATTCCGGCATCGCGAAGCTGGCGCAAGGCTGCGAGGCGCAAGTCCGGACGCGGAGCGCGGGGCTCCAGCCAGCGCGCCAATCGCGGGCGCAGCGTGGTCACCGTCATGTTTATGTACAGCGCGGAGCGCTCCGCAATCCTGCGCAGCAAATCGATGTCGCGCACCACTTGATTGGATTTCGTGGTGATGGAAATACTTAGTCCTTCGCGCTTCACCAGTTCCTCGAGGCACGCCCGCGTCACTCCGTACTCGCGTTCGGCCGGCTGATAAGGATCCGTCGCCGCCCCAATCGCAATATGCTCCGGATGATCCAGATTCGGGCGCTCTCCCGATTTGCAGTATTTCTCGCTTACTTCGCGTCCGAGCAGCGCGCCCGCGTTCTGCTTCACGAAGATCTTCTTCTCAAAGTCCTTGCCATCCAGCTCCATAAATTCGTGGGTATATCGCGCATAGCAATACAGGCATGCAAATTCGCATCCGCGATAAGGGTTCAACGTCCACTCAAACGGCACGCGCTTGGAGTTGCAGCGGTTCAAAATCGAGCGCACCGGCAGCAGAAAATACTCCGGCCGCTCCTCGGACTTCCGGCGCGTTTCCGCCGGAGGAGAAATGGAAGCGAGGCGAGCGATGCCAACCAGTGGCGCAGCGGCAGTCGTGGTTTGCCGCGGCAGCAAACCGGCGCGAGCCGGATCTTCCGCGGAACCACCATCGTCAGCCACAAGCGGGGGGCAACCCGCGGGCTGGCGATCTAGACTACCGCTGGGGTCGGCGAGCGGGGCAAGCTCACCGACCATTGCGTTTGGGCTTATTGCCTGAGCGGTCGCATCAGGACTTTGAGGAAAGAGCAAAGCTGCGGAGGGTGGAACGGGGCGGCGCCGGATACGATAGCCCGGAGCCGGAATGGAGTGCACAGGAGACATAGCCCACCTCGAAACAGTTGGAGTATTTCGCTTTTGTTTCGCCTTGTCAAGCTCTAAATTCGTTTTTTGTTCGCCAAGGAAATTCGTGGTACACGAAGATCGAGGCCCAGACCACTGTCCGCTGGGGCCGGAAGCTCCGTGACGGTGCTGCGGGAATCCCGCCCGCCCGGCGAAGAGTTCAAATTTCGGCATGAATACAGCTTCCAGCGCACTACGGCTCCTCCCTCATCGAAACAGCTGCAACCCTAGCTCTAGGTTGTATTTGCCTCCTCAGGTGCGCCACGCTACTCTTGGACGGGAGGAAGGCCTTGAACGCGAAATTGCGGCGCCAAGCAGTGGTATTCCTCGCAACGATGACCCTCTTTTTTATTGCCGACGGAGCTTGTGCGCAAACCCCGCCTCCGCCAAAGAAGCCCGCTGGGAATACTCCGGCGGCGGTTTCTCTCCCAAACGCCCCGCAATCCACGCATTATCCGATCCTGCTGCTGGCTTTCGGTGGCTCGCCTTCCTGGGACGTGCGCATAGGCGCCAAAGGCCCCGAGCTGTTGGAGCGCCAGGGGTACCCGCCCATACTTCTGGAACCTGGGGAGATTTCGCGCGAAGGAACAACCGACGCCTGGACCTATCGCGCAAAGGATACCGCAACGGGTGCCGAGGTTTCTTTACACTTGACCCGCGAAGCCTGCTCTGACGCCGCGGCAACCAAATATCCGTTTCGTGCCGCCGTCACCCATGCACAAATTGGCACACTGGGAGGCTGCGCGCGCATCGCTGCGGAGCTCTTTCCCAGAATGCCAAATCAATCCGCGCAGGCCGACAGTGACGACGACACGGACAAGGATAAGAAAAAGCCTCCTGCCCTGCCTCCCATTACCAACGCCAAGCTGCCGGTCGCCGTGGCATTCCTGAATCCGGCTGGGAAAATTGTCGTTAGCCGTAATGGAATCAAGAAGATCGCAGCACCTGCGGGTTCACAGCTGTGCCTCTCGCACGACAGCAAAAGGCTGCTATACACTCGCGCGGATCCCAAGCCGAGTCCTCTGGCGACCATCGTTCTCTATACGCTCGATACCGGTCTCTCCCGCGACTTAGTGCATGGCCAGGTGGGCCCGGCGTTCTGGTCTCCGGACGATTCCCGCATTGCCTACCTAAATGCGCTGGACCAGAAATCGCAGGTGTGGGTACTGACTCCAGACGCCCCGGAGCGCGCGGCATCCTTCTCGGCCCAAATCGTGACCACCTTGCAGGGTTGGGCGGATAGCCATACGGTCCTTGCGACGGACGCCCAAAACGCCTTCTGGCTCGGCGAAGACAAACCGCTGCAAAGCATGGCGTTACGAGAGATTTATGGCGACACGTTTCAGCCCAAACCCTCCGATACCATGCGTCTAAACCCTGCAAATTCAGACCTTTTGCTGGTATCCGCCGTTTTCGCGAGCGCCCCGCCTGGATCGCCGTTGGACGCGACGGGAACCGCTAACGGATTTTTCCTGTATGAGTTGCGCTCCAAACGCCGCGTCGTCCTCAGCCCAAGCGATCAGCTCGTCCGACAAGGTGAATGGTCACACGACGGTCTTCAGGTCTTTTACACACGCTTGTCGCCAACCGCTCCCGTTATCTTTCGCATTTTCTGGGACGGCAGCCTTCCACGCCGTTATGCTGACGGCAGCGACCTGGTGGTCGGACAGTAGCGCCGACCTCGAACGAACGGGTAGCTGACAGCGCCCACCGTAGCCACTTCGCCGCACCTGTCCTTTAGGCCGGGGTATGTTGCAAATCGCGGCGCTATACTCTCCCAATGGGTACCCCCGTCCTCCCCGTCCCGCAGCAAGTCGGTATCCTCGTGCTGGACTCCGACGCGCAAAGCGCCGGGGCGGTTCGCGTGATTCTGGACTCCGAGGGCTGGCGCGTGCGCATTGTCCCGGATGCGCAACTCCTACTGACCGAATTGAAAACCGGGGAATGGTCCCTCGTGGTCGCCAATGTCGCCCTTACTCCGCCGAACAGCGCCGCGTTCATTACCCTGCGTGAGTTGGCTGGAGTTTCGCCTGAAGAAGGCGGGCGCATGCGCGTGCTCTTCCTCATTCCGGAAATGACCGGCAGCCAGCACTGCGGCCCTCTCGAAGCTGCCCGCCTCCCTTATGTCGTGCGCCCTTACCATTTGCACGATTTCCTCGAAAAGGTGAGCGACCTGCTGGTCGAAGTCAAAGCCATAGCCGCCCCGATTCGCCAAACCCGTTACGAATTTGGCGGGCTGCGTAAACAGAAAAAAGCCGCCGGGCGCACCAACTCCATGTTTGCCTCCCGCGACTCCTTCTCCTACTCCGACGAAGAGCTCGCCGAGTACGAAAAGAGCGAAAGCGAATCCTCCAGGAATCGCCGTCCCAAGCGCCTGGATAATCTCGGCAACCCCAACCGCTAAAACGTCTTGCAGACCCTTCGTTACCCCGTTGCCCGTTACACCATTACTCCCGTCGCATTTTCCATTGCAAGATTTTTCACCGCAGCCGTTCTACCTCCGTGCGGCAAGTCGTTTCGCTTGCCCAGGAGGGTTTTATGGATCGTGCCGTTTTTCCCGCGCTGCTCAGCGCCTTGCTAGGAGTTAGCGCCCTAGGCTTTGTGTGGTCGGCCCCGCGACCGCCCGAACCGTCACCCAAGCCCGAAGGCGACTGGCACATCCTTGAGCCCATCACCTACGAAAACATTTCTATCTTCCCGGTAACCAGCTCCTCCGGCTACGACACCAGCCACTTCCTGACGCTCGACGAGGGTCTATCGACCGGCGAGGTGCTCGTGCGCGAGCAAGGCTCCGACGGCATTGTGCGCTCCCGCGGCGAGGAGCCTCGCGTGGTTCCGGAGTACCGCGGCGGACCCGCGGTGAATCAGCTGGTTCTCGTGAATCGCAGCAAGCGCCCGCTGCTGCTCTTGGCCGGCGAACTGGTCAGCGGCGGCAAGCAGGATCGCATCATCGGCAAGGACCGCATCGTCCCCGCCGGCGCGCCGCCATTGCCACTGGATGTCTTTTGCGTGGAGCACGGCCGCTGGTCCAGCGGCGCAAGCTTTGTGGCTTCCAAGACGATTGTTCACCCCAGCGTCCGCGAAAAAGCTGCTGTCGACCAGGAGCAAACCCAAGTCTGGAGCGCGGTGAGGAGCGGTTCCACCGCTGCAAAACCGACTGCCCCCATGGCTACGGCGGCCGCGCCACGCATCAACGCCGACGTCTTGTCCAGCACCATCGCTTCCTCCGCGCCCACCGAGTCCTACGACAAGATATACACGTCCCTAGCTTCCGGCGTGTCCATCGACGATTTCGTCGAGCAACTGGCCAGCCGCTTCGCGCGGCAAACCGCGCACTTAAGAGGAGAACGAGTCATTGGCGTGGTGGTGGCCTACGGCGGCGATGTGGCCTGGAGCGATATCTTCGCCTCCGGCGATCTCTTCGATCATTACTGGACTAAACTCCTGCGCAGCTACGCCGTGGAGGCCTTGGCCCGCCCCACGCTCCGCGAAGTCGCCTCGCGCGACGACGCCAGCAGTTTCCTGCGCCGCCTCAACGGCCACGAACGCCGGGAAACCGACCCCAACGTCTATATCTGGCGCGAAATCACCGAAGGCCGCCTAACGCAAATCGAACTAGACGCCCTCGATCCCAAACAATTCACCCTGCACCGCCTGCTGCTCCGCCGCACCTAAATACGCCCGCGATTCGCCGATCTTTTGTAGGGGCGCAGCATGCTGCGCCCCATCTCGGCAAGATCCTCACAACATCTTCCATGGGTTTTTGTCTTTCGATCGATCATGGTCCGTCGCCGCCCACCTGGCGCACTTCGCTGCGGTCCTTTGTACGCTGCAACATTTCTTCCGCGCTCGCCCCGCTAACCGGATGCCGCAGCTGCGGCGCAATCTCCACTAGCGGCACGAGCACAAATCGCCGCTCAGCCATGCGCGGATGCGGCACTTGCAACTCCGCTGTATTAATCACCGCATCGCCATAAAACAAAATATCCAAATCAATCAGCCGCGGGCCTTTGGCAAACGCTTTCACGCTCCCCATACGCGCCTCAATCTGGCGCAAACCACGCAACAATTCCATTGCCGACAGCCCGGTCTCGCCTTGCACCACGCAATTCAAAAACCACCCCTGCTCCAAATAATCCACCGGCTCCGTCTCATAAATTCTCGACTCGCGCAGCACGCGAACACCAGCCTCCGCCAGCGCCGCAATCGCAGCGCGCAGATTTGCCGCACGATTTCCTACATTGGATCCCAGCGAAAGATAAACCACAGTCATGAAGGAGTCGCCGCCAACCGCACCAGCCGCGGGGCTGGGTTTATTTTCGTTGCTTCTTTACTTCCTTACTTCGTTTTTCTCTCAAAACAATCTCGTCTGCCGCTTGGGCAACTCTTTCCCGAAATACTCATAAGCTCGCGCCGTCGCCACTCGCCCGCGCGGCGTCCTGTCGATCAATCCAATCTGCATCAAATACGGCTCGTACATTTCCTCGATCGCGTCCTCTTCTTCGCTCAGCGCCGCCGCCAGCGTTCCCACGCCCACCGGCCCGCCGCCATACTTCTCGATCAGCGCCAGCATTAGGTTGCGGTCCACTTCATCCAGCCCGCTCTCATCCACGCCCAGCATGGCCAGCGATTCCTGCGCCACCGCGCGCGTAATTTTCCCAGCCGCGCGCACCTCCGCAAAGTCTCGCGCCCGTCGCAGCAAACGGTTGGCGATGCGCGGCGTCCCGCGGCACCTCTTGGCAATCTCTTCCGCGCCGCCTTCTTCCATCGCAATATTCAAAATCTTCGCCGAGCGATGAATAATGATCAGCAAATCCTCCGGCTCATAAAACTCCAGGCGGTGCACAATCCCAAACCGCGAACGCAGCGGCGCGGTAATCAGTCCCGCGCGCGTGGTGGCCCCAATCAAGGTGAAGCGGTGCAGCGGAAAAGGATGAATCCGCGCCCCTGGTCCCTGCCCGATAATCAAATCCACACGAAAATCTTCCATCGCCGGATACAACACTTCTTCCACCGCCGGCTGCAAGCGGTGAATCTCATCCAAAAAGAAAACTTCCTTGCCCTCCAGAGAAGTCAAAATCGCCGTCAGGTCGCCTTTACGCTCCAGCAACGGCCCCGCGCTGGTCTTGATGGTCACCTTCAATTCGTTGGCGATGATCTGCGCCAAGGTCGTTTTCCCCAGCCCCGGCGGCCCATACAACAATACGTGATCCAGTGCATCGCCGCGGCTGCGCGCCGCCTCAATGGCAATGGCGATATTTTCCTTCACGCGTTTCTGCCCGATGTATTCGCTCAGCCGCTGCGGACGCACGTTCGCGTCCATGCGCAAATCCTCTTCCACCGCCGCGCCCGACACAATCCGTTGTCCCGGTCTTTCTTCGATCATTCGCCTCGCCGCCCAATCCCTCGGTCTTTTCCTTCGCTTCCTCTACTTCCTATACCTCCGCGTTTCATCGCTTAGGCGCGCTCAACGCCCCCAACGCCGCGCGCAACAATTTCTCCAAATCCGCGGTCCCAGCCTGCTTCTTGCCGCTGACCACCGCCTCTTCGGCCGCCCGCGCCTCATACCCCAAATTCACCAGCGCCGAAATCACATCCGCCTCCACATCCGTCACCGCTGCGCCGCCCGCCGAAGCCACCTTCGGTCTTGCACCCGCCGCCACCTCTGCGCTGATGGCTTCCAGCCGATCCTTCAACTCCACCACCATGCGCTCCGCCGTCTTCCGCCCCACCCCTGGAATCTTCGTCAGTCGCGCCAAATCGTTGCCGCGAATCGCCGGCACTAGATCCTCCACCGTCATCCCCGACAAAATCTTCATCGCCAGCGACGGCCCCACTCCCGACGCCGAAATCAGCATCTCAAACAGTTGCTTCTCTCGCGCGGAAAGAAATCCGTACAGCGCCAGCGCATCCTCGCGCACGTGGGTATGAATCAGCAGCGTCACCTCCGCATGCAATTCCCCCAGCCTGGCGTACGTCGAGAGCGACACCGCCACCACATACCCGACCCCGCCCACATCCACCAGCACCGAGTTCGGCCGCTTCTCCGCCAGCTTCCCACGCAATTGCCCAATCATCGCTCGCCAGTATTGCCGCCCAACACCAGCATGTCAACGCGGGCGGGGGTAGGTTTACACAGCGGGGAAAAGTGATACACCCTACAAGGCACTAAGTCTGCCGTGCGCGTTTGAGCGGAAAATTCCATTAAAAATTGCTGGGTTGCAGGGAAATTGCCGTCACCGGTAAATTATTTTCGCCGTTCGCGTGATTGCGAAGCGTAACTACTCTATTTGCTGTGGGTTACGTGATCTGATCGACTAAAATCAGTCTATTTTCTCGAAGAATTTACAAAATATTGTCTACGACACTAAAATATTTGGTTTCTCCCAAAATTCCACTTGTCCGGTAAGCGCGTTTATCAGGAGCTATACCCTCGGGGCTTATAAATATGAATTAATCGACGCGCTCAGTCGATGGGTCGAAAAGCTTGCTGTTGACGACTATTCGATTTCCGTCCAGATGGAATCGCACGTCAACAGATCCCCCCGTCGGGCAACAGTTTGCGTCCCCGTCTTTCCAGACCGGCATGTGATACCGCAAGTCAGCCATATTCAAACCGCCGCCCTTCCAAACGCCGTATCCGGTGGGGAGAACCGACCTGACCGCTTTCGTGACTATCTCCGTGTCGATTCTCGCTGCGCCGGAAGGCGAAAACTGGAAATAATCTTCGTAATAATTATTGCCTGTTCCAGGAATTAAATCACGCGTCACCAAGATTTCTTCCGATCCCACCTTCATGAAGAAAGACGGTTCAACATGCGCCGCGGTTGGTTGTAGGTGGTAGATCTCCCGGAACTGCCCAGGGGAAACTTCCACTAGAATGGATTTCCAGTCGATTTCTCCTGTTTGCGCGTGACCGTCGAAGTAGTAAAACACATCGTAAATCACGAAGCCGAACATTGTTCCGACCTTCCTTCGTTCAGTCTTGAAGGTGTGACTACGATGAACTGTTGCTTTGCCACGTGGCGTGCAATCCGCGCAGAACTCGTCCCCATCATCACGCAGGAACGGATCTCGAACGAAGTAAGAAAGGGGATGTGGCTGGGGCGAGTCGAAGGAGTCACTTTTTCCCGATTGGATGTGCCGTTGCCAAACCGCTGAATTCGCCGAACTGGCGATGAAAAGATATAGGATGAACGACTTCATGTTGCCCCCCTGGATGGCACCACAACTTCCGAAGGCAGACCTGATGGTCTTTGGAAGAATCTGATTCAGGGAGGTATGCACCTCGCATGCCACACTTCGGGAAGCAAATACACGGGTTACGAGCGATCCAGGATGGAATCGAGTCAATTCAAGCACACTGTGTTTGTTCAACAACGTCATTGTGCCTGATAAGTCGCGTTACCGGACAAGTGCCGGGGAGCTTCCTCCGTAATTCATCTTCCACGAGCAGCATCCCAGATTCGAAACCCAGCAAACGCTATCGCTAACACAAACATAGTAATCGCCGACAGGAGAGCCAATTGATAAATGATGGGCGGGTGGCCGATAGGTTTTTCTGGAAGTTGAATTCGGGTGCCGCATCCTTGCGGGCTTTGCAAGGGTGCGGGTTTTGACTCTGCTTACTTTATCTGGTTGTTTGAAAGGAACTCCGACTTATGTTTGAATAAGCCCCCGGGGAGTCCTCATGAAAACATACAACGTCATAGGCTATTCCATTATTCTCGCCTACATGCTGGCCTGCCTGTATTTCGCGCCCGCCCATTTGGGACTTTGGAACGCCATGCTGATCGCCGGAGTTTATTTTATCTTTTGCTGGTTTCTCGGCGGCTTGTATTTGGCCGACGTTCTTCACATGGGCATCGCTCACCGCGCCCTCGACTACCAGGAATGGTTCATCAAAGCCGTCACTATCGTGAACAACGTTTTCGGGCTCTATGTAAATCCCATCTCCTGGGTGAATCGCCATCGCTTGCATCATCTGCATTCCGACCATCCTGGCGATCCCAATAAACTGGACGGCGATGGTTTCTGGCGAACCCTGTATCTCTGTTTAATGCCATATCGCTGCCAGGAAAATCTGGCCGGCGACAAGATTTTAAAGTCGCTCACCTTTCGCGTGACCGCCAACCCGATTTTTGCCGTCGCTGCACAAGCCTTTAGTTTTTATCTCTTATGGAAGCTGGTGGGAGGCCTGAAGTTTGCCCTGGCGATGTGGATCGGAATACGAATTTTCGCCGCGTGGGTAAATATGGTGCAAAACTATTGGACCCACACGCGGCAATTTGGCTACCGCCGCTATGACGATGAACAGGACAACGCCATGAACATCGGGGAGTGGCTGCCGGTAACCGCCACCTTCAGCGCTTGCCTGCAAAATAATCATCACCACTATCCCAGGCTTTTGCGCCTAAGCCACGACAAATCGGAATACGACTTCGGATTTCTAACCGTCAAAGTGATGAAATTTCTCGGCTTGGTGAAGGCCACGAAAAAGGGTGCGGAGTTACCCGCGGACGTTCCCTTAGGCGCCCTGGAATTTTAGCGATGTTCTTTGTTTTCTCTGTGACCTCTGCGCTCAAAATTGGTCCAAGCACAGCGCCGTAGGCGCGGCAAAATTTAGCCCAGGCCGGGAGGCCTGGGTGCTCGCCGGATCCACGCGAGCGCCGTAGGCGCGGCACATTCCGGCTTTTTCCTGCTGCGTGTCACGGCATTCTCTTTCTCTTTATAAACGGCTCAATGGTCTGCCCCAAAAAGCTCGGGGGAATTTCTTCGCCCGCCAGACCATACTGTTCCGGCCATTCCTTCGGAAAATAATAAGTCCCAAAAATTCTATCGATCCACGGAAAATGAATCGCAAAGTTCCTGTCGATGGC
>Ga0209040_10002123_pt1 | contig 15665 bp, 12 predicted proteins | sample BogFormECP12_OM3_FD_188240 | JGI IMG/M metagenome (GOLD analysis project Ga0209040, IMG submission 188240) | Bog forest soil microbial communities from Calvert Island, British Columbia, Canada - ECP12_OM3 (SPAdes) (version 2) | ecosystem: Environmental > Aquatic > Freshwater > Wetlands > Bog ...
CGACCTCGTCGAACGGCAGGATGAGGTTGACGTCGTCCGGCTCACGGCGGAGCCAGTGGGCGAGCCGGGCCAGCGTCTGCCGGCGCCGGACCCGCAGGACTGACGTTCCGCACTTCTCGGTTGGGTTTTCCCGGTAATTAGCGGGCTGGCTTCTGGTGTTCTGGCAAGGTGGCCAGGATTAGGTCGCGGGCCTTGTCGCTGACTTGCTGCATCTGGGCGAGCAGGTCGCCGAGCGCGCGGCCGTTGCCGATCCATTCGGCGTAGAGGGCGGCCTGGGCTGCGCTGAGGCGGCGGGTGACGGTCTTCCCGCTGACCTTCCGGGTGTACTGCCAGTAGGGGCCGTGGCGCCTGGCGGGGTCGGCGTGGCATGAGCAGCCGGCCGTGCCGCATACGTTCCGGGTGCTCAGCACGGTGCCGGAGGCGGTGAACCCGATCTGTGCGATCTGGGCGGCGAGGTCGCGGTAGCGGGCCCGCAGTTCGGCGAGGCCTGCTTCTTCGGTCAAGGATGTTCTCCCGTGTCGTGCGGCGTGCCGGCTGGCGCGCGCCTGCCGTAAGTATAGAGACTTACGGCAGATACCGGGCTACCGTCAAGGAGGTGGCGATGGACACGCCGGCGTTCACGCTGACCACCCAGCGTCTCGGCGCCCTGCCGCTGATCGGCTGCTTCGCGGCCCGGATGGGCCTGCCCCGGCTGCTGGATACCTGGGTCCCGGCTGATGATGCCCGGCTGGCGCTGGACCCCGCGGTGGTGATCGCGGTGATGATCGCGAACCTGGCGGTAGAGCACCGGCCGCTGTATGCCCTGGGCGAGTGGGCCGCCGCCTACGAGCCGGCCCTGCTGGGGCTGGCCGCGGGGGAGGCGGAACTGCTCAACGACGACCGGGCCGGCCGGATGCTGGACCGGTTGTTCCATGCTGACCGGGGCAGCCTGCTCACCGAGCTGATGACGGGCGTGATCAGCGAGTTCGCCATCGACTGCTCGCGGCTGCACAACGACTCCACCTCCGTCAGCGTGCACGGCGCCTACCAGAACGCCGGCGGCCAGGACGTGGCCGGCACCCCGGCGCCGGCGATCACGTGGGGGCACTCCAAGGATTACCGGCCGGACCTGAAGCAGCTGGTGTTCATCCTGACTGTGACCGGGGACCACGCCGTGCCGGTCATCTACCGGCTGGCGGACGGCAACACCAATGACGACCCGACCCACATCCCCACCTGGGACGCGCTGGTCAAGCTGACCGGCGGCCCCGGCTTCCTGTACGTCGCGGACTGCAAGCTCGCCTCGGCGGAGGCGATGGGCCACATCGACCGGGGCGGCGGCCGGTTCATCACCGTGCTGCCGCGCAGCCGCAAGGAAGACGCCGCGTTCCGCGCCTGGATGCAGGACCACCAGCCGGACTGGGCCGAAGCTCACCGCGCACCCGGCCGGATCGGCGAGCCGGACCAGGTCTGGTCCGCCTGCCAGGCGCCGTGGCCCTCCGCGGAGGGATACCGCGTCGTGTGGATCCACGACAGCGGCAAGCAGCTCCGCGACGCCGCCGCCCGCGCCCGCAAGATCGAGAAGGGCGTGCAGGCGATCGAGGATGACCTGGCCGGGCGGCTGTCGTCCCCGCGCACCCGGCTGCGCACCGCCGCCGCGGTCCACGTCGCCGCCGAGACCGCCCTCGCCGACGCCGGCGCGGCCCGCTGGGTCCGCTTCACCGTCACCAGCAAGACCCGGGAGTCGTTCCGGCAGGACGGGCCCGGCCGGCCCGGGCCCGCCACCACTTACCGGCGCATCGAGAAGCAGTCCTTCGCGGTCACCTGCGACATCGACCACGACCAGGTCAGCTACGACGCGGCCAGCGACGGCTGCTGGCCGCTGATAACCAACGACCGCGACATGACCACGGCCGGCGTGCTCGCCGCCTACCGGTACCAGCCGAACCTCGAGCGCCGCCACCACCTGCTCAAAGGCGTCCAGGACGCCGCGCCGGTCTGGATCAAGACCATCCCGCGCATCGAGGCCATCTTCTTGTGCCACTTCATCGCGCTGCTGATCAGCGCCCTGATCGAACGGCAGATCCGGATGGCGATGAAGGCGGCCGAGATCGCGAGGATCCCCATCTATCCCGAGCTGCGCGGCTGCGCCGCGCCCACCGCCGACCGGATCTTCGAGATCTTCGCCCACGTCTCCCGGCACGAGCTCCGCGACACCGCCGGCAACCTCATCCAGGTCTTCGAACCCGAGCTCACCGAGCTGCAGCTGAAGATCCTGGACCTCCTCGGCATTCCCGCCACCATCTACAGCAGAGCCGCCGAACCCCGGCCCGCCGCCCGCTAATCCCGGAGATAACCCAACCGAGAAGTGCGGAAGGTCAGACCTGCGGCCCCACGGCCAGGATTTGTTCCTGCTCGGCCCGGCAATCACGGACGGGGAAGAACATGTCCTCGGCCATCGGCATGACGTACCTCCTCGGTCACCTCAGCGTGTTCGGCGTCGCCCCCACCTACATGCCCCAGATCGACCAGCACCTCGGTGACCTGCTGGCGACGAAGGTCTAGTTGCACGCCGATAGCGACGGCACCTTCGGCGCCTCGCATCGATCAGCCGGATCGTCCGATTCTGGGACACGTGACCGTCTCTCCACCGACCTACGGTCGGCCTACTAGCGATCCTTGGTCGCTAGCGACCAAGGATCGCTAGGCATCGCTGACATCGATCGGGCAACGGGAGGTCTTCCATGAAGGCGTTGGTATTTCATGGTCCGGGCAGCAAGGCGTGGGAAGAGGTGCCCGATGCGACCGTGCAGGAGCCGACCGACGTCGTGGTGCGAGTGGACACCACGACGATTTGCGGAACCGACCTGCACATCCTGCACGGCGACGTCGCCGCAGTAACCGACGGCCGGATCCTGGGCGACGAAGCGGTCGGGACCATCACCGAGGTCGGCGACGCCGTGGGCGGGTTCTCCGTCGGCGACCGCGTCCTGGTCCCCGCCATCACCAAATGCGGTCGCTGCGAGTACTGCCAGCGCGGGATGCCCTCGCACTGCCAGACCGTCGGCGGCATCGGCTGGATCTTCGGACACCTCATCGACGGCACCCAGGCTGAGCTGGTGCGCGTACCCTACGCCGACACCTCGCTCTATGCGGTACCCGAAGGCGTCGCCGACGAACAGGCCATCTTCCTGGCCGACTCGCTGCCCACGGGCTACGAAGTCGGCGTCCTGGCCGGCAGAGTCCGCCCGGGCAACACCGTAGCCGTCGTCGGCGCGGGCGCGGTCGGACTCGGCGCGATCCTTACCACCGGCCTCTGGGGCGCCTCGAGGGTCATCGCGGTCGACACCAACAAGTTCCGTCTCACCAAGGCCCTGGAGTTCGGCGCCACCGACGCGGTCGAGGCCGGGCCCGGTACCGCCACCGACGTACTGGGCCTGACCGACGGCCTCGGTGTGGACGTTTCGATCGAGGCCGTCGGCTTCCCCGAGACCCTGCTCACCGCAGCCTCGCTGGTCCGCCCCGGCGGCACCATCGCCAACATCGGTGTGCACGGGATCCCGGTCGAGCTGCCCATGCAGAACATGTGGATCCAGAACGTGACCCTCACGATGGGGCTGGTCGACACCGTCTCCATCCCGACCCTGATGAAGATGGTGGCCGGCGGGCGGATCCCGGCGGAGAAGATGGGCACCCACTCGTTCACATTCGACCAGATGGACCAGGCGTACGACGTGTTCAAGAATGCCGCAGCCAACGAAGCACTCAAGGTCGTCATCACCCCCGCCTGACCGACAGGCACGAGGCGCGGACGCGCGTGGCATCACGCGTCCGCGCCTCGTGCTGAGGCAACGAGATCGCGAGGTGCAGGCCTGATTTCCGGCTAATCCGAAAATCGGTGCCCGGTAGGCGCGCGGCAGCGTCCGCTGTGATGCCTGCGGTGTCGGCTGATGCTGCCGATGGCTGGGCCGTAGTCATGAGATCTGGTGCGTGATCACGGCCAGTGCCTCGCCAGCAGATCCGCAACGTCGCCGGGAGACGAGGCCACGTGCCGCGGCGCTGGACCGTTGTCTGGCGCGTCGTGCCCCGGCCGGACAAGACGGATGACGTATGAGCCCGCATCCATACCCCCGCGAAAGTCGCGCGCCGAGGTCGCGACGTGCACGTGCCCGCTCCGGCGAGCAGCTTCGCGCGCACGGCGGTAGATGACGGGTGCGGGCTACGGGCATGCAAGCGCTCGGAGGTGAGCACGTAATCGTCGTCGACGAACGGGGCCACCTGAGTGCGGGCGAAGATCTCATCATCGACAAGGAACTTCACATGGAACATGACCGGCGGATCCAACGACGCCACCCGGGCCACGGTGAGCAGGTCGCCTGCGGGGGCACCGTCGATGCCGCAGTGAGCAGGGCTATATGGCGGCGAGTTCAGCAGCGGACAGGGCCGCCGTCACCGCCAACCTGGCCTGTTTCCGGCGCATCGGCATAACACGACCCGTCGGCCGTAGCGACGTCGTTGTGATGTTCGCCATCCTGACTGAGTTCTGGGTCCGCGGTCCCCGCGACCTCCGCAGCCGTGGCATCACGCACTGCCGGTGGCGGCTATCACAAACACGCCTTGTGACGGACGGGGTAGTACCGACGTGCGATATCCGCCGATGTGCGTGGTCGGCGGCAGTTCGGGAAAGGGAGCGGGTGCGACCCCGATCCGGTCATTATGTGAGCCTGGTTGACCGCGGCCTGGCCGGCGGAGTTGGCTCCGCCGGCGATGAAGACGTGCTCGCGGGCGAAGGCGGCGGCTTCGGATGCGGTCGCGCCGTGGAAGACGCCTGCGCCGAGCAGGGAGTCCAGGCCAGGGGCGTCGAGCCTGCGGTAGGACACGCCTGTGGTGATCAGGACGCTGCGGGTGAGGCTTACCTGGCCGTCGGCCAGGCGCAGCGTGGGGCCGTCCGCGGCGGGCTGGAGCCCGGTGACCGGCCAGGCCATGGACGGGATGGCGCCAAAGGACCATCCCGCCAGCACCCCCTGGCAGCGAGGCTTGTCTGCTACTGCGCAGGGCTGCCCTATCTCTTGCCGGGACCCGCCCGCGCCACGGACGTATCAGGAGCGGTGCCAGCCGCTCCGTACATGACGAAAGCTCGGCCGGCCCAGCCTCCGGCTTGCGGGTCAGGCCGAGATTCACAATTCGGAGGAATTGAAGTTGGCCATGACCACTCCCCGACCGCCCCCGGGGGCGCGAGCGGACCTACGGTCAGGTGGGCGCAGTACCTTCTGGCCATCGCCTCATGCGCTCGCGGCGCAGCGCGGTTAGGCTTTTGATCAGTGACAGATCACCGGCGGCCGCACGGCCTGGCTGATCGCGCTCACCCGGCAGGGCAAGGGCTGACGTCGGATGCCTGAGGTCTCGAGTGGTACGGCGGCCTCGCTATCCCGGCGTGCGATCGGGCCAGGCATCGGCCGGATCAGCCTGCCCAAGCCGCTGACCAGCTTCGTCGGCAGGGAACGCGAGCTGGCGCAGGCAAAACGGCTGCTCCAGGGCAGCTGCCTGGTCACGCTGACGGGGCCGGGCGGCAGCGGCAAGACCCGGCTGTGCATCGCCCTGGCCGCGGCGGTGGCCGGCGACTACCAGGACGGCGTCTACTTCGTGCCGCTGGCGCCGATCCGGGACCCGGGACTGGTACCCTCGACGATCGCCCAGAGCATCGGGCTGCAAGACGCCAGAGACCGTCCCTTGATGGAGCACCTGGTCAGCCAGTTGCGCGACCGGCAGCTTCTGATCGTCCTGGATAACTTCGAGCACCTCCTGGCCGGCGCCCCGGTCGTGACGCGGCTGCTGCAGGAGACGAGCGCCGTGCGGATCCTCGTGAGCAGCCGCTCGTCGCTGCGCGTTTCCGGGGAGCGGGAATGCCCGGTCCCGCCGCTCGCGGTCCCGGAAGAGGAGGACCAGCCCACGGCCGCGTTGCTGGCCGCCTGCGAGTCGGTGCGCCTGTTCGCCGAGCGGGCCGCCGCCGCGGTGCCCGGATTCACCCTCGACGACGAGAACGCGCCGGCGGTCGCGGCCATCGCCCGCAGGCTGGACGGGCTGCCGCTGGCCATCGAGCTGGCGGCGGCGCGGGTCAAGCTGCTGCCGCCGGAGGCTATCTTGCCCCGGCTCGAGCATTCGCTGGGGCTGCTGACCGGCGGCGGCCGGGACCTGCCGGACCGGCAGCAGACGCTGCGCGCGACGATCGCGTGGAGCTATGACCTGCTGACCGAGGGGGCCAGGCGGCTCCTCGGCGTGTGCTCGGTGTTCGCCGGAGGCGCCAGTCTGGAGGTCATCGAGGCGGTGTGCGGCGCGGCAGCGGATATCGGCCTGCCGGTGCTCGATGGCCTGGCCGAGCTGGTCGACCACAGCCTGCTGCGGCAGGTGCGCAGCCCCGGGCCGTCGCTGGCGCGGTACGCGATGCTGGAGACGATCCGGGAGTACGCGGCCGAACGCCTGGCGGCGATGCCGGAGGCGGAGCGGGCCCGCGGCGCTCATGCCGCGGCTTTCCTAGCCCTGGTCGAGGCCGACGGCCGCCCGCATGCGGGCCTGACCAAGAAGGAATGGCTGGAGCGGGTCGAGGTCGAGCACAACAACGTCCGTGCGGCGCTCAGCTGGTACCGTCGGCATGATCCGTCCGCCGCGCTGCGGCTGGCCGCCTCGATGTCCGCGTTCTGGTCCCTGCGCGGGCACCATACTGAGGGCAGGCAGCGTCTGGGTGAACTGCTCGGCCTGGTCCCCGGCCCGGGTATGGCGCGCGTCAGCGCGCTGAACGGTGCCGCCTGGCTGGCCATCGATCAGGGCGACTACGCCCATGCCGCCGACCTGCTCGGGGAGAGCATCGGGCTCAGCCGGACGCTGGGCGACAAGGTCGGCGAGGGCATCGCGACCGTGTACCTCGGCCGCAGCAAGATGTCCAGCGGGCGGATCTTGGAGGGGGCACAGGACGTGGAGCGTGCCGCCACGCTGGTGAACGAGGCGCGCGACCGCCCGGCGATCGCGTTCGCGATGTTTTACTCCGCCCTGGTCGCACTGCTCACGGGCAGACTGGAAGCTGCCTGCGATCTCTTCGCGCGTTGCGGCGCGACGGCCACCGAACTCGGCCTGGCGCCGCTGAGCGCGCGCGCCCGGCTGATGCTCGGCTTCCCTCTGCTGGACCTGGGCGAACTGTCCGCGGCCAGGAAAGCGCTTGCTGAGGGGTTCCAGATGTCCACAGACGTCGGCGACCGCTGGTTCGTCCAGCTCGGGCTGGGCGGATTCGCCGGGCTCGCGGCAAAGACCGGGCGCCCCCGGCTGGCGCTCCGGCTGGACGGAGCCGCCGACGCGTACCGGGACGTGAACGAGTTCTCCATGCCAGGACCGATGGAGGAGATTGTCGACCGTTGGCTCGTGCCGACGCGGGCCAGGACCGGGGCGGCGGCCGGGCGGCTGCTCGCGGAGGGCCGCCGGCTGAGCCCCGAGGAGGCGGTTGCTCTCGTCCTGGCGAACGAGCCGGATGACGCCCCGGGGCCCCGGCAGACGCTGACCCGGCGGGAGGCCGAGGTCGCGGCGCTCGCGGCTCGCGGGCTGACCAACCGGGACATCGCCGCGCAGCTGTTCCTTTCGGTCCGGACCGTCGAGGTGCACGTCGACCACATCCTCACGAAGCTGGGTTTCCGCACCCGGACCCAGCTGGCTGCCTGGGCCCATGAGGAGGGCCTGCTGGCGGAAGATACGTAGCACCTACGCAATCCTTCAGATGGCCCGGGGGCGGCGGCGGATGCAGGGTTGGCCGCATGAACGCTATTCCTCTTGCCCAGTCGGCCGCCCCCGGTTTGGTGACCCGCGGACGCGGCGGTTCCCGCGCGGACTGCCAGGTGCTGGTCGTCGGCGCCGGCCCGACCGGGCTCGTGCTCGCCGCGGAACTGCTGGCCCGCGGCATCCACACCCGCGTCATCGACCGAGGCGACGGGGCGGCCCTGCAGGCCAGGGCGATCGGCATCCATGCCCGCACGCTGGAGGTTCTCGACATGATGGGCCTGGCGGGGCGGTTCATCGAGCATGGCCAGGTGGTGCGTCACCTGCGCTTCTACTCCGAGGGCAGGTGCCTGACCAGCCTGGAGTTCGGGCGCTGCGGCTCGCGGTTCGGGTTCCTGCTCGACCTCCCGCAGGACGAGACCGAGCGGCTGCTCCGCGCCCGGATTGCCGAGCTGGGCGGCGTCGTGGAGCAGCGAACCGAGCTCAACGGCCTGACCGCCGGCGGCGACGCCGTCACCACGGCCGTCCGCGGGGTTCACGAGGGCCAGGCCCGGACGATTACTGCCGAATACGTGGTCGGCTGTGACGGCGCGCACAGCCGGGTGCGGAGCGAGCTCGGCCTGACCTTCCACGGGCACCCCTACCCGCAGGAATGGCTGCTCGCCGACGTCCTGCTGGACTGGGACCTCCGCGAGGACGCGGTCCATGCGTTCTTCCGGTCCGACGGGCTGCCGGTGATCTTCTTCCCGATGCGCGGGCACCGGTGGCGGGTGACGCTGCCCTTCGCGGGGAACCGGGACCGGCAGGCCCCCACCCTGGCCGAGATCCAGCAGCTGACCAGCCAGCGGGCGCCGCGGCCGGTCGCCGTGTCCGATCCCACCTGGCTGGCCAGCTTCCGCTGCCATCGCCGGTCGGCCAGCGCCTACCGGCGCGGCCGCGTGCTGCTGGCCGGCGACGCGGTGCATATCCACACCCCGGCCGGCGGCCAGGGCCTGAACACCGGGATCATGGACGCCCACAACCTGGGCTGGAAGCTCGCCCTTGTCGTCTCCGGCCGGGCGCCCGACACGCTGCTCGACACCTACGGCACAGAGCGGCGCCCGGTGGCGGAGGACGTGCTCAGGCTCACGCACGCCCTGGTCCACTACGGCACCATGAGCCAGCCCGTCAAGCGCCGGGTCCGCGACATCGCCGTCCCGGCCCTCGGCCGCAGCCCGGTCATCCAGCGCCGGGTGGCCCGCAGGATCAGCCAGGTCTACGTCACCTACCCGCCGGGACCACTGGCCCGCCAGGACCGCGGCCGAGGCGGGCCGAGAGCCGGCCAGCGCATGCCCGACATCCACGTCCGCGCGGGCAGCCAGCCCACCACGCTGCACCGCGTCCTGCGCGGTGGCCGGCACGTCCTGGTAGTTCCCGCGGGTCACCTGGCCAGCGTGCTGAGCGACTCCGGGCTGCGGCCCTACAGCAGCGACCTCGAGGTCGTCACGGGCGACGTCGCGCAAGCGCCGAGACCTGACAATGGCACCGGGCCGGTCATCCTGGTCCGGCCGGACGGCCACGTGGCGGCCCGAGGAAGGCCAGGCAGCATGGAACCGGTGACTGGTTACCTACGCGACCTGTTCAGGGAACCGGCCGGCCATCCCAGGGCGCGCACCCTGAAGACGGTGCGCTATACCCCGTCTGCAGCACCGCCGCAGACCAAAGATGATCTTGAAGATGCTGCTGCGGGAAAGCCCAGAACCGAATTATCTGCCCGCCGCCGAACGCGAGGCCTGCCCTGGCCGCAGGCGCAAGGACTGCCAGCCACCGGCGTGTCACGCACCTATACGTCAGCAATATGAACAGCGCAGGGCGAGTCGGGAGCCTCGGGGGGAACTTCGAGTCGCCGGTCCACAAGATCTGACGGCCGGGTCCTTATATTGCGGTTTGAGGCTGGCGACCGCCGGCTTTGGCGGGCCGCTGGGAGGCCGCGAGCCTCCGGTCCGGCGGCTACTGTTGGGCGGCCCGGGCCGGCCCTCTCGGCCGGAGGCCGCGCCTACGGTTTGCGCCCTGCCCCGCCGTAGTTGGCTAGCTCGCGGCCCTGGCCCACCTCTCCGGTTCCAGGCCGCCAGCGGTGCAGCTGGACGACGCCGGGCTCGACCAGGTCCAGGCCGGTGAAGAACCGGCAGACGCCGGCGTAGCTGCGGGCGGTGACCGGAGCGGCCGCCTGCTTGTTGTACTCGCCCATGGACCGGGTCATCTGCTCGGTGGCGACGTCGCTGGCCGGGTGTGCGATGGCCAGGTAGCTACCCGCCGGCACCGCGGCCATCAGCCGGGCCACGATCGCGGCCGGGTCGTCCTGGTCGGGGATGCAGTGCAGCACCCCCAGCAGCATCACCGCGACCGGCCGGCCGAAATCCAGCACGCCGGCCGCCTCGGCCAGGATCGTCCCGGTGTCGCGCAGATCCGCCTGGATGTAAGCGGTCGCGCCCAGCGGGCTGCTGGCCAGCAGCGCCCGGGCGTGCAGCAGCACGACCGGGTCGTTGTCCACGTAGGCGACCCGGGACTCCGGCGCGGCCCGCTGGGCGACCTCGTGGGTGTTGCTCGCCGCGGGCAGGCCGGTGCCGATGTCCAGGAACTGCCGGATGCCCGCCTCGGCCACCAGGTAGTGCACCGCCCGGCCGAGGAACGCCCGCTGCGCGCGGACACTGACCAGCACGTCGGGCATCGTGGCGATGACCTGCTCGGCGGCCGCCCGGTCGGCCGCGAAGTTGTCCTTGCCGCCCAGCCAGTAGTCATACACCCGGGCGATGTGCGGCACGCTCGTGTCGAACGGCACGCTCTCGCCCGCTGGCTCCTGCCCGCCCATCCGCCTGGCCTGCCTTCCCGCCGATCCTGCTGGTGACATCCAGCTAGCCTGCCGCACCACGCCGATCCGCGCAAACCTGCCCGCAAACACCCCGCCTGCGGGCCGGCAGGTGCACGCTTCACCTGGACATCAGAAACGAAAACTTACTAAACGGATATATCGGACATACGTTGTCCTGTTCAGCGAAGGCTTCGATGTCCGCGTGAACCTACCTGCACGGCGAGCCCGCGCTCCCCCGTCAGCGTGCCCGCGGGCGCATCGCTGCCGCGACCGGGCGGCATGCCTCGCTTCTACCTCGTCGTCGCCGGGCTGGAGGTTGTCGTGCGGGCCTCGGGCGACGGGCACGTGACGGGCTCGGTCGCGATACCCGGGCCGGAGGCGACCGGGCGGGTCCTGGTCGGCGGCGAGGCCTTCGGCAGCGCGGACGGCCGGCACTTCGTGATCGTCGTGTCCCGGGGCGGCGACCTGCCCGGCGTGGCCGACGTCACCGTGTTCCAGCTGACCGTCTCCCCAGACGGCCGGCCCGGAGGGCTGGGCCAGCTGACCTTCGACAGCACAGGTGAGCCGGTGACCGGCGCGGCGCTGTCCCCGGACGGCAGGAGGCTCGCGCTGTCCCTGCTGCACGAGTTCCCGGCCGGGCCGCTGTACGGCAGCGTCGAGGTCCTCAACCTCGTCAGCGGGGCCACCCGCACCTGGACCGGCCAAAGCACACTGGGGTACTGGCCGGGCATTCCCGCCTGGGCCAGCAACAGCACAATCGTCGTCCCCTGGTGGCACAGCACCACCCCGAACACGATCCCGGCCCAGATCACCGGAATCCGCCACCTCGATACCGCGGCGCCCGGCGGCAACCTGGCCGCGGCACCGGACGCTCAGCCGTATGTCCCGCCGTGCCCCGACGCTCCCCACACCTCCTCCACCATCACATCGGCACCGTCTCAGGGGTGGCAGAAACAAGAGCCTGCTCGTCGCCGGGGTCTTGTGAGCATGGATGCTTCGCGGTTCTGAAGATGGCCCGGCGCGGCGGTCAACCGGGAGCGGACCAGGCTCTACAGAGCGCGCGGTGTTCCGGGTGCAAGACCCGCGGCCAGCGACTGTGCGTTCAGTCCGCGCTGGGCCACGAAGGTCTCGAAACTGGCCCGCTGGTCAGCTGTGGCCCGTTGCGCCGCATGGAGCCGCCCCGCGTCGGCCAGGCTGGGCCGCACCAGGTTGATGGCCCCGCCCAGCTTCGGGTCGGGCGCCGCCTGCAGGCCATCGGCCCGGGCCAGGCGCCGGTTGACCTCGTCCTCGGATGGTCCCAGTGCAGGCATAACCCACAAGGGGCCGTCCACGCCCAGCTGGTAGGAGCAGTAACTACCGCCCCAGGGCTGCGCCACGACGCGAATGCCGGCGGCGAGGCTGGTGGTATCCCGTTCCACCTGCACGGCGTCGCTGCCGAGGGCGGCGCTGAACGCCCGGTGACCCTCGGCAATGACGGGATGGCCCTGAAGCGCCGACGACTCGTGGTTCTCGGTCCTGCCGTGTTCGGCGTAGAAGGCGTGCAAGTGGGCGTGCTGCACGTCCTGCCGGGGATTCCTGGTGATCGCCGCATCCGGGCCGCGGCCGGCGAGGATCCCGCTCGCGGCTTCCACGTCGCGCAGGTAGTCCAGGTTGGGTGCGCTGTCATTGGCGCAGAACACCACGTGCCCGCCGTCCAGGCCGCGATACCACGCGGCGACCAGGGTCATCGCCGTCTGGCAAGCCGCCAGTTCGGCAGCCGTGGCCGAGGACCATCCGTCGCGATGGCGGCGGGGCACCAGGAGCGCATGGGGCCGTGCCACCCGCCGGGGCCCGTTAGCCAGCATGAAGGGGTTGCGATCGAGGACCAGGTCCACCAGCGCGGTACCGCCAGGCGCGGTAACCGTCCCCAGATAGCCGGGCAGCCCGGGCACATCGGCGAACACGTCCACCGGCCGGAACCGGCGCGAGAATTCTCCCGCCCGAACCACGCCCTGGACGTTCCCGGTCCCCTGGTCGACCAGAACCCAACTCCCGGCCCCGGCGGTCCCACCCGGCCACCAGTACCCCTTGACCGTGCGGGCGCCATCACTGTACGTCCACAATTTGCGCATCTCGACCGGCGTGAAAGGGGAACGCCAGCGCTCTGGGTAATCGGCCACGCTCCCATGTTCGGCCCTCCCTACAGACAGCTCGCGGCCGAGTGGTTGGCCCAGTTCACAATCGACATTGTTTTCGTGCATTCGAACATGAGCGAAGGTAACTAAATTTTGGGGAGCCAGCGGACGACCCTCCCGCCAACGGGACTTGAGCAGGCTTGCCCAACCAGAGCTACTAGCCGTCGGGGACGGACGCTGACCGGCCATCCGAGGTATCCAGTGGCTGGCCAACGAGCAGCTTGGCGCTTACCTTGACCGCCTTGACCGCCCCGGTGACACCGGCCTGCAGCATGAGGCCGACGACGAGGATCGCTACCCCGAGCCCGAACAGGGCGTTGCTGCCGAGGAGGACCAAGCCGATCCTGACGATCGCATATGGCGGGGCGCAAACGACGGCTCCGAGGATGCCGCTGACCGCGCTCGCCGCCAGCTTGTCGCGTCCCGACCGTCCGGCCTTGGCCGTCTTACCGGTGCTCACGCCGACAATGCGAGCGGGCACCGCGACGTAGCACACCATCAGGACGCCGAGAACGATTCCCAGCAGCAGCGCGAACCAGCCAAGCCCCCATCGTGGTGCGAGGATGGCGGCAACTCCGAGCGCGAGACCGGTGCCTACTCCCCAGCAAAGAATGGCTCTGGCGTGCTTGCGCGCCTCCTCGAAGCCGGGTCGCAGCTTCGGGGGACCGGGCTGTGAGATGGCGAAGGCGAAGGTGGCGTTGAGGTAGAAAGCGGCCGTGGTGACCAGGACCGCGGCGGCGAACAGCACGAGGACGATCGGCCCGCGGATGTCGTGGAATTCCTTGCCGCGAAGCACATGCGCCTTCAGGTCTATCGTGGTAGCCCAGATCAGCATCGCCGGCAGGACCTGGACCAGCATCAGCCGCCAGTTCGTGACCAGCAGCCGAAGCCCGCTGAAGAGCATGGCGAACGCGCCGACGGCGAGGGCGAGGGGCGCGAAGATCCTTCTTTTCTTACTGAGCTGAAGGACCGCATCCTCGATCTGGTGCTCGTCTCCCTCGCGGATGGAGACAATCAGCCGCCGCACAAGCTGCCTGAGCGATCGGTGGCGGGCCCGGGCCGGCTGCTTGGTATTCGTATCGTCCACAGATCTTCCGGCGACGCGCCAGCGCCGTTGAGGTGGCCAAGTTTAGGTGTACACGTGATCCCGCGTCCGCAGTAGGTGACGCGTTCGCTACCTTAACCCGGTTTTCCCCCGGGAAGGAAGCGAACCAGGCCGGATCGGCGGGCGCCAGGCTCGCCATGAGCTTGCGGTCGGTGGTCTCCCAGACCAGGATGCAGACAGCGGGTCCACGGGGCAGGCGCGGCTTACCGCATCCCGCGGAGGAAGACAGGCGGCGCGCCGCGAACCGGGCCCGGCGCACTCGATCACGCGTGACGGTCAGAGTCCCCGCCCGACCGGGATCGCCGGCCGCCGCCGTAGGTAAATAGCGACATCTATCGACTAGATAACTATCAAGAAACAACAGCCCAGATCTAATCCGGACTCTTGCGCGATGATGTTACTTGTAAGTAACGTACCGGATACTCGCGATGCCACCATCCCCGGCCCGGGAAACACCCTCAACCTGACCCTGGGCCAGCTCCAGCTCGGCTGATCGCACGGCCGGACAGACTGTCGGTGGGGATCACGGCTCCCCGTGATCCCCACCGACTCGGTCCTAACGGAATTTCCGGCGCCGGCATGAGCTTGTCACCGGTCAGGGATAACCGGGATACCCGTGAGCCGTCGCGCGGGCTGAGCCGCGGGGAGAGGAACGCCGTGGCGGTACGCATCAGCCAGAAGGTAGCGATCGGCGTCGTCTTCGTCGCCGCGATGTTCATGAGCATCATGGACGTGACGATCGTCAACGTCGCCTTGCCGACCATCGGCCGCGACTTCGGGGTGAGCCCCACGTCAGTCGATAGCATCTCGATCGCCTTCCTGGTCAGCCTGGCGGTGTTTATCCCGGCGTCCGGCTGGCTCGGTGACCGCTTCGGCGGCAAGCGGGTAATGCTCACCGCCATCGTGGTGTTCACCGCCGCCTCGGCGCTGTGCGGCCTGGCCTCCAGCCTGGGTGAGCTGGTCGCGTTCCGGATCCTGCAGGGCGCGGGCGGCGGCATGCTCGCTCCGGTCGGGATGGCGATGCTGTTCCGTGCGTTCCCGCCCGAGGAGCGCATCAGGGCCTCGGCGATCCTCACCGTGCCCACGACGTTCGCTCCCGCGCTCGGCCCGGTCCTGGGCGGGCTGCTGGTCACCGAACTGTCCTGGCGGTGGGTGTTCTACGTCAACGTGCCGATCGGCGTGGCGGCGTTCGCCTTCGGCGCGGTCTTCTTGCGGCAGTCGGTGCAGGCGCGGCCGGGCCGCTTCGACCTGGCCGGCTTCCTGCTCGCCGGGCTTGGCCTCGGGCTGCTGATGTACGGCGTCTCGGAAGGACCGAACCTGGGCTGGCATCAGCCCCAGGTGCTCGCGACGATCGCCACCGGGGCCATGCTGCTGGCCGCCATGGTGGTCGTCGAACTGCGGTCGGCCACGCCCATGGTGGACCTGCGGCTGCTGGGGAACAACCGCCTGTTCCGGTCAGGCAACGGCGTCATGGTCCTGGCCTCGGTGGCCTTCCTGGGCACCCTGTACGCCATCTCGCTGTATTACCAGGACGGACGCGGCCTGAGCGCACTCGGATCCGGGCTCAGCACATTCCCCGAGGCGCTCGGGGTCATGGGCGGCGCGCAACTGGCCAGCCGGGTGCTGTACCCGCGGCTCGGCCCCCGCCGGCACATCAGCATCGGTCTGATCGGTACCGCGGCCTCGATCGCCTTGCTGGCCGTGATGGGACCGCAGACCAGCCTGTGGTGGGCGCGGCTGCTCATGTTCGCCCTGGGGGTGTCCATGGCCCAGGTGTTCGTCCCGGTCCAGGCGGCGTCCT
>Ga0209040_10002125_pt1 | contig 15648 bp, 16 predicted proteins | sample BogFormECP12_OM3_FD_188240 | JGI IMG/M metagenome (GOLD analysis project Ga0209040, IMG submission 188240) | Bog forest soil microbial communities from Calvert Island, British Columbia, Canada - ECP12_OM3 (SPAdes) (version 2) | ecosystem: Environmental > Aquatic > Freshwater > Wetlands > Bog ...
CGTCGGCGCGTTCGCCGGGGAAATCGGCGATTGCGCCGGTCAGCTCGCGCATCGCGCCGCTCACCGCGATGCCGAACACACCCTGCCCGCCCTGCAGCAGGTCGACGACCTCCTCGGCCGACGTGCACTCGTACACGGTCGTGCCGTCGGAGAACAACGTGATATGGGCGAGGTCCTCGACGCCACGCTGGCGCAGGTGATCGACCGCCACCCGGATGTTCTGCAGCGAGATGCCGGTGTCGAGCAACCGCTTGACGATCTTGAGGACGAGGATGTCCTTGAACGAATACAGCCGCTGGCTGCCGGATCCGGCAGCGCTGCGAATGGAGGGCACCACCAGCGACGTGCGCGCCCAGTAGTCCAGCTGCCGGTATGTGATTCCGGCGATCTGGCAGGCGCTCGGTCCCCGATAGCCGACAAGCTCGTCGGGGATCGTGTCGTCGGGGAACAGTCCAGGTTGCACCGGCTGGCTCGGCTCATGACGTGGCTGATCGCCCACTGCGCTACCTCCCGCCTGTCGCGTGGCTGCCGACGAGCCCTGAATCGCGTAACGGCCCGAGTTTGTCGAGCATACGCTTCCACGGGCGCTGATTGGCCTGCCGTTGCGACCAAAATTATGGCCGTTGCGGGCTGCGGTCATCGCGACCCGCACCCGCGTGTCGGTTCAGTCCGACAAGTTGAGATCCATCCGTGATGTTGCTCTATGTCGCCTTGAAGTCATCGGGCGACACGCTGTCGAGGAACTCCTTGAACTTCTCGACCTCGTCCTCGCGCACCGCGCCGGAGGCCTCGTCGTCGTTCTCGTCGGGGATCAGCAGCCCGGCCTCGGCCAGCACTGCTTCCTCGACATAGATCGGCACCCCGACCCGAAGCGCGATCGCCACCGAATCCGACGGCCGCGCCGACACCTTGATGTCGCGGTCGAAGATCAGGTCGGCATAGAAAGTGCCTTCCTGCAGGTCGACGATCCTCACCTCTTTCAGCGAATGGCCAAGCGCAGCAATGACATCTCGGATCAGGTCGTGCGTCAGGGGCCTGGCGGGCTCGACACCCTGCTGCTCGAGCGCAATCGCCGCCGCCTCTGCCTGCCCGATCCAGATCGGCAGATAGCGGTCGCCGTTGGCCTCGCGCAGCAACAACACCGGTTGGTTCTGGGGTTGCTCTACGCGAATGCCGACGACGCGAACCTCAGCCATTTGTGCCTGCCCTCCGCACGAACGTGCGCCCCGTCCCTTTCGGGGACCTGACGTGACGATGCCGTCGTGAAGAAAGTCTAGTCCTCAGCGGTGTAGAACGTCGCGTACGGCGGACTTCACCAACGCCGTGTGCAACGCGATCGCCAGCGCGGCGACCTCGCGGGCCAGGTCATCGGCGCGGTCGCGCGCGCCGGTCTTGCCCGCCTTGACCACCGGCCCCGCGATCTGGGCGATGAGGTCCGATTGCCGGTCGGCGGCCGACCGAAATGCCCGCAGGTGACGCGCCTCGACCCCGTATTCAGCCAGCGCGTTGGCGCACTTCAGGATCACCACGGCGTGCTCGTCGAAGAACCCGGCCGGCCCGGCGGTGATCACGCCGGCCTTCATCAGCGTGTTCAGCAGCTCATCCTCGACGCCCGACTGCTCCAGCAAATCCTCGCGGCTCAGCCTGACCTTGGTGGGCGCTACCGCGGCGGGATCAGCGTGGTCGTTGACCCGGTGGTGATCGCCGGCGACGCTGACCAGTCGCGGCGCGGCGAATGCGAACTTGGCCGCCTCCGGCAGCTCGCCATCGGGCTGCGCGTCGAGTTCGGCCTTGATGACCTTCAGCGGCAGGTAGCGGTCTCGCTGAGCGGTCAAGATGAACCGCAGGCGGGCGCAGTCGTACGCGGTGAACCGGCGATAGCCCGAGGCACTGCGCCGCGGCGTCACCAGGCCTTCGGCCTCGAGGAAGCGGATCTTCGAGATCGTGACGTCGGGAAATTCCCGTCGAAGCAGGTCGAGTACCGCTCCGATCGACATCCCGGCCAGCGCGGGCGTATCGGGCGCAGTCATCTGCTCTTCGCGCGAGGGCTCATCGCGGCCATGCGGCTACCCCGGCCCGGACTCGCCGTCGTCGCCGCGCGGGCCGGTCAGAAACACCAAACGGAACTTGCCGATCTGTACCTCGTCACCGTTGGCCAGCACCGCCGAATCCACGGGTTCCCGGTTCACATAGGTGCCGTTGAGGCTTCCGACGTCAACCACCTGGAATTCGCCGTTCTCGAGCCGGAACTCGGCGTGCCGGCGGCTGACGGTGACGTCGTCGAGAAAGATGTCGCTGTCCGGGTGGCGGCCGGCGGACGTGACGGGCTGGTCGAGCAGGAATCGCGAACCCGCGTTGGGCCCCCGCTTGACGACGAGCAACGCCGAACCCTGCGGCAGTCCTTCGACCCCGGACACCGCGCTCTCCGCGCCCGCCGAGGCCGGCGCATCCAGCTCGTTGAGGAAGTCCGCGCGGAAAACGGAGGTTGTTTCCACGGTGACTTCGTCAGACGTCTGGTCGTTGTCCTTGTCGGTCACCCGCTGCTCCTCCTGGCTGCTCTGGCGGTTGTCACACCCGGCTGTCAGGCCGGCCCGCACTTGCTCCTATGACCGTACCGCTAGTCCTGCTTATTGTGACTGCCCTAGTTCGTATCAGGGGCCGCGTCAGCGTGCGGCCAATTCGGTCGCAGGAACCCTAACAATCGCTCACTCGGTGATCGTGTTGCGGTAGCCGTCCGCGTCCAGCAGCGCGGCGACGCCCTCCTCCAACGCGGCGGCTTCGGCCTGAAGATCCACCAGCCAGCCGCCGTCGTACGGCTCGGAATTGACCAGTTGCGGGTTGCCCTCCAGATCGCCGTTGACCGCAACCACTTTCGCGGTAACCGGGGCATAAAGGTCCGACACCGACTTGGTGGACTCCACCTCACCGAACGACTCACCGGCGCTGACCTGGGCACCCACGTCGGGCAGCTGGACGAAAACCACGTCACCAAGCGACGACTGGGCGAAGTCGGTGATGCCTACCCGCACGGTGTCCGGACCTGTGCGGCGCACCCACTCGTGCTCAGAGGTGTAGTGCAGGTCGGCTGGGATTTCGCTCACGGGCTTCCCTATCTGTCGGTACGGATCGGCTGATCGAATTTGCTGAGGCGCTCACTTGACGGGCTGAGCGTATTGACGTGGTTTCGGCTGCCGCAAGGCGGTGATGTCGACCTGGTCGGACTGCGCGATGTTCATCGTGCCGCCCACCCGCTCCACACTGTCGACCGCCCCGCCGGGAATGTTCATCGCGGCGGCCAGCGTCGGCGGATCGCCAATGGCCACAACGGTATACGGCGGGCTGAGGGTCTGGCCGTCGATCGAAAGCGCGCCGGGGTTGCCGACCACCCAGGTGTCGACCCCGACACGCACGGATGTTTGTGGGCCGGCCGGCCCCCCGCGAATCTCGATCGTTTCTGCGCCGGCGGCGCGCAGCTCGTTGATGACGTCGATCATCGTCTCCGGTGTGACGCCGGTCGCCGGGTCGTTGACGGTCAGCGTCACGCCCGGCCCCGTTGCGGCGACGGTGCCGATCAGAATTGACAACGCCGACAGCCGTGCCTGCGCGTCGGCGATCGCGGCCTTGTCGTCGCTGCCCGAAGCCCGCAGTGCGGCCAGGGTCCGCTGCAGGTCGCCCACCTCCTTGTTCAATGACGCTTCACGCTGCTGCAGTGAATCCAGGAGGACCACCAGGTCTGCCGGCCGCGCGGACTCCAGCGAGTCGCCCGACTTGGTCTGGCGCACTTGGGCCGCGATGGCGGCACCGAGGAGCACGCATAGCAGCACTCCGAGCACGCCGAACACCGCCTGCGCGCGGCCGCCGCGGAACATCCCCAGCCGCCGCGGCGCCGGCGCGTCGGGCGGAAGCTCGTGGCGACCGTGCTGCTCCTGGTCGGCGCCGTGCTCGCTCATCTCGGTCAGGCCCCGAACAGCCTGCGGCGCAAAGCAGCTGCGTTGCCGAAGATCCGGATGCCCAGCACGACGATGATCGCGGTGGACAGCTGCGTGCCGACCCCGAGGTGGTCGCCGACGTACACGATCAGCGCAGCGACCAGCACGTTGAAGACGAACGACACGACGAAGACCTTGGAGTCGAAGATGCGGTCAAAGTACGCGCGCAACCCGCCGAACACCGCGTCGAGCGCGGCCACCACCGCGATCGGCAGATACGGCTGCACCGCCTCGGGCACGCTTGGGTGAAACACCAGCCCCAGCACGATTCCGACCACCAGCGCGGCGACACCGATCATCGGCCGGATCCTCTCATCTCCGCTCTCTCCTCTTCGCGCAAGCGCTCATCTCCGCTCTCTCCTCTTCGCGCAAGCGCTCATCTCCGCTCTCTCCTCTTCGCGCAAGCGCTCATCGGTCCCCAATCTCTCTGGCGTACTTGACATCCCGCGTGTTGCCGGCAGGCACCGTCAGCGCATCGCCGGCACTGACCGTCGCTCCTGCGCCGTAGGTCGCCTCGAGCAGCCGCATCCGCGTCAACCCCGGGCTGGCCTCGAAGCTGTCCTGCATCGCGTGCGGTGGACCGATGGCGACGACCACGTAGGGGCTGCTGATCGGCTGGTTGTCCACGAGGATCGCCCCGCCGGCCTGGCGGATCGTGACGTTCGGGCCGATACGCACCCCGCCGACCGCGATCGCCTCGGCGCCGCTGGCCCACAGCGAATTGACCACGAGTTGCAGATCCCGGTCCAGCACCACCTGGCGGCTTCCCGGGATGCGCTCTTTGGAGACGTCGGACAGATCCCGCGATGACCCGGGGTCGGTGAGCGTGATCGTCAGGCCGGGCTCGGTCACCGCGGTGGCTCCTGCCGTCACACCCAGCTGGTCAAGGCCGCGCAACAGTTGCTGGCCGGCCGTGTCGTCCTGGAGCTGGCCGCGACGCAGGTTGTCGACGTCGGAGGTCAGGTTCGCCCGTTGTAGGGCAAGGCTGTTGGTGCCTGTCTCGGCCGCCCGCACGCTCGCGATCAGTACCTGCTGCGTCTGCTTGACGCCCGGCGCCACTGAGCGAGCCTGGGCAACCGCCGCCGCGAAGACCACCGCGATCAGCACCGCGGCCGCGGCCTGCCAACCCCACGTGGCCCGCCTCGGCCGTGGTGGCGCCCCGCCGGCCCGGCTCGCGGCCGCCGCGGCGTAACCCGGGTCCAGGTGCTCGGAGAGCAGTGAGCGGAGCAGCGACGGCACCGGGATCAGCCGCGGCCGGTCCCCCTCGCGGGTGTTCATGCCCGCGTTCGGGTCGTATCCACCGAGCGAGCGGTCAGGCTCAGCCACGGTTGCGACCTTCCGTATCGATCTTCGGGAGTCGTCGCAGCACCATCACGAACTGCACCACGTACAGCACGAAGCTCCACAGGTACATCGCCAGCCCCCAGATGAGGAATCCCCAGCCGATAGCGAGCACGACGCGGCTCCACAGCGCGCCGAACTGGCCGAGCAGGATCAGTGGGAAGCCCGACATCAGCCCGAAGGTTGCCGCCTTCCCGATGTAGGTGACAGGCAGCCCGGTCAGCCCGCGGCTGCGCAGCGCCGGCAACGTCGCGGCCAGCAACAGATCACGCCCGATCAGCACCAAGACGATCCACCACGGCACAAAATGGCGCAGCGCGAACGCAATTGGGACGCTCACCATGTAGATGCGATCCACCAACGGGTCCAGCAGCTCGCCCAGCCGCGACGACTGGTTCATCAGCCGGGCGATCTTGCCGTCGGCCCAGTCCGAGGCGCCGCTGAACATCAGGATCCCGGTCGCCCATGCGTCGGCGCGCACGACGAGCAGCAGGTAGAGGAAAACCCCGATCAGCACCAGCCGCACCACGCTGAGCGCGTTGGGCACGGTCAGCACCCGTTCGCGCGGGGGCGCGGGTGCCTGCTCCATGGGCGTAAACCTAGCGGAAGACCCCGGGCAGGCTCAGCGCTGACAAGGTGTCGTCGGCCAGCGGGTTGTCGTGGATCATGTATGTCCACGTCGAGGTCGGCCGGGCCAGCTTGGACAAATCGAGTCCCGGCTCCTCCTCGACGACGTTCGCGGTCTCGAACGTCTGTTGCGCGGCCTCGATCGCGTCGGCGGCCAGGTGCGCGAACGCGTCGACGGCCATGCGGTGAAACTCGTCGAGTGGGTTCTGCCTGCCCAGTGCACGCAGGTGGATGCTCTCGCGGATGTCGGCCAGGTAGGCCAGGTGATCCGCCCACCCGCGGTCGAGGTGATACAGCATGATCATCCGGCAGATCTTCTCCAGCCGGTCCTCGCTGAGCGTGTCCGACAGCTCCTCGTAGCGCTCCGGCGAGCGGGCCTGCAGCTCTTCGCGCGCGGTGGGTGTGCGCAGCAGCGTGTCGCGGCGCTCGACGATGATCGCGCGCTGCTGGGCGATCAGCTGGTTGTACCGCCACGTGTTCGCGTGCACGTCGAGCAGCTTGCCCTCGGCGACCCGCTGGGCGTGGTCGAGAAGTCCCGCCGCCTTCGGGCTGACGATCCGGCCGTCCTCGTCGGTCTGCATCGGGAGCTTGTTGGGCTCGAGATTCGCGGTGACGACGTCGTCTTCATAACTCGAGAAGAACACCGAGGACCCGGGATCGCCCTGGCGTCCGGCGCGGCCGCGCAGCTGGTTGTCCAGCCGCTCGGTGTGATGGCGTCCGGTGCCGACCACGTGCAGGCCGCCCAGCTCGGCCACCTTGTCGTGGTCGGCCTCGTCGGACCCGCCGAGCCGGATGTCGGTGCCGCGGCCTGCCATCTGCGTGGACACGGTGACCGCGCCGAGCTTGCCGGCCTCGGCGATGATGCCCGCCTCCTCGGCGTCGTTCTTCGCGTTCAGCACGACGGCCGGGACACCGGTCTTGAGCAGCCGCTCGTGCAGCTCCTCCGATTCGGCGACGTCGCGGGTGCCGACGAGCACCGGCTGCCCGGTGGCGTGCACGGTGGTGATGTGTTCGACGACCGCGTCGTTCTTGGCCGCCGCGGTGACGTACACCCGGTCGGCCTCGTCCTCGCGGATGTTCGGCGTGTTCGGCGGAATCGGTGAGACGCCGAGTTTGTAGAACTGGCGCAGCTGCTCGCCGGCGGCCAGCGCCGTGCCGGTCATGCCGCACACGGTCGGGTAGCGGTTGATCAACGCCTGCACGGTGATGGTGTCCAGCACCTCACCGGTCTCGGTGGTCTCGATGCCTTCCTTGGCCTCGACGGCGGCCTGCAGCCCGTCGGGCCAGCGCTGCAGCTGCGCGATCCGGCCCCGCGATGCGTTGATCAGATGGACTGCGTCGTCGCGGACGATGTAGTGCACGTCGCGCTGCAGCAGCACATGCGCGTGCAGCGCGACGTTGACCTCGGTCAGTGTCGTGCCGACGTGCTCCTCCGAGTACAGATCGATGCCGCCGAGTGCCGTCTCGACCTTCCGCGCGCCGGCGTCGGTGAGGTGGATGTTGCGGCGGTCGGAGTCGGTGTCGTAATCCGTGCCCGGCGTGAGCTCGCCGACCAGTCGGATGATCTCCAGCCGCGGCGTCTCGCGGTGCGTCGTGCCGGCGAGCACCAGCGGCACCAGCGCCTCGTCGACCAGCACGGAGTCCGCCTCGTCGATCAGAGCCACGTCGGGGTTGGGCGAAACCAGATCGTCGACGTCGGTGACGAGCTGGTCGCGCAGCACGTCGAAGCCGACCTCGTTGACCGAGGCGTACGTGACGTCGCATGCGTAGGCCGCGCGCCGCTCCGCGGCGGTCGATTCGGCGGTGACCCAGCCGACCGTTAGGCCCATCGCCTCCAGCAGCGGTCCCATCCACTCCGCGTCGCGGCGGGCCAGGTAGTCGTTGATCGTGATGACATGCACATGCCGGCCCCCGAGCGCATAACCCGCGGCCGCGATCGCCCCGGAGAGCGTCTTGCCCTCGCCGGTTGCCATCTCGACCACGTCGCCGGCCAGCATCCGCAGCGCGCCAAGCAGTTGCACGTCGAACGGGCGCAGGGTCGTTGACCGTTCGGCGGCCTCGCGGGCGATCGCGAGGAACTGTGGGATGTCGGTGGAGTCGGCGAGGTCGTCGAGGTTGAGCAACTTCGCAGCCTTGCGCAGCTGCTGGTCGTCGAGCCCTTCGGCCTTCTCGTCGTAGTCGGCCGACGCCTTCACCTCGGCAAGGGATCGGCCCTGGTTCTTCTCGGTGCTCGCGCCGAGCAGTTTCCAGAACGTGCTGCTCAGCCGGCCCGGTCGCGCGCTGGTCGATTTCGCCACAGGTCAACCGTACGCGGCCGCCCTCACCCGAGGTTCGAACGCCGCGGATAGGCCACCGCGGGATCGGTCAGCACATTGACCAGCGCCGGCAGCCCGGAATCAAAGGCCCGGTTCAGCGCGGGCCGCAGCTCCGCGGGGCTTCTCACCAGCTCGCCGTGGCCGCCCAGCGCCGACACCACCTCGTCGTAACGGGTGCCGGGGCGCAGCTCGGCGACCACGGAGTACCCGTAGATCATCTCCATCGGATGCTTCTCCAGTCCCCAGATCCCGTTGTTGCCGATCACGGACACGACCTGCACGCCGTGGCGGACGAGGGTGTCCCATTCCATGCCGGAAAAGCCGAACGCACCGTCGCCCTGCAGCAGCACGACCTGGCGGTCGGGCCGGGCCAGCTTCGCGGCCAGCGCGTACCCCGGGCCCGAGCCGAGGCATCCGAACGGCCCGCTGTCCAGCCACGCGCCGGGCACGTAGCTGTCGATCACCCGGCCTGCGTACGACCCGAAGTCGCCGGCGTCGATCACCACGATCGCGTCGCGGTCGAGCAGCGGCATCAGCTCGGCGTAGACCCGCATCGGGTGCAGCGGTGTGCGGTCGTCGGCCAGCTCGGCGCGCTCGCCGGCGCGGGCCTCGATCTCGGCGCTGCGCAGGTCGGCGATCCATGCGTGCCGGTCTGGCGGGTGCACGCTCGCGAGCGCGGCCAGGGTCGTCCGCAAGTCGCCGTAGAGGGCCGCGGCGACGGCGCGGGGATGGTCACGCTCGGGCGCGACCCGATCGGCGACGATCAGCTGGGTGTCTGCCCCGAACACGCCGCCGAACCCGAGGCGGAAGTCCATCGGCACGCCGACCACCAGCGCTACGTCGGCTTGTCCCAGGGCTCGCGACCGCGCCCGCGAAAACGCGAGGTCGTGATCTGCGGGTACCACACCGCGCGCCATGCCGTTCATCAGCACCGGGACACGCTGCGCCTCAGCCAGCCGCAGCAGTTCGCCCTCGGCATGGCCCCACCAAACATTGGTGCCGGCCATGATCACCGGCCGCTCGGCGCCGGCGAGCAGCGCGGCGGCGCGGTCCAGGGCCGCCCCGTCACAGGCGGGCGGCGCGGGAAGGTCGGCAAGCGCGCCGGGCCTGCCGTCGTCCTCGGTTTCGGCGAACACGTGATCCATCGGAAAGTCGACGAACGCGACACCCGACGGCGCGCCCAGCGCGGCGCGGAGGGCTTCGTCGACAAGCGTGCCGGCCGCTGCCGCCGAATCGGCCGTCGCGGCGAAGCGTGCGAGCGGCGCGACGAAGGGCACGTGGTCGATCTCCTGCAACGAGCCCATGCCCCACCGCAGCGCGGGCGCCCGTCCGCCCAGTACCACCAGCGGAGACTGGTTCTGTTGCGCAGCGGCCATCGCGCTCATCCCGTTTGTCACGCCGGGCCCCGCCGTGAGCGCCGCGACGCCCGGGGCGCGCGTGACCTTCGACCAGCCCTCTGCCGCAAACGCCGCGGTCTGCTCGTGGCGGGTGTCGACCAGCCGGATGTCCTCGCTGCGGCAGCCGTCGTACAACGAGAACAAGTGCCCGCCCGACAGCGTGAAGACGGTGTCGACGCCGCTCGCCTTCAGCCGGCGGGCGATCAGGCGGCCCGCGTGGACGGTCTGTGGCGGGTGCGCGGTTGTGCGAAGACCCGAGGATTTCGGAGCGTCGATGCTCATGGGGGCGAGCCTAACGCCTGGGAACGGGCTGAATGGCAGGCGCTGCGGTAGCTTCGCCCCAGGGTTTGGGAACAGGAGAGTTGTTCGTTGGATACGTTTACGCCTTCCCGCGACTGGGGTCACGAGCTCGGTCCGTCGCTGGTGTGGGTTCTCGAAGCCTGGGCCATCAGCACGGTCGGCCTGCTGATCGTCGCGGTGCTCGTTGCCCGCTACACCACCTGGGGCAGGCAGTACTGGCGGATCACAAGCGACTACTTCAAGGGCCGGCAAAGCCTGCCGGTGTGGGGCCTGTTCGTGGTGCTGCTGCTCTCCGTCATCATGTCCGTGCGCATCAACGTGCTGCTCAGTTATCAGGGCAACGATCTGTACTCCGGCCTTCAGGTCGCGTTCCAGGGCGCCGCCGCGGGCAACGCCGCGGTCCGGGACTCCGGGATGCACGGTTTCTGGCTGTCGATCCTTACGTTCTGCGTGATCGCGACCGTGCACGTCATTCGAACGATGCTCGACCTGTACCTGATGCAGCGGTTCATCATCCGCTGGCGCGTCTGGTTGACCGGCCGGCTGACCGGTGACTGGCTCAGCCACAAGGCCTACTACCGCAGCCGGTTCATCGACCACACCATCGACAACCCGGACCAGCGCATCCAGCAGGACATCGACATCTTCACCACGGGGGTGGGCAGTGGCCCCAACCTGCCGTCCTACGGCACCTCCAGCCCGCTGGTGTTCGGTGCGGTGCAATCCGTCGTGTCGGTGTTCTCGTTCGTTCCGATCCTGTGGCATCTGTCCGGCCCGCTGACGCTCTTGGGCGTTACGATTCCTAAGGCGCTGTTCTGGGTCGTGATGGTCTACGTGCTGCTGGCCACCGTGGTCGCGTTCTGGATCGGCCATCCGCTGATCCGGCTCAACTTCCGCAACGAGTTGTTCAACGCCGCCTTCCGCTACGCCCTTGTCCGGCTGCGCGACGGGGCCGAGGCCGTCGGCTTCTATCGGGGCGAGCGGGCGGAAGAGAAGCAATTGAACAGCCGGTTCTCCGCGATCATCGGCAACTACCGCCGCTTCGTGCGCCGCACCATCGGCTTCCTGGGGTGGAACTTGTCGATGAGCCAGGTGATCAACCCGCTGCCGTTCGTCGTCCAGGCGCCGCGGCTGTTCGCCGGTGCGATCAAGCTCGGCGACGCGATGCAATCCGCGACCGCGTTCGGCTCGATTCACGACTCGCTGTCGTACTTCCGCAACGCCTACGACTCGTTCGCCGGCTACCGGGCGTCGATCCTGCGACTCAACGGGCTTATCGATGCCAACGAGAAAGCCCGCGAACTGCCGGAGCTGACCACCGCGGCCAGCCGCGACGGCTCGGTGGAACTGGTCAACGTCGAAGTGCGGACCCCGTCAGGTTTGCAGCTGATCGAGCCGCTGGACCTGCGTCTTCAGCCGGGGGATTCGCTGGTCATCACCGGCAGATCGGGCAGCGGCAAGACCACGCTGCTGCGCAGCCTCGCGCAGCTGTGGCCATTCGCGTCCGGCACGCTACGGCGGCCCGGCGAAAGCCACGACACGATGTTCTTGTCACAGATGCCGTACGTGCCACTCGGCGACCTGCGTGCGGTGATGTCCTATCCCGCCGCCGCCGGCGACATCCCCGACGCCGAGCTGCAGCGGGCGATGAACAAAGTCGCCCTGTCGCACCTGAGCCACCGCCTCAACGACGACCGGGACTGGGCCAAGGTGTTGTCCCCGGGCGAGCAGCAACGCATCGGGTTCGCGCGCATTCTGCTCACCAAGCCGAGAGCTGTGTTCCTCGACGAGTCCACCTCAGCGCTCGACGAAGGCCTGGAGTTCGCGCTCTACGAGATCTTGCGCAGCGAATGTCCCGACTGCATCGTGGTCAGCGTGAGTCACCGTCACACCGTGGAGCAGCACCACGAACAGCACCTGCAGTTGCTCGGCGAGGGCGCGTGGCGGCTGGGCCGCGTCGGGGAACTGCCCGCCCTCGTCTAGATTTATCGAGCACTGTTTAAGAAAAGTTTGCACGCAGCGAACCCAGACCGGCGTATTGTCTGCTCTCTCCTGATGACCACGAGACGGAGGGGATTCGATGCCAAAAATTGCTATGACGGTCGCCGCGGCGGCACTGATGGCCGGATCACTGTTAACCGGCGCCACCGCGCAGGCAGCGCAATCTTCCCATGACACGACGACTTACACCCCGAACCCGACGCCTGTGATCCAGCCGCTCGACTGTCAGGGCACGACCGGCAGCATGGGCTGCGGCGCCGGCTGGGTTTGGAACGGAAACCGGTGCGTGCCCTGCTGACCTAGAAGTTAGCAGCAACCTGATAACAGAATAGATCCGCGGTAAGCGCAAAAGCGGGATTGCTCACCGCCGCTGTGTGTTTCGCTCACCGGCCGCCTTTGCCGCGTGCGCTCCGGCGCGGCGGCCGAAGAACGAGCCCTCTCCCAGCTGGGTACCGCTGGCATAACCCTTTCCGTCCTGGGCGATGTTCGACGCGCACGCGCCCGCGGCGTACAGGCCCGGCACAACGCTGCCGTTCTGGCGCAGCACCTGCCCGTCGACGTTGGTCGCCAGCCCGCCAACGGTGAAGCCTGAATACATGGCCTTGCCCAGCGACAGGTCGAACGCGCCCCATGGACCTTTGTCCTGCGGCGCAAGGTATTCCGGCTGCTTGTGGAAGTCAGGATCCTCGCCGCGGGCAGCGTTCTCGTTGTAGCGGTTCAGCGAAGCCACCAGCTTGCCCTTTGGAATTCCGAGCGCCTGCTCCATCTCCTCAACAGTCTCCCAGCCGTCGATGAACCGGATCAGCGGAAACTGCGGACGCTCCATGTGCGCCTCGTCGACGATCAGGAACGCAGCGCTGTCGGGCTGATCCATCACGAAACCTGATGTGCGGGAATGGTAGGAGTCCTCTGCGACGAAGCGATCGCCGAGCTTGTTGACGATGATCCCGGTCAAGAGGATCGAGGGTGGATACGCGGCCGCGGTGATAAAGACCTGATTCATGTGCTTGGTGGCGCCCCCGGCGGACACCCCGAGCCGGATTCCGAGGCCGTCGTCGTAGGTGTTTCCCAGCACGTAGGGTTCGGCGAAGCTGCCGCTCTTGCGTCGCCGCTTTGCACCGAGTTCCGGGGTGTACTCGGCGACCATCTCCGGGTTCATCACAAAACCGCCTGCCGCGATGACGACCGCATTGGCCCGGATGGCGCCGGTGTCGTTGAAGTGCTTCCAGGTCACGCCGACGACCACCCCGTCATCGAGCACCAGTCCCGTCGCGCCGGTTTCGTAGCGGATCTGCACGCCGAGGTTGTGAGCCCGCTTGACCAGCAGGTCGATGATCATGCCGGCACCGCCGGTTTCGCCGGGTACCGGCACCTTGTGCCCGCGCGGCGCAGGCACCGCCATGTCCTTGAACGGCCACACCAGCTCGTTGCCGGTGAACATCAGCCCCTCGGTGTTGGGCTGGACGATCGCCTTCTCGGGGTAGAAGCTGCGCTCGAACTGAAAACCCAAGTCCTCCAACCAGTTGAAGTGCTCGACGCTGCCGTCGCAGTAGGCCCGGATCTTGTCGTGCTCCGGCTCCAACGACACCGCCACCAGGTACTTGTACATCTCGTCCGCCGAATCGCTGTGACCTGTGGCCTGCTGGACGGCGGTGCCGCCGCCGAGGTAGAAATGCCCGCCGGCCATGGCGGTGGTCCCGCCCGCCGCGGCCGCGCGCTCCAGCACCAGCACGCGCGCGCCTGCCGCGGCCGCACTGACCGCCGCGCACCCGCCGGCGATACCGAACCCGATCACGACCACGTCGACGTCGTCCGACCACGACTCGACGTCGGTGGCGCGCAAAGTCGCGGGGATTTCACTGCCAGTGCTCACTGCTGCTCCTGTTTCACGTAGTCGAAGAACGCCCGGATCTCCGGCGAGACGTGCGCAATCTCCAGGTACGGCACGCCGGCCAGCTGCGCGGAGACATAGGCGAACTCCATGCCGCCGGGCATCACGCCCCGCTGGACGACGGTGGCGCCGGCGGCCTGCGCCTCCTCGAGCGCGTCGGCGAAGTTGTCGGCCTCGACGCAGATGTGGTGCAGTCCCGGCCCGGCCTCGCGGAGGAATTCGGTGTAGATGCTCTCGCCGCTCACCGGCGCGATGAGCTCCAGTTGCATTTCGCCCGCGTAGCTCAATGAGATGTCGGCGACGAAGTCCGCGGGCGTGCCACGGTAGCTGCACGTGTCCGGCCCGAAATGCACGCCCGGCAGCCGCACCCATTTCTTGGCGCCGAGCAGCCCGGAAAGGGCGGCTTCGGTGGCGTCCAGCCCGGCGGTGACCCACGCAACCTGGACAGGTGTTCGGACAGCAGAGCTCATCGCTCGAAGGATACCCGCCCGACTGGAACGTGTTCTAGTTCACCGGGTCAGCCGCTCAGCACCTCGATCAGCAGCCGCACCTGCGTGTCGAACAGCGCATGGGGCGTCGTCAGCGTGTCGGCGCCGTACTGGCCGAACACCTCGAGGCTGATGGCGCCGATGATGCCGGCCCACGCCAGGAAGCACTTCGACAGCACCTCGTCATCGCCCGGGAATGCGAACTCTTCGTGGATCCGGTCGAAGTCGGCCGAGGTGCGGCGGCCGGCGGCATCCGAGAGCCGTACATCCCCGGCGATCACGCCGTCGGCCACGGCCGAGAGCAGGGCGGCGATGACCCGCGTACCGGGACCGGTTGTGCGTTCGGCGGGCGCGCGGTAGCCGGGCACCGGGCTGCCGTACAGCAACGCCCAACTCGCCGGCTGCTCGAGCGCCCATCGGCGCATGGCACGGGCGATCGCGAGCACTTCGTCGCGCCACCCGCCCCGGACTGTTTCGCGTGTGTCGTCTACCGCATCGGCGAGGTCGGAGTAGGCGTCGACGAGCAACAGGGTGAGCAACTCGTCCCGGCTGGCCACGTACCGGTAGACGGCCGACGACACCATCCCGAGGTCGCGGGCGATCGCGCGCAGGGAAAGGCCGGCTGCCCCCTCCGTCACGAGATGCTGCCGGCCGAGCTCGATGATGCGAGCCTCGATGCGCTCCCGGCTGGCTTGACGTTTGCCCACGTCACCGATTCTCGCACGAAGCGAGATCGGTGCTCTTGATTTTCGGGGCGAGTTGTGCCACCCTTCTTCGAGAGCGCCGCTCTCATATGACCTGTCGGCCAGCGGAAGGGAAGCGCGATGTCGCAACGGTACGACCGGCCAAACATGGTGGCGCGGGCGTTCAACGAGGTGATCCGGGGACTTGCCGAGATCGGCATCGGCATCGGCGGAACCAGGGCGCTACGGGTTCGCGGCCGGAAGACCGGCAAGCGCCGCGGCGTTGTGATCAACCTGCTGACGGTCGACGGCCAGGACTATGTCGTCTCGCCGCGCGGCGACACACAGTGGGCACGCAACGCCCGCGCCGCCGGAGCGGTCGAACTGGGACCCCGCTGGCGCACGGATCAGGTACCGATCGCCGAAGTGGCCGACGACGCCAAGCCGGCGTTGCTCGAGCGGTATCTCGACCGCTGGTTCTGGCAGGTCAAGGGGCACGTCGCCGGGTTGACGCCGCAGTCCAGCGACCAGGAGCTGCGCGCCGCGGCACCGTCGATACCGGTCTTTCGGGTCGTGCGTCAGGTCGCGGGCGGCTGAGGCGTGGCCTGCGCTGACA
>Ga0209040_10002127_pt1 | contig 15646 bp, 14 predicted proteins | sample BogFormECP12_OM3_FD_188240 | JGI IMG/M metagenome (GOLD analysis project Ga0209040, IMG submission 188240) | Bog forest soil microbial communities from Calvert Island, British Columbia, Canada - ECP12_OM3 (SPAdes) (version 2) | ecosystem: Environmental > Aquatic > Freshwater > Wetlands > Bog ...
CGAGGCACTGGCACGCGATGGTGACATCGACCCCTCAGTGCCGATCGCGGCCGCACGCCAATACAAGATCGACGACGTACAGGCCGCCCCCGAACAGACGTCCGACCCCGGCCCCGGGGCGTAGTTTCGCCGAGCGTCACGCCAATATCACGTTCGCCCCGTCGAGCCTCACGCCAGCGTGACGTTCGGCGCGCCGGCCATAAGACACTCCTAAGACCCGGGCATCGCCTTGGCGGGAACTTCCAGAAATCTGGCGTAGCTTTTAGGGGTGAATGACAACCAGTTAGCGCCGCCAAGGTCCGCGCTCGAACTGCTGGAAACCGTGCCCGACTCGCTGCTGCGACGGTTGAAGCAGTATTCAGGCCGGCTGGCCACCGAGGCTGTCTCGGCCATGCAAGAGCGCTTGCCGTTCTTCTCCGAGCTGGAAGCGTCGCAGCGGGCCAGCGTGGCGCTGGTAGTGCAGACGGCGGTGGTCAACTTCGTCGAGTGGATGCAGGATCCTCATAGCAACGTGAGCTACACGGCGCAGGCGTTCGAACTGGTGCCGCAGGACCTGCACCGCCGCATCGCGTTGCGCCACAGCGTGGACATGGTGCGGGTCACGATGGAGTACTTCGAGGAGGTTGTGCCGCTGCTGGCCCGCTCCGAAGAACAGTTGACCGCCCTCACGGTGGGCATCCTGAAGTACAGCCGCGACCTGGCGTTCACCGCCGCCACCTCGTACGCCGACGCCGCCGAGGCCCGCGGCACCTGGGACAGCCGGATGGAGGCCAGCGTCGTCGACGCGGTGGTACGCGGCGACACCGGGCCGGAGCTGCTGTCCCGCGCGGCCGCGTTGAACTGGGACACCACCGCACCGGCGACGGTTGTGGTGGGCACCCCGGCGCCCGGTCGCGACGGCTCAGCCGACAGTGAGCAGGCCAGCCAGCACGTCCGCGATGTCGCCGCCCGCCACGGCCGCGCCGCACTCACCGACGTGCACGGCACTTGGTTGGTGGCGATCGTGTCCGGGCACGTGTCGCCGACCGAAAAGTTCCTGGGCGACCTGCTGGAAGCGTTCTCGGACGGCCCAGTGGTCATTGGACCGACGGCGCCCATGCTGACGGCGGCCTACCACAGCGCAAGCGAGGCGATTTCCGGGATGAACGCCGTTGCGGGCTGGAGCGGGGCGCCACGGCCGGTGCTGGCCAGAGAACTGCTGCCCGAACGCGCACTCATGGGGGACGCATCGGCGATCGTGGCGCTGCATACCGACGTGATGCGGCCGCTGGCCGATGCCGGACCGACGCTCAGCGAGACACTTGACGCATATCTAGATTGTGGCGGCGCGATTGAGGCCTGCGCCCGTAAGTTGTTCGTTCATCCAAACACCGTGCGATACCGGCTCAAGCGCATTACCGACTTCACCGGTCGCGATCCGACCCAGCCGCGCGACGCGTATGTGCTGCGAGTGGCGGCTACGGTGGGCCAACTCAACTATCCGACGCCGCGATCCAGCGTCGGTAATAACGCCATGCCGCAGGTGCCGCTGCCGGTCAGCGCCCCCTGAAAGGCGAGGTCATGGCGCCATCGGGAAGACAGTGATCAAGACAACAGATCGCGGGCCGATATCAAAGATGTAGCTTACGGGGGTGTTTTGTAAGGTATATACAAAAACCTAAGACGAGGTTCATAATCTGTTACACCCCGCAAAACCGTTTCCACAGTGTTCTCTTAGACACGTGATTGCGTTGCTTTCGCCCGGACAGGGCGCGCAGACCAAGGGCATGCTGTCGCCGTGGCTGGAACTGCCCGGCGCAGCGGACCAGCTCGCGTCGTGGTCGAAGGCCAGCGACCTGGATCTCGCGCGGCTGGGCACCACCGCCTCGATCGAGGAGATCACCGACACCGCCGTCGCCCAGCCCTTGATCGTTGCGGCCACGCTGCTGGCTCATCAGGAGCTGACCAAGCGCGGGCTGCTGGCTGGTGAAGAGTTCGTCGTTGCGGGTCACTCCGTCGGTGAGATCGCGGCCTACGCGATCGCCGGTGTGATGGCCGCCGATGACGCAGTGGCGCTGGCGGCCACCCGCGGCGCCGAGATGGCCAAGGCCTGCGCCGTCGACCCGACCGGCATGTCCGCCGTGCTCGGCGGAGACGAGGCCGAGGTGCTGAACCGCCTCGAGCAGCTCGACTTGGTTCCCGCGAACCGCAATGCCGCCGGGCAGATTGTCGCCGCCGGTCTGCTGACCGCGTTGGAGAAACTGGCCGAAGACCCGCCTGCCAAGGCCCGGGTGCGCGCACTGGGTGTGGCCGGAGCGTTCCACACCAGGTTCATGGCCGCGGCCCTTGACGGCTACGCCGCAGCGGCGGCCCCCATCGAGACGGCCGAGCCCACCGCCACGCTGCTGTCCAACCGCGACGGAAAGCCGGTCGCTTCCGCGGCGGCGGCGATGGAGACCCTGATCTCCCAGCTCACCCAGCCGGTGCGCTGGGACCTGTGCACCGCGACACTGCGTGAGCACAATGTCACGGCGATCGTGGAGTTCCCCCCCGCGGGCACCCTCACCGGTATCGCCAAACGCGAACTTCGGGGGGTTCCGACGCGTGCCGTCAAGTCACCCGCAGACCTGGACGAGTTGGCGAACCTCTAACTGCCGGCTTTTGCCAGAACAACCACATATCAATCTCGGATGCAATTCGAATCCGATTTGCACAAAACAGTACGAAGGGAAGCAGACCGTGGCCGTAACTCAGGAAGAAATCATCGCCGGTATCGCCGAGATCATCGAAGAGGTGACCGGTATCGAGCCGTCCGAGGTCACCCCGGAGAAGTCGTTCGTCGACGACCTGGACATCGACTCGCTGTCTATGGTCGAGATCGCCGTGCAGACCGAGGACAAGTACGGCGTGAAGATCCCCGACGAAGACCTCGCCGGTCTGCGCACCGTCGGTGACGTCGTCTCCTACATCCAGAAGCTCGAGGAAGAGAACCCCGAGGCTGCCGAGGCATTGCGCTCCAAGCTCGTCTCGGAGAACCCAGAAGCTGCCGCGAACGTCAAGGCGAGGCTGGAAGCAGAAAGCAAGTGACCAAGCCTTCCACTGCTAATGGCGGTTACCCCAGCGTTGTGGTAACCGCCGTCACGGCGACGACGTCGATCGCGCCGGACATTGAGAGCACGTGGAAGGGTTTGTTAGCCGGCGAAAGCGGCATCCACGTCCTCGAAGACGAGTTCGTCAACAAGTGGGATCTACCCGTCAAGATCGGTGGCCACCTCAAGGAGCCCGTCGATATTCACATGGGTCGGCTGGACATGCGGCGCATGTCGTACGTCCAGCGGATGAGCAAACTGCTGAGCGGTCAGCTGTGGGAGTCCGCAGGCAGCCCTGAGGTCGATCCGGACCGGTTCACCGTCGTGGTGGGCACCGGTCTGGGTGGCGCCGAAAGGCTCGTCGAGAGCTACGACCTGATGAACGAGGGCGGCCCCCGCAAGGTGTCCCCGCTCGCCGTTCAGATGATCATGCCCAACGGCGCCGCGGCGACCGTCGGCCTGCAACTCGGGGCCCGCGCCGGGGTGATGACTCCGGTGTCGGCCTGCTCGTCGGGCTCTGAGGCCATCGCCCATGCGTGGCGTCAGATCGTCATGGGTGACGCGGACGTCGCCGTCTGCGGCGGTGTCGAGGGCCCCATCGAGGCGTTGCCTATCGCGGCGTTCTCCATGATGCGGGCCATGTCGACCCGCAACGATGAGCCCGAGCGTGCGTCGCGGCCGTTCGACATGGACCGCGACGGCTTCGTGTTCGGCGAGGCCGGGGCGCTCATGCTCATCGAGACCGAGGAGCACGCCAAGGCCCGCGGCGCCAAGCCGTTGGCCCGGTTGCTGGGTGGCGGTATCACCTCGGACGCCTTCCATATGGTGGCGCCCGCGCCGGACGGCGTGCGTGCCGGCAGGGCGATGACGCGGTCGCTGGAGCTGGCCGGCTTGTCTCCCAAGGACGTCGACCACATCAACGCGCACGGGACGGCGACGCCGATCGGCGACTCCGCGGAGGCCAACGCCATCCGGGTCGCCGGTTGCGAGCAGGCCGCGGTGTATGCGCCGAAGTCGGCTCTGGGCCACTCCATCGGCGCAGTCGGGGCGCTCGAGTCGGTGCTCACGGTGCTGACCCTGCGCGACGGCGTCATCCCGCCCACGCTGAACTACGAGACCCCAGATCCCGAGATCGACCTTGATGTTGTCGCGGGCGAACCTCGCTACGGCGATTTCCGTTATGCGATCAACAACTCGTTCGGGTTCGGCGGCCACAATGTTTCGCTCGCCTTTGGGCGTTACTGAGCACGGAAGGAACGTTCGCTAGACCAATGACAGAACTGGTTACAGGGAAAGCCTTTCCCAATGTGGTCGTCACCGGCATTGCCATGACGACCGCGCTGGCAACTGACGCGGAGACCACGTGGAAATTGTTGCTCGACAACCAAAGTGGAATCCGAACGCTTGAGGACCCGTTCGTCACGGAGTACGACCTGCCGGTCCGCATCGGCGGGCATCTGTTGGAGGAATTCGACCACCAGCTGACGCGGATCGAACTGCGCCGGACGGGATACCTGCAGAGGATGTCCACCATCCTGGGCCGGCGCGTATGGGAGAACGCCGGCTCGCCCGAAATCGACACCAACCGCTTGATGGTGTCGATCGGCACCGGCCTGGGCTCGGCCGAAGAGCTCGTCTTCGGCTATCAGGATATGCACGTGCGCGGGTACAGGGCCATCTCCCCGCTGACCGTGCAGAAGTACATGCCTAACGGCGCGGCCGCCGCGGTGGGTCTGGAACGGCACGCCAAGGCCGGGGTGATGACACCGATATCGGCGTGCGCGTCCGGTGCCGAGGGTGTCGCCCGTGCGTGGCAGCAGATCGTGCTCGGCGAGGCCGACATCGCGATCTGCGGCGGTGTGGAAACAAAGATCGAGGCGGTGCCGATCGCCGGGTTCTCCAATATGCGCATCGTGATGTCCACCAACAACGACGACCCCGCCGGTGCGTGTCGCCCGTTCGACACGGACCGCGACGGCTTCGTGTTCGGCGAGGGCGGCGCTCTGCTGGTGATCGAGACCGAGGAGCACGCGAAGGCTCGTGGCGCCAACATCCTGGCCCGGATCATGGGGGCCAGCATCACCTCGGACGGCTTCCACATGGTGGCGCCGGACCCCAACGGGGAACGCGCCGGGCATGCGATCTCGCGGGCGATCCAGCTCGCGGGCCTCGTTCCCAGTGATATCGATCACGTCAACGCCCACGCCACCGGCACCCAGGTCGGTGACGTTGCCGAAGGTAAGGCCATCAATAATGCCCTGGGCAGCAACAGGCCGGCGGTGTATGCGCCCAAGTCCGCCCTCGGCCACTCGGTGGGTGCGGTGGGCGCGGTGGAATCGATCTTGACGGTGCTTGCGTTGCGGGATCAGGTGATCCCGCCGACACTGAATCTTGTAAACCTCGATCCAGAGATTGACCTGGATGTGGTGGCGGGGAAGCCGCGGTCTGGTGACTACCGGTATGCGGTCAACAACTCGTTCGGATTCGGCGGCCACAACGTAGCGATCGCCTTTGGCCGGTACTGACCCTGAGCATCACCCCGAAACAGGAGACTGCGATGACAACGATGGCCCCCGAGGCGGTTGGCGAGTCGCTCGACCCCCGCGACCCGCTGTTGCGTCTGTGCAACTTCTTCGACGACGACAGCGTCGAACTGCTGCACGAGCGTGACCGCTCTGGTGTGCTCGCCGCGGCCGGCACCGTGAACGGTCTGCGCACCATCGCGTTCTGCACGGACGGCACCGTGATGGGCGGCGCCATGGGCCTCGAGGGCTGCACGCACATCGTCAACGCCTACGACACCGCCATCGAGGAACAGAGCCCGATCGTGGGCATCTGGCACTCGGGTGGCGCTCGCCTGGCCGAAGGCGTGCGGGCGCTGCACGCGGTCGGATTGGTGTTCGAGGCCATGATCCGCGCGTCCGGCTACGTTCCGCAGATCTCGGTTGTCGTCGGTTTCGCTGCCGGCGGCGCCGCCTACGGACCGGCGCTGACCGACGTCGTCGTCATGGCGCCGGAAAGCCGCGTGTTCGTCACCGGGCCCGACGTGGTGCGCAGCGTCACCGGCGAGGACGTCGACATGGCGTCGCTGGGTGGTCCGGAGACCCATCACAAGAAGTCGGGTGTCTGCCACATCGTCGCCGACGACGAACTCGACGCTTTCGCGCGCGGCCGTCGGTTGGTCGGATTGTTCTGCCAGCAAGGGCATTTCGACCGCAGTAAGGCCGAGGCCGGCGACACCGATATCCACGCGCTGCTGCCCGAGTCGTCCCGGCGGGCCTACGACGTGCATCCGATCGTCACGGCGATCCTCGACGACGAGACGCCTTTCGACGAGTTCCAGGCGAATTGGGCGCCGTCGATGGTGGTTGGGCTGGGCCGGTTGTCGGGCCGCACGGTCGGCGTACTGGCGAACAACCCGCTGCGGCTGGGCGGGTGCCTGAACTCCGAAAGCGCCGAGAAGGCAGCACGTTTCGTGCGGCTCTGCGACGCGTTCGGGATCCCGCTGATTGTGGTGGTCGACGTCCCCGGCTATCTGCCGGGTGTTGACCAGGAGTGGGGCGGCGTGGTGCGCCGCGGCGCCAAGCTGCTGCACGCGTTTGGCGAGTGCACCGTTCCGCGCGTCACGCTGGTCACCCGAAAGACGTACGGCGGGGCCTACATTGCGATGAACTCGCGCTCGTTGAACGCCACCAAGGTGTTCGCATGGCCGGACGCCGAGGTGGCCGTGATGGGCGCCAAGGCCGCCGTCGGCATTCTGCACAAGAAGAAGCTGGCCGCCGCACCGGAGCACGAGCGCGAAGCGCTGCACGACGAGCTGGCCGCCGAGCACGAGCGGATCGCCGGCGGTGTGGACAGCGCCATCGACATCGGAGTGGTCGACGAGAAGATCGACCCGGCGCACACCCGCAGCAAGCTCACCGAGGCGCTGGCCCAAGCGCCGGCGCGCCGCGGCCGCCACAAGAACATTCCGCTGTAGTTTCTCCCGCGAGCAGACGCAAAAGCCCCCGACACGCCAGGCGTGCGGGGGCTTTTGCGTCTGCTCACCCCCGGCGCAGAATCGCCGACAGCGCCTGACGTAGCTTGACTTCTGGATCGGCGGGCAGTTGGTCGGCGCGCCATCCGACGAAATCGTCCGGGCGGACGAGCAGCGCCCCTTCGGGCGCGAGTCCGGTAACCGCGGCCCATGTGTCGTCGCCGATGCAATGCATGCTGATCGGGATGCCGAGAGCGGCTGACGCCGACGTTACGGCGGCGCGCCATCGCTCGTCCCCGGTCAGCACGGTGAAACCGGGACCGAGCAGGTCGAGCGTCGAAACACGCTCGCCGTTGTGCCGCACCCACGCGTGTGGAGTACGGGTGCCAGGTTGAGCACGCAACTCGTCGACGAGCTGCACCGCATCCGGGTCCACCGGAGGCTCATCGGTCACGACCGCGGCCGAGCGGTACCGGTAGCCGATCAGCAGCGTGAACATCGAGGACTCTTCTTCGGCCGGCAATTGTGGTCGGTCGTCGCCGCCCAACGGCAGTACGGCAGCGGTCGGGCCGGTGAGCGACTGGCGCGCGGCGAATCGCCCGACGGGGTGACGCTCGGCGTGGTAGGTGGCAAGCAATTCCGGCCCGGCTTCCCCCTGCAGAACGGCAGCCAGTTTCCAGGCCAGGTTGTGTGCGCTCTGGATGGCGGTGTTGGCTCCCCCAGCCTTGAACGGCGGCATGGTGTGCGCCGAATCGCCGACGAGAAAGGCTCGCCCACACTGGAATTGCTCGGCCACCTGTTCGTACGGTTGCCAAGCCGCGACCTCGATGATGTCGATGTCGATCTGCTCGCCGAATGCTGTGGTGAGCACCTCGCGGCAACGTTGCGGCGTGAACTGGGCGGCTGTCTCGCCTTTGCCGGGGAAGTAGGTGGTGATGAACATGCCCAGGTCGTCTTCGACCACGAGGAAGATGCCATCCACGTCAGCGTTTTTGACCTGAACCGCATCGCCTTCGCCCAACTGCGTGACGAACTTCTGCCAGGGCGCCCGGAAGTAGATAAAGACGACATAGATCGGCAGCGCGCCATAGCCCGACGTGGTGATGCCCAGCCAGTTGCGGATCGGGCTGTGAACACCGTCGGCGCCGACGAGATAGTCGGCGCGCACCGTCTGGGACTCGCCCGAGTCCCTGTCGTGCAGCACCGCGGTGACGCCGGCCTCGTCTAGATCCAGCGAGGAAATTTCGGTCCCGTAGCGCACTTCACTGCCACATCGCCGGGTTTCGGCAAGCAGGATCGGCTCGAGCCTGCTTTGGGGGCAGTACTGCGCGGCGGGCTCGGGGCTGTGCTTGTCAAGACCCGCGAAGATTGCGTCGATGTCGATGGCCAGTTCTTCGTCCGCGCTATTCAGCGTCGGCTTCACGGTCATGGCTGACACATGATCTGCGACCGCGTGGACCTCGTCGCCGACGCCCAGGCCGCGCAGGATCTCCAAACTGCGGAAGCTGAGATTGCGGGCTTTCGGGTAGATGAAGACCTCGTGCCGCTTTTCGACCAGCAGCGAACGTACGCCGTGCTTGCCAAGCAGCGCGGACGTGGCCAGCCCGCCGGCGCCGGCACCGACGATGAGTACCGGGACGTGTTCTTTGGCGCGGTTCATAATGTGAATGTTACTACAAAATGATAGTTTATGTCATATTGTTGGTGGCAAGGAACTCCTCGGCCACACCCACAACCCGCTCCCGATCGCGCGGCACCAAACCGATCCGGGTGCGCCGGTCGAGGATGTCATCGACATCAAGCGCACACTCATGGGTCACCGCGTATTCGAACTCCGCCCGGGTCACGTCGATGCCCTCGGCGACCTGTTCGGTCGGCCGCTCGCAGGTGGCGCTGGCGATGACGTTGGGTGCCTCAGCCCCGTAACGCTGCACCAGCGACCGCGGCAGACCAGCGCCCGGCCCCGCGGCCGGACCGGGGTTCGCCGGCGCTCCGATCAACGGCAGATTGCGGGTCCGGCATTCTGCGGCGTGCAGCTGCCGCAGACTGATGGCGCGATCCAGGACATCCTGCGCCATGTAGCGGTATTCGGTCAGCTTGCCGCCCACCACGCTGATGACGCCGGAGGGTGACTCCACGACGGCGTGGTCGCGCGAAACATCGGCGGTGCGGCCCTCCCCGGTGTCGATCAGCGGCCGCAAACCCGCGTAGGCACCGATGACATCGCTGGTGCCGAGCGCGGTCCCCAACGCGGTATTCACCGTGTCCAGCAGGAACGTGATCTCCTCCGAAGACGGTTCCGGCACATCGGGAATCGGGCCGGGAGCGTCCTCGTCGGTCAACCCTAGGTAGACCCGGCCCAGCTGCTCGGGCATCGCGAACACGAAGCGGTTCAGCTCGCCAGGAATCGGAATGGTCAGCGCCGCAGTCGGATTGGCGAAGGCGCTGGCATCGAAGACCAAATGCGTTCCGCGGCTGGGCCGCAATTTCAACGACCCGTCAATCTCGCCCGCCCACACCCCGGCCGCGTTGATGACCGCAGCGGCCGACACGTCGAACGACTGTCCGGTGCGCTGGTCGGTCAACCGCACAGACGTGCCGGTGGCCTCGGATGCGGCCACGTAGGTCAGGATGCGGGCGCCGTGCTGCGCCGCGGTGCGCGCGACCGCGGTGACCAGCCGGGCGTCATCGATCAATTGCCCGTCGTAGGCGAGCAATCCGCCGTCAAGGCCGTCACGCCGAACGGTAGGGGCCATGTCCACGACGCGCTGCGCCGAAACCCACCGCGACCGCGGCAAGGTCGAGCTAGGCGTACCCGCAAGCATCCGCAAACCGTCGCCGGCGAGAAATCCGGCGCGCACCAACGCGCGCTTGGCGTGACCCATCGACGGCAGCAGCGGTACCAGCTGCGGCATCGCGTGCACCAGGTGAGGGGCGTTGCGTGTCATCAGGATTCCGCGCTCGATCGCGCTGCGCCGGGCGATTCCCATATTGCCGGTCGCAAGGTAGCGCAGACCGCCGTGGACCAGTTTGGAACTCCAGCGGCTGGTGCCGAACGCCAGATCGTGCTTTTCCACCAACGCGACCCGCAGGCCGCGTGACGCGGCATCCAAGGCAATGCCGACGCCGGTGATGCCGCCGCCGATCACAACGACATCCAACGGTTCACCGTCGGCGAGGGCGGTCAGGTCGGCCGTGCGGCGCGCGGCATTGAGAGCGGTCGGGTCGGGCATCAGGATAGGTATCCGTTCAGTGAGTAGGTGAGTTCGGAGGCCAGCGTTTCGGAGTCAAGGACGGGCCGGACGATGTCAGCGGACTGGATGGTCGACTGCGCGATCAGCAACACCATGGTCGCCATTTGGCGAGGGTCGCCGGCACGGACGCTGCCCGTCTCTTGTGCCACTGCCAGCCTGGCTGCCAGTCCGTCGATCAGGAACTGCTGGCTGGTACCCAGGCGCTCGGTGATGTAGACCATGGCCAGCTCCGAATGCAGCACCGACATGACCAGCTCGTCACGCCGCAATCGGTCGGCCACCGCGACAACCTGTTTGACCAACGCTTTCCGGTCGTCCCCGTCCACCGGCACTTCGCGCATCACGTCGGTGATATGGGTGGTCAGCAGCGCCGACATGATCGATCGGGTATCCGGCCAGCGCCGGTACACCGTCGGGCGGCTCACACCTGCACGTCGCGCAATCTCGGCGAGGGTCACCCTGTCCACGCCGAAATCGACCACACAGCTGGCCGCCGCCTGAAGTATCCGTTCCCCGGTATCCGAAGATGCGTTACTGATTGACAGCATGTGTAATACTGTAACGCGTGACGCGTCTTGAGGAACTCCTTCCGCCGATGAAATGGAACGCGTGGGGAGATCCCGCTGCGGCCAAACCGCTTTCCGACGGGATCCGGTCTCTGCTGAAGCAGGCGGTTGGCCTCGAGGAATCGGACGGGACCGAACTCGACCCCGACCAGGTCAAGCTGCGCCCGTCGTCGTTGTCGCAGGCAGATCGGGATGCGCTGGCCGCGATCGTGGGCGCCGAGTACTTCCGCACTGCCGATCGCGACCGGTTGCTGCACGCCGGCGGCAAGTCCACCCCCGACTTGCTGCGGCGCAAAGACACCGGTGTCCAGGATGCGCCCGACGCGGTGTTGCTGCCCGGCAACGACGACGAGCTCGCCGCGATCCTGCGCCACTGCTCGGAGCACGGCATCGCCATCATCCCGTTCGGCGGTGGCACCAACGTCGTCGGCGGGCTTGATCCCACGCGCGGCCAGTTCGGCACGGTGGTGTCGCTGGATTTGCGGCGGTTCGACCAGCTTCTTTCCCTCGACGAGGTGTCCGGTGCGGCCGAGTTGGGCGCCGGCGTCACCGGCCCGGACGCCGAACGTCTGCTGGGCGAACACGGCTTCTCGCTCGGCCATTTCCCGCAGAGCTTTGAGTTCGCCACCATCGGCGGCTTCGCCGCGACTCGATCGTCGGGACAGGACTCAGCCGGCTACGGCCGGTTCAACGACATGATCCTCGGGCTCCGCATGGTCACCCCGGTGGGCACCATGGATCTGGGCCGGGTGCCGGCCTCGGCGGCGGGCCCAGACCTGCGCCAGCTCCTGATCGGCTCGGAGGGAGTCTTCGGCGTCATCACCCAGGTGCGGTTGCGGGTCCACCGGGTACCCGAAGCCGTCCGCTACGAGGCGTGGTCGTTTCCCGACTTCGCGACCGGGACCGCGGCCCTGCGGGCGATAACCCAAACCGGCACCGGCCCAACAGTTGTCCGGATGTCCGACGAGGTCGAGACCGGCGTCAACCTCGCCACCACCGAGGCGATCGCGGAAAACCAGATCACCGGTGGCTGCCTGGCGATCACCGTCTTCGAGGGCACCAAGGAGCACGCCGAGAGCAGGCACGCCGAGACCCGCGCATTGCTGGAAGCCCACGGCGGCACGTCGCTCGGGGAGGAGCCCGCAGAGGCCTGGGAGCGTGGCCGGTTCGCCGCACCGTACCTGCGCGACTCCCTGCTCGCCGCGGGCGCGCTCTGCGAGACCCTCGAGACCGCCACCGAGTGGTCCACTATTCCCGCGCTGAAAGCCGCAGTCACCGAGGCGCTTACGACCTCGTTGGCCGAATCGGGCACACCGGCGCTGGTGATGTGCCATGTGTCGCACGTGTACCCGACCGGCGCGTCGTTGTATTTCACCGTCGTCGCCGGGCAGCGGGGCAATCCGATCGAGCAGTGGAGGGCCGCCAAGAAGGCCGCGTCGGATGCGATCATGGCCACTGGCGGGACCATCACGCACCACCACGCGGTGGGCGCCGACCACCGGCCCTGGATGCGCGACGAGGTAGGCGATCTGGGTGTGCAGCTGCTGCGTGCGGTAAAGGCGACATTGGATCCGGCCGCAATTCTCAATCCCGGCAAGCTGATTCCGTGACCGCGGATCACCCCGTCGAGGGACAGCTGCGCCGCCGCGAAATCGCCAAGGTGACCGCCCTGACCAATCCCGTGTCAGGGCACGGCGCGGCTGTAGCAGCGGCACAGACCGCGATCGCCCGGCTGCACCATCGGGGTGTGGAAGTCATCGAAATCATCGGCGACGACGCCGAAGACGCGCGTTATCTGGTCAGCGCGGCGCTCGAGAAGGGTACCGACGCGGTCATGGTCACCGGCGGTGACGGCGTCATCTCCAACGCGCTGCAGGTGTTGGCGGGCACCGACGTTCCACTGGGAATCATCCCGGCAGGCACCGGTAACGATCACGCTCGTGAATTCGGGATTCCCACAAAGGATCCCGAGGCCGCAGCCGATATCGTCATCGACGGCTGGACGGAAACCATTGACCTGGGCCGGATTCGGTGCGGCACACGTATCGACAAGTGGTTCGGCACCGTGGCGGCAACCGGATTCGACTCCCTGGTGACCGATCGCGCCAACCGGATGCGCTGGCCACACGGACGGTTGCGCTACTACATCGCGATGGTCGCCGAGCTGTCGCAACTGCGGCTCCTGCCGTTCCGTTTGGTGCTCGACGGAACCAAGGAGATCGAGGCCGATATCACGCTCGCCGCCTTCGGCAACACCCGCAGCTATGGCGGTGGCCTGCTGATCTGTCCCAACGCCGATCGCACCGATGGACTGCTCGACATCACCATGGCGCACTCGGACTCCCGGACCAAGCTGGTCCGCCTATTCCCCACCGTCATGAAGGGCACCCATGTCGAGCTCGACGAGGTGAGCACGGCACGCGCCAAGTCCATCCACGTCGAATGCCCGGGTATCAACGTCTACGCGGACGGCGACTTCGCGTGCCTACTGCCCGCCGAGATTTCCGCGGAACCCGCCGCGCTGCAGATCCTGCGCCCCGCCCGCCTGTAACAACAGGTGCACCGAACCCGACATCCTTTCAAACCTGCTATCCGGGGAGGAACCAGGGAGGAATGATGTCCGGACACCGCAAGGCCGCGTTGGTGGTTTTGGCGGCTACGTCGGTGAGCGGCTCCGTGTGCCTGGCCCCAGCGGCTTTGTCCGTCGTTCCGACGTGGAATGGCAGGTACGCGGTGACGTTCGCCGGCACCCAGAAGACGGGCACCAGCGTTGCGGCCGACAAACCGGAAGGTAACAGCGTCGTCGACTACGGCTTCAGCTCCAGCTGCTCAACCGGCACCTGTATCGCCACGGTGTTTGACGCGCCGCCCCCGAAGAATCCCTACGTCCCCCGCCCGATCACCTACACCTGGAATGGGTCTCAGTGGGTACGATTCACCACCTGGCAGTGGGACTGTCTACTGCCCGACGGGACAGTCGAATATGACCCGGCGAAATCGGTTGTCGCCTTCACACCGCAGGCCAATGGGATGCTTTCCGGTGTCTTTCACACCGATATCTCCAGCGGCTCATGCAAGGGCAATGTTGACATGCCGGTGTCGGCCGCGCCGGCTCCTGGCTAGCCAACCCCCCGGCTGACCCAGGTCACTTCGCCGGCGTCGCCGCCGTCGCGATACACCTCCAGCGCCTCGTCCCACGCCGTTCCCAGCACCGAGTCCAGTTCGGCCGCCAGTGTGTCGGCGCCCTGCGCCATCATCGACCGCAGCCGCATCTCCCCGACCATGATGTCGCCGTTGGCGCTCATCGACCCGCTCCACAGCCCCAGTTGCGGGGTGTGGCTGAACCGGTGGCCGTCGACTCCGGGGCTGGGATCCTCGGTGACCTCGAACCGCAGCACCGACCAGGAGCGCAACGCGTTGGCCAACCGGGCGCCGGTGCCCACCGGCCCGATCCAGTTGGTCACCGCGCGCAGCTGCCCGGGCATCGCCGGCTGCGGCGTCCACACCAAGTTCGCCTTGGCCTGCAGGGTCGACGACAACGCCCACTCGACATGCGGGCATACCGCCGCGGGCGAAGCGTGGACATAAACCACGCCACCCGTGGCGTCGGCGAATTGATTCGACGCTCGCATCTTTTGCTCCTTCGGTTGCACGAGGGACGTCTTCCCCAACGACCTGGTGAACCCGACGAGCAGGATGCTTGCTATTGGTGTTATTGTGCCGTGCGTTTCTATTGTGCCTCGTGGGACCCGTGTTGCGCTAGTCCGCAAAATACTCGGATATCACCGCGTCGGAAATTGCCGGCCAGATCTTGAGCGCCCACTGCCCGAAATCGCGGTCGGTGAGGACCACCAGCGCCAGCTCCGCCTCGGGATCGGCCCAGATAAAACCGCCTGCCTGGCCGAAATGGCCGTAGGTCCGGGCCGAGTTGCGCGCACCGGTCCAGTGCGGCGATTTCGAATCCCTGATCTCGAAACCGAGCCCCCAGTCATTGGGTCGTTGCGCGCCGTATCCGGGCAGCACGCCGTCCAAGCCGGGAAATTGCACAGCCGACGCCTCGGCATGCATCTGCGCCGAGACGGTCGACGGATACAGCAGGTCAGCCGCGAATGCCGCCAGATCCGCAACCGTCGAGGTCGCCCCGAACCCGGCCGCCGCGGTGCCGCCGTCCAGCCGGGTGGACGCCATGGCCAGCGGCTCGAATACCGCCTCGGTCAGGTAGCGGCCGAACTCGATCCCCGACTCCCGCTGTACGGTCTCGGCCAGCACGGCAAAGCCGTAGTTGGAATACATCCGACGGGTGCCGGGCTTGGCCAATGCCAGATCGGAGTCCATCGCCAGACCCGACGCATGCGCCAGCAGGTGGCGCACCGTGGAGCCGGGCGGGCCGGCCGGGGTGTCGAGGTCGACGACCCCTTCCTCGACGGCGATCTGCGCGGCACGCGCCACCAGCGGTTTGGTGACCGACGCCAGCACGAACACCCGCTCGGTGTCGCCGTGCGTGGCCTGCACTCCGCCGGGTCCGATCACCGCAGCGGCGGCGGCCGGTACCGGCCAGTCGTCCAGGGCGTCCAGGGCGGCCATCAGGTCGGGCGCGTCACTTCCGACCGATGTAGTAGGTGTTGATCGGGTCCGACTCGACCTCGACCAACCGCACATCGTCAAACCCGGCGTCGCCGAGCATCGAGGTGGCCAGCTGGCTCCCCCACACCGCACCAAGGCCGGCGCCATCCAAAGCCAACGACACCGTCATGCAGTGCATCAACGAGGTCGCATAGAGGT
>Ga0209040_10002128_pt1 | contig 15642 bp, 10 predicted proteins | sample BogFormECP12_OM3_FD_188240 | JGI IMG/M metagenome (GOLD analysis project Ga0209040, IMG submission 188240) | Bog forest soil microbial communities from Calvert Island, British Columbia, Canada - ECP12_OM3 (SPAdes) (version 2) | ecosystem: Environmental > Aquatic > Freshwater > Wetlands > Bog ...
GCTGGACATCAACCGATGTGTACGCCGGACGGCTCGGTGTGGGTGGTATTTAACGGCGAGATCTTCAACTTTCTCGAATTGCGCGAGCGGTTTGAACGCGACGGCGTACGGTTCCGCTCGCACGCCGACACGGAAGTTCTCCCCTACATGTATTTGAAATATGGGCCGACGCTGGTGGAACACCTGAACGGCATGTTCGCGTTCGCCCTATGGGATGCAGCGGAACGCCAGCTCATGATCGCGCGGGACCGTATGGGCATCAAGCCTCTGTACTACGCGCAGGTAAAAGACCGACTGTACTTCGCATCCGAGATTAAGGCATTGCTGACGTGCTGTGAGATCGAACCGGAACTCGATCCGGCGGCTTTGCGGGAATTTCTTTCGCTGTTATATGTGCCGAATCCGGGCACCATGTTCAAGCGTATTCTGAAGTTGCCTCCCGGACATGTGATGTTCTGGCGCGACGGCAATGTCAAGATCAAGAGGTTCTGGGATGGGTCACAGCCGGTCGAGTCTTTACACGATTCTGAGGCAGATTTAATGGCGCAGTGCCGTGAGGTCCTGAAGGACTCCGTCCGGCGGCAGCTCATCAGTGACGTCCCGGTCGGGTTCTTCCTCTCGGGCGGACTCGACTCCAGCACGCTTCTGGCGAGCGCTGCACAAGTTCACGAGGGCCCCTTGCGTTGCTACAGCATCACCTTCAGCGACGAGCACGGGAAACTCGAGCAGTCGGACGAAGACGCGCGCTACGCGAAATTGGTTGCTGCCCACTTCAAGGCCGACTGGCACCAGATCGTCGCTCATCCCAACGTGGTGGAACTTCTGCCCAAAGTCATCTGGCATCTCGATGATGCCATCGCCGACCACGCAGCGATCGCGACCTATCTTATCTGCTGTGACGCGAAGGAAAATGTCACCGTTCTTCTGAGCGGGCAAGGGGGAGACGAACTCTTCGCAGGCTACCGAGTGCACCTGGTGCACCGCATTGTCCGTGGGCTAAAGCTCGTGCCTGCCGCACTGCGCCGAGGAGTCATCGCCAAAATTCTGAAGTCGTTGTCCAACCATCCCGACAATGTGCCGGGGGTAAGGCCGGGGCTGGTGCTTGCGTATTCACGCTTTATACAGAGGTTGCTGAAGCTCACCGACTTGGAGCGGCGTGAGCAGTATGCCGCGATGCGGTCGTATCTCGACGAGGATGAGCTCGATGAGTTACTGAGCCCTCAGATGCGCTACTCTTCACGCGCTCGCCACGATGCGAAGCTTATCCAGCACTTCGAGGAAGCGGAGGCGCTGGACTTTATCGACCAGATGCTGTACGTGGACCAGCAAACATTCCTGCCGGACTTGAACCTGGCATATTCTGACAAACTCAGCATGGCGGCGTCCATCGAGACGCGTGTTCCCTTCCTCGATAATGCGGTCATCGATTTCATGCGTCGTGTCCCTCCGTCTCTGAAGCTGCACGGATACACGCAAAAGTATCTGCTGAAAAAATCCATGGAAGGACTTTTGCCGCGCGAGGTCATCTACCGCCGAAAGGCAGCCTTTGGATTGCCGGTTCGTTCGTGGCTTCGTAACGAACTGCGGGAGATGGTGGGTGATTTGCTCTCGCCACAGCGCATCCGGCAAGGTGGAATTCTAAATCCCGCGACGGTTTCCCGGATGATGCGCGAGAACGAATCCGGAGAGCGAGACTACACACTGCAGATCTGGGCGCTACTGACCCTCGAACTGTGGCAACAATGTTTTGTTGATGGCAAGGGACTGGCAGTTGCATCAACTGTGGCGGATTGTTGAATGCAGGGCCATCTTCTTGGGAAAGGCAAAACCCAGCGCTTCTACCTGAGGTCGTAAGCACCCGACTCTGAGGCGAGAAACGGGCGCGGTCCACCCGACGGTCGCACTTCCAAGGGACTCTAGAAATCGACCGCGACGATGCGCCACCATTGAAATGGGCGTATTTAGAGATTCTCCAGTCGCACAAGTGATGCCAGGCAGACTTGCTCACTTCACGTGTTTCCCCTCGGTTTGCCCCGCGGCATATCTCCCATAGTAATATTTTAGTGCTATGTAGCAAGACAAAGACGTCCTATTTCTTGTTTGTTTGTACCACTTCTTGTTTGTTTGTACCACTTTTTGTGGTATTGTGATCGCACATTTAGTGGTGATTACGGTGGTGAAAATCAGCCACCCAAGAATGAATTGAGAGGACTTCCCCGTGGCGGGATGAGTCCTTTTGGCACCGGGGTAAATGACTGTGCGGCTTTGGATTGATTTTGACAATTCACCACACGTGCACTTCTTCGCGCCGATGATACGCGAGTTGCAACGCAACGGTTTGCAGGTCATAGTGACCGTTCGCGCGTTTGGACAGACAGAGGAGTTGGCACAGTCATACGGCATTCCGTACACGGTCATCGGCGAGCACCGCACGCCAAAGCTATTTCTGACGCGCGTCACAGCAACTGTCCGGCGGGCGCTAAAGTTGGCCCTATTCGTCAGGTGCCAGCGGCCGGATGTTGCCATCAGTCACGGTTCGCGCGCGCTAGCGATGGCGGCGTGGATCTTACGTGTACCCTGCATGACGATCTATGATTACGAGTTTGTCTCTTCGAAGTTTTTCTCCAAGGTCTCGAAGAGAATTATGGTACCTGACGCGATACCGATCGATCGGTTGAAGCGGCAAGGCGTCGATACGAAAAAGGTCCTGCGCTATCCCGGGTTTAAGGAGGAAGTTTACATTTATGATCTTCCCCGGTCACCAAATGTCCTGCAGGAGTTAGGACTTGACGTGAACCGTCTCATCATCACGGTGCGACCTCCAGCGACCTGGGCCCACTATCACAATCCAAAGTCCGAGATCCTGTTCCGGACGTTAATCGATCGCCTTAAGCAAGAACGGGACGCGCAAGTCATCGTGCTGCCACGGATGAAACAGCAGGGCGATCAACTGAAGAAGGAATACGGGATGGATCGATCACCTTTCCGGGTTCTCGATAAGGCCGTCGATGCATTAAATCTCATGAGCTACTCTGATGCAGTCTTCAGTGGCGGCGGCACCATGATCCGCGAGGCTGCGCTGCTGGGTTCAAACGCTTACAGCATTTTTGCTGGGACTGCCGGAGCGGCCGACGAGGAATTGGAAAGAACCGGCAGACTGCACATTCTCCGTGAACCGGGAGAGGTACGCAGCCTGCAATTTGTCAAGTCGCCTTCGCGTAACCTCAACCTCAACGGCAAACGAACGACGCGCGATTTTCTATTGCGGCAGAATTTGGATTTCTGTCTACAAAATAGCAGAACTTGACCACTCCACTATCCTCAACTGGCTTCCTACCATGTCGACTACGAACGCGATTGCAACCAGGACCCAGATTCGTGTCCCTTTTCTCGACCTGAAACGGCAGTACGCGAACCTGAAGGCCGAACTCGCTCCAATCGTCCTCGAGAGCCTCGACCGTGCGTTCTACATTGACGGCCCCGCGGTGAAAGAGTTCGAAGCCGAATTTGCCCGTTACTGTGGCATCAAGGAGTGCGTCGCGCTCGACTCCGGCACAGCCGCGCTGCATCTGGCGTTCGTGGGCCTCGGTATCGGGGCAGGGGACGAAGTGATCGTGCCAACCAACACCTTCATTGCCAGCGCGGCAGCAGCCGTAATGGCGGGGGCAACCGCCGTGCTGGTGGACTCCGATGCAAAGACATGGCTGATGGACTTGAACCAGGTAGAGAGCAAAATCACCCCGAAGACAAAGGCGGTGTTGGCTGTCCATCTCTACGGTCAGCCGTTGCAGATGGATCCTTTGCGAGACATCTGCCAGCGCAAGGGCGTATATCTCATCGAGGACGCTGCGCAGGCGCACGGAGCGAGGTACAGGGGTCAGCGTGCCGGCAGTCTGGGCGAGGTGGCTTGCTTCAGCTTTTATCCTGGGAAGAATCTGGGAGCGTATGGGGACGGCGGGGCCATTACCACGAACAACTCAGACTTGGCTGCGCGCGTCCGTCGGCTCAGTAACCACGGCCGTGTCAGCAAGTATGAGCACGCTGAGGTCGGCTGGAACTTCCGCATGGATGAGCTCCAAGGTGTCGTCCTGAAGCACAAGCTAGCCCGGTTGGACGGCTGGAACCAGCGGCGCCGCGAACTCGCCGATGCCTATCGCTCGCACCTTCGCGGCCTCCCGATCGGGATGTACGAAGTGCCTCCCGAATGCGAGGCTGTCTACCATCTTATGGCTATATGCGTGGAAAATCCGCAGGCGCTCGCAGATCATCTCGCTCAGCACACCATCGAGACAGGGCGCCACTATCCTCTGCCGATACATTTGCAGCCTGCCTTCAAGGCACTAGGCCACAAGAACGGGGATTTTCCCGTAGCTGAGGCGATCTCCGGGCAGACTATCTCGCTTCCCATATTCCCCGAAATGACGGACGAGCAGTTGGAGGCTGTCTGCGCCGCGGTCGCAGAATACCGACAGACTGGCACTTTAGTTTTATAAAAATGCTACAGACAATTCACCTTTAGTTTCGTCTTTTTACATTGTCCAATAACATCTTTTTGTGGTATTGTCGTTCAGATTTTTGCTGGTGGTTAATACGCGACAGTTTAAGAATGATCCCAAACGGGCATTCCCGTGAGGGGGACGAGTTTCTCTTCGCGCAGGTTTTGGTCTCTCGGCGAATATAGGGGAGAGTCACCGTGAAAGTGGGTGTTGTCGGTTGCGGGTACTGGGGACCGAACCTTATTCGGAACCTGATCGAGACCAATCGTTGCGAATCGATCTACTGCTATGACGCGAATCCCCGCCCGATGCAGAAGGTCAGCCGGCGTTATCCGTCGGTGCAATTAGCCGGCAGCCTGGAGCAACTACTCGACGCCAGCGACGCGGTCATGGTTGCGACTCCTGTGTTGACCCATTGCCAGGTTGCGAAATTCGCCCTTGAGCGCGGCAAAGGCGTGTTTGTTGAGAAGCCGATGGCAGCCTCGTCCGCTGAGTGCGCAGAGCTGATTGAACTGGCCGAGCAGAAGCGCGCGACATTGATGGTAGGCCACACCTTCGTTTACAGCCCTCCGGTCCGCAAAATTCGCGAGTATCGCGATCGTGGACTGCTGGGTGACGTCTACTTCCTAAGTTCCTATCGCGTGAATCTGGGCATTCACCGCCACGATGTTGATGTGATGTGGGATCTCGCACCCCACGATCTCTCGATGTTCCTGTACTGGATGCAGGAAAGTCCGGTCCGTGTTTCAGCGACCGGTCGGGCGTGCATCGGCAGGTTGCCGGACATCGCGTCCATCCGCCTAGAGTTTCCATCGGGCGCCATTGCCAACCTGGAAGTCAGTTGGCTGGCCCCAAGCAAACTGCGGCGGACGGTGCTGGTCGGCAGCAAGAGCATGGTGTTGTACGACGACATGGATGTCGAAAAAGTGAAGTTCTACGATCGTGGCGTTCTTCAGGATTCCCCCACAACCTTTGGTGAATACCAACTGATCTACCGCGCCGGCGACATCGTTTCCCCTAACCTGGAGGTGACGGAGCCGCTGTTGACCCAAACGCATCATTTCCTGGACTGCGTCGAGACTGGCGGGGCCCCGGCGACTGACGGAAAGCTCGGTCTCGAAATCGTTCGCATACTCGAAGCCGCTTCGCGTTCCCTGAAGGGCAGCGCCAGCTTCATTCCGGTTGAAGGCCAAACATCTGCGCCGGCCCGGCTGTTTGCTTTTGGAACTTAATTTTCAGATCGCGGCTGGGACTCCAGTCGCATTCGCCGTTCCCATTCTGGCCATGAGCGAGGAGAACCGGCATCATGTTAGCAACTGCTGAGAAAGACTTACGGCTGTGCAACATCATCTCGGACCAGCTTGCGCTGGCGGCGTCGATCGTTCTTGCAATCCTGATTCGCTTTTACCTTCCCGGCTTGGCGAAAATGTCGCCGCGATCTTTGATGCATTCCGGCAGTCTGCTGCGCTACCTGGCGCTTATGGCCCTGTGGTATTGGTGCATGCAGGGAACGGGAAACTATAACGTCGGTGACCGACGCAATCGCCGGATGACTTGGTCGGCCATACAGGGAACACTTCTGTTCACGGTCATCGTGTTGGCCATGGCGTTCTTTCAGTGGTCGTTGTTTTCTCGCGCTGCGGTTCTGCTCTTCGTTCTGACCGCTTCCATGGGCACCATCGCATTGCGCAAGATCGTCCCTCATCTGCTGCAGAGGATGTTGAGGCGTCAGAACGCGATCAAGGTTCTACTGATCGGCGACGGGCCCGTGGCGCGCCACATTGCTTCCCTGTTGGGCCAGAGCTACCTATACGCGGTTACGCATCTTGCGACCCTTACAGTGCGAGGTGTTACGCCCACGGCGCAAAGTGATCGTGAGGGTCTGGAATCGCTCTTGCAGCAGTTGCGGCCCGACGAAGTTGTCCTGGCCCGAGAAGGCCGGCCTTCCGGATCTATCAGTGATCTGCTGAACTTGTGCAGCGAATATCGCATACCGTGGCATTTTGTTCCGACGCTCGATCAGTTGGTTTTCTCCAATGTGCGTACGCACGTGGTCGGCGGCCTGCCACTGATTGGAGTGCCAAGTTGTACCCTTTCCGGACTCGATCTTGCCGTCAAGCGCCTGATCGACATCGTCGTGGCATCCACTATAATGCTGTGCGCTGCTCCATTTTTCGCAGCAATATGGCTGGCTGTAAGGTTGACTTCCCCGGGCCCCGCCTTCTTTTTGCAAAGGCGCATCGGTCAGAAAGGGCGCATCTTTGACTGCTACAAGTTCCGCACGATGTATGTCGGTCCGCACGATTCGGTACATCGTGACTACGCAGCAAAATGGATTGCGAACCAGCCTTACGCAAATGCGGAGAAGAAAAAGACCTTCAAGATCGTAGACGACCCGCGGGTCACGCGAGTCGGGCGGGTGCTGCGCCGCTACAGTCTGGATGAACTGCCTCAGCTCATCAACGTACTCAAAGGGGATATGAGTCTGGTTGGGCCACGTCCTGCCCTCGCCTACGAATTGGAGATGTATAAGGATTGGCACAAGGAACGTCTGCAGGGCATTCCAGGCCTTACCGGCCTATGGCAAGTCGCTGGGCGAAACGACCTGTCGTTCGACGAGATGGTGAAACTGGATTTGGATTATCTCCGAAACTGGTCAGTGTCGGAGGACTTGAGGCTGATACTGAAGACGGTTCCCTCCGTGCTGACCGGGACGGGACAGTGAGTTTTCTTTGCTTTGTGCGCAACCAATCCTTTCGTACTCATCATGCTCGTGTGGGCTTGTCGTGTAACGTGCCCGAACTGACGATAAGATTGTCCCAGCGTCTCTAGAATCGACCTTATGGGTAGTTATAGCCAACTGAAAGCACCAACATCCGATGGTCGGTTCTCAACCAACATTAAGCTGAGGTTACCGCCGCAAAGCATGCCTTTCTTGTGGCTGATTCTGGGTCTGTCTGCGCTTGGACTCCTGATTCTGCTACCGCGATTGTATGTGTTGGCAATGATCGTAGCTCTTGTTGGCTCGGTTGTCGTGATTGTGACGTTAGGCAGCGTGGCTCACGGCAGAATGGATTGGATCGTATTAGGCTGGGTCACATTTTTCCCACTAGGTTACTACTTTTTGAGTTTTCCCGCGACCAGACCGATCTTAACCCTGGACAGAGTTGTAGTCGCCCTGTTCATCCTAGGTGCCATTAGCGTCGGTCGATCTCGATCATTCCCAATCTTAACTGACGTCAGGACTGCCGGCTGCTGGTGGCTCGGCTTTCTGGCGGTAAGCCTTCTTTCAATATGGGACCTGCCTTACTCCGAGATGCTAGGACCTCTCCGTATACTGATCGACTGTTTTGCGATGCCCGCTTTGTTGTGCTGGCTGATTATGTGTTACTTCGATGTGAGGAAAAACTTGGCGTGGCTTCATGCGTGTTCGTGCGTGATGGCCACGTACATCGGTGCGATCGGCTTAGTTGAGTTAGTGACCGGCAAGAATCTCTTGGAATTTACGGACACTGCAGAATTCACTCAGGCGGGTGATATCAAGTTGTTTCGCGTCGATGGCCCGTTTGAAAGTGCGACCGCTTTCGGCCTTATAGGGATCATCGTTTTTTTCTTCATACTGTACCTAAGGCGATACTTGCCTAATCGGCTGCCTGTCTGGCATGCGGCTTTGCATCGGGTGGGTGTGCTGGCAGCATTGGGGGCGGGCCTGATGCCGATGCATCGAGGACTGGTCGTAGCGTTAATCGCCGTTTGTCTCGTGGATTATTTCTCCAAAATACACCTTATGTCTCGTCGGTCTTGGCAGGTACTATGGTTATTTCTGCTGGGCGCGATTGTGACAGGCAAGGTCTTGGTTCCCGATCTTTATAGCGACCGTGTTACCAATGCAGACAACATCTACGTGCGATGGGCACAACATAAGCAAACCATGCGGGTCATTGCGGATCATCCCCTTCTTGGAGTAGGCATCGATCGGTTCTATACAGCTGTTTCAATGAGTCCGCGGTATTTTGCAACTTTTCGTGGCTTCGATTCATTGAACTTCACTCACAACACGATGTTGTCGATCGCGGCTGAGACTGGCATTTTTGGTCTTATGTGTTACCTGCTGGCCCAGTTGTTCTTTGCTAGGGCAATGTGGAGGACCCGACAAATCAATCCGCTGGGATTTCAAGCGTTCTTCTGCCTTTTCATGATCTACACCATTTTCGGGCTTGATATCACGAGTGGGTATTTCTCCGATATAAATCTTTGCTACATGCTGACGTTTGGCGTGATCGCACAATTACAGGCTCGTTCAGTAGCGGGAGGTGTCCATCTTCGTTCTGTACAGAACGCTTGACGTGCACTGCGATGGTCTATGCGGAGTCTTTTTCCGGTGTGAAAATGCTATCGCGATGATTTCCTGGTATGGTGAGTCCGACTTGAAAGCCTTTCGCATCGCAATGCGGTGGTTGCGTACGTCACTTGTATGTTTCGTCCTGATGTGCATTCCTTGCGGGACTGTCGCACAGACACAACTCTCGCCTCCGATACAGCTAGAAGCAGGGAGGCCGCGGCTCTGTATGCCGGTCTCGAAACGGGAGTATGGTCCCGTGCAACTCACGCCCAGCAGAGTTAACCTCATGGGCGAACGCTATACGTGGCTGAACGACACATATCTCGCCTGGCAAGCCACAGGTAAGCCCCTTGTGGGGTATCTCGCCGGGAAGTTGGTTCCGACCCCGTGCGGGGACGATACAGGGTTGTACTACATTGTTCCCGTGCTTGCGCGGGCAAGTCAACGCCCGATCGACTTTGCGATCGATCTCTTTTTGCTGGGTACACTCTTTGCCTCTGCTGTCATAGGTTTGGCCGGGCTCTGGGCGGCTGTGCAAAGATTCTGGCAGCAGGTATTTGCGGTTCTTGCAATCGCGTCAGCGACATACGTGGCCTTTAAGATAGGCGACGTTTACATCATGCAGGCGGCCACTGTTCTCGCCATAATTCCGTGGGCACTTCAACTCTTCCGAAACCGCGAGGATTCAAGATTGCGTGACGTGTTCCTATTTGTAGCAGGCATTTTCCTTGGGGTGGCCCAATGGGTCCGAACACACTCGGGAACGGGCGTGATACTTTTCTTGCTGGTGCTCATCCTTGCCGCATCGCTGGGCGCAAAACGAAAAATAATCTTATTAACAGTTCTGGCGGTTGGTTTTGCCATTCCGCTGGTGTTTTCGCTAGTTATCTTGCATCAACGGGACGAGTATCTTGCTAGTGTTGAGCCGAACTACCGTCCCCCGCTTTCTCATCATGTGTTCTGGCATACCGTGTACGTTGGCTTAGGGTTTCTGAATAACCCCTTCGTTCCTGGTTGGCACGACGTTGTAGGAGCCAATACTGTCGCTGAGGTAGCTCCGCAGGTGGTCTATGGCTCGATGGAATATGACTCCATTTTGAAACGCCGTGTGCTTCAGATATTTTACGGTCATCCTCGCTTCATCGCATACACCTATAGTGCAAAACTCGGGGTGCTGCTCGTGATGCTACTACTCGCGACAAACCTTGGGGTTGTAGCAAGCATCGTCTATCCTAAGGGCTTTGCGCTGGAATTAGCTTTTTGGCTTGCAATGGCTTTTGGGGGGCTAACCGGATTGATCGCGATCCCTATACCGCAATATGTTATCGGAATGATTGCGCTGGCAATCCTGTACAACTACGTTAGCCTATGCCATGCCTTCCACTGTTTATCATCAACGGCGGCTACCTAAATCCGTTGCACCATCCATGGTGGCAACTAGAGCTCATGATTGGGTTTTGCTTCAGTCTGGGCGCAACCTCGACAGCGGTCGAGACAGGGGTCGCTTGCGCACAAGAATGTATAAAAGCTCAGGTGCTTGGTTGGAAGCGGGAACCGATGGACTCGCACACATCTAAATAGATACTGTGCGACGGCTACAATTTCGTCCGCAGTGTTTACGTGCTCATGACGCATGATAACTGAGTAACTCAGGCCCGTGCGAACTTTGAACGAAATACCGGTTGTTAGTCGCCACGAAAGTCCCCACAATAATCCACCTTCCGAAGGAATCCCCGCGCGGAATTCTCCTCCGTCTGCAAGAAGTAGACCACAGCTGCTCATTACCAAAGGGAGTTCCGTCAGGTGTTCCAACACGGCAACTGACACGATTCGATCGTACCTTGCTCGATCTTGGACTTGAGCGATATCTTCGTAGATAGCAGACACCACATTCCGGTATGGACTGTTTTCCCAAAGATCCCGAAACGGTTCCACCACATCATAGGTTTTGAAACTCTTTTCGTAAGGGACGTGATTCAGCGTTCCGCCTCCGAGCTCCAATATTCTGCATTCCGGTATTTCCGTTGCGATTCTCCGGTGCATCCACGATTCGAGTCCAGCCACGACGGCGGGGAGGCCCTTTCCCCCTTCCCGATTACGGCGATACTCGTCAATATACAATTCTGCGTGACGCGGGGGCAACGGCTCTCGAGTTCGGGGATAAGAGGCAAGAATCCATTGTAATGAGTCGGGCATTCCGTCAAGGGCAGCCGGCTAAAAGCGCCGCGTGAACGATGATAATTATACGCTCCTCCACTGATTTCAGCTCAACCCTTGTTCACTTTCCGGCTGGACATCGGAGTGTTTTTTATGATTCTATTACCTAGGTTGCCGTTATCTTTCGGGCTAAAGGTTATTCCGCTGGTTCAAGAGACCTCCGAAGCCTTGCCCAATCGTGCCTGAGGAGCGAGAGAAGTGAGCCGCTATCCACATACTCTTAGCGTGGTCGTACCCTGCTATAACGAGGCGGCTAATATTCCCGCGCTTATAAGCACCTTGGCGAAGGTTTTGGGAGAAGTCGAAAGATTGCAATACGAAATCATTCTGGTCGACGACGGTTCGACTGATGACACTTTCAACGCTTTAAAAAGTCTGCGTGACACTAATCCGAGAGTCTCCTGGATTAGGTTTGTTAGAAACTTCGGCAAGGAAGCTGCTCTGTTGGCGGGGATGAAGAGCGCTCGCGGCGATGGTGTCGTGACGATGGACGCTGATCTCCAGCATCCCCCCGAACTCCTTCCTGAAATGATCGCCAAGTGGAAAGAAGGTCACGACATTGTACAGACCGTGCGTTTAGGCCGTCCCACAGTCACCAGCTCCTTATGGGGACAATGTTTTTATCTACTGTTGAACTGGATGTCAGATGTGCCGCTTGCGGATGGAACCGCTGACTATCGTTTGATTAGCCGCCGTGCGCTCGATGTCCTTCTTGCGCTTCCGGAAAATATGAAGTTTCTACGCGGAATGGTAGCATGGCTTGGCTTTCCATCCGTTTCGATTACTTTCACTGCTCCAAATCGCCACGCGGGTAAAACAACCTACAACGTTCGCAGTTTGACGGGACTCGCGACCGATGCGATCGTCACTCTGACCAGCAAGCCTTTGAATCTCGCATTATATATAGCCGGTTTCACTCTGCTCATTGCTGTGCTTTATGGGGCATTCGTGCTTTTTGCTTTCAGTCGGGGTCTTGTCCTCGTAAAAGGATGGACTTCCACGATTCTGCTCATACTTTTTCTAGGCACGGCAAACCTCTTCTGCACAGGAGTTTTAGGACTTTACTTGCGTGCAGTGCTGGCAGAAACCCGCCGTAGGCCCAACTACGTCATTTCTGATTGTGCCCCTGCCTCAATCCCAATACGTCCCTGGAGTATCCCAGCCGAACAAGTGGCTAATTCTTCTCCGGTTGGCGTTGCTCTGGATGATCAACATTCAAGTTCCCTCGTGCAACAAAAAGAGCGAAAGTGACGGCTCAATGCGCCCCAAGGAACAGAGTATGGAATTCATGATCTTCAACAAATGGCTTTCATGGTCGGCGGTGTTCGCATTTGCACTTTTTGTGGCGTTGCGGGCAGGAGCCGTTGATATTCCACTTAACACCCTTCGCCCCGCCGATATCTTTAGCATGAACCCTTTGGTGGACGTGGTCCCGGTCGCAACCAAGATTCAGCTGCCCACCGGCGGTTCTCATCCTGCTCTGAAGTTGACTTTTCACAGCCGAATTACGTACGACATTCCGGCGGGAGAAGCATCATTTGGTGGCGTTCTCTACCGGGCGGATGCCGCACCGATCGGCGCGGGTGAGCCCTCAGCAGATGACTTCTACCGCGTTAGGGTACGCTTCGTCATAGACGCCAGGCAGGCTTACGAGACTGTATTGGATGTCACGATGCCGCCCGAGCAGTTTGCGTTTCCGGTCACGGGGGCCAAGAAACTAACCATCTCCGTTGATCAAGTGTCAGCAGCTGGGTCAATTTACATAGTAGATGCCAACTTCTCATCGAAGTCCGTGTCGAGTGCCGAGAGCTCTCACCTTCTCTTACCCGGGATCGGCTATGCCAATCTCGGCTCTGGCGTGCGGCAAGTTGCTTTCCGTACCTATCGTCCGGGTGAAACCGTGCCGCTGCAACTGGAATTTTCAGGGACTGGAACAGGCGGTTCGGTGACAATCACCGTGTCCCCGAATCGAGGGCACACCCCGGTATCCCTCACGGTGCCGGTAGCGTTACATGCAGGGTCAACCGGTGCGCTTGGGAATGCGAACTGGAAGGTGCCCTCAGTTCTCGGGCCAGCGCGGCTTGATCTTCGGGCCAGCGTGAACGGAAAGCAGGTCTATCTCCGTACATTGAATATTGCCATCGCCAGAGAGGTAGACGTGTCAAAGGTTTCGCCGTCGAGTACGTTTGGCGTGCATATCTCGTCACCGGGCATTCCCTTTCTCACTGATGAGGCGGCGAACATCTGGGGCGCGAAATGGGCAAGGGTATTCCTCCGGTGGGAGGTGATCGAATTCAATCCCGGTCAGTATGACTGGCGTCGTATCGATGAATTGGTCGATGCCTATCTTGCGCAAAACATGGAAGTCATGGGAGTGATAGGCGAAAAAGTCCCAAAGTGGGCTGGACAATCTGGTCCTTCATTGTATGACGCATTCAATAAATTCGCTGAAGCCGCTGTGCAGCACTTCCGGACCAAGATCAGCCACTGGGATGTCTATAACGAAGTGGATTCGAAGTATTACACGAACACCGGTTTCGACAGGAATGATCCCAATGCAGATATCGACCTTTTGCGCAGAGAGATGCAGACGGTGCGGCGAGTCTCTCCTTCCTTCAAGTTGATATGTTGCTCCACAGGCAATAGCTCGTGGCTGCGGTACGACAGGCGGCTCTACGATAACGGTCTGCTGAATCTGATGGACATCGTCTCCCTACATCCTTACCAGAGCGGGCCCCCGGAACTAAAAGACGGCGCCTTCAACTATCCCGACATGATTGCAGCATTGCGAAATTTGGAACATGCTTACAGCGCCAACAAGCCGGTGTGGAGTACGGAAGCGAATTGGCTGATCGGCCCACAGGGGACGCGCGGAGTGACCGCCCCGGACGTGGGCGAGCACGGGCAGTCCAAGTATCTTGTCCGAGTCAACCTGCTTTCCATGGCGCTGGGGGTTCCTTACTTCGCTCACTCCCCATTTTTCTACCCGTTTCACCCGGAGCTTCTGCTGGATTCCGTGGCCTCGTACGCCAACATGACCTACAACTTTGGAACTGCTACCAACGCCAGGATGCTGAATTTGCCGGACGGCGTTTACGGTGTGGTGGCAGACACACAAGCCGGTCTCGTTTGCGCCTTATGGACGACGCGGGACTCGGCCCGGGCCGATGCCTCGGGAATGAGCGAACTGCAGATACAGGACCTATACGGTAACCCAGTATCTTATGATCCTGCGAGCATGCCTCTGAGTGGCGATCCTGTGTACATATCTGGCCGTGGAACGCCACGCATTACCGTTTTGCAGGTTGCAGCAGCACCAAAGGCGAGCCCGCTGCCTGATCTGGGGACATGGAAGAGAGCGCCCAATCAGACGTATGAGCCGATAGGGTCGGGTCTTCGTGTGACGAGCACTCCCACCACATACGGACAGCTCCTCAAGTCGCCCGTCATCAGTGTCTCACCGAATTCCTGCTACCGTGTGGCCCTCACAGTTAAAATGGTCCGCGGGGGCGTCGCTTTCGTTGCAGTTGATCCAGCAACCAGCAAGAACTTAGGTTCAAGCGTGTTTCTGTTTGCTGTCACAGGCCACGACGAATATAAACCCGAATTGACGGTGCGGAATGCTTCTCAGTCTCAGGTGCAGATCTTGATAACAGGTGCTAACCCGAACGGCCCGGAGGTCAGCGAGTTCGAGGTCTCAAATCCCCAAATCTTGCACTGCTACGGAGATCAAATAGAGCACTGAACGACCCTCGACTTCTAGTATACGTTACGTCTGATAGCAGCTTGGCTTCTGTGAGGAAAAGCTTCTGACCCAACGATCATGACGGATTAAACATTAACTCTATGAAATCTGTTGAATTGAAAACTGTATACTTGCTGGTACTGTCCGGCAATCATGATCACGCCGAGCTAACCCTAAAGCTACTATTTCCGGAATTTCAGGTCAAAAATATTCCGAAGGCCACTTTAAGGCAAGCTGGTGGGGTGCGGGGAGCCATTCGGGTATTGCGGGGGATGCGTGGTCGCGCTCTGGTGTTCTATGTTGACACGCTTGCTGATATTAACGAGCCGATCGGTTTGTCGCTACTGGGCGTTTTTCATCGTTGCCAGGAGACCATCATAATCGATTCACACGGGGTGAAGAGGCGCGTCTCGCGTGATGCATCACTGGCCAAAATTCCGATAGCTGCGGTATGCGTTTGTTTGGACGCCCTGACCGTGGTTGGCGTCTGGCTATATCTGAGACTATTCGGATGGCTGTTCCGCAACCCACAGCCGATCCTACCCGAAGGCAAGACGGATCTGGACGTGGCGTACCTCTACCCATTTCCGCTACAGCGGACGGTGCCCGGAGGCGAGATGAGTTTCCTGAAGGGAACACTCTCAGGAATTCAGGAAGCGGGCGGACGATGCGAGGTGTTTTCCGGCTGCTCGCTGCCAGTGGAAGGGTACCCTGTGCATGTTATACCAAGCCGGCGCCAGTACTTTCTGTGGCGCGAGTCGCTCTGCTTGTCTTACAACTTCCGCTTCGTTTGGGAGGTGGCGAAGCGGCTGCGCCACCGCAAACCAAGGATGCTGTACCAA
>Ga0209040_10002129_pt1 | contig 15638 bp, 10 predicted proteins | sample BogFormECP12_OM3_FD_188240 | JGI IMG/M metagenome (GOLD analysis project Ga0209040, IMG submission 188240) | Bog forest soil microbial communities from Calvert Island, British Columbia, Canada - ECP12_OM3 (SPAdes) (version 2) | ecosystem: Environmental > Aquatic > Freshwater > Wetlands > Bog ...
GTTCAGCGGAGTGGCGATCAGCACCGCATCGACGTCCTTGCGATCGAGGAGTTCTTGATAGTGGCGAGTGACGGGAAGATTAGGGTTATTGGTGATTTCCCGTGCCAGGGTGTGGCGCCCGTCGTAGAGATCGGCGGCGCCGACGCATTCGACGCCCGGCAGGGTGATGGCGCTGCCGAGGAGGCCGGAGCCTTGCATGCCAATGCCAATGCTAGCGAAGCGGACGCGGTCGCTGGGAGTTGCGGATTGCTGGGCAGTGGTGTAGGGATGGGGATCGAGCGGAATAATGTTGTTCGCTTTCGCCTTCGAGGCCGCCAGGAGACCGCCGGCGGCTGCGGCAGTAGTGGTTTGCAAAAATCTGCGGCGGGAGACATCGGCTTTATTTTTCATATGATTTCTTCTCCGAGAGAGTTGCAACGAGTTCGAAACGATTTTGCGAAATTTAATTCTCCGTCTGTTTTCATGCCGCCGCCGGACTAAAGTCCGGCACCTACAAAATCGCCTACAAAGACGGCTGGCGCTGCCATGGCTTCGCTGGGCCAGAGGATTTCTTCTTTAGCGGGGCGATGGAGACTTCCTTGAAAAAGACAATGTCGTTGTCGCTGTGGTTTTGCAGGCCGATGAAACCGAAATCGGGGCGCGGGCCGCGTTGCGGTTCGAAATCGAATTTGCGTTCGGGGACGGGGTCGCCGTCAGTGTAGTCGGTGATTTTTGTGCCGTTGAGGACCACGATGGTTCGCGGCCCCTCGAGAGTGATGTCCATGGTGTTCCACTCGGGGCCGGGCTTCCAGGCTTTGGCCAACGGCTTGGTGAGGGAGTAGAGCATGCCGGTCTGGTGGTATTCGTCTTCGTTGGAGGTTTCGGGGTGATTGTCGATTTGGACTTCGAAGCCGTAGTGCACGGGCATCCACTCTTCGCGCGGCTCGAGGGGGATGCGAATGAAAACACCGGAGTTGTCGTTTTCATCACGCATGCGGTAGACCACGTGAATTTTGCAATTGCCGACTTTACCGCCCGTCCAATATAGGAGGCCCATGCCGCCGTGAGTGTGAATGAGGCCGTCGGGCTCGACGGTCATGTTGCCCGGGCCGACGTGCTTCCAGCCGGTGAGATCTTTGCCGTTGAAGAGTTGGCGGGGATGATCGGGGTCGCCGGCGCAGGCGTTTTGCGGCGGGGGAGAGGCTTGGGAAAGCGCGGCGCAGCAGGCGAGCAAACAGAAACTAACGATCGAACGGTTCATCACGCAGGCTCTCTTGGGAAGGGTTGAATCGATTCAGTACTGAGAGACTGATGCCCTTGCCCGTGAGAGTTTCTCTCTGCCAGCGTTGTGACGCAACACATTTTTTCAAGAGGGATAAAAAATCCGGACGGAGCCTTTCGGCCCGGCGTCCGGATGGTAAGGGCGTGGTTGCTTACGCACTCTTGGCTATGCGCGGGCGGAGCGGGACTTCTTTTGATTCTCGCCAGCGATCTCGTCGTCCTCTTCCGTTTCCTTGGAGCTGGACGCATCGACGGTAAATTCATCGACCAAACCAGCTAGCTTTTCGTCGGTTTCGGTCTCTTCTTCGAGGGTTTGCTCGAGGAGTTGCGCGGCTTCATCGTGACCGAGCATCTCGGCGAATTTGAGAACCGTGCTGTAGGCAGCGATTTCATAGTGCTCGACGCGGCGGGCGGCGCCGATGAGGGCGGCATCCTTCACTTCCCCGGCAAAGTCTTCGTTCATGGTTTCAGAGCCTTCTTCGACCAGGCCTTCCATAGCTTTGCACTTCTTGCCGGTGGGCTTTTCGCCGAGGGTTTGGAAGATTTGCTCGATGCGTTGCGCGTGGCCTTTGGTTTGTTCGAGATGCTCCTCGAAGCCTGCGCGGAGTTCTTCGGAATTGGCGGCTTTGGCCATTTTAGGAAGAGCTTTGATGAGCTGATTTTCTGCGTTGTAAAGATCCCTGAGTTCGTCGATGAAAAGTTCCTTGAGCGCTGCGGTTTCCATGGGTTCCTCCGGTAGTTTGTGAGACGATTCCGAGGTTAGCGGTGGCAGGATAGTGGCACTATCCCACGCTTACCCGAAGTTAGTGCAGCCCATCCTGTAGGAACCCTTAGAGCACGACTGCTAACAAAATCTTTAGGCGGGACTCACCGTTTCCTAAGATTGCAGGCGATAGACTTTTGCAGAGAAGAGGAGTGTTTGTGCGCGACCTCATGTTCGTGGCGGTTACCGTGGTGTTTTTCGCGATCGCGATACTTTACGTGCGGGCTTGCGAGCGGTTGAAGTGACGGGAGTATTCCGATGACGGGAAATGTGCTGCTGATCGTGGTGTGCGTGCTGTTGTTCGGGTATTTGCTGTTTGCGCTGCTGAAGCCGGAGAAATTTTAGTTATGACCGCGAATGGGTGGTTTCAGATTGGTTTGTTCGTGGCGGCGATTTTTCTGGTGACCAAGCCGCTGGGCGTTTTCATGGTGCGGGTGTTTGAGCGCGAGAAGACGTTTCTGGATTTTATCTTGCGGCCAGTCGAGAAGCTGATCTACAAACTTTGCGGCGTGGAAGAAACGCGCGAAATGCGGTGGAAGGAATACGGCATGGCCATGCTGGCCTTTAGCGGCGTATCCATGCTGCTGCTGTACTTGATGGAGCGCGTGCAGCTGTGGCTGCCGCTGAATCCGCAGAAGTTTGTGAACGTCGAGCCGTACGTGGCATGGAATACCGCGGCGTCGTTTACCACCAACACCAATTGGCAGGCGTACGTGCCGGAAACGACGATGAGTTACCTGACGCAGATGGCCGGGCTGGCCTATCACAACTTTGCGTCGGCGGCGGTGGGGATTGCTCTGGCGATTGCACTGATTCGCGGCATTTCGCGGCGAGAGTCCGCGACCATCGGGAATTTTTGGGTGGATTTGACACGCTGCTTTTTGTGGGTACTGCTGCCGGCGTGTTTGCTGATTGCATTGATTTTTGTATCACAGGGCGTGGTGCAGAATTTGAAGCCTTACGCGGTGGCGCAGGTGGTGGAACCGCAGACGATTTCCTCTACGGGCGCGGATGGCAAGACTACGAGCAAAGTCATTACGCAGCAGGTAATTGCCACTGGTCCGGCCGCCTCGCAGGAAGCCATCAAAATGTTTGGGACCAATGGCGGAGGATTTTTTAATGCCAATAGCGCGCATCCCTTTGAGAATCCCACGCCGTTTGCCAATTTTTTGCAGATGTTTTTGATTTTTGCGATTCCCTCGGGATTGACGTACACCCTGGGGCGCATGACCAAGTCGCAGCGCCACGGCTGGGCGGTGTGGGCCGCGATGCTTTCGTTGTTTTTTGTGGGCGTGTGCACCGCGTATTGGGCGGAAGCGCGCGGGAATCCCTTGTTGACGGGAGTCAATCAGCAGGTCAGCGCTACACAGTCCGGCGGAAATATGGAAGGCAAGGAAGTGCGCTTTGGCATCGCGAACTCAGCGCTGTTTGCGACGGTGACCACGGATGCCAGCTGCGGAGCGGTCAACGGGTGGCATGATTCCTTTACCCCGCTGGGTGGTCTGGTGCCGCTGGTAAATATTTTACTGGGAGAGGTGGTTTTTGGCGGGGTGGGCTCGGGGCTTTACGGAATGTTGGTGTTTGTAATTCTGGCAGTGTTTCTTGCCGGCTTGATGGTGGGCAGGACGCCGGAATATTTGGGCAAGAAGATTGAAGCGTATGACGTAAAGATGGCGGCGCTTTCGATTTTGATTTTCCCCCTGACGGTGCTGCTCTTTTCCGCGGTGTCTTCGGTTTCGGCATTTGGAACCTCCAGCATTTCCAATCCAGGACCGCATGGGCTGTCGCAGATGCTTTATGCGTTTACATCGGCCACGGGAAATAACGGTTCGGCATTCGCCGGCATTAACGCCAACACTCCGTGGTACAACGCAACCACCGGAATCTCTACGTTGTTGGGGCGGTTCTTTGCGGTGATACCGATTCTGGCGATTGCCGGGAGTTTGGCCCGCAAAAAGCACGTACCAGAATCGGCAGGAACCTTTCCCGTGACCACCCCGCTCTTTTCCGCCTTATTGGTTTCCACCGTGGTGATCATCGGCGCGCTGACGTTTTTTCCCGCGCTGAGTCTTGGCCCGATCCTGGAACATTTATTGATGCTGGCAGGGAGATCCTTTTAATCCATCATGAGCCCAACTGGACATTCGCGAAGTTCTTCGTTCACCGACGGCGCGTTGCTGCTGCGCGCGATGTGGGATTCGGTGTTGAAACTGGACCCGCGCCTGATGTGGAAAAATCCCGTGATGTTTGTGGTGGAAGTGGGCGCGGTAGCGGCCAGCATCGACCTGATCGATGGCGTGATACACCACGCCGCGGGATTCGCGTTCAGCCTTCAGATTACCATTTGGCTGTGGTTCACCCTGCTGTTTGCGAATTTTGCCGAGGCCATGGCCGAGGGTCGCGGCAAGGCGCAGGCCGATACACTGCGCAAAGCGCGCGCGGAAACCGTGGCGCATCGCTTGAAGGACAATGGCGAGACGGAAGAAGTGGCCGGGTCAAAGTTGCGCGCGGGGGACATTGTTCTGGTGGTGGCGGGAGAGATGATTCCCGGCGATGGCGAAGTGATCGAAGGCATCGCTTCGGTGGACGAGTCGGCGATTACCGGTGAATCCGCGCCGGTGATTCGCGAATCGGGCGGGGATCGCTCGGCAGTGACGGGCGGGACGCGGGTCTTGTCCGACGAGATTCGCGTGAAGATTACTTCGAACCCCGGAGAGACATTTATCGATCGCATGATCAAGCTGGTAGAAGGCGCGGAAAGGCAGAAAACGCCAAACGAGATTGCGCTGAATATCTTGCTCGCCGGACTGACGATTTTGTTTTTGCTTGCAGTGGTGACCCTGCAGCCCTTTGCGGTGTATTCCGGAGCGCCGCAGAGTTTGTTTGTGCTAGTGGCGCTGCTGGTGTGCCTGATTCCCACGACCATCGGGGGATTGCTCTCGGCGATTGGCATTGCGGGCATGGACCGGCTGGTGCGCCGTAATGTTTTGGCCATGTCCGGGCGAGCCGTGGAAGCCGCGGGCGACGTGGATATTCTGCTGCTGGATAAGACCGGGACCATCACGCTGGGGAATCGCGCGGCGACGGTGTTTGTGCCAGCGCCCGGCGTGGATGAAAAGGATTTGGCCAATGCCGCGCAACTGGCTTCCCTGGCGGATGAAACGCCCGAGGGGCGCTCAATTGTGGTGCTGGCCAAGGAGAAATACGGTTTGCGCGGCCGGGATTTATCCTCGCGGGAGACTACCTTCGTGCCCTTCACGGCGCAGACGCGGATGTCCGGCGTAAATCTGGACGGCGTAGAGATTCGCAAGGGCGCGAAGGAAGCTATTGCGCGCTATGTTGCGGAGCGCGGGCAGAGCGTACCGGCGGAGACGGAACAGCACGTGGCGGAAATCTCCAACGGCGGAGGCACGCCACTCCTGGTAACGGAAAATTGGAAAGTGCTGGGCGTGATTGCGCTAACCGACATCGTGAAGGGCGGGATGCGCGAACGCTTCGATCATCTGCGCGCCATGGGCATTCGCACCATGATGATTACCGGGGACAATCCCTTGACCGCGGCAGCGATCGCGCGGCAAGCGGGTGTGGATGATTTTCTGGCGGAGGCCAAGCCCGAAGACAAAATGGCGCTGATCAAGCGCGAGCAAGCCAAGGGCAAGCTGGTGGCTATGACCGGCGACGGCACCAACGACGCCCCCGCGCTGGCCCAGGCGGACGTGGGCGTGGCCATGAACACCGGCACGCAGGCGGCGAAAGAAGCCGGAAACATGGTGGACCTGGATTCCAATCCCACCAAGTTGATTGAGATCGTGGAGATTGGCAAACAGTTGTTGATTACGCGCGGGGCGCTGACTACCTTTTCCGTGGCGAATGACGTAGCCAAATATTTTGCGATCATTCCAGCAATGTTCGCGGCGGCCTTTCCGCAACTGGAAGTCTTGAACGTGATGCATCTGGCCACGCCGCAGTCGGCGATTCTTTCGGCGGTGATTTTCAATGCCTTGATCATCATCGTGCTGATTCCCTTAGCCCTGCGCGGGGTGCGGTACCGGCCCCTGGGCGCGGCGGCGCTACTGCGGCGCAACGTGGTTATTTACGGCCTCGGTGGAGTGATTGCGCCCTTCATCGGCATTAAGCTGATCGATTTGATTATCCGCTACATGCACATGGTCTGAGGACGCGATGAAACAAACTCTAAAAATTGCCGTGCTGATGACGATCGTTACGACCGTCCTGTTCGGCCTGATTTATCCCTTAGTGGTGACGGGGCTGGCGCAAGTGCTCTTCCCTTCCAAGGCCAACGGAAGTTTGATTTATGAACACGGCACCCTGGTGGGCTCACGATTGCTGGGGCAAGCGTTTACCGGTGCGGGATACTTTCATTCGCGCCCTTCGGGCGCAGGAGACGGCTACGACTCCGCCAATTCCGGCTCGGCGAATCTGGGGCCAACCAATCACGCGCTGCTGGATCGCGTGAAGGGCGACGTGGCGCGATTGCAGACGGAAAATCCGGGCGCGGCGATTCCCGTGGATTTGGTGACGAGTTCCGCGTCGGGGCTGGATCCGGATATTTCGCCGGACGCCGCGGAATTTCAGATTCCGCGCGTGGCCAAAGAGCGCGGGATGGACGCTGCGGAGTTGCGGGCTATCGTGGCACAGCATACGCAGGCTCGGCAGTTCGGGATTTTGGGGGAGCCCCGCGTGAATGTTTTGGAGTTGAATTTGGAGTTGCAAGGAAAAGGCGAAGTAAAGAAGTAAACGAAGCAAAGAAAGCTCAAAACACAAGCGCTGCCGCTTTTCACCGATTCCGTTTTGATCGGAGGTGCGCTTTCTGGAAGCGCAGCGTCAGGTCGCTTTTCCGCAATTGATCATCCACGGCGTGCCGAACTGATCGACCAGCATGCCGAAGCGCAGCGCCCAAAAGGTTTCCTGCACGGGCACCTGCACGTGCCCCTTTTCCACCAGAGCTTTGAAGATGCGCTCCGCTTCCGCCGCTTCCGCGATTTGCAGCATCACGGAAAATCCCTGAGGCTGTCGATAGTCGTCTGAGAGGGCATCTCCTCCCGTCAATCGCTGCTCGCCCAGATCCAGCGTGGCGTGAAGAATTTTGCCGTGCTGGCCGGGCGGCGCTTGTGCAGCCATGGGCGAATTCCCATATGTCATCATCACCGTGATTTTGCCATGTAGGCACTGCTCGTAGAAGGTGAAAGCCGCCGCGCATTCGCCGTTGAAGGTCAGATGAGGGTTCAATCGCATGACGCACTTCCTTAGAAAGCGAATGATACAGCACGAACAGCAGTGAACCACCCCAAGAGCTTCTACGATTTGCGCGCGGAGCTCTTTGGCGGCTGGAAGCGGTAACCAACCCACGGTTCAGTCAGGATAAATTTTGGATGCGTGGGATCGGCTTCGATTTTTTTTCGTAATTGATTAATGACTACGCGCAGGTTTTCGGTTTCTTCTCCATAATCCGGCCCCCACACTGCTTGTAGCAGGCGGCGGTGGGTGAGCGGCTTGCCTTGATTCATCACCAAATGCTTCATCACGTCGAATTCTTTGGGCGTCAGGTGCACTTCTTCGCCGCGAACTTCCAAGCGGCGGCTTTCAAAATCCATGGTGAGGTCTTTGGCAATGAAGGGCGGAAGCGCTTCTCCCGCGGAATAACGGCGCAAGCTGGCGCGCACGCGGGCGAGCAATTCTTCGATACTGAAAGGCTTCACGACATAATCGTCGGCGCCGGCGTCGAGGGCTTGCACTTTGTCGCGCTCGGTGTTGCGCACCGTCAGCATGATGATGGGCGCGCTCGAAAAAGCGCGAATCTCGCGGCAGGTCTCAATACCGTTCATTCCCGGCATGTTTAAATCCAGCAGGATCAAGTCGGGCTTGGATTTGCGCACTATGTCCACGGCTTCTTCACCGGTTTTCGCGTCGGTCAGGACGTAACCGTGTGCCGCGAGGGTGGAGCGCAACACGCGACGAATCTGTGGCTCGTCGTCGACGACCAAAATGTTGGCGGCGTTCATCGCGAGCTCACCGGGCCTCCGCGGTGCGAGCGACTGGAAGACTGAAAGAGAAAACCGACCCGCTGCCGAGTTGACTGGTCACGGAAATATTGCCGCGATGCGCGGTAACGATAGCTTTGGCGATGGGCAGACCCATGCCGGAGCCGCGTATAAGATAGCGCTGGTCCTTGCCACGATAAAATTTGTCAAAGATCATGCCCTGCTCGAATTCGTCAATACCCGGGCCGCGATCGGCGACGCTTGTTGTCACCTGGTCGCCGGACTGCTCGGCGGAGATGGTGATGGGCTGGCCTTTGGGCGAGTACAGATTGGCGTTGTCCACAAGTTTCATGAGCACGTCGCGGGAGCGGTCGAAATCGGCGATTACCGGGGGCAAATCGGGATTCAGGCGCACCTCCACGGGGCGGCCGGCGAGCGAGGTCTTCAGCTCGGCGAGGGCGGAGTCCACGATTTCGGAGACGGGGTGGGGCTCGAGATTGAGCTGCACTTCGCCAGCTTCCAGGCGCGCCATTTCCGCGGCTTCTTCCACCAGATGATTCAGGCGGTCGCACTCTTCGTTAATAATGGTGAGCAATTCGTGGCTCTGCTTGGGGTCCTCGGCGGGCGTCGAGAGCAGGCTAGTGACCGCGGCCTTCATGGAAGTCAACGGAGTACGAAAATCGTGGGTGATGGAATCGAGGAGCGCGGACTTCAGGCGCTCACCCTGACGTTCCGCTTCGGTCTGGCCAAGCTGCTCGACAGCGCGGGCGCGTTCAATCGCAATAGCCACCAGGCTGCTGATGGCGTCGAGGGTCTGCCGCGATAGCCGCGCGCCGGAAATGCCCAGACTGGCAATCGGGCGAACGCCCAAGCGCACCGGCAAAAAGTACAAAGATAGCTGCGGCAGAATGGAAGGCTCATCGCGCACGAAGGCGGCCTTCATGCTTTCTTCCTCGAGATGCGAGGCGCCAAAACCGGAGCGATAGAACTTGTCTTTCAGCGGCAGAAAAAGTTCCGCGGCGCCGGCCTCAAAGCTCTCCACCAGATAATCGGGGATGGCGTTCATGAGCTGGAGAACGTTGCCTTCGCCCAGCAGTTTTTGGCTGAACTTGTAGAGGCGTTCCAGTTCGCGGCGGCGGCTGATGGCTTCGTCGGCCTCTTTGCGGATGCGCGCGGAGAGCTGGCTGCCCATGGTGGAGACAAAGAGAAATGCGGCTAGGGCCACCCAATTTTGCGAGTCGGCGATGGTGAAAGTATGGATGGGCGGCAGAAAGAAATAGTTGAAGACCAGCACCGCGCCAAGCGACATTACCACCGAGACGGCCATTCCCCACACCGCGGAAACTGCTAGAATTGCCAAAAGGAAAGACAGCGCGACGGTGGTCTGATTGACGCGAACGGCGTGGGTATAAATCAGGGTGATGCCCGCTACGAGCACCAAGGACGCAGCCAAGCCGAAGATTCTTCCGGCGAGAAACCGTTGCATACCGATATTGTAACCCACTGCGCGCAAGGCGGGGTCCGTAAGCAGATGCCGTTCGCCACGCGTCATTTGCCCGGTGCGAATACCGTTTCAGAGAGAAGAATCGTTCTTGGCTAAGAAACCGGAAGACTGGCTGGAAGTAGCTTCGCCTCCGCAGAAATCCCGGGGAATTTTCAAACTATTCCTCGGCTACGCCCCGGGTGTGGGCAAGACCTACAGCATGCTGAGTGAAGCGATTCGCCGCAAGAGCCGCGGCGAAGACGTGGTTATCGGCGTGGTGGAGACGCACGGACGCAAGGGTATTGAGGAATTGATCACGCAGATTCCCAGCGTGCCGCGCCTGAAGCTGGAATATAAGGGCACGGTATTTGAAGAAATGGATGTAGATGGAATTCTGGCGCGACGCCCGCAAGTAGTGTTGGTGGATGAACTGGCGCACACCAACATTCCGGGAAGCAAGCACCGCAAACGCTATGAAGACGTGCAGGAATTGCTCGCTGCCAATATCGACGTGGTGTCCACGCTGAACATCCAGCACATCGAGAGCATTGCGCCCATCGTGCGCTCGATTACCGGCATTTCGGTTCGTGAGACGGTGCCGGACTGGGTGCCGCTGACCGCCGCGGAAACAGTAATGGTGGACCTGACGCCGGAAGCGCTGCACGCACGCATGAAACGCGGCGACGTCTACAGCTCGGAAAAGGTCGAGCGTTCACTGACGAACTTTTTCCGGCGCGGCAACTTGATTGCTCTGCGCGAACTGGCTCTGCGGCAGGTAGCCGAGCAGGTGGATCGCAGCCTCGAAACGTACATGGAAGACAAGGAGATTCGGAAGAACTGGGCTGTGCGCGAACGCCTGGCGGTGTGCATTTCCGCGAATCCCTCGGGACAATATCTGATCGCGCGGGCGGCCCGCATGGCCCGGCGTATGGACGCGGAGCTGTACGTGGTGCACGTGGATCGCGAGTTTGGCGCCCGGGAGTTAAATCAGAATGCGCTGATGGCCAATTTTCGATTTGCGGAAAGTCTCGGCGCGCAGGTGATCCGCTTGAAAGGGCCGAGCGTGGCCGATGAGATTGCGGAGTTCGTGCGCGCCAAACACATCACCCAGGTGATTTTCGGGCGCGCGCCGCTGCATGACTGGCGCAAGTATTTGTATTTGTCGGTGGTCCACCGGTTTTTGCGGGAGTCGCCGGCCGTGGATGTGCACGTGGTGACCCACGAAACCGAAGATTGATCGCAAGTGCAGTCGTTCGTGGGGGCGCATGCTGCGCCCCATCTTGCCCGGGCCTAAAACGTTAGCTACTTCCCTGTCGTAGCGTCGGCTGGCGGAGTCGCCAGCACGGGCGCTTTAATTAGGATCGGCCAGCGCGGAAATGCGAAGGTGGCCGCAACATCGTCAATCACATTGACTTGGCAAGTGTAAAACCCGGGCTTCAACGCCTGTAGCGGAATATCGATTTGGAACACCACCGCCTTGCGATCCGGCGCGGTTACCTCGCTGGCGGCCAGTGGCTTGGTCTCATACACTTTCACGCCCTTCTGCAAGAATTCGATGCTCGACAAAACTCGCACCCCGCCATGCTGCGGCTTCGCCGGTGCTGGCTGGCCATTCCCAGCTGCCTGCTCTGCGGCCGGCCGGGCTGTCGTGCCTTTGCTCTTCGCCGCGTCGTAGATTTCGTAGTGCATATATAAATGTTGGTCCTGCGTGAAAACGTGCGTGATGTTGGGCACCAGTTCGCTTTGGTCCTGCACCAATAGTTTCGAGGCATTCTTCTTGGTCGTCGCCGGAGCGCGCTGGCTGGCCAACACAACCGAACTCATCTTCAGCGGAACTTTACGGAGATCCGGGACCTGCACATCGGTTTCAAAGCTGCCCATGCGTCCATTCTGATTTTCGCGCACCACAAATTTCAGATGATAGCTGCCCGGCGCCAGCAGGAATGAAGTGTTGTACTGCACATTCTTACGGCGCACTTGCTGGCTGGTGTCGAGCGCGAGTTTCACGGTGTCGCGCAGTTGCCCGACGCGAATTTTTCCCTCGACGCGCACTTCCCCGATAATGTCGATGGTGGCATTGTCGCGGTCCTTCTGCTGCACGAAGGGAATTTGCGAGCCGGGGACCACCAGCGAAACGAGCAGTTGATAGTGCGAATCGTCTTGGCGGAAGTAGGCTGCGCCGGCGTAGAGCGCCACGTCCGTTTGCGGAAGTTCCGATGCCAGTTCGTCGTCCAGTTGCTGTTCGCGGTCGGCGCGGTTCGAATGCACGAAATCGCGCCCCGCATAGTAGCCGGAGCGGTATTCGAGTTTTATGTCCGGGCGATTAATTTGCACACGCAGACGCCGGAATTTTCCGTCCTTCGCCGGATTGCCGCTCGTGAAACCCAGAACGTAATACGCGGAACTGTCTTTTTGCACCTGCGAAAAGACACCGGTGAAATCGTTGGAATCGAAGAAGGCCTTCCCGCCGGTATCGGAAGCCAGCGTGGACAGCGTGTCCTGCGACGAAGCGTTGGCGCTGAGATCGTTGACAATGGACGCCCCCGAATATGCCGAAACACCGTGCAAGCTGGCAGATTGCGCTTCCCCGCCGGGAGGCAGCGCCTGAAGTCCGCGAATATCCATGGGATAAATGGAGACGTTAGCCTTCACGGCTGCGGCGGTGGCGGCGCGCAGCGCCGATTGATTGTCGACTCCTTGCTGCGTGATTCCGTTGCTGAAAAAAATAATGGATTTCTTCTGCGGGATCACGCCAAGAGTCTTCATCACCGATTGCAGGGCGATTAATTTCCGGTCGGCGTTGAACGTATTATAGTCGGTATCGTCCGCGGTGAACGATCCGCCGGTCTCGGCGGCACCCTCAGCGCTTCCCGTGGTTCCGTTGTCAAAGCCTTGCCCTTGTCCCGAAGAAAATGCCGTCAGCACCCACTGCAGCTTGCTGCGGTCGTCACTGAAGTCCAGATTCACTTGCAGATTGCTCGCCAGCGAAACTACGGCGATCAAGTCCGCAGGCTGCATCTTTGTCGAAATGAATTTCTTCGCGGCATCCACGGCGCGATCAATTTCCTCAGGCTCCATGGAGCTGAAATCGAAGAACAACACCATCAAGCGACGGTCGCGCGCTTGCAGCGTGCCTTGCTCCGTGGAACGCAACAATGAGCCTTGCGCCACCGTCCCCGTGACCGTGGCATCCGCAGCGCCCGCGGTCTGCAATGCATCCACGTTTTCAAAGTCGAAGGTGGAAATGCGCTGCGTCTTGTTATCTTCGAAGAGCGAAAAATCTTCCTTCTTCAAATCCCGCACCAGGTTCCCTTTTTTGTCGCGCGCCACCACGTTCACCAGCACCAGTTCGCTATTCACGCGAATCGGCGAAACCTCCTGCTGCGGCTGTGGTGCGGGTGGCGTCAGCTGCGCAGGCGCAGGTAGCCCACTGGGCGTCTGCGCCACAACTGGCGCAGCGAGCCGTGACACCAACGCGGCGACGCCCAACCACGCCGCGATGGTCTTCAGCGCCATTGTGCAGCTGCTCGGTTTAGGCATCGACATGCTCATCAAAATCGAAACCGCGCGTACATAGTCACCCGCCGCATATTTCCCGCGCTGGTAACTTCGCCAAAACTCGGCGAGTTCAATACCGAGCCGATCGAGGTGTATTGCACGGTATTAAACACGTTGCTGGCGGTCACGCGAAACTCCAAGGCGCGAAATTCCTTAATCACAAAAGTCTTGCTGACGGACATGTCGATGGTGAACTGCCCAGGGCCTTCGATAGTGTTGCGGCCGACATCGCCGTAAGGTGAATCGCTGGGATTCACGCAGGTGGGGGCGGTGCCGGACGCCCCACTCGCGATGGTTTGCGGAACGCAAAATGCGTTCACGTTAAACCACTCCGTCGCACTCTGATTCGTCACCCCGATGGATTGCCCTACAACATAATTCGCGCGCAACGACCCACTGACGCCGCGATTGATATCCAGCGTATTGCCCAGCACGTGCGGCGTGAACGGCAAGCCGGACGCCACCGTGAAATCCCCGCTCCACTGCCAATTCCCGAGGATATGCGCCGCCGCCCCACTCGACGCGAAGCGATGGTTGTCTCCCAGCGGCAATTGATAGATCCAATTCCCCGTGATTTTGTGCCGCTGGTCAAAACTAGAAAGTCCGCGGTCCGCTGAAATATCAAAAGGATTCTGCGCCACCACCACAGCCCCGCCGCCGATCGACCCAGCGTTGTCAATCGATTTGGAAAAAACGTACGTGGCACCAAGCCCGATACCCTTCGCCAGCCGCTTACGCACCGAAAACGTTCCCGCATGCAAAATCGAATTCCCTTCCGAAGATTCGTAAATAAACGGCTGCAAGCCGGAAATCTCCAGCGCCCGCTCCAAATCCAGGTGCGTGCCTTTCGCCCCGTTGTAGCCCACATTAATCACCACGCCCCCGGCCACTTCCTTTTGGACGTTCACGTTCCACACCTGCACGTAACCCAGGCGGTAGTTCGGATCGACCGCAAAATTATTCGTGATGATGTTGGAATTGATCGGCGGAAAGCCGTTCGCCAACGTAAGCGCCCCCGGAGCCGCGCTAATATTCGTGGCCGTCTCCGCGAACGGCGGCTGAAACGCAAAATTCTGAATGATAGTGCCGTACTGCGCCAGATTGTAATTAATCCCGTATCCCGCGCGCACCACCGTCTTCGCCGAAAATTTCGCCGGCGGCTTCCACGCAATGCCGATGCGCGGCGCAAAATTATTGCGGTCGGGCCGGACTAGCGAATCCGGATAGCTGCCGTAAAAAGCCCCCGTGCCACCGGGCAGCACCAGCGAAGCCGCAGAAAAATTCGGCGCCACATCCAGATTGGCGATGCGATTCCCCGTTTCTGTGTACGGGCCGTAGTATTCATAGCGCAGTCCCGCGTTGATGGTCAGGCTCGGACGCCAGCGCCAGTCATCCTGCGCAAAAAAATCGTAGGAGTTGCTGCGAAAATTAAACGCGTCGGTGCCGGACTTGACCGTCTGAATGCTGCTCTGCTGCGGGAAACCCAGCAGAAAATCCGCAAAGTCCGAGCCCGTCCCGGGATTCGCTTGCTGGTCGCCGCCCAGCGCCGTGGCAAAGCCCGTAAACACAAAACCGCCCTCCGCATTCTTCGCCGAACGAAAACTCTGCAGGATGCGCCGGTAATCCGCCCCCAGCCGAAGATTATGCGTCCCGCGATGCCATGTCACCGTATCGGCGAACGTGTACGTCTGGTCCAACTCGCGTTGCGGCGTCGGATCGCTCAATCCGCTAAACGAACTAAAGCTAATTCCCGGCAATCCCCAGTCAAATGGAGCCGAAGAGATCCCTCCGATCCCCGCATCCCCCGCCACATCAAAAACGTTGGAATATAAATTTGTAGTCGAAACGTGGTTGTGGTTATACGTCACGCGCACCGTATTCGACAGCCGCCCCTTGCCGTACGTCCAGCCCGCGGAGGCATTCAGCCCCTGCGTGTCCGTGCCGCCCGCCAGCGATGGAAACGCATTCACCAAATTCGCCGAGGTCCGCGAATAGTTCAATGCAAAATTGAGATTGTTTTGCGGCCCGCGATTGCCGCCTCTTCCACCGCCACCTCCGCCGCCAAACGGACCAGCGCCCGGTCGGCCTCCCGCAAAATTGTGAATCAGCCGCACGCTGATGGCATCGGAGTTGGATTCATCCGAGGTAACGTAGTGAAAATTCTGCGAAGCGCCTGCCGCATTCGGCCGCGGAATGTAGTTCAGCAAGCTAGTCGCTTCCGTGCTGAGCGGCGAACTAATTCTATTCCCCGGAAATGGGTTGCTGCAGGTCTGCCCGTTCACCACGCGTATTGTGGTGGGATCAAAAATCTGCCCCGTCAGCACCGGCTGGCCGGTACATTGATTAATCACCTGCGCCCCGTTCGGCCCCACCACCGGCGCCCCGAGCAGCGCGCTGAAATCGCCACCGCGTTCCGGAACCGTCGCCACGTTGGAAAACGAATCGTACGGCGTGCTGCCCCGCGTGCCATTCCAGCCAAAGAAGAAAAACGTTTTATTGCCGCCATTAAAAATTTTGGGAATATTCAGCGGACCGCCGATGTTGGCGCCAAACCGTGCCTGGTTGTAACTCG
>Ga0209040_10002130_pt1 | contig 15614 bp, 9 predicted proteins | sample BogFormECP12_OM3_FD_188240 | JGI IMG/M metagenome (GOLD analysis project Ga0209040, IMG submission 188240) | Bog forest soil microbial communities from Calvert Island, British Columbia, Canada - ECP12_OM3 (SPAdes) (version 2) | ecosystem: Environmental > Aquatic > Freshwater > Wetlands > Bog ...
AGAGAGACCACAATGTCGACGACCCTTTTCACCACTTGTTCTGCTGGCGAGAGAGCAGCGCGCTGCAATTCGATCGCAACCGTCTCTCCGATATCGTTGTGGGCCCGCTGAAACAGCTGTGAGAGTGTCCCCAACGGCACAAATGTGACTGGCAACGGAAGCACGCGTAGACGTTTTGCGATCAGCCGAAGTTTGGACATACGCTCCGGATCGACGAAAAGAACAACCTCCTCGATTTCGGAGGTCCGACAAATTGAAATGGCGTTGTCGATGACTTCGTCGGCGAACGGTTCGTCGGGCGGAATATGAAAATGGGCAACGATGTGATAGCCGTGGCGAGTTAGATTTTCAACGAAACGCTGCGGTATTGCATCTTCGCAGGTCAAGCTGACGGCCGTACGTCCACGCAACGCCCCGCTTTCGAGGGCGCGCGGCAACACAGCCCGCCACAACACTCGGTGCGCGAGCAATGTTACGGCGCCCAGAGCCCAGAACAGCAGAATGTCTCCTCGAGACAAGTCATGACTGACGCCCCAGGTAAACACCCCGGAGGCAAGGATAAGAAACGCCCCGCACCAAGCGCTCAAGACGCTGCGCGCTTGGTCGTCCATAAGGATCAGGCGGTTCGGGCTATATAGCTTTTGCACACGCATAGCTGCGACAAAAAGGATCGCTACAAACGTCGCCGCAGCCATTGTGTGGGCAAATTCGCCTCCAAGATCGTTGGGAAGCGAGTGATAAAGAATTTCCGCCCCGATCGCGCTGGTGAAAATCAAGGCGAGGTCGATCGACACAGCGGTCGCAGGGATCGCGCGATAGGCGATGGGGAGACGCCAAGTTAGCGAGTCGCCGCGCGACTGCCCCCCTCCCGCGACCGAAGGCGCAGAGTCAGGCGCGGCTTGACTGCCGGTCCTCTCGCGACGACCGGGAATTCCGGCTCGGGCGTGTTCGACGCTTGGAAGCAATGCTTACTCGGAATCATCAGCCGCAAAATCTCTGTTGTCCGCCTTGGGACTGGAATCGGGGCGGCGCCCAAAACCCAAGACATCGCGAAATACTTTATTCCCGTCCGCGACATCAAACTGTTCATGCCCACGGCCGTTTCATTCTAATTCCGATGGTTTCCTGCGCGATCGTCGGGAGCGACTCTAGTCGACGGCCACGTCCAACCGAGCGTGCGCCGGTCAAATTTGCTTGATCCTCGCCCAAGCCGACGTAAACGATGGTACTAGCCTTAAGCGTCGCGCGTTTCCGAGTCTTCGACGGCTATGATGTCGGCGTATGGGAAGGATCTTGTTGATGAGCTTGGGGCGGTCCGCCTGGTTGGCGGTTCTTGCGATCATGGCCGCTGGCGCCTACGGGATCTACGCTCCTGAAACGGCGGATCGATTGGCTCCAGCTCTTGGGGGGCTTGCTCACCGGTTGCATGGCGAGATCTGGGCGGGACAGACTTCGGCGTCAGGACAGGGGCAGCTGAATGCGACGGGGCAGGGGCAGTCCGGCCCGGCGCCGATCTCGGTCTCTGTAACGCCGGTGAAACGGGCGGACTTTCCGGTCATCCTCGAAAGCCTTGGGCAGGTGCAAGCCTACAATACGGTGCTGGTGCGGGCGCGCGTCGACGGACAGATCAACAAGATCGCCTTCCAGGAAGGCCAGATGGTGAAGGAGGGCGACCTGCTCGCCCAGATCGACCCGCGGCCGTTTCAGGCCACGCTCGATCAGGCTGTCGCCAAGAAGGCTCAAGACGAGGCCAATCTCGCCAACGCCAAGCTCGATCTTGCCCGGTATGCAACGCTCGCAAAGCAGGACTTCGCCACCAAGCAGCAGCTCGACACGCAGAACGCGCTGGTCCTGCAGCTTACCGCCACTATTGCGGCTGACGCCGCGGCGATCGACGCGGCCAAGGTCCAGTTGGACTATACCACCATCCGCGCGCCGATCTCGGGCCGGGCAGGTTTTCGGCTGATCGACGAAGGCAATCTGGTGAACGCCGGGCAGCAGACCGGCATCGTCACGATCGCGCAGCTTCAACCGATAGCCGTGATTTTCACCGAGCCCCAGCAATACGTCGACCGCATCAACCAGGAGCTCGCGACCGGCACGCCTGAGGTCACGGTCATGAACGCCGAGGGCGTGAAGCTCGCCACGGGAAAATTGACCATCAGCGACAACCAGGTCGATCTGGCGACCGGCACGATCCGGCTGAAGGCGGAGTTCGAGAACAAGGACAATGCGCTCTGGCCGGGACTGGCCGTGACGACGGGCCTGAAGATCGGCGACGATAAGAACGTCTTGATTGTGCCCGCCGACACCGTGCAGCATGGGCAGAACGGGCTTTACGTATTTATCGTCGACGATCAGAACCGCGCCGCCGTCCGGCCGGTCAAGGTCGCGCACCAGAACACGACGACGGCCGTCATTGCGGATGGCCTGAAAGAGGGCGACCGCGTCGTGACGACAGGGGAGTTCCTGCTGCAACCTGGATCGATCGTCGCGATCGACGCTGGACCCGGGAGCTAGCCGATGTTCGGCGGCGTCTCCGCTCCCTTCATCTATCGTCCGGTCGCGACCACGCTGGTGATGGTCGCCGTTCTGTTGGTCGGCCTGGTCGCCTTTCCGTCGCTGCCGGTCGCTCCTTTGCCGCAAGTCGACTTTCCGACGATCACAGTTGCGGCTTCGCTTCCCGGAGCGTCCCCGGACACCATCGCCACCTCGGTCGCGCAGCCGCTCGAGCGCCAGATCGCCCAGATACCGGGCGTCTCGCAGATGACCTCGACGAGTTCGCTCGGTGCAACCGCGATCACTGTTCAGTTCGATCTCAATCGCAACATCGACGCCGCCGCCAACGACATTCAGGGCGCAATCAACGCCGCGGCCGGCCAGTTGCCGAAAGACCTGCCGAGCCCGCCGACCTATCGCAAGGTCAATCCCTCCGACACGCCCATCCTCATCCTGTCGGTCCAATCGGACGTTGCGCCGATCATCGACGTCGACGACGCGGCCGAGAACATTCTCGCCCAGCGCATCAGTCAGATCTCCGGTGTGTCGTTGGTGCGGGTCGGCGGCCAGGTGACGCCGGCGGTTCGGATCCAGATCGACCCGGCGAAGCTCGTCGAAAAGGGCCTCCAGCTCGAGGACGTGCGGGCGCAACTCGGCATCGCGACCGTCGACAGTCCCAAGGGCGCGATCCTTGGGCAAAAGCAGACGTTCACGATCTATGACAACGACCAGTTGACCACCGCCCAGCCGTGGAACGACGTCATTATCGCCTACCGCAACGGCGCGCCGGTCAAGATCCGAGACATTGGCCAGGCGGTTATGGGACCAACCGACACGACGCAGGCCGGGTGGTCCAACGGCAAGCGCAGCGTCTTTCTCGTTGTTTTCAAGATTCCCGGCGCGAACGTTATCAGCACCGTCGAAGCGATCAAGGCGACGTTAGGCAGCCTGGAGGCGGCGATCCCGCCGACCGTCCACGTCAAGGTTCTGTCCGACCGCACGACCACCATTCGCGCCTCGGTGCGTGACGTTGAATTCACGCTCATGCTCACGATCGCGCTGGTCGTGATGGTCATCTTCGTATTTCTGCGAAGTCTCTGGGCGACGATCATTCCCAGCGTGACGGTGCCGCTTGCGCTCTTGGGCGCCAGCGCGCTGATATGGGCGGCGAGCTACAGCCTCGACAATCTGTCACTGATGGCTTTCACCATCGCGGTCGGCTTCGTGGTCGACGACGCCATCGTGATGCTCGAAAACATCATGCGCCATATTGAGGAGGGCGAAAAGCCTTTCGAGGCGGCGCTCAAGGGCGCCGGCGAAATCGGCTTCACCATCATTTCGATTTCCGTCTCACTGATCGCCGTGCTGATTCCGCTTCTGATGATGAGCGGCATCATCGGGCGACTGTTCCGGGAGTTCTCGGTCACGATTGCGATGACGATCGCCGTCTCGGCCTTCGTTTCCCTGACGCTGACGCCGATGATGGCGTCGCGCTTTCTCAAGAGCCGCGACGAGGAGCGGCACGGGCGCCTCTATAAATTAAGCGAAAGAGGCTTTACCGCATTGGCGAGCGGCTATGTGCGCGCGCTGGATTTCGTGCTGCGTCACCGCTTTGTGACGCTCATGACCTTCATCGCCACGGTGATCGCGACCGGGTATCTGTTCGTCATCATCCCGAAGGGATTCTTTCCGCAGCAGGACACGGGCATCCTGTTCGGGACAACCGAGGCGGGCCAGGACGTTTCGTTCGCCCAGATGTACAAGCTACAGGAACAGGCGGGCGCGGTCGTGATGGCCGATCCGGCGGTCGCCACGATGGCGATGGGGCTCGGATCGGGGACCGGGAATTCGGCGCAAAACAACGGACGCATGTTCATCACGCTCAAACCGGTGGAAGAGCGGGACGTCAACGCCTTTCAGGTTATCGCGCGTTTGAGGCCGAAGCTCGCGCAAGTGCAGGGTCTAAGAGTCTATCTGCAGGCGGCGCAGGACGTGACCGTCGGCGCCCGCTTCGCCAGAACGCAATTCCAGTACACGCTGCAAGACGCCAATCTCGACGAACTGAACGCCTGGTCGCCCAAGATCCTCGACAAGCTCAAGTCACTGCCGGAGTTGCGCGACGTCGCAACCGACCAGCAGAACGCCGGCACGACGCTCACGCTGAAGATCGATCGCGACATGGCCTCGCGTTACGGCATTCAGCCGCAGCTCATCGACGACACGCTCTACGACGCGTTCGGCCAGCGCCAGGTCACCCAGTACTTCACCCAGGTGAACACCTATTATGTTATCGAGGAGGTGCTGCCTTCCCTTCTGGGCGATCCCGCCACGCTCGACAAAATCTACATCCGTGCGCCGAACACCGGGCAAATGGTCCCGGTCGGCGCCTTCGCCAAATGGACGACCAATCCGGTCGCGCCGCTATCGATCAGTCACCAAGGCCAGTTTCCCGCAGTCACCATCAGCTTCAACCTGGCGCAAGGGGTGGCGCTTGGCCAGGCGACCGCGGCGGTCCAGCGCGCGATGCAGGAGTTGCAATTGCCGCGGGGGCTGACCACGACCTTCCAGGGCAATGCGCAGGCGTTCCAGGATTCACTGACCAGCGTACCGCTCCTGATCCTGGCCGCGCTGATCTCCGTCTACCTGATCCTCGGCGTGCTCTATGAGAGCTTCATCCACCCCTTGACCATTCTCTCGACCCTGCCGTCGGCCGGCTTAGGCGCGCTGGCGACCCTGATGCTGTTCGGCTACGAGTTCAGCCTCGTCGCCCTTATTGGCACGATCCTCTTGATCGGCATCGTGAAGAAGAACGGCATCATGATGGTCGACTTCGCTATTGTCGCCGAACGCGAAGAGGGTCTGTCGACACTTGAGGCGATCCGCAAGGCCGCACTGTTGCGGTTCCGTCCAATCATGATGACGACAATGGCGGCGATGCTCGGCGGGGTGCCGCTGATGCTGAGCCACGGGAGCGGGTCCGAACTACGCCAGCCGCTCGGCTATACGATGGTCGGCGGCCTTCTGGTGAGCCAGGCGCTGACGCTGTTCACGACGCCGGTCATCTATCTCTATCTCGACCGCCTGTCGCACTGGCTGTCGGGCGGATCGGGCAAGGCGAAGCCTCCGCAACCGATGGCGGAGGCGGCGCAGCCGGAATTGCCGTTCGTCGAGGAGCCCGCCAAGAAGCCGGCGCGCGAGCCCGAATGGGCGGACGAACGGGCGAAAGCCGCAGAATAGCCGCGGTAACTCGGGGGCGATACCCTTCTCCTGCCTGCGAGTGAAGGTGGACGCCCGAAGCGCGGCCGGATGAGGGCCTTCTCTACGACGACGCCGGCGCCTTGTCGCGCACGAGCTCGCCGGCGAGCGCCTTGGCGATCAGCGCGCGCGTCTCCTCAATCCCGTAGAGCGCGATGAACGAGCCGAGGCGCGGACCGCGCTCTTCGCCGAGCAGCACGCCATAGACCATGTTGAAGAAGTCGTTGGAGACGCCCGGCCGTTCGGGCGTTGCGCCCTTGGCGGCCATGTCCTGGTAGCGTGGGATGGGCCGGGCGATGTCGTAGAGCGCATGCTGGATATCCTCCGCGCTGGCGCTGGCCGGCAGTCGCCCGAGCGTCTCGGAGACCTTGGTAAGCGCCTCGCGCTCGACCACGTCCGCGGCGCGGTAGCGCTTCTTCGGCGCGACGAAGTCGCGAAAATAAGCGACCCCATAGCGGACCAGACTGTCGAGCCGCGGATGGTTCTCCGGCGAAGCCGAGGGCGCGTAGCGGCGGAGGAATCCCCACAGCACCGCCGGATTGTCGCTGTTGGCGACGGCGGCGAGGTTGAGCAGCATCGCGAACGAGACCGAGGTCTGCGCCCCCCCGCCATGCGCGAGCGTCTCCGGCGGCGGCGGCTCGCCCGAATGAACGTGCCAGACGGGGTTGCCGAGCCGCTCCCTCCACTCCTGCCGCGGATAGGTCTGGAGAAACCCGAGATAGTCGTCGACCGTGCGCGGAATCACGTCGAAATAAAGCCGCTTCGCCGCCGTCGGCCTCTGGAACATGAAGAGCGACAGGCTTTCGGGGCTCGCGTAGGTCAGCCATTCCTCGATCGTCAGGCCGTTGCCCTTCGACTTCGAGATCTTCTGCCCGTTCTCGTCGAGGAAGAGTTCGTAATTGAATCCGGCCGGCGGCTCGGAGCCCAGAACCCGGACGATCCGCGACGAGAGCCTGACCGAGTCGATGAGGTCCTTGCCCGCCATTTCGTAATCGACGCCGAGCGCGTGCCAGCGCATCGCCCAGTCGGGCTTCCACTGCAGCTTGCACTGGCCCCCCGTCACCGGCGTCTCGAACTCTTCGCCCGTCACGGGATCGCGCCAGCGGATCGTCCCCCCAATCGCGTCATGCGAGAGCACCGGCGCCTGCATGACGACGCCCGTCCGCGGATGGATCGGCAGGAAGGGCGAATAGGTCGCCGCGCGCTCCTCGCGCAGCGACGGCAGCATAATCGCCTGGACCTCGTCGAAGCGCTCGAGCATGCGCATCAGCGCCGCGTCGAAACGGCCGCTTTGGTACGCCTCGGTCGAGGACATGAACTCGTAGTCGAAGCCGAACCGATCGAGAAAGCGCCTCAGCATCGCGTTGTTGTGCGCGGCGAAACTCTCGTATTCCCCGAACGGATCGGGCACCTTTGTCAGGGGCTTGCCGAGATGGGCGGAGACGAGCTCGCGGTTGGGGATGTTGTCCGGGGTCTTCCTCAGGCCATCCATGTCGTCGGAGAAGGCGATGAGCCTCGTCTTGACCCTGTCGTCCGTCAGAACGCGAAACGCGTGCCGCACCATGGTCGTGCGCGCCACCTCGCCGAAGGTCCCGATATGCGGCAGCCCCGACGGGCCATAGCCGGTCTCGAAGATCACTTCGGTCTTTGGCGAGCGCTTGAGCCGCTCGAGCAGCTTTCGCGCTTCCTCGAACGGCCAGGCTTTGGAGACCTCGGCGGCCTCGCGTAAGAGGGGCAACGGCTTGATCCTGCAGGATGACCGGCCTCGGACGGCCGGAAAGTGGGCATTACTCGGAAATCCGCGGAGGCGAGTCAATCGGGGCGCTGAGCGCAGATTCGCGTCCCGCCGCCCGCGAGTTTCTCTGCGGCGTGAGGTTTCTTGAGGTGGAAAGTCGAGGGTTTTTCTTAAAGTGCCGCGTGTCGATGGAGGAATTCGACCTCGACACGCACCACGTTGTCGTGGTCCTCGCCGCCCTTGTAGGGGCCATAGTGACCGCCGCGACGGCGGTAGAGCTGACTCTTTGGCGCGCGATCAGCGACGCGCAGCGCCGGACCGATCGGCGCGATTGTATCGGTCTCGGCCACGATCAATAGGATCGGGCAACGTATGTTGGCTGCCTTCCTGACCGGTCGGTGCGCGCCGATGCCGAGTGGAGAGCGAGCGGCGACACGGTTGTGCCAGTCCGTACCGTTGGGGGGAGTAATGAGCGACAGGCCCGCGATGGCATCCTCACTAGCAATCGCGCCGAACTCGCCAGCCGCCGCGCTCGCGGTGATGTAGATCGGTGGGCGTCCGACCAGCGAACCGAGCTTGTCGAGCGAACCGAGCGAGAGCAGACGTAGCAGTCGAGTGAGCGGCACATTTTTCGTGCCGGCGAGCGTCAACCAGCGGGCACTGGGCGATCGCACCGCGCAGACGAACGTCGGTCGCGGCGATCTCGACCACATGCATCCCCGAGAACGAGGTTCCCCAGATGAATATCCGCTTTGTGTCGATGTCGGGGTTGGCGGCCGCCCAGTTGATTACCGTGGTAGTCCTCGCGTTGGCGCGGTATTGACGTTACTTCGCGAGGCTCGCCACTCGAGCCGCCCCAATGGCGGTAGTCGAAAGCAACGGCAGTGAACCTTTCGCGGCAGAAGCGCTCCGCGAAGGGCTCGAGGCCGCCTGCCTTAACACCTGCGAACCCGTGCGCCATCACCACGGCCGGGTGCGGGCCATGCCCCTCGGGGTGGTATACCCACGCTTCCAGGTCGTCCCCGGAAGCCGTTGGAATACGCACACTGGTGCGGAAAACTGAGGCGTCGTCACCCATTCTCATGCTGCCTTTCCTCATTTTGTTGAGCTTTGCCGGCGCGGGCTTGAGATCCACGGGGGAACGGCACGGTGTCCTCAGGCTCTCGCGACGGCGAATGAGTGACGGCCAGCACGAGCACGCTGGCGCCTGACCCTTCCATTTCTCGGGACTTGCGGGGCCTCGCAGTCAGGCTCCGATCTCCGAGTGATGCTGCCGCGCCCAGTCTTCCAACTTGATCGGCGGCCGGCCGAGCAGCGTCGCAACCGTGTCGGTCGTCACCGCGCTGGAGGCCATGTGTCCATCAAAGGTCTGCCGCGCCCATTCGAGCATGCTCGCGGCATAGTTCGCCTCAATGTTGCCTGGCGTGACCACCCGGCCAGAAGCGACGCCAGCCGCGAGGTCGTCCGGCGTCATGATGAGGGCCTGAATCCGGCGGTCCGTCGCCTGCTCAGCACTTCCGCGACCTCCGTCCCGTTGAGGACGTCGGTCGACAGGTAGTAGTTCTTCCCCGCGTGGCGCTCCGGCCCTTCCGCCAGCACCTTTGCCGCTACAGCGGCGATATCGTTGCTGGCGACCCAGCCCACGCGCTTGTCGCCCATAGGCCAACGCAACGCGCCGCCCACGGGACGCATGACCGTCAGCAGGTTCTCCATGAAGACATGCGGATGGAGGTGACACCAAGCCACGCCGCTTCCCTCGATGTAGCGTTCGACGGGCTCGTGCCAGGCGAAATGCGGATCGGTGGAGCGACCGTTTCCAAAGACGCCAAGGTGGACGATGAAGCTGACGCCGGCATCCACGGCCGCATCCGTGATCGTCTTCATCTGATGGACCATGTGGATGGTGTAGCCCGTCATCAGGAATAGCCGGTCAACCCCGGCCAGCGCCGCGGGAAAGCTCAGCGGATCGTCCAGGTCGATGCGGACCGCAGGCTTGCCCTCGTCCTTCCAGCCCGCCACGGTCCGTGGATCACGCGCACCGCGAACGACCTCGATGGCGCCCACCTTGTCCAGTTGCGCAACTGTGGCGCCACCGTTCAACCCGCTGGCGCCCAGCACGAGGACGCGGGCCCGACCAGCTAGTTCGCCTTGTTCACTCATTGTGATTTCCAGTTCTACGTTCCTGACCTCAGCGCGCGATGGCGTTGAACGCACTCGCGGAGTCAGGATACCGTACGATTTTCGAAAGTCAAGCGGTATCTAGATCGCCAGCAAGTCGGCGCGGTATTGCCCCTGGCCTTTGGCTCAAAGCGCCGCTCAGCGTTGCGTAAGAAGCTTCAGCATAGCGTCGATCACCCGCCCTGCGACGCTGGGTGCGCCAGGCTCCGCCTGCGGGTGTTGCAGGCTGAGGCCATGCGCCAGCGCGGTCATAGATTCGGCAAGGTCGAGCGGGTCCATGGGAAGCGGGACGGACTGGGCTTCGAAGAAGCGTTCCAGGATTCGCGCCAGAGCGCGGGTCTGCTGGTCCTGCAGGGCGTAATATCGTTCCGCGAAGGTGGGATTTCGGCGCGCGTGGAGTTGCAGCTCCGTCATCAGGAGCGGGCAGTCGCTATCGCAGTGCATCGTTTCGAGCCATGCGCTTAGCGCAGTGGATAGCTGGTGCGCGGGGAGACTGACGATCCGCCCCAGTTCCGCCGTATCGCGCTCCATGTAGACGCGCAACAGCTCGAGGAAGACCGCCTCTTTGCTCTCGAAATTTGAATAGATTGCGCCCTTCGAGTAGCCGGCCTCCGCCGTCACCAGGTCAATCGACGCGCCGCCGTATCCGTGGCGCGCAAGGACCCGCTCGGCGGCGGCAAGCAGCCGCTCGCGGGTTAGCGCCTGCTGCTGGGCGCGGGTCAAACGTACAGGCCGCATAGGTCCCTCTCGATGGTTTGCTATTTAGGTAGACAGAAATTATCTAGATATCATTTGACTTTCAAATGACAAGAAGTATCTCTGCGCGGAGGCCGCGAAGAAGCGCCCAGGAGGGATCACGCACTCGTTATGAGACAATCGCCTGGGCAATCTCGAAGCTTCGCGCGGCGCGTCGAAACCGTTCGCATGATCCGCGAGTCAGGTCGGAGTCATCAACCAAACACTGAGACGACCCCGAGACGCTGCGCCAAGGTATTCGAAACGTCACGCCACTGCATCATAGGGAGGCCCAGTCATGGGAACTTACCGTATAGAAAACTGGCCGAGCGCGCCCGCAACGATGGCGCCAGAACTCCAAAAGGAATTCGCGGCGCATGCCAGCGATGGTCGGGTTGGCAACGAACTTCTATCTGAGACAGATCGTGTACGCGTCTGGGCAATCGCGCTCAAGCCTGGCCAGCGCCTCGGCTTCCACACCCACGTGCTCGATTACTTCTGGACGTCGGTCACCGGCGGCCACGGCCGCTCGCACTTCGGCGATGGCTCCGTGGCGGACACGGACTACAAGCCAGGCGACATCAAGCAGCTTACCTTCAAGGAAGGCGAGTTCATGGTCCACGACCTAGAAAACATTGGCGACACCGAACTGTTGTTCACGACTGTGGAGTTTCTCGACAGCCCCAATGCGCCGCTCGAGCTGCGCAGCCATACGAGATCAGCCGCCGAGGTCTGAAGCTGCCGCAGTCCACAGCACGGCCGGACGTTAGCGGGTCAGTGGAGAAAGCTTTTTGCGCGCCGCAACGGGCTCGCCTTTTGCGCGACGCCTTCGGGAGGCGTCCCTGACGGAGACGAAGGCGCCCCCTACGGCCCCGATGCTCAATCTCCGCTGCTCTCCAGTCGGGCCAGCGGCATTGTGAAACTGAACCGGGCGCCCCCGCCGGGGCTGTGCTCAGCCCAGATGGTTCCGTAGTGAGCCTCGATGATCGAGCGCGAAATCGAGAGTCCGACGCCGAGGCCGTTCGGCTTGGTCGAGGTGAAGGGGACGAAGAGATCGGAATGCGCCGAGGGATTGAGACCCGGGCCGGTGTCGGAGACGTCGGTGCGGACCATGCCGTCTTCGAGCGACGTCGCGATGGTCAGCCGGCGCTCCCTCGCCTCGGACATCGCCTCGATCGCGTTGCGCATTAGATTGAGGATCGCCTGCTCGACCTGGACCTGGTCTGCGAGCACCTGATCTTCGGCCGCATTCAGGAGGAGCACGATTTCGACCCCGGCCTCCTTCGCGGACGCTTGCGCCAGATCGCAGGCGCGGCGAATGAGCGCGTGCAGACTAAGCTCGACCTTGTTGGGCTCGCCACGGGCCATGAATTCGCGCAAATGCGAAATGATGTGCCCGGCCCTCACCATCTGCGCCGACGCTTTCTCGAGCGCCTCATCGGCGAGGCGATTCGGGGCCGCCTCAGCGCCGAGGATCTGGCGCGCGGCGGACAAATAGTTCGAAGCCGCCGCCAGCGGCTGATTGATTTCGTGCGCGAGCGCCGTCGCCATGTTCGTCATCACATCGAGCCGACCCTTGTGCAGGCGGTCGAGACGCACTTCAAACCGCCGCTTCTCGCTGAGGTCGCGAACGAAGCCGATGAACAGCCGTTCCTCGTTATGGCGAATCTCGGACACTGTCAGTTCGGCCGGGAAGGTCGAGCCGTCCTTGCGTCGTGCCTCGACTTCCCGATTGGCCGCAACGATCTCGGCCTCGCCGGCGCGGAGATAGCGCCGGATAAAGCCGTCGTACTGCGAGCGGCGGGATTCGGGCGCAAGCACATGGACGTCCCGCCCGATCAGTTCGTCGGCGCCATAGCCGAACATCCGCGTCGTCGCCAGGTTCACGCTCTGGATGACCCCGCCCTCGTTGGCGGTGACGATGGCGTCGGCGACGCCGTCGATCACCGCGCGCATCCTGGCTTCGCTCTCACGCATCGCCTCCTCGGCGCTCCGCCGCTCGCTGATGTCGACGAAGGTGACGACAACGCCGTCGACCTTGTCGTCGACCGTTCTGTACCGCCTCATTCGCATCAGGTACCATTGGCCGTTGCGGCTCTTAACCTCGCGTTCGCTCGAGGCGAGCTCGCCGAGAACCGCACTTGCGTCTGCCGCAAGATTCTCGTCGTCGAGGCTGTGCGTGAAATCGGTGATCGGTCGGCCCTCATCGCCCGCAACAATGTTGAAAAGGTCGGAGATGCGGGGCGTGAAGCGGTTGATGCGCAACTCAGTGTCGAGAAACAGGACCCCGACGTCGGTCGCCGTGATGAGATTCTGGATGTCGCTATGGGCGCGCGAGACGCGTTCCAGCTCCGTCTTCAATTCGCCGTTGACGGTCTGAAGCTCCTCGTTGATCGACTGCAGCTCCTCCTTGCTGGTCTCGAGCTCCTCGGCGGTCGAGCGATACTCCTCGTTGATCGACTGCAGCTCCTCGTTCGCCGCGCGCAGCTCCTCGTTGGCGCCTTCATATTCTTCGCGCGAGGCGCGCAGTTGCGACCGGGTGACTTGCAGCTCCTGTTGAAGCTCCTGAATTCGCTCGCCTGGCCGCTCTTCGAACGAGGCCACACCGCTCCCCAGGTCGCCGACTGTCTCGCCTTCGAAGAAAAGGACGATCGCCGAACGGCTCGCCTCGGGGTCGGCGCTGAGCGGCTGCGCTTGTAGATAGACCCGCTTCGCCGCCCCGTTGAAGCGGACGACGATGGGCCCGCTGAGGCTCGGCTCGCCATGGGCGAAGGCGCGATGAAGCGCGGATCGAAGATCGAACCGCAACTCCTCCCGCGCGAGCTCGGTGACGTCGTTGACCAGCGTTCCGCCCGAGGGCTGGAGATACCGTCCCGCCGTTTCCGAGAGATGCACGATTCGATAGGAATCGTCGACGACTGCGCTCGGGGGAGCGAAGCGCTCCAGCGCCTCCCGATGGACGCCGGCCTCGCCCGCGGACCGAAGAGGCGCAGGCGCGCGGGCGGGCAAAAGCTCCGGACCGGAGCTCCGCGACGCCAACCGCGGCGTCACCCGGACCTCGGTCGCGACCGGCATCCGCTGGTAGATGCGAGACTCGCGCTCGATGGCGCGGAACATGCCTGCTGGACTGTCGGCGTTTTCGGACGAGCCGAGGAACAGATATCCGCCCGGCTTCAGCGCGAAATGAAACGTGGCGCAGACCTGATGCTGCAGCTCCCGATCGAGGTAGATGAGAACGTTCCGGCAGGAGATGAGGTCGGTTCGCGAGAATGGCGGGTCTTTGAGAAGGCTGTGCCTGGCGAACAGCACGGTGTCGCGCAACTCTCCCGTGACCCGGTAGTGGTCGCTCTCGCGGGTGAAGAAACGCTTGAGGCGCTCGTCGGTCATGTCGGCTTCGATCGCGAGCGGATAGCGACCCTCGCGGCCGACCGCCAGCGCAGCCTCGTCCAGATCGGAGCCGAATGCCTGGATCTCGCAGCGGATATCGTGTCTGGCGGCCTCCTCGAGCAGCAGGATCGCGACAGAATAGGCTTCCTCGCCGGTGGCGCAGCCCGGAATCCAGGAACGGATCGCGTGCCCCGCGCCCTTGTCTTCGAAGAGCCTTGGGATCACCAGCGCCGCGAGCTTCTCGAACGCGGCGGAGTCGCGGAAGAAGGTCGTCACCGAGATCAGGAGATCGGCGAAGAGAGCGTTCACCTCTGCCTGGCTGTCGCGCAGGACCGCGAAATAATCAGCCATCGTCGCCGCGCGCTGCACTTGCATGCGGCGGGCGATGCGGCGACCGATGGTCGATTTTTTGTAGTTGGAGAAATCGTGTCCGGTGCGGACGCGCAAATGCGAGAGAATGCGCTGCATCGCCTCGCGGTCCGCGTCGGTCAGCGCTTCGGGCCGGATCCTTCGACGGCTGCGGATGATCTCGGGCAATCGCGCCGCGATTTCGCGCACCGGCAGGACGAAATCGGCGAGTCCGGTGGCCGCGGCGCTGGACGGCATCGAGCTGTATTCGGCTTCCTCCGGGTCTTGCACCAGTATGATGCCGCCCGCCTCCTTGATCGCCTTGATGCCGAGAGAGCCGTCCGAACCGGCCCCGGAGAGAACGATCGCGAAGTCATCGCCCTTCTGCGCCGCCAGCGAGCGGAAAAAAATGTCGATCGGCGCCCTCTGCCAGCGAGGCTCGTCGAACTCGGTGACGGCGAGATAGCCGTCGGCGACAATCAACTGGCGGTTCGGCGGAATGACGTAGACGCGCTTGGGTTCGAGCGGAACGCGGCCCGTGACTTGCTTCACCGGCATCCTGGTTCGGGCCGAAAGAATGCTCGGCAACTCGCTTTGATGCGACGGGTCGAGGTGGACGACGACGACGAAGGCCGCGTTGACGGCCTCGGGCAAGCTTTCGAAGAACGTCTGCAGCGTGTGGACGCCGCCCGCCGAGGTCCCGATGCCGACAGTCGGGAACCGCTTCGGGGCCGCTTCGTCCCCGCCGCCGTTTCCGTTCGAGGACGGGTCGTCGCCGCCGCTCATGGGAACCTCCGCGACCCCGTGCGCGCCCCTGTCGTCCAGGCTCGATCGCTCAACCTTACGCGGCCAATCCGGGAAAGAAAGGATGACATCGGGACCCTCGACTCCGGCGGCCATGCGTGCTGACGCGCCTATGCCCCCGAACGAGATGCGGTCATACGAGAGGCATGGCTATCCGGCAATTGATCTTTCCGGAGCCGGTTTTGTTCCTTGGGTGCTGAGGATTCCCGAAGGCGTCGCCGGGGCGGGGAACCCGGGCGGTGGCGATTTCTTAGGATTCGGCGCGCCCGGGATTCGGCGCGCCCGCTTGTCTCGAAGCTCCCGTCTCGAGCGACGCGCATGGTCAATTGCCGAAGGTTCATCGCCGCCGCGCTGATGCCTTCGCGAGGGGCGTGGGCGGTGACGCCGCGCGGGTCATGAAGCGCGCGATCGACGAGGCCCAGCGCAGCGGGCCCGGCCATTCACTCCGCTGGGCTCGGCGCCGCCGGCCGTCGGAGCCCCGGCGCCCCGATCCCGCGCGGCGAGCGGCCGTGCGCGGTCTTCGCCCAATAGTGAGGCCTGAGGACGAGATCGACGATCGCCGTCCAGGCGGCCACCGAAACGAGCACGTAATAGACGGGCAGAAGCGCGAGCGCCTTCATGGAGAAGGCGAAGCGCCGCTGCCTCGCCGCCACCATCGCCGGAATGACGATCG
>Ga0209040_10002132_pt1 | contig 15612 bp, 14 predicted proteins | sample BogFormECP12_OM3_FD_188240 | JGI IMG/M metagenome (GOLD analysis project Ga0209040, IMG submission 188240) | Bog forest soil microbial communities from Calvert Island, British Columbia, Canada - ECP12_OM3 (SPAdes) (version 2) | ecosystem: Environmental > Aquatic > Freshwater > Wetlands > Bog ...
CCCTACTGCAGCACTACCTCCTGGCCCTCTTTCAGCCCGCTGAGCACTTCCGTCTTCGCGCCATTCGAGATTCCGATGTTCACAGCAACCTTATCCTTGCCGTCTTTCCCCTTCGGATCAGGAATCTCCACCGAGGCCTTCTTATCCTTGTCGTAAAGAATCGCCCCTTCCGGAATCTGCAGCACGTTCTTGTGTTCTTCCAGAATGATTTCGGCGTTCGCGGTCATCTCCGCCTTCAACTCGCCACCAGGATTCTGAATCGAAACCCGCACTTCGAAAGTCGTGACATTATCCTTCTCCACGCCCATCGGAGAAATCTTGGTTACCTTGCCGGTAAAAGTCTTGTCCTTGAAAGATTCCACTTTGATCCGCGCCGGCTGCCCCAGATACACCTTCCCGATGTCGCTCTCATCCACCTTGCCCTTCACATAAACTTCGCTGGTATCACCCAGCGTCATTACCAGCGTAGCCGACGATCCCAACACTAGAATCGAACTCACCGCATCGCCCATTTCCACGTCGCGCGAGAGCACGATGCCATCGATCGGCGAGACGATGTCGGTATAGCTGAGCTGCTCCTCCAACTGCGTCAGATTCGCCTGATCCTGCGCCACCTGCGCCTTGGACTGCGCAATCTTCGCCTTCAGCACAGTCACCTGCGCTTTAGCGACGTTCTGTTTGTTCAGCGACATCTCATAATTCTTTTCGGCATCGTCGAGCGCCGAAGCAGAAACCACGCCATCCTTCGCCATGCCTTCGGCGCGGTCATAGGCGCGCTTCAGCAGCGGGACGTCCGGCCCTTCCGCATCGACTTTGGCGCGCTCATAGTCGGCCTGCGAACTGGTCAGGTTGGCCTGGGCCGCATCCAAGGCCGCCCGCGACTGCGCAACCTGCGCCTCAATTTCCACCTTGTCGAGTTGAGCCAGCAACTGTCCCTTCTTCACTCGGTCGCCGTAGTCGACCAGCAACTTCTTCACGATTCCGCTGGCCTTCGACTTCACCTCAACCTTGGTGATGGGCGTGACCTTCCCGGTCGCCACCACACTCTTGGCGAGGTCGCCTTTTTCTACCTTTGCCAGCTTTGTAGGGTCAATCTTGGTCCCGCCCCGCGTGGCCGCGAACACGCCAATCGCGATCAGCAGCACAATCGCCAGCCCGACACCGCCATAAATAAACAGTCTGCGACGTTTCTTCTTATTATTTCCGTTTCCGTTCACGACCGCCTCCTGAATCAACCTGGAAGATACATCAGTGCTGCTTTCACCAGTTGGTACGCACCTGACTGTTATTTTGTTCCCGGGATTTCCAATCGAGACAGACGATTGGACCGAAATGCTACTGAGACCGAAACGATGTGCTTACCTCAAGTTAGACCCTGAGATTGCAAAAACGGTAGCCTGCCGCGCCCAATTTTTCCCAAGCTTGTAACTCAGATGGTGCTTCGTGAAGTCGAGCCGCTTCCCGACCGCAGCGCGCCCCTCAAAATTCCGCAAACCCCCTTGGAATGCTAGAATTGCCCATCAGAATTGCGCCTAAATGATCGCCTTCGTGCTGCTTCGCGTGCTGCTGATCCTTCTCCTGGTGGCTGCAAATGCGTTCTTCGCGGCGGCGGAATTTTCCCTGGTCAGCGTTCGCGACACTAGAATTCAACAGCTCATCTCCTCCGGCCGCATTGGTGCCCGCATCGTGCAACGCCTGCATCAGAATCTCGACGAAGTCGTCAACGGCGTCCAACTCGGCATCACCATGGTCAGCCTGACCCTGGGCTGGATCGGAGAGCCCATGGTCGCACAACTGGTCGGGTCTCTTCGCTTTGTCCAACAGATCCCGCACGCCGCCGTCTATGCCCACGGCATCGCCATCGTCATCGCTTTCAGCCTGATCACCTACCTGCACGTCCTCCTCGGCGAACTCGTTCCCAAGACTCTCGCCCTGCAGCGTGCCGAGCAGATTGCGCTTGCCGTGGCTGCTCCCATGGAAGCCTTCCTCACTATCACTCGCCCGCTGCTGTTTTTCATGCGCCGCTCCGGTGGCTTGGTCTTGCGGCTCTTCGGCGCTCGCGAAACCCGCCGTGGAGGCGCGGTTCATTCCCCCGACGAACTCAAGCTCATTGTCACTGCCAGCCGCCAGTTCGGCCAGATTCCCGCCTCGCAAGAGGAAATGATCCACAACGCCATCGAACTCGATAGCATCACCGTCCGCGAAGTCATGGTCGCGCGTCCCGATATTTTTTCCCTGCCCTCCGATCTCATACTCGACGAAGCTCTCAACCGCGTGGTCGAGGGCCAGCACTCGCGCATCCCGGTTTACGACCCCCAGCGCGGTCCCGAGCACATCGTCGGCGTTCTTTATTACAAGGAACTCGTCCGCTGGGTTCGCCTCCGGCTGGTGAATCTTGGACAACCCGTAGCCTCGCGCATCGCCCGCATGCAGATTGGCCACATCATGCACGACGTGCTCGTCGTTCCCGAAACCAAGGTCTTGTCCGAACTCCTGGACGAATTCAAAGAGCGCCGCCGTCACCTCGCCGTCGTCGTCGACGAGTACGGTTCCACCGCTGGCGTCATCACCGTCGAGGACATCCTCGAACAGCTCGTGGGCGATATCGAGGACGAATTCGACGTCTCGCCGCCCGAGCCCGCATTGGCAGACGAATCCGTTCTGGTCCTCGAAGGCTCGGTAAATATTCTTGACCTCGAAACCCAGCACGGCCTACTGCTGCCCCGTGATGCCGGATTTGAAACCCTCGCCGGCTTCGTCCTGGCCCGCCTGCAGCGCATCCCGTACCTCGGCGAATCTTTCGACTACGAAGGCCACCGTTACACCGTGGAAGCCATGGAAGGTCACCGCATCGCAAAAGTGAAAATCGAAAAAATAGAAAATGTCGATGGCAAACCCGAGCCCGCGAAGCAGGCCGGAGATTAAAGATGCACAGCCCTGTCATCCTGAGCGGTCCGCTCTGGAAGGGCAGGTGACGTAACATCATCAAGCAGCTACTTGCAGGCAACGCCAGGAAAAGTGGAGCTTAATTAGAATGCCATTCAGACGGAAGCTCGGTATTGCCGCAATTGCGCTGCTAGTAATAGGCGCTGTGAGTTCGCTCGCCGTCGGGGACTTTCGTTCTTTTGTTTATTTGGCGCTGCGTGCGGCCCATTTCGCAGTGCACCCTGTCCCTTCTCGCTGCAAGGAAAGGGCTGCGGAGTTCCAGGCCAGGGAAGAGTTTATACAACGAAACGCGAAAAACTCACCTAAGGTCGGGGCAAGGAAGGACGACGTGAGCCATTTCTTCGCGTCCGAGAACATCCCCTTTACCATCATTCAAATAGGGCAAGACCATGAGGCTACCGGCACGGTTTACTTGAAGGGTTTAGCCGAGTGCGAAAACCTTGCCTGCGGTGACGATTCTGCGCTGATCGGCGTGCGCGTTAAGGTAGACGTCGATGGAACTGTGGTGTCGGATCCTGTTGTGATAGGAATGTACACCGACTGCTTGTAGCCCCGACCACTGAGAACCAGCCATTTGAGAACTGACATCTGAAACGCTTCCTCCAACGCGTCCTCTACACCCTCCCGGTAATCTGGCTGGTAGTAAGTCTTGTCTTCCTTCTCATCCACCTGGTCCCCGGAGACCCCATCCAGCAAATGCTTGGCGAAGGCGCACCGCCCGCCGATATCCAGGCCACTCGCCACGCCTACGGCCTCGACGCCCCACTCGGCGAGCAATACATCCACTATTGGAAAGGCGTTCTCCACGGCGACCTCGGCCCTTCCTTCCGCTACAACCAAAGCGTGACCCGCCTGCTCACCCAGCGCTATCCTTACACCCTTCAACTCACGCTGGCGTCGCTCTTCGTCGCGATCATTCTTTCGATCCCCGCAGGCGTCCGCTCCGCCCAGCGCCGCAACCGCTGGGACGATCGTCTGCTCTCCATCGTCAGCCTCTTCGGACTGTCGTTCCCCAACTTCGCGCTCGGCCCCATCCTCATTCTTCTCTTCGCCATCAAGCTGGGATGGCTCCCCGTCTCCGGCGCCGGCTCCTTCGCCAACCTTATCCTGCCCGCAATCACTATGGGCGGAGCCCTCGCCGCCATTCTCACCCGCATGGTGCGCACCTCCATGCTGGAAGAACTCAGCCAGGACTACATCCGCACCGCCCGCGCCAAAGGCCTGACCGAGCGCACCGTCGTCTATCGGCACGCCCTGCGCAATGCCATGATCCCGATCATCACCGTCCTTGGGCTGCAATTCGGAGCGCTGCTAGCCGGCGCCATCGTGACCGAAACAATTTTCTCCTGGCCCGGCATCGGCCGCCTCACCATCCAAGCCATCTCGAATCGCGACTACTATCTGGTGCAAGGCTGCATCCTGGCGATCGGATTGACTTATGTCGCGGTGAATTTCCTGACCGATGTGCTGTACTCCGTGGCGAACCCGAGGATCAGGCAGTAGGTCCCCCCAACTGCATAGGTCCTTCGCGCAAAGAACGCGCTCAGGATGACAAGACAGAAACGGGCCGGTTTTCCACCGCCGCAAAGTTCACCCATCACTGACATGCGTCCCTAGGCTTGTCATCCTGAGCCCCGCGTGCTCCAGCGCGGTTGGAAGCCACCACGCGAAGGACCCATGTATTTTGTCTACATCATGACGAACCGCTCAATGACCCTGTACACAGGCGTCACCAACAATCTCATGCGGCGGGTGCGAGAACACAAAGCAGGAATCGGTTCGGGATTCACCGCGAAATACAAGCTCGACCGCCTCGTCTATTTTGAGCGCTTCGAAGATGTACACAACGCAATTGAGCGCGAGAAGCGCATCAAGGGCTGGCTGCGAATCAAGAAAATCGCGCTGATCGCGTCGATAAATCCGTCTTGGAGGGATTTGAGCGACGACTGGTACGAACGTCATCAATACCAGCCGCAAAGCGCATGGGAGAGAGCGACTAAGAAATTTAGAGGCGGGGCATGGCTGCCCCGCCTCCCATATAAACCAAACTACGCCGCCTGCATCATCTTCTTCATCCGTTCTTTCATGTCCTCGGGCGAGACATCTTCCACGTGAGTGGCGATCCCCCACAGATGTCCGAACGGATCTCGAAGGAAGCCATTACGGTCCCCATAGAACTGATCCTGCACTGGCTTCAGGAGTTTCGCCCCCTCATCTGTTGCGCGCTTGACTACGGTATCAACATCGGGAAGGTACACGTACAGGCTTACCGGGCTCCCGCCAACGGTGGCTGCGCTGGCATGCCCCTCCCCCATGCCGGGATTCTCCTCGGCCAGCATGATGTGTGAATTACCAATTTTCAGCTCGGCATGGCCGATCTTGCCGTCTGGGCCATTCATGCGAACGGTTTCCGTCGCTCCGAAAACTTTCTTGTAATACTCAATGGCCTGGGCAGCCCCCTTGATGACCAGGTATGGTGTGACAGAATTGTAATCCTTGGGAATATACGAGACTTTGCTCATGATTTTTCTCCTCAGAATAGGCTAGAGGTTGGTGGTTTGCGGCGCAGGCGGACCCGCGATCAGGTCCGGCCCCCGCCTATCAGAACACAATTCATGAGTGATCTCAAGGGCTGGCTGCTCGGTCTTCCACCGCCACCGTGACATCTAACCTTGCCATCCCTTCACAATTAGCCCATCATGGCAAGGCGGAGGCAGTAGCACTCTACCGGAACAAAACAGACGTAAGTTCCTTGTTCTCTAGATTTTGACCTCTAAGCTCTTTGCCCTCTAGATTTTGCAGACACTCTTTTTGCAAACCCCGTGCCCAGCAAGCCTTTTCAGAAGGTTAAGGGAGGGGGGAGTACCTCGCGGTGAGCGAGAATCGCACTGCTCTTCGCCGGTTCCGGAGGAACCGAGACCGGAGATTATTACAGGCAATTGTCACAGTCGAACTTGTCCACGTCAGCCATCTCGTTGCGTAGTCGGGTCGCCGGAAATGCGCGCCATAATCCGCTGGCCGCAACCGGCGTCGTGCTCGTCATCATCTTTGTAATCTTCGCGCTCTTCGCTCCCTGGATCGCGCCGCAAGATCCCGCCGCCATCAATCTCCCCACACGACTCGACCCTCCATCCCGCGCGCACTGGTTCGGCACCGACGAACTCGGCCGCGACATTTTCTCCCGCATCATCTTCGGTGCTCGCATTTCCATGCTCGTCGGGAGCTGCGTCGTACTCACTTCGCTTGTCCTCGGCCTCATCATCGGCTCCATTGCCGGTTATTACGGAGGAGGCATCGATCGCTTCGTCAATGTCGTCCTCATGAATGCGTTCCTGTCGTTCCCTGGAATTCTGCTGGCCATTGCGTTCGTCGCATTCCGCGGTCCCGGCATCTTCAATCTTGTTTTGGCGTTGTCGCTCGGCGGATGGGTTGGTTACGCTCGTCTGGTGCGCGGACAAGTCCTCGCCGCGCGTGAGCGCGAATTCGTCGAAGCCGCCCGCGCCCTCGGCGCAAGCGATCTGCGAATTATCGTCCGCCATATCCTGCCAAATATTATTCAGCCGGTGATCGTGCAAGCCGCCATCGGCATGGCGGGAGCAATTCTCGCAGAAGCCACCATGAGCTTTCTGGGACTCGGCGTGCCCCCGCCCACGGCCAGTTGGGGAGCGATGCTCAACGACGGCCGCGCTCATTTGTTTGATGCTCCGCACCTCGTTCTCTTCCCGGCGCTTGCCGTGATGCTGGCTGTGCTGTCGTTCAACTTCATCGGCGATGCGCTACGCGATTATCTCGACCCGCGCTCTCGCATCGAAGCTGGGCTTTAGTTGCGGTGAAGAAATAGCTGCGACGATGTTACAAACTCTCGCAGTCGTCCGCTTTCGTTCCGTCCGGGCTTTGTGAGAAACTGAGCGCTCAGAAAAAAAGGATTTCATGCGCGCAGATCAAGGTGTGTCGATCGCAGATCCCCGTCATGAACTGGTGCGGACTGAAGGGGGATTGGCTGACCGGTTGTTGAGCGAGCGCTCGCTCCTCGTACTCTGCGTTGTACTGGGCGCAATCCAGGTCTGGATTGTGCGATACGCAATGAATCAGGACGGGATGTCCTATCTGGACGTTGGGGACGCATACTTCCGTCGCGACTGGGCCAATGCGATCAGCGGCTATTGGAGCCCAATGTACACGTGGTTCCTGGGGCTCGCACTGTATGTGATGAAGCCTTCGATGTGGTGGGAGTGTATCACCGTCCACTTCGTAAATTTGATCATTTACGTTGGCGCGCTGTTCTCCTTTCGTTTTTTCCTTCATTCAGTGTTGCGCGCGCTCAGGGACAATGAGACAGAGAGCGCGGTCGACTCACAGCCCTTGTTCGAATCGCTTCTCTACGGGCTGGGATACGGCATTTTCCTTTGGGCTTCGCTGGTGCTGATCGATGCCGGCGACATTACGCCGGATCTGCTGGTGGCGGCCGTCTTGTTCCTGATCGCAGGGTATCTCGTCGATCTGCGCTATCACGAGTCTTACGGAAAGTTCGCGATGTTCGGAGGCTTGTGCGGAGCAGCATATTTGAGCAAAGCGGCGATGTTCCCGATCGGATGCGGCATGCTCGCGATCTTGCTGTTCTCAGGCAGAATATTGCGGCGTCGCGTATTGGGAGTGTTGTTGGCAGGTGTGATGTTCGCGGTTGTGAGCTTGCCTTATGTTGCCGCTTTGTCAAAACAGAAGGGACGACTTACTTTTGGAGACAGTGGGAAACTGGCCTATGCCAGCATGGTAAATCCCAACGTCCCGCAGAAGCATTGGCAAGGCGATCCACCCGAGGGCGGGACTCCGAAACACACGACCCGGCAGCTTCTCGACCGTCCTCCGGTTTTTGAGTTTGCCGAGCCGGTCGGCGGAACCTACCCTCCCTGGTACGATCCCTCGTATTGGAATGAAGGAGCACACGGGACCTTCCGGCTGCGGGCGCAGATTCGGGTTCTGGTGCAGAGCGCGCGGAACTACACAAAAATGCTGGTTCGTCAGATGGGACTGCTTGCAGGGATCCTTATCTTTATCTTCTGGGGCGGCGCGCCGACTCGAAGAGCGATCCTTGCCAACTGGCCGCTGATTGCCGCTGCAGGCCTTGGGCTTGGCGCTTACTCGGTGGTGCTGGTTAGGTCGCGATATATTGGCGGCTTCTTCGCGTTGTTGTTCGTTGCTCTTTTGGCCGGGATCCGCCTGCCAAGGAATACGCAGACTGCGTCCCTGACAAAATATGTGGCGGCGGGCGTGATGGTGACTATCTTGTTTTCGGTTGTAGCGCGTTTGGCGGAAACGGCTTACATGGCCAACACCGTCTATGGTGACGCCCTGCCGAAGGACGAGCTGGGAGTGGCGGAGGGTCTACAACGCATGGGATTGCGCGCCGGTGACCCGGTGGCGTCGATCGGTGATGGAACCGTCGACTACTGGGCGCGCCTGGGCCGCTTCAAGGTTGTGGCGGAAGTTTTTTCTCCCGAGCCAGGGCGTTTGCGGTTCTGGAGCGAATCGTGGGAACGCAGGAGACAGGCTTACGAATGCTTGAGACGCTCGGGAGCGAAGGCCGTCGTAGTTTGGGCTCCGCCAAACGGCGTCGACCCCGGCTGGCAACAAATTGGGACCACGAATTACTACGCGTATTTTCTCGCGAAATAGTGCGCCAACTCTCAACTTTCCAGTTATGATTCGAAAACTCACACTCGGCAGGAGTTCATCTTGGCGGTAGCCCCCACAGCGGAAGCAAATTATCAGCCGGTTCCCGTACCACTGAAAGAGTTGCAAACGGTTGAGGTCTCGGTCGTAATGCCGTGCCTGAACGAGGCTGAGACGCTGGAGACATGCATTGTCAAGGCTCGGCGCGCGTTACAGGAAGCGAACATTGCCGGCGAGGTGGTGATCGCGGACAACGGGAGCAGCGACGGCTCAGTTGAAATTGCAGAACGGCTGGGCGCGAGGATTGTGAACGTGCGTGCGAAGGGATACGGCAACGCATTGATGGCAGGAATCACAGCCGCGCGGGGCAAATACGTTGTGATGGGAGACGCCGACGACAGCTACGATTTCGGCCACATCCCGCGGTTTGTTGAACGACTGCGAGCCGGCGCCGACCTGGTAATGGGCAACCGTTTCCAGGGCGGAATTGAGCCGGGCGCGATGCCGTTTTTACATAAGTACCTGGGGAATCCGGTCTTGTCTCAGGTAGGGAAACTTCTGTTCAAGAGTCCCGTGGGAGATTTTCATTGTGGTCTACGAGGCTTCAGCAAAGCTGCGTTCGAACGCATGGGGTTGCAGACGACAGGAATGGAATTTGCCAGCGAGATCGTGGTCAAGTCCAGTCTGCTTGGGTTCTCCATCGCGGAAGTCCCGACCACGCTTTCTCCCGATGGGCGAAGCCGGCGTCCGCACCTGCGGACTTGGCGGGATGGATGGAGGCATCTGCGATTCCTGCTGCTCTTTAGCCCCCGTTGGCTGTTTCTGTATCCGGGAATCCTGCTGATGTTCGTCGGCGCGGCGCTAGGGCTGTGGCTGCTGCCGGCTCCGAGAGTTGTGGGGAATGTCACCTTTGACGTACACACCCTGTTGTATGCTGCGGCCTTCGTGCTGTTGGGATTTCAGGCCATCGCCTTCGCTTGTTTCACCAAGATCTTTGCGATCTCCGAGGGACTGCTCCCTCCCGACCCGCATTTGGATAAGATGTTTCGCTACATCACCCTCGAACTCGGGCTGGTGGTGGGCGGCGCACTTTCAATTCTTGGCTTGGCTATCTCGACGTACGCCTTGCGTACGTGGGGTGTCCGGCATTTCGGGCCGCTCGACATCTCGCACACACTGCGCCTTGTGATTCCAGCCGTACTCTGTCTGATATTAGGAGTGCAAACCATCTTCTCGAGTTTCTTCCTCAGTATCCTGGGACTGCGGCATCGATGAGTAGCCCGGAGTTTGATCTTCACGCCGACAGCTATGATGCAGAGTTGAATGAAGCGCTTTCGGTCAGCGGAGAAGACAAGCATTATTTCGCCAGCCGTCGAGTGCAGTGGCTGGCGCAATGCGTTGCAAAACTGGGAGAAAGTCCGTCGCACATTTTGGATTATGGCTGCGGCATCGGCGATACGTCGGGTTTATTGCAAACCGCTTTCGCCGCCGAGAGCGTCATAGGAGTCGATATTTCGCCGCGGTCGATCGAGTTGGCCGCGAGACGAAACGAAACGGCGGGCTGCCAGTTCAAGAGTTTTTCGGAGTATGCCAGCCTGGAGTCGATCGACTTGGTGTACTGCAACGGTGTCTTTCACCATATTCCAGTGAACATGCGAAGTTCCGCCGTCAAGTACATCTACGCGCGTCTGCGTCCGGGGGGGATGTTTTCGTTCTGGGAGAATAACCCGTGGAATCCTGGCACGCGATACATAATGGCGCAATGCGTCTTCGATCACGATGCCATCACGATTCCGCCGCCGCAGGCGAAGGCTCTCCTGCGGCAACAGGGATTCGAGATTGTGCGGACGGACTATTGCTTTTTCTTCCCACGATTCCTGGGCGCTCTGCGTTTTCTTGAGACCAGATTGGCGCGTTTTCCTTTTGGAGCTCAGTATCAGATTCTGTGCCGAAGGCCGTGACATTCCTGTTGATCGATATGACGGAAGGCGAAGGGAAGTTGGGCTTCCTCACAAATAATTCACGGCCGATCGACCAGAGCGGCGAAGCTCAGTCGCAATGCAGATCGATACGGTGGTTTTTTCGCATTCTGGCCGTCTGCCTGGCATTGGCGCGCATCGTGGCAGCTCGCAATACGATCGGCCCAGATCCCAGATCTTACATGGAACTGGCGCGTGCCATCCTGCGGCACGACTGGCCGATGATCACCACCGGACACTGGAGTGCCCTGTATCCCTGGCTGCTGGCCCCGTTGCTAGGGGTGGTCAAACCCTCGCTTCGCTGGGAATTTCCGGTCGCTCACGCATTAGCTTTTCCAATCTACCTTGTCTGCATCGCAGCATTTGAGTTTTTCTGGACAACACTTCTGCGGTGCCGCACCTTAATCTCTGATCAAGCCGGCGTGACCCATTCCCCGATTCCCGTGCTGCAAATGTGGGTGTTGGGCTACTCACTATTTACTTGGACGACAGTGGGAGGGATGATCCTGCTGATTAATCCGGATATGTGCGTAACCGCGATTGTACTGCTCGCAGCAGCGCTCTTGCTCCGGATGGAAATATTTCCGAACGCCGGCTGGCCCCTATACGTAGGGTTTGGAATTTGTTTGGGCTTTGGCTATCTCGCCAAGGCGTTTCTTTTTCCAATGGCGTTCGTCTTCTTGGGGATGATGATTGTAGTTTCCCGACGCGCCCTCCGGCGAAAAGCCTTTTGCTTCGCACTCGCTGCGTTAAGTTTCACGGCCTTGGCAACGCCGCAGGTTGTGGCGCTTTCTCGCTCCAAAGGGCGCCTTACGTTTTCGGACTCGGGCAAACTAGCTATCGCCTGGCTCACCTACGGCCTCCCCTATCGAGATTGGCAAGGCGAACCTCCAGGTAGCGGCACGCCAGTCCATCCGACGCGAAAAATCTACGATCATCCCGCGGTCTATGAGTTCAACGGTCCTCTGAGGTCAAGCTACCCGCCCTGGTACGATCCCTCGTATTGGGATGATGGGATGTCCCCTGCGTTCCGCTTTGATACGGTAGCCAGGCATGTGATCCGTCAGGTCCTCGAACTCGGCCTGAACCTTCTACAGCCAACCGCATGGTTTGCGGGCATGCTGTTGACTCTTCTCTTCGCCGATCCCAGGAGCACATTGAAGGGGATGGCGCCTTACTGGATTCTGGTGGTGATCAGCGCCACTGCTTTTTCTCTGTTCTGCCTGACGCTGGTGGAAGGCCGCTACCTGTATCCGTGGGAAATACTAATTTGGGGTTCGGTTTTGGCGGCCGTACGCCTTCGGCGAGTCACGCTTCCGATGTACCGTTACCTCGCGGCCGCAGTCTCCCTCGCCTTGATCGCTGCCATGCTCAATCTCACATACCGGGGGTTCAGTTCGCATTTCCCCAGTGATGCCAGCCCGGAATATGCGACGGCCGAAGGGCTGCTGCGAATGGGAGTGCAGCCCGGAACAAAAGTGGGAGCCATCGGCTTCGATAACGATGCCTATTGGGCCTACCTGGCGCGGTTCGACATTGTGGCGGAGATCAATACCGAAGACACGTGTCTTTTTTGGAGCGAGCCGCCGGAGATTCAATCTCAGGTGCTGGAGAAATTTGCCGAAGCTGGTGCGAGCGTAGTGGTTGCAAATACCGGCGGTGGAGTCAAAACAACTTCGCGAGCGGTTCCGTTCGATCTGGCGGGTTGTGCTCGTCCGGGGCCGCAATGGAAGAATATCGAGGGCAGTCCGAATCACGCATTTTTCCCTCAGTAATCAAAGCTCGACCTTGAGTTTGTTCGGGCTCTCATCATCAGCGGTCTGAGTTCTGTGCGCCGGACTATTCGTTCAACTCAAAAGTAAACGGTTCGTAACTCCTTGGAAAGAAGGCGAATCCCGTTCTTGACATATATCACATATTGCAATATAAATATGTCGATCTGACATATGAAGCTGGGCGAGAAAATTCGTTACCTGCGCGAGGTGGAAGGCTCGCTGCGCGGCTTAGGTCGTCCCATGACGCAGCAGGAGATTGTGAAGGCGGTTCGGCAGGAGCTGCGCAAAAGCATCAGCCAGTCCTATTTGTCGCAGATCGAAAGCGGGAGGCGACGGCACATGACGCAGTCGTCTCGGGCGCTGCTGGCGAAGTTTTTTAAAGTACACCCCGGCTTCCTGGTGGATGACCCGGAGGGCTATCACACGGAGCTGACCTCGGATTTGCGCACGACAGAAGGCCAGCTGGATGTCTGGCTGCTGCAGGGTTCGGAGCGCTTCGTGAGCGATCCAGAAGTCAGCGCGGTGTTAATTAAAGCCGCGCGCGAGAAGGACACGCGGCGCTGTCTGCTGCTGTTGGGCGCGATCCTGGATACGCCGGGATTAGCGGAGCGGTTACTCGAAGCTTTGCGGCCGGAGTTGATGGTGAGCGGCCGTCGTCGTGGAGAAGATCAGGGCCGCGAGAGTTATCGCGAAAATCTTTCTCGCGAGAATCGGGGCCACGCGGCCGGTGCGGAAGGGAGGCGAATCCGATGAACCATTCCATGACCTGGGCGGACTTTTATCTGATCTGTTTCGCAGTCGGCTTCTGCTTGAGTTTCTTTTCGTTTGTGTTCGGCGGTGCACGGACAGGTCGATTGCATCTGCCACATTTGCACGGGCACGTGGGCGGAGCGCATCTTCCTCCCGCTGCCGGTGTGGCAGGTCATGCGCCAGTTGCGGCCGGCCACGCTCCGGCAGCAACCAATGAAGCAGGAAGTCAGACCGCAGCGCACACGGGTGGAGTTTCGCCGTTCAACTTCGTAACGCTGACAGCGTTTCTGGCGTGGTTTGGCGGGACGGGATATCTGCTGACGCGCTACTCCGGAGTTTGGGTTGGTTTTGGATTACTGGCTTCCATCACCAGCGGGCTAGTGGGCGGAGGCATCGTGTTTCTGTTTCTGAGCAGAGTGCTGATTTCAGAGGACGAGAATATGGATGCCGCCGACTACGAAATGGTCGGTGTGCTCGGCCGAATCTCCAGCCCGATTCGCGCTGCTGGAACCGGAGAGATGATTTACACGCAAATGGGAACACGCCGCGTCTGTGGGGTGCGCAGCGAGGATCGCAACGCAATCGGCAAAGGAACAGAAGTGGTGGTCACTCGCTACGAGAAGGGTATTGCTTACGTTCGTCTGTGGAGCGAGATGTCCGGCGAAGATACAGGTCCGGCCGAAGCTCCGAGGACAGCCGCTGACAAGGAGCAGAAACTATGACGCGTACCTGGTACAAGGCGCTGGCGGCGTCGTTGTGGTTTGCACCTGTGGCAATCGCGGTGCGTTATTGGCAAGTGTGGGATCGCCTCCCGATGCGTGTGGCTAGCCACTTTGATGCGGCAGGCCGGGCCAACGGATGGATGACACGCGAGGGTTCGCTGTACTTCGACCTCATCTTTCTAGCGTTCTTGGCAGGCATTTTTTTTGTCGCGCTGTTGGTCGTCCAGCGGAAATGTGGGTTGGGGAAGGTGCCGTGGGCGCTCCTTGTTTTTCTTCATGCGGAAATATGGACGTTGGTCTATCTCCTGAACTCCACGGTGAATTACAACCTTGACGGAACAGCGATTGCGATCCTGCCGCTTCTGATCGTGACCATTCTTGGCGGAACCATCATCGCGGCGCTTGCCCTGGGGGAAAAGCGTGGCAGCGCGTTCTCCGCCACGGAGGTGCTGGCGGAAGAAGTGCATTCGGGCAAGAGATTAGGCGGGTTTCTCCTTGCGGCCGCGGCCGGGCTGGCGGCGCTGGCGCTGGCGATTCCGAACTCAACGGCGCGGCTGGCTCTTGGCCTGAGCGCAGTCATTACTGCGGCCGCTTATGCCATGGCTTGGGATGGATTTCACTACTACTTTACCCGGCACGGAGTCGAGGTTCGAACCCTGGGATTTCGTCTGAAGTCGATCCCTGTGCTGCAGATCAGGAACTACGAGATTCAACCGTGGAATCCAGTAGGCGGATATGGAATTCGCGGGATAGGGAATCGAAAAGCCTACGTTTGGGGAAAGTCGGGCGTTCGCGTCGAGATGTATGACGGCGAGGTCTTTCTAGGACACAACGATCCGCAGCGGATCGTGCATGACCTGAATGTGATTAAGCGATATCAACAGTCGTAACAGAAAAAGTTTGGGAGGGAGGCGTTATGTTCGAGATGTCACGCATGGTTGAGATTTGGATCTTCGCCGGGCTGGGAGTGATGGTTCTTCTGTTCCTGATGAGCGGAATGGCCAGGTTATATCGCAAAGCGGGGCCGCACGAGGCACTCATCGTGTATGGCCTGGGCGGAACGCGCGTGGTGCAGGGGCACGGCACGCTGGTGCTTCCCATGGTGCAAGTGTGCAAGGACCTGTCGCTGGAGCTGATGTCGTTCGACGTGGCGCCGCAGCAGGATCTCTACACGAAACAAGGCGTCGCGGTGACGGTGGAAGCTGTCGCGCAGATCAAGGTGAAATCGGATCGCGAATCTGTGCTGACGGCGGCCGAGCAATTCCTCACCAAGAGCGATCAGGAACGCGAAGCGCTGATCCGGTTGGTGATGGAAGGCCATCTGCGCGGCATCATCGGGCAACTCACGGTGGAGGAGATCGTGAAGCAGCCGGAGATGGTCTCCGACCGCATGCGCGGCACCTGCGCCGAGGACATGAACAAGATGGGGCTCGAGGTAATTTCGTTCACCATCAAGGAAGTCCGCGACAAAAACGAATACATCACCAACATGGGCAAACCGGATGTGGCCCGGATCAAGCGTGACGCCGACGTTGCTACCGCGGAAGCGGACCGCGATACTGCGATCAAGCGTGCGCTGGCGCAGCGGGAATCGGCCGTGGCCAAGGCGCAAGCGGATCAGGAACGCGTGCTGGCGGAAACATTGTCGTTGGCCAAGCAGGCGGAATCGCAGCGCGATCTGGAAGTGAAGAAGGCGCAATTCCTGGAAGTCACCAAACGCCAGCAGGCGCAGGCCGACAAGGCGTATGACATCCAGACCAACATCATGCA
>Ga0209040_10002133_pt1 | contig 15608 bp, 16 predicted proteins | sample BogFormECP12_OM3_FD_188240 | JGI IMG/M metagenome (GOLD analysis project Ga0209040, IMG submission 188240) | Bog forest soil microbial communities from Calvert Island, British Columbia, Canada - ECP12_OM3 (SPAdes) (version 2) | ecosystem: Environmental > Aquatic > Freshwater > Wetlands > Bog ...
GCAGGATGAAGCCGGGCTTGCCCTCGAAGGTCGCGCCGATCGCCGCGAGGCTGTAATCGCCCATGTCCGCTCTCGCGCCGTCCACCTCCGCCGCGAGCAACTTGAGTGGCTCGGCGTCGGAGAGATCGGCCGAATCGAGGCGGCGGGCGAGGTAAACGCGCCCGTTCAGCGCGACCGCCATTGGCCGCCAGGTCGCGTCCAAGAACGGGGCGGCCTGAGCGAGCGCATCCGCCACGTCCTTGGCGACGCAATCGACGTGCAGGTGAAACTGGTTCTGGCTGCGCCGCCGTTCTGAGTTGATGGCGATGGCGACATCCTCGCGCGGCAGCTTCCGGCGCAAACGCGCCTCGACCTCTCTTTTTGCCTTCCATGCAGCGGCGAAGATATTCGGCGCGCCCGACGCCAGCATCTGCGGGTCTTCGATGCCGGTTATGCGCCGGGTGGGGATGGCGAGCATCTGGGCGTCGCCCCGCAAGTCCTTGAGGATGGCGACGCCCAGTTTTTCCCCGCCGGAAAGATCGACGCTCACACAGGGGTTTGGCCCTTCGCCGCCCTCCTCGTGCGCCACGCACTGTCCATGGACGATGTTCCACAAGGCGGAGGGATCGGCGCGCGCGCCACGGTGCGCCAAGACCGCCGCGCCGAGGACAAGAGCGGCGAAGACCAGCGCCTTCTTTGGCGTCGCCGATCCCCAACCCATTGTCGTCGCCCCCTTCCGCGGCTTCCTGTCATCAACGGCAATTAACGATCGGCAATGAGCCCCAATGGGCCGGACCGGCGCGAAAAGTCGCGCTTTCGCGTCCTTTCATGCGGAAGAAGCGGGCAACCCATGCGGAAACGAGCGGACAAACATGGGAAAGGAATGGGGAAAAGTCGCGCTGGAATCAAGCTTTTTCAATGTGTTAGCCCAGAAACCCTGAAAAAAAAGATCGAGCCGCCCGAAGTCGGCTCGATCTTCGACTGGCAAACGCTTCCGCTCCCCAAAGGCGTGGGGACCCATGGACACTTAGCCTCTCGAGCGGCCTGTCGCCGGACGTTGTCGTCGTCGAGCTCATTTGGCCGCCCTACTTCCGAAAAACCTGATGATACTGTTCAATTACGGAAAACTCAAGCAATTGTCACGCGCTCCGTCTGAGCAAGCCCGGCCGCGCCAAACCCCGGCCGCTTCTTGTTCGGCGGCGGCGCCTGGGCTCATGGTTCGACTCCATCATTTGGCGCCCGGTCGGATCGGTATTTGTCAGCATCGAGACAGGCAGTTTTCGCCGGGTCTTTGTGTTACTCTGTGTTTCGCAGGGGCGCGCCATGAGCGAAACTCCGAAACTTGCCGCCATCCTGGCAGCCGATCTGGTGGGGTTCGGCTGGCTCGCCGCCGCGGGCGAAGACCGCGCGTGGGTATGGTTTCGATCTCTCCGCAGCAGCAGTGGCCGTCTGCTTGAGCGCGCCGGCGCCGGATGCCGGTAGCCATGAAATCGAACAAGGAAAATGGAGAACAATCCGAGCGATCGAGCGGCGCGCCCTCGGAAATCGACGTTTGGCTGGAAGAGCTCGGACTGGGGCGATATGCGTCCGCATTCGCCGAGAACGACATCGATCTCTCTCTTCTGCCCAACCTAACGGACGTGGATCTTCGAGAACTGGGAATCGGTTCTCTCGGCCATCGCAAACGCCTGCTGGCGGCGATAGCCGAGCGAAGCGCAGCCCCGTGGCGCCCGCCGGCGGAGACGGTCGACGCGCCGCAAGGGGAGCGGCGCCAGGTCACTATCCTCTTTGCCGATCTCTCCGGCTTCACCGCGCTTTCACGCACCATGGACGCCGAACAGGTTCATGAGCTGGTGGCGTGCTTCACGTCGCTCGTCGACGGCGTCGTCGTCGGCTACGGGGGCTCGATCGATAAGCACATCGGCGACGCCGTCATGGCGCTCTTTGGCGCGCCGCGCGCCCACGACGACGATCCGCTGCGCGCCGCCCGGGCCGCGCTCGACATTCATGAGGCCTTGGCTCGATGGAGTGAGAATTCGGGGCGCCCGCTGCTAGCCCATATCGGAATCGCGAGCGGCGAGGTCGTTGCCGGCGCGCTTCGCCGCGCTGAGGGCCATGACTACACGGTGCTCGGCGATTCGGTGAATCTCGCTGCGCGACTCGTCGCCGCTGCGGCCCCCGGCCAGACATTCCTCTCCGAGGGCGTGTTTCGCGCGCTCGGCGGCCGCGGCGTCTGCGACCCGATCGGAGACCTTCAGCTCAAAGGGATAGACGCGCCGGTCCGGGTCTGGCGGCTGAGCGGTATTTCCGGTGACACCGCGGCGGCGGCGACTCGAAGCGAGTTCGTCGGCCGCGAGGCCGAACTCGAGCAATTCAAGAGCATCCTGGACGCCGTGCTAGGCCGGCGCGCCGGCCACGTCGTTTACGTGCGCGGCGAGGCTGGCATCGGCAAGACGAGGCTCGTCGAGCAAATGCGGTCCTTCGCCGAAGCGCGGGGCTTTCGCGCCCATCGCAGCCTGGTGCTCGATTTCGGCGTTAGCAGGGACCAGGACCCAATCCGCAACCTGCTGCAAAGCCTTCTCGATCTCTCGCCTGCATCGCCGTCCGACGAAATGCGCGCGGCCGCCGAACTCCTGGTCAATCAAGGGGCGATCACGCAACAGCACCTCGTCTTCCTCAATGATGTCCTCGATTTGCCTCAGGTCGGCGAATGGCGGACGCTCTACGAGGCGATGGACAATTCCGCGCGCAATCGCGGCAAGCGCGCGGTTGCAGCGGCGGTCGCCGCGCACGCCGCCCGAAGCGGCCCGACCCTCATCATCGTCGAGGATTTGCACTGGGCGGAGCCACAAGTCCTCGCGCATCTGGCGGCCATCGCGTCGGCGATGGCCGAGGGCGCGGCCTTCCTGGTGATGACCTCGCGCGTCGAGGGCGACCCGATCGACGCCGCCTGGCGCGCGGCTTGCCGCGGCGTTCCCTTCGCCACGATCGACCTCGGCCCCTTGAGACCCTCCGAAGCCTTGAGTCTCGCCGGCGGCTTCATCGACACGAGCCAGCGCTTGGCGCTCGCGTGCATCGAGCGCGCGGCCGGCAATCCTCTTTTTCTCGAGCAGCTGTTGCGCAACGCTGAAGAAGGCAGCGAGGATGCAATTCCCGCAAGTCTTGGCCGAGCGTCACGCGATGATTCCGGAACTCGCTCGTCTTCATCATTTGAGAGGAAACATTTTCTTCCCCCTCGGCAATATTGAGGGGTGCAGGGAAGAGCACGAGCGCGGCCTCGCCTATGCGCGGCGTTCCGACTCCGCCGAGGCGGAGGCGCGCGCGCTCGGCGGCCTTGGCGATGCGGCCTACGCGCAAGGTCGGATGCGCACGGCGTTCGAACACTTCAGCCGCTGCGTCGCGTTGAGCCGGGAGCACGGCTTCGGGCGAATCGAAGTCGCGAATCGGTCGATGATCGGCTTCAGCCGCCTCTATCTGAACGAGGCCCGGCAGGCGCGAGCGGACGGCGACGAGGCCGCGCGAGCGGCGGCGCTGGTCGGGCAGCCGCGCGCCGAAATGCTGGGCGAAATAATGGGCTTTACCGCATGCTGCGAGGTCGGCGAGCATGAAGCGATGAAACCCTATCTCGAACGCGCAATGCGTCTCGCCCGCCAGCTGAAGGCGCGGCGCTTTGAAGCGCAGAACATGGAATTCTGGGCTCGGATGCTCCTCGCCGGCGGCCGGCGCGCGGACGCGGCGGCCCTACTGCAGGATGCCTTGTCGATCTGCCGGGACGCCGGCACGCAATTCTGCGGGCCCAGAGTGACCAGCTTTCTAAGCCGCGCGGTCGAAGATCCGGCCGAAAGAGAAGCGCTGCTAGCCGAAGGGGCGCAGATGCTGGCGCGCGGCGCTGTCGGACACAACCATCTCTGGTTTCATCGCGACGCCATCGAAGCCTATTTGGCGGCCGGGGACGCCGAGGGCATGCTGCGTCACGCCGCGGCGCTCGAAGACTACACGCGCGCCGAGCCGCTCCCCTGGTCCACGCTCTTCGCCGCCCGCGGTCGCCTACTTGCAGGCGCTCTGCGCAAGCCAATTGACGAAGGATTGCGCGACGCGTTGACGCGCATGCGCTCAGAACTCTCAAACGCCGGGTTCAAGCCATACCTCGGCGCCGTTGACACCGCGCTGACGGCATAGCGGCCCCAACGGGCACTCGTCGGGCGAGAGTATCGTGTGCAAATGACCGCTCTCCGCCCTTTTGCGACATCCCCGCGCGGGACGCCAAGCGTTCGATTTTGGCTGCTAGATGTGGATCGCCCGGCCGTCGACCGCCATCGCCGCCTCTTTCACCGCCTCCGACATCGTCGGGTGGGCGTGGCAAGTGCGGGCGAGGTCTTCCGCCGAGCCGCCAAACTCCATGAGCACGACCGCCTCGTGGATCATCTCGCCGGCGCCGAAACCGACTATGTGCGCGCCGATGAGCCGGTCGGTCGCGGCGTCGGCGAGCATTTTCACAAAACCCTCGATCTTGCGCATGGCGCGCGCGCGGCCGTTGGCGGTGAACGGAAACTTGCCGACCTTGTAGGCGACGCCGGCGGCTTTCAGCTCCTCCTCGGTCTTGCCGACGGCGGCGATTTCGGGGCTCGTGTAGACGACGTTGGGGATCGCGTCGTAGTTCACGTGTCCCGCCTGCCCCGCCAGCATTTCGGCGAGCGCGACGCCCTCGTCCTCGGCCTTATGCGCCAGCATCGGACCGCGGATGACGTCGCCGATGGCGTAGACCCCCGGGACGTTGGTTGCGAAATGCGCGTCCACGGCCACCTGCCCGCGATCCGTCGCGACGCCGAGCGCCTCAAGGCCGAGGTTTTCGGTGAACGGACGCCGGCCAACCGCGATGAGCGCCACATCGGCGTCCAACGCCTGAGCCTCTCCCCCGGCCGTGGGCTCAATTGTCGCCTTCACGCCGGCGCCGGCCTTTTCGATCTTCGTCAACTTATGGCCGAGGTGGAAGGCGAAGCCTTGTTTTTGCAGCAGGCGCTGGAACTGCCGCGCGACCTCGCCGTCCATGCCGGGCAGGATGCGGTCGAGGAACTCGACCACCGTCACCTCCGCGCCGAGGCGCCGCCAGACCGAGCCGAGTTCGAGGCCGATGATTCCCGCACCGACCACGATCAGCTTTTTCGGGACCTTGGGTAGGCTCAGCGCCCCGGTCGAGGAGACGACCGTCTTCTCGTCGATTTCGACGCCGGGCAGGCGCGCGACGTCCGAGCCGGTCGCAATGACGATCGACTTCGTCTCCAGCGTCTTCTCGGCGCCCGTCGCGCCCTTGACGGCGACCTTGCCGGGCGCGGCGATGCGCGCTTCGCCCTCAACCCAGTCGATCTTGTTCTTCTTGAAGAGGAACGCGACGCCGTTGACGTTGGCGGCGACCGTGTCGTCCTTGTGCTTCATCATCGCCGCGAGATCGAGCTTGGGGGCAGGCACAACGACGCCGAGCGGCGCCAGTCCGTGCTTCGCCTCCTCGAACGTTTCCGAGGCGTAGAGCAGCGCCTTCGACGGGATGCAGCCGATGTTGAGACACGTGCCGCCGGGCGTTTGACGCTTGTCGACGACGGCGACCTTCAGCCCAAGCTGCGCCGCGCGGATCGCGCAGACATAACCGCCGGGGCCGGCCCCGATGACGACGAGGTCGTAGGTCATCCCGACTCTCTCTGGTTCGAGCGCCTGCTGAATATGGCTCTCGCCGCAGCGTTCTTTGAGCCGGCGGCCAAAGCCTTAAGCCGTCGCCAGCCGAACCAGCATCATCAAGAGGCCGACGAGGGCCGCGCCCCAGAGCACCGAGCGGACATAGACGACGCCCATCACGTAGACCGGCAGATAGACAATGCGGGCGAGAATCCAGATTGTCGCGCCGGCTGCCCCCATGCCGCCGGTATGGCCGGTCGCGATCAGCGCCAGCGCCATCGCGGCGAACGGCACATAGTTCTCGGTATAGTTGGCGAACGCTCGCGCCGCCCTCCCGCAGACGAGGCCTTTAGGGAGGAGTTGCTTGTCGCGGGGCGAGAAAAGGTACGCGTCGCCGAATTCGGCCCGCGCCGTCACCGCTTGCGTCAGGACATGCGCAACCCACAACACGACGCTCAAGATAAGACACGTGATTTCGCTCATCAATCCTCCAGAACTTTCGCTGTAGAGCTTGTTGTCCGGCTTGAGGACTCCCAGAAATTAGCCCAGTCGAACAACAACCCCATCAAAGCCGTTAGCCCTTTTGGCAAGCCTCTTATCGAACGTCACGAACGCCTCGCAGCTTTGAGCTTGCGCGAGATGCAAGGCGTCAGCGAAATCCAGCCCAAGCTCCGCCAGTCGGAACGCCAGGTCAACCGCAGCAGCATCGCCTACCGAAATCCCTTGCGCCCCGCAGAACGCCCTCAGCGCGCGCATGACCTCCGTATGCGAGAATCCATAGAGGCTGCGAAGGACCCAATTGCACTCCAAAACGACGGTCGCCGGAATAAAGACAGGCCCGCTCTCAACGATCTCTCTCGCCCGCTTCGACTGGACGTCATCATCCTTGACCAGATAACGGATGACGACATTAGTATCGACCGCGAGCATGACGTCGGCGGACCTCATTCACGATCGCTTTATCAAAATCTTCGATGCGTGCGTGCTTTCCCTTGGCGTCCAGGCAACCGAATACGTCTTCAGGCCTGCTCCGCGGGAAAGGACTCGCAGCTCGCAAAAGGACTCCGTCGCTGGTCTCCTCGACCACAAGCCGCTGGCCTGCGCGCCAATCCTTGTTGTCGCGGATCGCCTTCGGCAGGACAACCTGCCCTTTACTCGAGACGGTGGTCGTCACCCTTTTTGCCAGAGACACGATCGCGGCCTCGGAAGCGTAAGACTGGGGTAAGATATGAGAACGCCGCGCCATTCGCAAGGCTGCTGCCGCTGTGTCTCACAAATCCAGCACGAGCCGCGTCGGGTCTTCGAGCGCCTCCTTGACGCGCACGAGGAACGTCACCGCCTCCTTGCCGTCGACGATGCGATGGTCGTAGCTTAGCGCCAGATACATCATCGGGCGGATTTCGATCTTGCCTGCGATCGCTACGGGCCGCTCCTGGATCTTGTGCATGCCGAGAATGCCCGATTGCGGCGCGTTGAGGATCGGCGTCGACATAAGCGAGCCATAGATGCCGCCGTTGGTGATGGTGAAGGTGCCTCCCTGCAACTCCTCAATCTTGAGCTGCCCCTCTCGCGCGCGCTGGCCAAGGTCCGCGATGGCTTTTTCGATTTCCGCGATGGAGAGTCGGTCGCAATCGCGCACCACGGGAACGACGAGGCCCTTGTCTGTGCCGACCGCGATGCCGAGGTGATAGTAGTTCTTGTAGACAAGGTCGGCCCCGTCGATCTCGGCGTTGACGGCCGGGATCTCCCTCAGAGCCTGCACGCAGGCTTTCACGAAGACGCCCATAAAGCCGAGCTTCGCCCCGTGCTTCTTCTCGAACGCATCGCGGTACCGGGTCCGCAGGCCCATGACCTCGGTCATGTCGACCTCGTTGAAGGTCGTGAGCATGGCCGCTGTGTTCTGCGCGTCCTTAAGGCGGCGCGCGATTGTCTGGCGCAGCTTCGTCATGCGCACGCGTTCCTCGCGGGCGCTGTCGTCCGGCGTGGTGATGCGGGGCTGCCGCGCGGGGATCGGCGCGGGACCGGCCGCCAGCGCAAGCGGCACGACGTTCGGCGCCGGCGTGACAGGAACTGCAGCGGCCGCGGCCGCAGCGGCCAGCACGTCTCCCTTCAGGACCTGGCCCCGCTTGCCGCTTCCGGCGACGCTTTCGACGCTGACGTTCTTCTCGGCCGCGATCTTGGCGGCGGCCGGCGACGGCGGCATCGGGGTCGCCAGAACGGACGCCGCTTTAGACGCGGAGGCGGGCGCCGACGCGGCTGCGGCGGGAGCAGCGCTCGCTCCGGCCGCCGCGGCGGAGAGTTGGCCGAGCAGCGCCCCGATCGCGACCGTCTCGCCGGTGTCGGCGACGATCTCGCTCAGCACGCCCGCGCTCGGCGCGTTGACTTCGAGCGTCACCTTGTCAGTCTCGAGTTCGACAAGCGGCTCGTCGGCGCGCACCGCCTCGCCTTGTCTCTTGAACCACTTGCCGACCGTCGCCTCGGTGATCGATTCGCCGAGCGTGGGAACGCGGATTTCAGTCGCCATGCCGCATGCGCCGTCGGGCGTCCTTCTCAGGGGGTTACGGAAGTGATCGGCGAAAGCGGCAGGCTCGGCCGCACCGCAATGCCAAGCATGGGGAAGTTCGCATAGACAAACCCGCGCCCGGAAGCGATCGCCGGATCGCCCGCCTGCATTGCCTCGAGCGCGGCCTGCGAGTGCGCTTCGACAATGGCGACGCCATAGCCGCCGGAGGGGTCATCGACCGGCCCCATGGCGATGACGACCCCCTTTTCGACGTGGGGCGTCCAATATTCGCGGTGGCGGCGCATGACGAGCGCTTCTTCCGGGCTCATGTCGGAGATGAAGGTAGGCCGCGGCGGAACCAATTTGCAGAGAAAGTGCGGCATCGGCTCAGGCGAAGCAGTCGTCGAGGAAGGCCTTGAGCTGGGCGAGGTGTTTCGACGCGAGGCCCGTGGCGGTCGCCGCCGCCGCCGGGCGCCCAGCGTAGCGCGGGCGCTTCGCAAGACCGCCGACCTGGGCAAGCACCCATTCGAGATAGGGCTCGACGAAGAACCAGGCGCCCATGTTCTTGGGCTCCTCCTGGCACCAGACGATCTCGGCTTTCTTGAAGCGCGACAGTTCCTTGACCAGCGCCTTCAAGGGGAACGGATAGAGCTGCTCGACGCGCAAAAGGTAGACGTCGTCGACGCCGCGCTGCTCTCGCTCCTCATAAAGGTCATAGTAGACCTTGCCCGAGCAGAGGACGACGCGGCGGATCTTGTCGTCCTTGGCGAGCTTGATTTTCTCGCCCCTGTGCGTCTCGGCTTGATCCCACAAGAGCCGGTGGAAGCTCGAACCGGGACCGAACGCCTCGAGCGACGAGGTGGCGCGCTTGTTGCGCAGCATCGATTTTGGCGTCATCGCGATAAGCGGCTTGCGGAACTCCCGCTTCAGCTGCCGGCGCAGGACGTGGAAGAAATTCGCCGGCGTCGTGCAATTGACGACCTGCATGTTGTCCTCGGCGCAAAGCTGAAGGTAGCGTTCGAGGCGGGCGGATGAGTGCTCCGGCCCCTGCCCTTCGTATCCGTGCGGCAGGAGGCAGACGAGGCCGGACATGCGCAGCCACTTGCGTTCGCCGGAGGATATGAACTGGTCGAATACGACCTGCGCGCCGTTGGCGAAGTCGCCAAACTGCGCCTCCCACATGACGAGCGCGTTCGGCTCGGCGAGCGAATAACCATATTCAAAGCCCAGCACCGCCTCTTCCGAGAGCATCGAATTGATGACCTCGTAGCGCGCCTGCCTGTCCCGGATGTGGTTCAACGGAATGTAGCGCGCCTCGGTCTGCTGATCGATGAGGACCGAGTGGCGCTGAGAGAAGGTGCCGCGCTCGCTGTCCTGGCCCGAGAGCCGCACTGGATAACCCTCGTCGAGCAGGGAGCCGAAAGCGAGCGCCTCGGCGGTCGCCCAGTCGATCCCTTCGCCGCTCACTATCGCCTTCCGGCGATTGTCGAGGAAGCGCAGGATCGTCTTATGGATCTCGAAGCCCTGCGGCTCAGCGGTGATGCGCTCGCCGATGAACCTCAGCCGGTCGAGAGCGACCGCCGTCTCGCCGCGCCGGGCGTCGTCGGCGATGTCCTGGGCGACCTTGACGCCCGACCAGCGGCCGTCGAGCCAGTCGGCCTTGTTGGCCGCATAGGCCTGACCCGCCTCATATTCGGCTTCGAGACGATGGCGCCAGTCGGCGTGCATCTTGTCGACCTCGCCGCGCGTGACGATGCCTGCGGCGATGAGCTTGTCGGCGTAGATCTGCAGCGTTGTCGGATGCGAACGAATGAGCCGGTACATGATCGGCTGCGTGAACGACGGCTCGTCGCCCTCGTTGTGGCCGAAGCGCCGGTAGCAGAACATGTCGATGACGACGGGCTTATGGAACTTCTGCCGGTACTCGGTCGCGACCTTGGCGCAAAACACCACCGCCTCGGGGTCGTCGCCGTTGACGTGGAAGATCGGCGCCTCGACGAGTTTGGCGACGTCGGAAGGATAGGGCGATGAGCGCGAGTAGCGCGGGTAGGTGGTGAAGCCGATCTGGTTGTTCACGATGAAATGCAGCGAGCCGCCGGTGCGGTGGCCGCGCAGGCCCGAGAGACCAAAGCATTCCGCCACCACGCCCTGCCCCGCGAAGGCGGCGTCGCCGTGAATAAGAAGCGCGAGCGCCTTCGAGCGTTCGATGACGTCGTTGAGCTGGTCCTGTTTGGCGCGCACCTTACCCAGCACCACAGGGTCGGCGATTTCCAGATGCGAAGGATTGGCGGTCAGCGAGAGATGGACGCTGTTGCCGTCGAACTCGCGGTCTGACGAAGCGCCGAGATGGTACTTGACGTCGCCTGAGCCCTCGACCTCGTCGGGCGAGGCCGAACCGCCCTTGAACTCGTGGAAAATGACGCGATGTGGCTTGCCCATCACCTGCGATAGGACGTTTAGCCGGCCGCGATGGGCCATGCCGAGAGCGATCTCCTTGAGGCCAAGCTGACCGCCGCGCTTGATGATCTGCTCGAGCGCTGGGATCATAGCTTCTGCGCCGTCAAGGCCGAAGCGCTTCGCGCCCGGATACTTGATGTCGAAAAAGTTCTCGAACCCTTCCGCCTCGACGAGCTTGCTTAGAATCGCGCGCTTGCCCTCCTTGGTGAACTGGATCTCTTTATCTGGGCCTTCGATGCGCTCCTGCATCCAGGCCTTCTCCGCGGGGTCGGAGATGTGGAGGAATTCGAAGCCGATCGTGCCGCAATAAGTGCGGCGCAGGATCGCCAGCATTTCGCGCACGGTCGCGTATTCGAGGCCGAGCACATGGTCGATGAAGATCTTGCGGTCGTAGTCGGACTCGTAAAAGCCGTAGGTCGAGGGATGCAACTCCTCGTGGTCCTTCTGCGGCTCGAGGCTTAGCGGATCTAGGTTGGCGTGCAGGTGGCCGCGCATGCGATAGGCGCGGATCATCATGAGCGCACGAACGGAATCGCGCGTGGCGCGGCGAATGTCTTCCTCGCTGGCCGGCGCAGCTTGCGGCTCCGCCGCCGCCTTGGCGCGCAATTTGTCGGCGACCGCCTTCTCCGTCGCCGGCCAGTCGCCGTCGAGCGCGTTGATGAGGTCGCCCTTCGGCGTCTGCGGCCAATTGGGCCGCTCCCACGACGGCCCGCGCTCGGTCTTGGCGACGTTCGCCGGATCGTCGCCGAGCGCGGCGAAGAAGTTCCGCCACTCGGGGTCGACTGAGAGCGGGTCCTTCTCATATTTCGCCTGAAGCGCCTCGATGTAGGCGCTGTTCGCCCCATAGAGGAAGGAGGTCTGCAACAGCGCCTGATTGAGGTCCTGCCGCGTCATTGAGAGGCTCCGCTACTTTGCATTCAGGAGATCGACGAGCGTCCTGCCGAGCCGCGCCGGAGACGGGGAGACGCAGATGCCGGCCGACTCCATCGCGGCGATCTTGTCCTCGGCGCCGCCCTTGCCGCCGGCGATGATCGCGCCTGCATGGCCCATGCGCCGCCCCGGCGGCGCCGTGCGGCCGGCGATGAAGCCGACGACCGGCTTCTTGCGGCCGCGTTTGGCCTCGTCCTTGAGGAACTGCGCCGCGTCCTCCTCGGCCTGGCCGCCGATCTCGCCGATCAACACGATCGCTTTGGTGTCCGGGTCGGCGAGGAACATTTCGAGGGCGTCCACGAACTCCATGCCCTTGATCGGATCGCCGCCGATGCCGACTGCCGTCGTCTGGCCGAGCCCCTCGCGGGTCGTCTGGAAAACGGCCTCGTAGGTGAGCGTGCCGGAGCGGGAAACGACGCCGACGCTGCCCTTCGCGAAGATGTTGCCCGGCATGATGCCGATCTTGCACTCGCCCGCGGTCATAACGCCCGGGCAGTTGGGGCCAACGAGAATCGACTTCGATCCAATGAGCGAGCGCTTGACGCGCATCATGTCCAAAACCGGAATGCCTTCCGTTATGCAGACGATGAGCGGCATTTCCGCGTCGATCGCCTCGCAAATGGCGTCGGCGGCGCCAGCGGGCGGCACGTAGATCACGGTCGCGTCGGCGCCGGTCTTCTCGCGCGCCTCCGCCACGGTGTCGAACACCGGGAAGCCAAGGTGGACGGAGCCGCCCTTGCCCGGCGACGTCCCGCCGACGAGCTTGGTGCCGTAGGCCATCGCCTGCTCGGAATGGAACGTTCCGTTTTTGCCGGTGAACCCCTGGGTGATGACCTTGGTGTCGGCGTTGACGAGGATGGACATGGGACTTTCGAGCGTTGGCGACTCAGGCCGCATTGAAAGGATTATGGCAGCGCAGGCCGCCGTACTTCTGGGTGTGACTCAGGTCCTCGCTGAACAGAACGTCGGCTCCAAAACGCTCCGCCGATGCGATGATTTGGCTATCCCAATACCCAATCTTGTACCGCCGCTGAATAAACAGCGCATTTTCAACGATCTGCCGGTCGACTTCAACGAGCGGAAAGACAAACATCTGGTCGACCCACCTGGCCGTTTCCTCTGGCGTCAGCGGGCGGCGCATCTTGGCTGGCTTTTGAACCACGTTCGCAAACTCGCCCACCACTTGGGTCGACACCCCGATATCCGCGCTCCCGATAATCTCTCGCGCACGTTGGAATTTGGCCGGATACTCCTCATGACCAGTCGCAGCGTAGATCCAGACATTCGAATCCAAGAACACCCTATCGCTCATGGGCTTCGTCTCGATCGAAGCTCCAGCCGGGCGCCATTCTGCCCTCAGACGTGTCCATGAGGTGCAGCAACTGTCTGCGCGCCTCGGCGACTTTGTCCTCGCGCTTTCCGACCTCGGCCAGAAATTCGCGAACCATGGCGTTGACAGTGGTTTGCTTTTGCGCGGCGACCAGGCGCGCCCTGTCCAGGATGTCGTCGTCTATCGCCAATGTGATGTTTTTCACGAGCTAAGCTCCACCGTTACACATAATCAGTGTAACCGACGGGACAAGGGACAAGGGTCCGGAAGGCTCAGTCAATTCGCCGCCCTTATCGCGCTCACGATCTTCTGCGCCGCATCGTCGAGATCGTCGGCGGGAATGACGTTGAGCTTCGAAGCCCGCAAGATCTTCTTGCCGAGCTCGACGTTGGTGCCTTCGAGCCGCACGACGAGCGGAGCGTTCAGGCTGACGTCCTTCACCGCCGCGATCACACCCTCCGCGATGACGTCGCAGCGCATGATGCCGCCGAAGATGTTGACGAGAATCCCCTTCACATTCGGATCGGCGGTGATGATCTTGAAGGCGGCGGTGACCTTTTCCTTGGAGGCTCCGCCGCCCACGTCAAGGAAGTTCGCCGGGCTTTCGCCATAGAGCTTAATGATGTCCATGGTCGCCATGGCGAGGCCGGCGCCGTTGACCATGCAGCCGATGGTTCCGTCCAGCGCAATGTAGTTTAGGTCGTGCTTCGAAGCCTCGATCTCCTTGGCGTCCTCCTCCGTCTCGTCGCGCAGAGCGGCGATATCGGGATGGCGGTAGAGGGCGTTATCGTCGAAGGCCACTTTGGCGTCCAGAACGCGCAATTGCCCGTTCGTCATGAGGATGAGCGGGTTGATCTCCAGCATCGACATGTCTTTCGCGACGAACGCCGTATAGAGCCTGATGACAAGACTCTCGACCTGTTTAGCCTGGTCGCCTGAGAGCCCGAGCGCCTTGGCGGCTGCGCGTCCGTGGTGCGGCATGATCCCGGTCGCTGGATCGACAGAAAACGTGCGAATTTTCTCGGGCGCATCGCGCGCCACGTCTTCGATGTTGACGCCGCCCTCGGTTGAGAGAACGAACGCGACTCGGCTCGTCTGCCGGTCGACGAGCGCGGAAAGATAAAACTCCTTCTCAATAATTGCGCCGTCTTCGATATAGAGGCGGTTGACCTGCTTGCCCGCGGGCCCGGTCTGCGCCGTGACCAGCGTCGCGCCCAGCATCTGCCCGGCAAAGCGCTTCACCTCCTCGATCGACCCCGCGAGCCGGACGCCGCCCTTGTCGCCCGCCGAGGCTTCCTTGAACCTCCCTTTGCCACGACCGCCGGCGTGGATTTGGCTTTTCACGACCCACAGCGGCCCGCGAAGCCGCCCCGCCGCCTCCGCCGCCTCATCGGGCGTGAAAGCCGGAAAACCGTTGGCGATGGGCGCGCTGAAGGCGCGGAGAACGCCCTTCGCCTGATATTCATGGATGTTCATCGGAGAGACAACCTCAGAGCAGGAGGCGGCGCTGGCCCTCAGGCGAGCGCCGGATTGATCGCCTTGCAGGCGTCCATGAGCGTGCGGACCGAAGCGACCGATTTCTCAAACATCGCTTTCTCGCTCTCGTCGAACGAAATTTCGATGACGCGCTCGACGCCGTTGGCCCCGATCACCGCCGGGACGCCGGCATAGGCGCCCTCGACGCCGTATTGCCCGGTGAGATAGGCCGCGCAGGGCAGCACCCGGCGCTGGTCCTTGAGATACGACTCCGCCATGGCGATCGCCGACGTGGCCGGGGCGTAGAAGGCGGACCCCGTTTTCAAGAGATTGACGATCTCGCCGCCGCCCTTCCTCGTGCGCTCGACGATGGCGTCGAGGCGCGCCTGCGTCGTCCAGCCCATCGTGACGAGATCGGGCAGCGGGATGCCGGCGACGGTCGAATAGCGGACGGAGGGGACCATGTCGTCGCCGTGGCCGCCAAGGACGAAGGCCGTCACGTCCTCGACCGAAACCTTCAACTCCTCGGCCAGGAAGTAGCGGAAGCGCGCCGAATCGAGGACGCCGGCCATGCCCACTACCTTGTTTGTGGGCAGGCCGCAGGACTTCTGCAGCGCCCAGACCATGGCGTCCAAAGGATTGGTGATGCAGATGACGAAGGCGCTGGGAGCGTGGGCTTTGACGCCGGCCCCGACCGCGTCCATCACCTTGAGGTTAATGCTCAGCAGGTCGTCGCGGCTCATGCCGGGCTTGCGTGGGGACCCGGCGGTGACGATTACAACGTCGGCGCCGGCTATCGCCGCGTAATCATTTGCTCCGGCGATCTTGGCGTTGAAGCCTTCGACGGGCGCCGACTCGGCGAGATCGAGCGCCTTGCCTTGCGGGACGCCCTCGACGATGTCGAAGAGGACGACGTCCCCAAGTTCCTTCACGGCGGCGAGATGGGCCAGCGTGCCGCCGATCTGGCCCGCCCCGATGAGTGCAATTTTCTTGCGGGACATGTTGATCTGCCCTTTCTTCTAATCAGACGGCAGCCTCGCCACGCAGTCGCCGCCGGTCGGGGCCCGGCTGCTAATGGGCGGATCGGGCGTCGCGATCAAGCCAAACTTTTGGCGCACAGATGTAAATTACAATATTAGCGGAATCGCTGAAAGCGTTGGCCATCATTCCTGTCGCTAGCACACGATATGTCCGGTTTAGGTAGCGCACGATCTGTCCGGTAAGTCCGGCCCTTTTTGGAGGGGTTGGGATGCGCCGGACGGAGGC
>Ga0209040_10002135_pt1 | contig 15605 bp, 13 predicted proteins | sample BogFormECP12_OM3_FD_188240 | JGI IMG/M metagenome (GOLD analysis project Ga0209040, IMG submission 188240) | Bog forest soil microbial communities from Calvert Island, British Columbia, Canada - ECP12_OM3 (SPAdes) (version 2) | ecosystem: Environmental > Aquatic > Freshwater > Wetlands > Bog ...
TGGTAGCGGCGGGCGGATTTGAACCACCGACCAAGGGATTATGATTCCCCTGCTCTACCGCTGAGCTACGCCGCCATTCGATCCGAAGGGCAGGGGAGATAGTCCGCCGTCCCCCGCCGCGTCAACCGTCGCTGATGCCTCCGCTCGGCAGATGAAGCCGCCGCCAAGCACACGCGTGCCGTCGTAGAACACGCAGGCCTGCCCGGGCGCCGGCAGCGCGGGGGTCTCCAGCCGGACGTCGACACTCCCGGCCGTCATTCCCGCGAAAGCGGGAACCCAGGGCGGCAACTGTCCACCTGGGTTCGCGCCTTCTTGGGAATGACGGAGGGACACGGCTGCCGGCTGCGGAACCTCTCTCGCGCGCAGCTTCACCTGGCACGCCAGAGGTGCATCGGGTGGGGGGATCAGCCAGTTCACCTGACGCAGGCGAACCAGCCGCGTGCCAGTATTGCGCGGCCCCACGATCACCCGCCGCCTCGCGGGATCGAGCGCGACGACGGTCTGGCGCTCACCGCGATCCGTCGCCGCCGCGCCGAGCCGCTTGCCCTGCCCGACCGTGTAGCGTGCGATCCCCGCGTGCCGCCCCAGCAAGCGTCCGCCCCGGTCAACGATGTCGCCCGGTTCGCCCGCCTCCGGGCGCAGCCGCACCACCGTGTCGGCGTAGTTTCCCGCTACCACGAAGCAGATGTCCTGGCTGTCGGGCTTCGCCGCCACCGGCAGCCCGAGCCGCTCGGCCTCGGCGCGCACCGCCTGCTTGTCGCGCATGCCGCCCAGTGGAAATAGCGTGAACGCAAGCTGCTGGCGCGTGGTGGCGAACAGGAACCAACTCTGATCGCGTGCCAAATCCGCCGCGCGGTGCAGTTCCGGACCGTCCGCGCCGTCGATCCGCCGCACATAGTGCCCGGTCGCCAGCCGCTCACAGCCGAGGCCCTGTGCCAGCGCGGTCAGGTCGGCGAACTTCACGGTCTGGTTGCAGCGCACACAGGGCACCGGCGTCTCGCCGGCGGCGTAGCTGTCGGCGAAGTCGCCGATCACCGCATCGGCGAACCGCTTCTCGGCGTCGATGACGTAGTGCGGAATGCCGAGGTGATCCGCCACCCGGCGCGCATCGTGGATGTCCTGGCCGGCGCAACAGCCGCCCTTTCGCCCCGTGGCCGCGCCGTGGTCGTAGAGTTGCAGCGTGACGCCGATCACCTCGTGGCCGGCCTCGTGCAACAACCCCGCGACGGTGCTGCTGTCCACGCCGCCCGACATTGCCACCAGGATCCGCACGCGCGCTACTCGTTCAGCATGTTGCGGGTGCCGGCCGGCAGCTTGACCACCAGGCCGTCAAGCGCCTCGGTGATCACGATCTGGCAGCCCAGCCGCGAGGTCTCGGTGAGCCCAAACGCCAGATCGAGCATGTCCTCCTCGTCCTCGGTCGGTTCGGCGAGTTTCCTGAACCAGGCGGGATCGACGATGACATGGCAGGTCGAGCAGGCGAGCGAGCCCTCGCAGGCGCCCTCGATATCGACGCCGTGCTGGTGGGCGATCTCCAGCACTGACAGGCCGAGCGGCGCATCGACGTCGCGGCGCGTGCCATCGCGCTCGATGAAGGTCATCCTGGGCATCTGACCAATGGGTTCCGTATCAGGCCTGGGCGAAACGTTCGACGCCGGGGGCCGGTGCCCCGGCATGCGCCGCAGCCAGCGCCGCCGCCGCATAGTCGATATCGGCGGGCGAGGTAAAGCGTCCGATTCCAATGCGCAAGGTGCGCGCCGCCGTATCGTCGCTCAGGCCGAGTGCGCGCAGCACATAGGATGGCTCGATCGTGGCCGAGGAACAGGCGGATCCAGTGGAGACGCAGAGGTCCGGCACGCGCGCCATCAGATCTGTGGCGGTGGCGGCGGGGAAGGTCAGGTTCAGGTTGCCCGGGATGCGCACTGCCATGCTGCCGTTCACCGCTATATCCGGGATGGTCGCGCGCAGCCGGTCCAGCAGTCTGTCGCGCAACCCGGTCAGTCGAGTCGCCTCCTCCGCCATTTCAGCCTGCGCCAACCGGCATGCCTCGCTGAGCCCGACGATCAGCGGGGCCGGCAGGGTGCCGGAGCGCAGGCCGCGCTCCTGGCCGCCGCCGGAGAACAGTGGCTTCAGCCGCACCCGTGGCCGGCGCCGGACATACAGCGCGCCAACCCCTTTGGGTCCGTAGATCTTGTGCCCGCTGATCGAGGCCAGATCGACCTTCCAGCCGGTCAGGTCGAGCGGAATCTTGCCGGCAGCCTGCGCGATATCGGTGTGAAACAACGCCCCGGCCTGCTTGGCGATTGCGGCGAGCGCGGCGATGTCCTGCACCACGCCGATCTCGTTGTTCACCGCCATGACGCTGACCAGCAAGGTCGGCACCTCCAGCGCCGCGCGCAGCACGTTCGGGTCCAGCAGCCCGTCGGGCCGCACCGGCAGGAACACCGGCTCGAACCCCTCCTCGGCCAGGTCAGCCACCGATTCGAGGACGCATTTGTGCTCGGTCGCCACGGTGACGATGCGCCGGCGCTCGTTGCCGGCGAATCGAGCGGCGCCCTTGATCGCGATGTTGTTGCTTTCAGTGGCCCCGGAGGTGAACACCAGCTCCTTGGCATCGGCGCCGACCAGCGCGGCGACCTGCGCGCGCGCGTCCTCGACCACGGCTTCCGCTTCGGTGCCCATCACGTGCTCGACGCTGTGCGGGTTGCCGTAATGCTCGGTGAACCAGGGCAGCATCGCTGTTACCACGCGAGGGTCGCAGCGGGTGGTCGCTTGGTTGTCGAGATAGACCGGACGATTCGGACGCGGGGGAGGACTGGTCATGGCGGCCAATGTGGGATCAGGCGGCACGTGGCGCCAGCGCTGCGCGCAGCCGGTCGGCCATGCGTCGGTATGCAACAGCAAAGGCGGCGACATCGCTGCTGGTCGCGTTCCACGGCAGGGAAACACGAATCGCCTGGCCGGCAAGCGGACCGAGGCCCATCGCCGCCAGCACATGGCTCGCGGTCACCTTGCCGGAGCTGCAAGCAGCACCGGCGCTGACCGCGATTCCGTCGAGGTCGAGTGCAATCACCTGGGCATCGGCGCGCACGCCAGGCAGCGCCAGGCAGGTGGTATTTGCCAGCCGCGCCGCACCTCCGCCGCAAACGATGGCGCCCGCCGCAACTGCGGCCGCTTCGGCCGCATCGCGCAGCGGTGCGAGGTGCACGGCGTTGGAGGCGACCGACGCGGCAGCGGCGAAGCCGGCGATCGCGGGCAGGGGAGGGGTACCGCCCCGGCGGCCGCGCTCCTGGCCGCCGCCGGCGATCATTGGCCCGATCGCGGTGACTTCGGGGGCGAGCAGCAAGGCGCCGGCGCCGGGCGGCCCACCAAGTTTGTGCGACGAGATGGCGATGCTGTGCGCGCCAAGTGCCGCCAGCCGGACAACGATGCGCCCGGCCGCCTGCACCGCATCGACATGCAGGAACGCGCCGTGGCGGCGACAGAGTTCGGCGGCTTCCGCGACGGGCTGGATCGTGCCGGTCTCGTTGTTCGCCAGCATCAGGCAGACCAGCGTGGGCGGGCCATCCAGCAGCCATGCCGCCAGCGTGCCGAGATCGGCGACGCCGTTGCGATCGACCGGCAGGGTGAAGGCTCCGGGGGCCGAGCGCACCGCATCGTGTTCGGTGGCGCCGACGATCACCCGCCGGCCAGCACGCAGCGCATGGATTGCCAGCGCGTCGGCCTCGGTACCGCCCGAGGTGAACACCAGGTCCTGCGCTGGCATGCCGAACCGGGCAGCCAGCGATTCGCGCGCGTTCTCCAGGATCCGGCGCGCCGCACGGCCGGCGGCATGCACCGACGAGGGATTCCCAGTGACCTCCATCGCCGCCAGCATGGCCGCGCGCGCCTCGGGGCGCAGCGGTTCGGTGGCGTTGGCGTCGAGATAGACCATGGCTACTCGGCTGCCAGCCTCCGGCCATCGTCCAACTCGACGGCGCGGCCCAACACGCGGCCAGCGACCACATCGGCCAGCGTGACGCCCAGGAGAAAATACCGGATCTGACGGCCTAGCTCCTCCCACAGGTCGTGTGTCTGACACTTGCTCGGTCCGTCGGAGCCGCCCTCGATGCAGCCGGCGCTGCCGACCTCGCAGCGTGTCGCGCGAATCGGCTCATCGACCGCGGCGATGATGTCGGCAATCGGCATGGTGTCGGACGAACGCGCCAGCCGGTAACCGCCACCCGGGCCGCGCGCCGAATCGACCAGCCCGGCGCGCCGCAGCTTGCCGAAGAGCTGCTCCAAATAGGCTTGGCTGAGTTTTTGGCGCGCCGCGATCTCGGCCAGGCAGATCGGCCCGCATTCGCAGCCGAGTGTCTGGCGGGTTGCCAGATCGACCATCGCCATCACCGCATACCGCCCGCGGGTGGAAAGCTGCACCGGCTACTCCGCCGCCGCCTGGCGCTGGCGCATCTGCTCCTCGGCCAGCCGCGCCACCCGCGCCTCCAGTTCCGCCAGCTCACAGTGCATCTGGTCAAGATCGTGCAGCAGCGGGTCGAGGCTGTCGTCGCAGGGGATGCCGTAAGGATCGAACACCGGCCCCTTGCGGTCGCGGGTCGGCGCGCGGTCCACCGGGCGGGCTGGCATGCCTACCACGGTGGTGTTGTCGGGGACGTTGTCGAGCACGACAGCGTTGGAGCCGACGCGGGCATTGTCGCCCACCTTGATCGGCCCCAGCACCTTGGCGCCGGCGCCAATGATCACGTTGTTGCCGACCGTCGGGTGCCGCTTGCCGCCGCTGGTGCGGGCCACACCTAGGGTGACCTGGTGATAGAAATAGCAGTCGTCGCCGACCTCAGCGGTTTCGCCGATCACCACACCCATGCCGTGGTCGATCACCAGCCGCCGGCCGATCTTGGCGGCCGGATGGATCTCGATACCGGTCAGCCAGCGGGCGATATGCGAGGAGAACCGCCCCAGCAGGCACAGGTCGTGCCGCCACAGCCAGTGCGACAGCCGGTGCCACATGACGGCATGCAGGCCCGGATAGCACAGCAGGACCTCGAGCCAGGACCGTGCCGCCGGGTCACGTTCCCGATATGTCCGGATCGTCTCACGTAGGAACATGAAAGCCATGCGACAATTCCATTATGGCGTATCGACGCTTCTACTCTATAGTATGCGGACCCTGGGACCTGGAGCCCAATCCTGGGGGCCGGCCGGTCGGGGGGCCGAACTGATAGTCGAAGGAAGCAAGCCCTGGCGGCACCGCGCCGCTCCGCATGAAGCTAAATATTCCGACCGCACAGGTCAAGAATTCGCGCGGAACTGAACGGCAGGGAATGCGTTCCTTTTCTGAGGTGACACCCGATCGGGCGCGGGGACAGGGCTGTAGGCTTTATGAGGCGGCAGCGGCTGGGCCAAGGGGGGCCTTGCCTTGACGCCCGGTTCGACAGGAAAGCGGTTTCGGGACGCCATGCCAGAGGTGATGTTTGCCGGCCCTGACGGCCGGCTCGAGGGCCGTTACCACCACTCGAAGGAGACCGGTGCGCCGGTCGCGTTGATCCTTCATCCGCATCCGTTGCACGGCGGAACGATGAACAATCGGGTGACCTACTCGATGTACCAGTCGTTCCAGCGACTCGGCTGCTCGGTGATGCGGTTCAATTTCCGCGGGGTCGGCCGCAGCCAGGGTCGCTATGACGGCGGCATCGGCGAGATCGGCGACGCCGCCGCCGCGCTCGACTGGATGCAGGCGGTGAACCCGAACCACGGCGGTCTGTGGATCGGTGGGTACTCGTTCGGCGCCTTCATCGGCATGCAGTTGCTGATGCGACGGCCCGAGATTTCCGGCTGGGTCAGCGTGGCGCCGCCGGCGAACCACTACGATTTCGGCTTCCTCGCCCCCTGCCCGTGCGGCGGGCTGATGCTGCACGGCGACGCCGATGAGCTGGTGCCCGAGAACGCGGTGCGCAAGCTGATCGACAAGCTGAACACTCAGAAGGGCGTCAGCGTCGATTACCGGGTGTTCCAGGGCGCCGATCACGTGTTCGCCGAGCACGCCGACAAGGTGGCCGAGGCGATCGAGGACTATTGCGGCAAGTCGATCGCCCGGCGCGCGATGGCGCTGGCGGCCGATTAGGGTCGGTTGCGCCTCCGCTTGATGGGTCCGCCGGCGCTTCGCGCTTTACGCTAGGCAGTCATGGCGTATGCCGGCCATTCTGTGCATGAGGCGCCGGCACGGTATCGCAGCGTGGTCCCGTTGGGCGGGTGGCGCTATGCCGCCTGGACCCTGCTCTATGCGGTGCTGGTCGTATACAGCAGTGTGGTAGTCAGCCCGGCCGGGCTGCATTACGTGCCGCTCGACCCAGCCGCAGCATGGCAGAAGTTTCTGGCCACGCCGTTGCTCGACAACGGCTCCGATCAGCGACCTGATTGGAACGCCAACCTCCTGCTGACGATCCCTCTCGGCTTCCTCCTGACCGGATCGTTGGCGTCAGCGCGTGGCGCGGCGCGGCGCCTTGTCGGCACCATCGTGGCGCTGCTGCTCGGCCTGAGCTTCGTGCTGGCGGTGAAATATGCGCAACTGTTCTTCCCGCAGCGCACCGTATCGCTCAACTACATCATCGCTCAGTCCCTCGGTGTCTGCGCGGGCGCCCTGTTGTTCCATCTCGCGCGGGCCCTGGCGCCCAGCCTGACGGCACGTGATGACAAGGAGCGCCTCAGGCTGCTGCTCGACCTGGCCGTCGTCCTTCAGGTGGCGTTCGCCCTGTTTCCATTCGACCTTGTGCTGAGTTCAGACGACCTGCACAGCCGGCTCGCGACCCTGCCGGGTGACCTGTTCCGATTGCCCTGGGCCGACCGATCGGGCGGATTGCGGCTGGTCCTGGTCGCGGCGACCGCCGCATCGACCGTGCCACTGGGGATGCGCCTGGCGTTGCGGCGCGACAACCCCGCCGTTGTGCGCATCGCCGCGTTCGGCACGGCGTTGATGATCGCGCTGCTCCTGGCGAGTGCACTGGTGCTCACCGCGGCCCCTTCATTGGTAACGCTGGTCTGCCGCGTGCTGGGTATTGTCGCAGGCACCGTCGCACTGCGCTGGCTTGCCTCGCACGACCTGCTCCACGGGCGCCTGGTCCTGGCCCGCCTGGTCCCGGTGCTGGTGCCGATCTATCTTGTGCTGCTGGCTTATGTCCAGCACCTGCTCCAGCCGCATTGGCAGCGGCCGGATCAGGCACTGGCAGGTCTCGTCGAGCCGCGCGCGCTGCTGCCGCTGTACTACTACTACATCGTACCCAAGTATCATGCTGTTCAGAGCATCGCCGCGCACGCCGTGATGTACGCGCCAATCGGCGTGATGGCCTGGCTGCGCTACGGGGATAGCCGCCGCGTCGGCTGGGCCGTCGGCATGCTGGCAGGCTTTGTTGCGGCGCTGGTGGAGCTGGGCCGCTTCCTCCAACCGGGAGGACAGCTCGACATCAACGCGATCATGATCGCCCCGCTGGCGGCGTTGCTTGCGCTGCACCTGTCCCCGGCGGTCTGGCGCCTGCTGCGCTCGGTGTCGGCCATCGGCCTCCAACCTGCACCGGAATATGTCGGGCGGCAGCCGCCAACCGCCGCGGTCGCGGAACTGGCCGAGGCGCAGCGCGCTCTGTTCGAGCAGATCACCGGACAGCAACAGCACCGCATCGCGATCGCGCCGCGGGTCATTCCCTGGCCGATTAGAGGCATCCTGGCAATCGCCTGTGCCGTCGCCGGCGCGGCGCTGGTCGCGCGCTATCCGCTCGGGCCGGGGTATGCCGCGATCGCCACCCTCTGCTGGATCGGGCTGGTGTGGTGGCGGCCCGCGATTTGGCTGGTGCTGGTGCCGGCGATGCTCCCGTCGGTCGATCTTGCGCCGTGGACCGGTTGGCTGGTGACCTCCGAGGCCGATATCGCGGTATTGGCGACGCTCGCTGTCCTGCTGCTACGCGATCCGCCGACACTGGCGGACCTGTGGCCCCGCGGTGCCGCGAACGTCGCACTGATGATGGCCGCGATCACCTGTCTCGTCGGACTGCTGCGCGGTGTCATGCTGCCGTACGCCATGCCCGGGGGTAGCGACAATCCGTATCTGCAGCCGTTGGACTCCCTCCGTCTCACGAAACCCTTCATCGAGCTGCTGGCGCTGCTGCCGTTCCTGCTGGCACGCCACCGCGCGCATGGCGACACGGTGGCGCGGTTCGGCTGCGGCATCCTGATCGGGCTGGGCCTGGTCGGAGTCGCCGCGATCGCCGAGCGAGCCGCGTTCGTCGGCGTTTTCGACATGCACAGCGACTACCGCGTGGCGGCGACGTTCAGCAGCATGCATATCGGCGGCGGCCATATCGGTGCGTTTGTGGCACTTGCGTTGCCGTTTCTAGTCGTCTGCCTGAACCGACCGAATGTCTGGACGATATTGGCGTTGCCGGTTGCCGCTCTGCTCGGCGGATACACGCTCGTGGTCACCTTTGCCCGCACCGCGTATGCCGCCGCCCTGGCGAGCGTGACGACAAGTGCGTTCGGCTGGACGATGGCGCGGCTCCGGCAAGGCCAACGCGCCGCAGCCATGGCCAGCGGCGCCTTGCCGGTCCTCGTTGTGGCTGCGGTCGCGGCCGGGCTGTTCACACCTTACATGATGACGCGTCTCAACGGGACAGCGCGCGATTTCGCCACCCGCGAACAGAACTGGATGTTCGGCCTGGCCCTGGAGCGGCAGGATTGGCTGTCGCTGTTGTTCGGAATGGGCACCGGCACCTACCCGCGTGTTGTTGCCGAAGATTCGCCGGCTGACGCGGCGCCAGGGAACTATGTGGTGAGCCGTGACGACGGACCGCGCTATATCACGCTGATGGCCGGATCGGAGTTCTATTTTGGTCAGAAGGTTCCGGTTGTTCCCGGCACTGATTACCGGCTGTCGCTCGACGCGCGCGCGCGTGCGCCAAGAGCCACACTGGTGGTGGGCCTCTGCGCGAAGCTCCTGCTGTACTCGCTCGATTGCGGCGGCACGCGGCTCGACCTCGGCGACGCCGGCACCTGGATGCATCTCTCGGCGCCGTTGAGATCGCCCTCCGTGTCGGAGCTGCTGCCGGCACCGGTCGAACTGTGGCTCTCCAGCAGCAATGGCCGGCCGGTCGATGTCGGCAGGATTCGCCTGATCGCGCCGGATGGCAAAGACGTGGTGGCGAATGGCGACTTCGCCGACGGCACCGCGCGCTGGTTGTTTACCTCCGACCGTCATCTGAGCTGGCGCATCAAGAACCTCTATCTGGCGACATGGTTTGAAGGTGGGTTGCTTGGCCTGGCAGCGTTGGCGACGCTCGCTCTCGTGGCCATGGCTGGGGCGGCGCGAGCGATCGCGGGCGGCAACCGATGGGGCGCACCTGTCCTCGGCGGATTGGTTGCGATGCTGATCAGTGGCCTGTTCGACAATGTCTTCGAGGCACCCCGCCTCGCCGTCCTGTACTATATGGTGCTCGTGCTCGGCCTCATCGTCGGCATGCGTCCGCCCCGGCCCGCGCGGCAAACCCCGCGCACGGCTGCGCTTGCTCAGCCATCATGGCACTGAGCGAGCCTGGATCGTGCAGCCGGTCATCTGCTCGTTCGGGACCGAGCAGGACAAAGATGCCCGTCACGATCAGGGCCATGAGGGCGTCTGTAATCTCCGCCGAGCGCCCGGGGAGCCGGGTCTCTGCCCAGCTTGTCGCGAATAATAGGGCGGCAGTGAGCAGGGCTGCCGGCAGCCGATGGCCCAAGGCATTGCCGAGCAGATAGATCATGCTGCCGTACAGGAAGCATTTTTCCAGGAACGCCAGGGTATCGACCGTGAGCGACCCCTGCATCAGGCTGAGGAATGGAATCCAGCCGAACTCGTGTGCGACCGCCTGGAAAGTGAACGGCTCGAGCCGCAGGGCGACGACATAGGCGCACAGGACCAAGCCGGCCACGCCGGCCCGCAACTGCGCCGGAAGCAGCAGCAGAGGCAGCCAGATAAAGAAGGCCAGACCGGCCCCGACCGGATCAGCCAGCCTGATCACGATGCCGATGACCAACACCTTGGCGCACATCACGGCGATCGCGAACAGCGGCGCGACGAACGCGGACTGCCGCCGGCGGACGATGGCCTCCAGCAGTGCATAGACGGTGAGCCAGATTGCGGTCTGGCGGAACAGGTCGTAGCCGTCGAGCGACGGCGCCAGCACGATCGGCTTCAGTGCATTCCAGTATTTGTGCGGATTGATCGCCGGCACGTACGGATAGAGCCGATAGGCGAGCCATGAGATGATCAGCAGGGCGGGGACCGGCCGAGCGGGTACCTCCCCGACAAGCGGCAGCCGAAAGCTCGCGCCGGCCGCCATGGCACCGAGACCGCCCAGCAGTGTGCCGAGAGTATTGGTGACCAGGTCACTGAAATTCGTGACGCGACCGGCGTCGTAGTACTGTGTCAGCTCCATGCACAGCGACATCAGGCCGCCGGTTACGGTGGCGAGCACAAGGACCCGGTATTTGCGCGAGCTAAGCAGGAAGAAGAAGCCGAACGGCATGTAGAGCAGGACATTGGCCACCACATCGCTGTGGCTTGGCCGATCCCACACGCTTGCGATCAAGGTCGCCCAGGGACCGATGCCGTTCGGCGGGATACGGAACTCGAACGGATACAGCGAGCCGTAGACGATAACCGCCGCCATGACGACGGTGACCAGCCACAGCCGCGCCTGCGATGCGGATTTGGGCATCAGGCCGCGGTGGGCGAGGTCATCCTGCCACCGGTCATCGACCGCGGGACACCCGTGGTGCCGGGGAAACTGATCGGCAGCCCGGCGCGTGTGCGTGCGGCGAGGAAGCCGAAGCACTGCGCCTCCAGCGCATCGCCGTCCCACCTCAGAGCCTCCACCGGATCGACCGGCGCGCTCAGCCGGTCGCGCAGCGCTGCCATGATCGCCGGGTTGTGTCGCCCGCCGCCAGCGACCAGCCAGCGCAGTGGCCGCTGCGGCAGCGGCGCGGCTGCGACAGCGGCGGCGGTGAAGGCGACCAGCGTCGCCGCGCCGTCAGCCCGCTGCAGATGCTCGAGCCCGCTCGCGGCGATAGAGGCGGCGAAGTCGAGCCGGTCGAGCGATTTCGGCTGCGGCCGCGAGAAGTACGGATCGGCCAGCAGCCGGTGCAGCACGGCGTGATCGATTCGACCGGACCGCGCAATGGCGCCATCCCGGTCGAAGGCGGCACCGGCACGGCGTGCGATCCAGTCATCCAGCGGACCATTGCCGGGGCCGGTGTCGAAGGCGATCAGCTCCCCGTCAGCGCCGATCCAGGTCACGTTCGCCACGCCGCCGATGTTCAGTACCGCGAGCGGCTTCGCGATGTCTCGCGCCAGCGCCGCGTGGTAGACCGGCGCGAGCGGCGCGCCCTGGCCGCCCGCCGCCACGTCCGCCGAGCGAAAGTCGTGCGCCACGGGAAGGCCAGTGCGCCGGGCGACCTCGATGGCGTCACCGATCTGCCAGGTCCGTCGCTGATCGGGTTGGTGCAGGATGGTCTGGCCGTGAAAGCCGATCAGGTCCGCCTGCCGCCCTAGCGCGGCCACCGCGCGCACGTGGTACTCGGTCAGCCGGGCGGCCGCGCTTTTCAGCCGGCGATCATCCGGGCTCAGTGTTGGTGCGTGGTCCAGGATGCGTCGCAAATCGGCGCGCAGCCGGTCGTCGTACGGCAGGGTCAGCGTCGGACCGAAGGCGCCGATCCGCTCGCCGTCGGTCTCCAGCCAGGCGGCATCGACGCCATCCAGCGAGGTCCCGCTCATCAGTCCGATGGTGCGCAGCATTTTCCCTCGTTCGCGTCTGTGCTAGAGCGCCGCACCTGTTTTCACAACGGGCGAGGCCGATAGAGCTCCAAGCGCAGGCGTAACATGATTCAAAGCGAATTCCTCCAGGAAGCCACCGAGCGCGGCTTCGTCTTCCAGTGCACCGATACCGAGGGGTTGGACGCGGCGCTGCGTGCCGGCACCGTGACCGCCTATATCGGCTTCGACTGCACCGCCGACAGCCTGCATGTCGGCAACCTGGTCGGCATCATGATCCTGCGCCTGTTGCAGAAGCACGGCCACCGGCCGCTGGTGCTGATGGGCGGCGGCACCACGCGGATCGGCGATCCGTCGGGCAAGGACGAGTCGCGCCAGTTGCTCACCGACGAACAGATCGCTGCCAACATGGCCGGCATCCGTCGCTGCTTCGATCCATTCCTGCGCTTCGGCGACGGCCCCACCGACGCCATCATGGCCAACAATGGTGACTGGCTGAACGCGCTGGGTTACATCTCGTTGCTGCGCGACGTCGGCACGCATTTCACCGTGAACCGCATGCTGAGTTTCGACAGCGTGCGGATCCGGCTGGAGCGCGAACACCCGCTGACGTTCCTCGAATTCAACTACATGATCCTGCAGAGTTACGACTTCCGTGAGCTCAATCGCCGCTACGGCGTGACGCTGCAGATGGGCGGATCGGATCAGTGGGGCAACATCGTGTGCGGCATGGAGCTGACGCGGCGCACCGACAACAAGACGGTTTACGGCCTGACCACGCCGCTAATTTCAGCCGCGTCCGGTGCCAAGATGGGCAAGAGCGTTCAGGGCGCGGTGTGGCTGACGCGCAATCGGCTGTCGCCGTACGACTACTGGCAGTTCTGGCGCAACACCGAGGACGCGGATGTCGGCCGCTTCATGCGCCTGTTCACCGATCTGCCGCTACCGGAGATCGCGAAGCTGGAGAAGCTCGGCGGAGCCGAGATCAATGAGGCGAAGAAGACCTTGGCCACGGAGGCGACACGGCTGGCGCACGGTGCCGCGTCTGCCGCCGATGCCGCGGAGACCGCGCGGCTGGCGTTCGAGGAAGGCGAGGCGGTCGATACGCTCCCAGGCATCGATGTGGCGCGGGCCGATCTGGTGGCCGGCATCCCGGCATTCCGGCTGTTCGCCATCGCCGGCCTTGCCGGCAGCAACGGTGAGGCGCGACGGCTGATCCGCGGCGGCGGCGCGCGCATCAACGACATGCCGGTGAAGGACGAGGGTCACACGGTGACAGTGGCCGACCTGCATGACGATGCGATCAAGCTCTCGGCGGGGCGCAAGCATCATAGGCTGGTGCGGGCGGCATAGCGCCTGGAAGGGGTCTCAGGCCTCGTAAGCCAGCCGCAGTCCGGGCTCGGGCCAGTCCAACGCGACCAACTGCCCGGTCCCGGACAGCGTCACATACGCCGTTCGCAGATCAGGCCCGCCGAAGCAGATGTTGGTGGTCACCGGGTCGGGCATCGCCACTTGGCGCACCAGCCGCCCATCCGGAGCGATCACGCTGATGCAGCCGGTGATCAGCGTCGCCACGCAAATGTTACCCGAGGCCTCCACCGCCAGGCTGTCGAAGCGCTGGAACCCGCCCAGCCCGATCACCAGCCGCCCGCCATGCGGCGATGGCCAGCCCTGCTTCTTCACCACCCCGGGCTCGGCGATGTCGAACGCCCACAGCCGCGCCGGCTCGGTCTCGGCGACGTAGAGCACCGTGCCGTCCGGCGACAGGCCGATGCCGTTCGGCGTCAGGGCGGGATAGGCGACCTCGACGATCCGCGAGCCCTCCGCCAGCGCGTAGTAGATCACGCCGTTGTCGCGGTCTCGCGCGCGGCTCTTGCCGAGATCGGTGAAATAGCAGCCGCCATGGGTGTCGAACACGATGTCATTCGGCCCGTTCAGCTTGGTGGCACCGCAGCGGTCGTACAGCACGCTGACCGCGCCGGTGGTCGGATCGACCCGCTGGATGCTGCCGCTGACGTAGTCGGACGACGCCATGGCGGGTCGGAGCAGGTTCTCCTCCAGCCGCCAGGCAAAGCCGCCGTTGTTGCAGACGTAGAACGCGCCATCCGGCCCCACCGCCAGGCCGTTCGGCCCGCCGCCGGTGCGGGCGATCATCTGGACCGTGCCGTCGGGAAGCACGCGGCTGACGGTCTGGCGCTCGATCTCGCCCAGCACGACCGAGCCGTCGGCCATTGCGACCGGCCCTTCCGGAAAGCACAGACCGGTTGCCACCACGCGCAGTTCGCTCATCGTCCGTTCCCCCGGCTGTTGCGGCGAGCGTAGAGCAAGTGCGCAGCGACAAAAATACTCCCCTCCCGCAAGGGGAGGGGGAGGAATCTTAGGAATTTGGTGCTGCCATGCGGGTCATGGCGACCCCGCTGTCGACGCCCTGGTCTGCACAGGCCGATCTCAGGCGTCCGGTGCTGCTGGCGATCGGCGGCGCCTTCACCTGTGCCACCGCCTCCGCCGTGCTCGCGCCGGCCTGGTTCTGGGTGCCGCTGGCGATCGTCGCCATCACGGCGGCTGGCATCCTGGCATTCCGCCATCTCGTCGCCGTCTGCGTCGCCTGGCTGCTGATCGCCGGGGCCACGCTGGAAATGACGCTGGCCGACATCGTCGGCCCAGGCGCCTATCAGAGCGCGATTGCGGCGGTGAAGACGGCGGAGATCGGCCTGGCGCTGCTGTGCATCCTCCGTTACGGGTTCCGCGCCGACCTGTTCAATCCCGCCCTGGCGTTCCTGGCGATGTTCGTCGCCGGATTGGCGCACGGGTTGCACCACGACCTGACGCCGACAGATAGCCTGCGCTCCCTGCTCGGGTCGGTGGCACCCTTCGCGTTCGCGTTCAGCCGGCTGTCGCCCGGATGGGGCGGCGCGATGGTGCGCGCCACCGCCTGGATTCCGCTGCTTTCCGTGGCGGGCGGGACCGCGCTGGACCTTGCCGGTCTGCGCCCGGTGTTCGTCGACAGCTTCGGCCAGCGCCTGGCAGGCCTCGGCCATCCGGCGTTCCTCGCCGGCTTCTGCCTCGCCGCGATCTATGCCTGCCTGATCGAACTCTATCGCGACGGAAGGTTCCGCTGGCTGCTCCTGCTGGCGGTGAATTTCCTGATCCTGGTGCTGACCGGCGCACGCGCGCCGCTCGCCTGTGCGATCGCGGTCACCGGCCTGACCTTCGGCTTCGTCCGCTCCAGCACGGTCCCGCGCTGGTACCGCATCCTGCCGCTGCTGCTGGCCGGCTGCCTGCTGCCGCTGCTGGTGGTGCTGGCCCGGGACCTGCCGATGGTGCGACTGTTCAACGTGCTGAGCGGCGAGGCCGCCAACCTCAGCGGCCGCGAGCTGCTCTGGCCGCCGTTCGAGCAGGCGGCGGCGGCGTCACCCTGGTTCGGCTGGGGCGTGGGGGCGGGCAACGCGATCATCCCGCAGGACAGCGAGCTGGCGCAGATGATCCGGAGCTGGGCCGCGCACAACGAGTACCTGCGGATGTCGGTGGAGGGTGGACAACTTGGCCGTGGCCTGCTGATCGTGCTGTTTGTGCTGTGGGTGTGGCGGAACACGCGTCGGTTGTGCCGGACCGACAAGGCGATCATGCGGCTGGTGTTCGTGGCCTTCGCGGTGCACGCCTACACCGACAACGTGCTGATCGCGACCACCGCCTGCGTGTTCTTCCCCTTCGCGACCGGTGTATTTGCGCGGAGCGAGTAGCGGCGCGGAGGGCGGCGCTGATGCCCGACCGACGAACATTCTGCGAGCGCGCGATGAGCAAGTGATGGTATAAGCACTAG
>Ga0209040_10002136_pt1 | contig 15604 bp, 17 predicted proteins | sample BogFormECP12_OM3_FD_188240 | JGI IMG/M metagenome (GOLD analysis project Ga0209040, IMG submission 188240) | Bog forest soil microbial communities from Calvert Island, British Columbia, Canada - ECP12_OM3 (SPAdes) (version 2) | ecosystem: Environmental > Aquatic > Freshwater > Wetlands > Bog ...
CCGCGAAGGCCGGGCGGAGATCCTCCACGCGCCCGCCCTGCGCACCCACGCCCGGCAGCAGGAACGGTGCGCTGCCCATCAGCGCGCGGGCACGGGCGAGGTGGGCCGGCTCGGTCGCACCGACGACCGCACCCACGTCGCTGAGCCCCGCCGCGCCAACCCCCGCCGCGCCCAGCTCCCCGACCATCTGTGCGATCCGCTCCCACACGCTCAACCCTCCGGCCACCGCGAGGTCCTCGACGTCGCGCGCACCCGGATTGGAGGTTCGCACGAGCACCAGCACGCCGGCGCCGGCCGCCCGCGCCGCCTCGATGAACGGCTCCAGCGCATCGCGTCCCATCAGGGGGTTGACCGTCACCAGGTCCGCGCCGAGGCCCTCGATCCGACCGAACGGCGTGTCGATTCCGCCGATCAACGCGTTCGCGTAGGCGCGGGCCGTGATGTCGATGTCGCCGCGCTTGCCGTCGGCGATCACCAGCAGGCCCGCCCGCCGGGCGTGCGCGGCCACGTCCGCCATCACCTGCCAGCCGGCCGCGCCCAGCACCTCGAAGCGGGCGAGCTGCAGCTTCACAGCGACGCACGCCGGCGCTGTCGCGTCGATCAGAGCGCAGCAGTGCTCGCGGACCGCCGCGCCGGCCGCCTGCGACGGCGAGCGCTCGGCCGCGCCGGCCCGCTCGCTGCCCGGCCACAGCGCTCCGGGATCCGGGTCGATGCCGAGCACGATCTGGGACTCGCGCGCGGCAACGCGCGCGACGAGGGTGTCTGCGAAGGCGCCCGCCGGCGTCAGCGGCCCTTCACCGCGCTCTTCAGGCCGCTGCCGGCCGTGAAGCGCGGCACGCGCGACGCCGCGATCTGGATGCGCTCGCCGGTGCGAGGATTGACGCCCAGCCGCGCTCCCCGCTCGCTCACGTGGAACTTGCCGAATCCCGACACCGTCACCTCGCTGCCACGCCGCAGCGCGTCCTCGACCGTGGCGAGCACGGCGTCCACCGCCCGCGCGGCGTCATGCTTGGTCAGATCCGCGCGATCCGCCACCTGGTCGACCAGCTCGGACTTCGTCACCTCGTCCTCCTCGTTCGTGAAACCATGCACGCGACGCTAACACCGCGAGCGGACGGGCGAATCGGCAACAATGCCGTGTGACCATGACCCGAATCGCGTGGCTCGTGACCGTGTTCGTCGCCCTCGTCACGGCCCTGCTGCTGCTGCTCTCCGGCTACACCGGGTATGCCGGCCTCGGCCTCGCCGTCGCGATCTCTGCCGCCATCAACCTCCTGTAGGGGCACGCGGCGACGCGGGGGCGCCGGCATCGAGCCACTCCCGCAGCGCCCGCAGGGCGCGGCCGCGATGGCTGATCGCATCCTTCTGCTCGTCCGCGAGCTCGGCCATCGTCAGCCCCGCCGCGTCCGGCGGGCCGTCGTCTGGCAGGAAGGCCGGGTCGTAGCCGAAGCCGCGCTCGCCGCGGGGCTCGGCGGCCAGGCGCCCGCTGCAGCGGCCCTCGAAGAGGCGCTCGACGCCCGTGCGCGGATCCACGTAGGCGATCGCGCACACGTACTCCAGCGCGCTGCCCGCGGGCGCCTCCTCCATCAGCTTCTGCAGGTTCTCCCGATCGCCCGCGTGCTCGCCCGCGTAGCGCGCCGAGCGCACCCCCGGCGCACCCCCGAGCGCCGCCGCGACGATGCCCGAATCGTCCGCGATGCTCACCATCCCCGTGGCGCTCGCCGCCGCGCGGGCCTTTCCGAGCGCGTTCTCCGCGAACGTCTCCCCGTCCTCCGGCGGCAGGGGCACGCTCGCCGCGAGGGACTCGAGCTCGAAGCTCGCTCCCGTCGGGGAGCGCGCGAGCAGGCGCTCGAACTCGCGCCGCTTGTGCTCGTTGTGGCTCGCCAGCAGCAGCTTCAAGTGGCCGCGGTCGCCTCCCCCGCCGCAGCCAGGGCCTCATCCTGCAGGACGCGCAGCCGCTCGATGCCCGCCGCCGCGAGCGCCAGCAGCTCATCCAGGTGCGCGCGCGCGAGCGGCGAGCGCTCGGCGGTCACCTGCACCTCCACCAGCCCGCCCTCGCCGGTCATCACGACGTTCGCGTCCACCTCCGCGGTCGAGTCCTCCGCGTAGTCCAGGTCGAGCACGGGCTCACCGCCGATCATCCCGCAGGAGATCGCCGCCAGCGAGCCGCTCAGCGGCGAGCGCTCCAGGCGCCCGTCGGCCTGCAGGCGGGCACAGGCCAGCGACAGCGCCACGTAGGCGCCCGTTATCGACGCGCAGCGCGTGCCGCCGTCGGCCTGGAGGACGTCGCAGTCGAGGAAGATGGTCCGCTCGCCGAGCGCCGCGAAGTCGACCACCAGGCGCAGCGAGCGGCCGATCAGCCGCTGGATCTCCACGGTCCGCCCGTCCTGGCGCCCGCGTGCCGCATCGCGCTGCTTGCGCTCGCCGGTGGAGGCGGGGAGCATGCCGTACTCGGCCGTCACCCACCCCCGTCCCTGCCCGGCCATCCAGCGCGGCACGCCCTCCTGGGCGGAGGCCGTGCAGATCACGCGCGTCTCGCCGACCGAGATCAGCGCCGAGCCGGTCGCGGTGCGCACGAATCCCGGCTCGATCGTCGTCGGGCGCAACTCGTTCGCCGTGCGACCGTAGCTGCGCCCTGCAGGCGTTGGCTCGCTGTCCACGCGCGCCATCATTCCAGAGCGCTACGGTCGGAGGATCGTGCGCGCGCTCGTGGTCTCGAACATGCTGCCCGACGCCGCGCATCCCGAGCGCGGACGCTTCGTCCGCGATCAGGTCGCCGCACTGCGCGCGCTGGAGGGGCTCGAGATCGAGCTGCACGAGTTCCCGCCCGGCGGGCGGGCGCTGCTGAGCGCCGCGCCGGCCCTGCGCCGTCGCTTCGCCGCCGCCCCGCGCTTCGACGTCGTGCACGCCCACTTCGGGCTGACCGCCTGGCCGGCCCTGGCGGTGCGCGCGCGGGTGCACGCGCTGACGGTCCACGGCACCGATCTGCGCCATCCCCGCACGCGCCTGGCGACGCGCGCGGTGCTGCCGTTCATCGACCTGCCCGCCGCCGTCTCCGCGCCGCTCGCGCGGGAGCTGCCGAGCCGCTCCGCGCGGGCCCGCGCCCGCGTGCTGCCCTGCGGCGTCGACCTGGCCCGCTTCCGCGCGCTGCCGCGTGCGCAGGTGCGCGCCGAGCTCGGCCTGGACCCCGAGGGCCCTTATCTGCTGTTCGCGGCCGACCCCGCGCGCGCGCTCAAGCGCCACGATCGCGCCGTCGCGCTCGCGCGCGAGACCGGTGCGCAGCTGCTCGCGCTCGGCGGCGTCGATCCCGAGCGCGTGCCGCTGTGGATCAACGCGGCCAACGCGGTGCTCGTGCCTTCCGAGCGCGAGGGCTTCGGCCTGGCCGTGCTCGAGGCGCTCGCCTGCGACGTGCCCGTGCTCGCGACGCCCGTCGGCGTCCACCCCGAGGTGCTCGCCGGCGTCGAGGGCACGCTGTGCGCCCCCTTCGAGCTCGTCCGCTGGCGCGGTGCCGCCGAAGCGCACGTCCACCAGCCCGACCCGCGCGTCGCCGGCCGTGCAAGCGCGGCGCGCTACTCGGCCACCGCGATGGCCGAACGGGTCGCCGACGCGTGGCGGGAGTCACTGCACCGATCCGGGTAGGGGGCTGGATAGCATGGATCGGCTGTGGATCAGATATCCAGCACGAATCCCACAGATGCACCATCCGCCGAGAACGCCGGCGAGCCCCGCACCGCCGCGCCCGCCGGGCCGCCCGAGGCCGGACGGCCCGGCTTCGGCGCGCGCGGACGCGCCCGGCGCCGCGCGCGCTTCCTGCGCAAGGCGCGGGAGCTCGCCTACCGCGACCTCGGCGGGCTCGTCTTCAACCTCCACCGCTTCGGCCAGCGCAACGACCCGCTCGTGATGGCCAAGCTCACCACGCTCGGGCGCATCGACGGCGAGCTGCGCACGCTCGAAGCCGCGCTGCAGGAGCGCCGCCCCGTGACCGTCCTGCGCGAGGCCGGCATCACCGCGTGCGCCCGGTGCGCCGCAATCCACAGCAGCGAAGACCGCTTCTGTCCCAACTGCGGCCTCTCCATGGGTCGCCACGCCGACCTGCCGATCGGCGGAGCGCCGATCGCAGCGCCCGCGCCGGCACTGCCCGACGCGCCGCCCACGCAGGCACCGGCCCCCGCGCCCGCGCCCGCCGCCCCCGCGCCCGCCGCCCCCGCCATGCCGGCGCCCGCCATGCCGGCGCCCGCGCCCCCGCCTCCGACCTCCACCGCGGCGCCCGTGGGCGCTCGCGCGCCCAGCCCGCCGCGCGCGGTCACCGCGGAGCCCGCCGCGCCGGAGCCCGCGGCAGCGGAGCACACCGCGCCGAATCTCGCCGAGCAGGGCGCTCCCACGCAGCCCGACGGCCCGGAGCAGGCGCCCGAGGAGATCGAAGCGACCGCGATCCTCCGTCCCCCCACGGCGGCCCCATGAGCGTCGCACCTGCGCCGCAGGCGCTACCCGCGGGCGGCGCGGCGGCGTCCACGCGGCCGCCGACAGCGGCGGGCGAAGCCTGTCCGCTCTGCGGCAGCGCCCTGCGCCCCGAGCAGGACTGGTGCGTCAGCTGCGGCGCCGCGGCCCGTACCCGCCTCGCCGCGGCCCCGAGCTGGAAGACCCCGATCATCGCGTTCGCGGTGCTCGTGGTGCTGGCGCTCGGGGTGCTCACCGCCGCGCTCGTCAAGCTCGCCGGGGGTTCGCCGCCGGCCGCGACCGTCACGCGCACCGTCGTCACGGCTCCCGCCACGGTGACACCCACGACGGGCGCCGGTGTACCCACCACGCCCACCACGCCGACCACGCCCGCGGCGACCACGCCCGCCGGGACCACGCCGACGACGAGCGTGCCGACGACGAGCACGCCGCTGGGCAAAGTGCCGGGTGCGGGAACGACGCCCCCGCCCGGCTCCGCGCGACCGCTCACCGTGCCGCGCGGCTAGCGCGGAGCCGAGGCCCCTCGCCGCGGGGAGATACGGTTCGCGGCGATGCCCGCCCGACCCATGCCGAGCTTGCTCGGAGCTGACGTCGCAGTGGTGGGTGCGGGCGCGGCCGGCCTGTATGCCGCGCTGTGCGCCGCACGCGAGGGCGCGACGGTGGTACTCGTATCGGCCACGCCCCTGGCACGCACCGCCAGCTACTGGGCGCAGGGCGGGCTCGCCGCGGCGCTGGCGGCGGACGACAGCCCCGAGCTGCACCTGCGTGACACCGAGCTCGCGGGCCGGGGGCTCGTGCGGCGCTCGGCGGCCGAGGTGCTCGTGCGCGAGGCACCGGGTCGCGTGCACGACCTCCAGGGGCTGGGCGTGCGCTTCGACGCGGACCGCTTCGGACAGCTGGCGCTCGGCCTGGAGGGCGGCCATTCGGTGCGGCGCATCGTCCACGCCGGGGGGAGCGCCACCGGTCGGCGGCTCGTGCGCCAGCTCTCGGCGCTGGCGGCGGCCGAGCCGCGCATCACGGTGCTCGAGGGCGCGCGTGCCCAGGCCCTGTGGCACTCGCAGGCACGCTGCCGGGGCCTCGCCTGCGACGACGGCCGCGTCGTGGAGGCGCGCGCGGTGGTGATCGCGACAGGCGGCGCGGCGGCGCTGTGGGCGCGCACGACCAACCCGCCGGGCTCGCAGGGGGTCGGCCTGCTCCTGGCCCGCGCCGCCGGCGCGGAGCTGGCCGATCTCGAGCTGCTGCAGTTCCACCCGACGGCCGTGATCGGCGTGCCGGGGCGCGAGGGCTTCCTCATCACCGAGGCCATCCGCGGCGAGGGTGCGACGCTCCTCGACGCCTCGGGGGAACGGTTCGTCGACGAGCTCGCGCCCCGCGACGAGGTCTCGCGCGCGATCCAGGCCCGCCTGGATGCTTCGGGGCAGCAATCGGTGGGGCTGGACATGCGCGCGATCGACCCCGCGCGCTTTCCCAACGTGATCGCCTCGCTGCGCGACGCGGGCCTGGACCCGACGCGCGAATTGATCCCGGTGGCCCCCGCCGCCCACTACATGATGGGAGGGATCGTCGTCGACCTGCACGCCCGCTCGAGCCTCGCGGGCCTCTACGCGGTCGGCGAGTCCTCCTGCACGGGTCTGCACGGCGCCAACCGCCTCGCCTCCAACTCCCTCAGCGAGTGCTTCGTGTTCGCCCGCCGCGCGGTCGCCCACGCGCTCTCCGAGCAGGCGCCGGCGAACGCGGCGGCGAGCACAACCGAGCTGCAGGAGCTGCGTGCGCTGCCCGCGCCCCCCGTCGGCGACGCCTCGACCCGCGCCGCCCTGTGGCGCGACGCGGGCATCGTGCGCTCGGACGCGGGGCTGCGCGGGCTGCTCGAGGACCCGCACCCGCTCGCGCGCCTGATCGCCCGCTGCGCGCTCATGCGCACGGAGAGCCGCGGCGCGCACCAGCGCGTCGAGTACCCCGAGCGCGACCCCTCGCTCGACGGCCACCACGCGGTCGTCTCCGGGAACGCGATCGCCTGGCAGAGCTGGAGCTGAGCGCCGGGCCCGGCGCGGGCCGCACACCTCGGAGGATCGTCGAGAACGCAGTCGGGGACAGCGCGAGGCCCCGCACTGCCCCGCGCTTTCCTAAAGATTTCGCGGCTCACGTTTATCTCGCTCTTTTCGCGGTGACCGCGTGTTCTTTGGTACGGAAGGTCTCCGCGCAATCGGAGTCTGTGAGGAATGGCGGGTGTGCTCCAGACCAGAGATCTGAAGCAACGAGAGAGAGTGAGCAGCTAGCGCCATGTATCAATTCAGTCGAGCCATCTACCGGGAGCTCGCACCGCGAATCACAGCTCCCCCGCAGGGAGCAGCCTCTAGCAGCAACGACGCCGCCGTGCTACGCGCCTGCGAGGCGGTCATCACGCGCCTGGCCACCGACCGCCACTACTTCGCCCGGCCCGCACGCACGCTTTTCTGCGACATCCGCCGCTACTTCCCGATGTCCGCTCAGGGCCACGTCTACAGGGTCGTCAATCGCTACATCGACTATGCGGTCCAGTTCCTCACCGAGCACCCGCACGAGGGCTACACGGCGATGAGCGGCGCGCCGCCCCAATGCCGCGCGACGACGCGCAAGGGTTCGGCCTGCCAGCGCGTGCCCCTGTCGCGCAACGGATACTGCCCATCCCACCAGCACCTGGCGGACACCGAGGATCGCGAGCTGGAAGCCGCGTAGCGCTCCCGTAGTCTCCCATCCATGCTCTTGGGCGTGGATGTCGGAGGCACGTTCACCGACGCGGTGCTCGTGGGGCCGGACGCGGCCGTCCACACCGCGAAGGTCCCCTCGACGCCCGAGCACCAGGCGGTCGCGGTGCTCGACGCGGTGCGGCTGGTGCTCGAGCGCGCCGGCGCCGCGGCGGGCGACGTGGAGCGCTTCGCACACGGCATGACGGTGGCCACGAACGCCCTGCTCGAGGGGCGCACGGCCAGAACCGCGCTGATCGCGACGGCCGGCTTCACCGACGTGATCGAGCTCGGCCGCCAGGCGCGCGCACAGCTGTACCGGCTGTGCGCGGCCGCCCCCGAGCCGCTGGTGCCCGCCGAGCTGCGCTTCGGCGCGCGCGAGCGGATGGGGCCCGACGGTCCGCTGCAGACGCTGGAGCGGGGTCACGCACGGGCGCTGATCGAGCAGGTCGCGCAGGCCCGGCCGCAGGCGGTCGCAGTGTCGCTGCTGCACTCCTACGCCGACCCGGCGCACGAGCGGCTGCTCGGCGAGCTGCTCGGCGAGCTGCTGGGGGACGTGCACCTGTCGCTGTCCTGCGATCTGGTCGGCACCTTCCGCGAGTTCGAGCGCACCGCCACGACGGTCCTCGACGCCGCGCTCTCGCCGCTGCTGGAGTCATATCTGGGCCGACTGGCCGCGGACGCGGGCGCGCTTGGGCTGTGCGAACCGCAGGTCATGCAGTCCTCGGGCGGGCTCACCGACCTGCGACACGCCGGCGCCCACGCGGCGCTGACCGTCCTCTCGGGACCCGCCGGCGGCGTGGGCGGGGCGCTGCTGATGGCCGAGCTCGCGGGCGTCAGCGAGGTGCTGTGCTTCGACATGGGCGGCACCTCGTGCGACGTGTGCCTGATCGAGGGTGCAGAGGTGCCCGAGACGGCCGACCGGCTGATCGCCGGGCGCCCGCTGTCGCTGCCCGCCCTGGACATCCACACCGTCGGCGCCGGCGGCGGCTCGATCGCCTGGCGCGACCCCGGCGGCGCGCTGCGCGTGGGTCCCGCGTCGGCCGGCGCGGTGCCGGGGCCCGCGTGCTACGGCCGCGGCGGGCTCGAGCCGACGGTCACCGACGCCAACCTGCTGCTCGGCCGCCTGCTCGAGGACTCGCCGCTGGCGGGGGGCCTGACGCTCGACCGCCGCGCGGCCGAGCTGGCCGTCGCAGGTCTCGCCCGCGAGCTCAGCCTCGAGCTGATGGCCTGCGCGGAAGGGATCGTGCGCGTCGCCGAGGCCGAGATGCTGGGGGCGCTGCGCCTGATGACCGTTGAGCGGGGGATCGACCCGCGCGGGCTCGCCCTGATGCCGTTCGGCGGCGCCGGGCCGCTGCACGCGGCGGCGCTCGCGAGCGAGCTGGGCATCACGCGCGTGCTGTGCCCGCGCGCCTCGGGCGTCCTCTGCGCGCTCGGCCTGGCCGCCGCGGCCCCGCGCCGCGACGCGGCGCGCACGGTCATGCTGAGCGCGGAGGCGCTCTCGCCCGAGCGCCTCGGGCGGGAGCTCGACGCACTCCTCGACCAGGCGCTTGGCGCGCTGTCGGCCGCGCCGACGCGCATCCGCGTGCGCTACGAGCTGCGCTATCGCGGGCAGTCCTTCGAGCTGCCCGTCGAGGAGGACGTCGCACCCGCCGCCGCAGAGCGCGCGACACTCGGCCGCGAGGGCCTGCGGGCGGCCTTCGCCGACGCTCACGAACAGCGCTACGGCTATCGCGACGAGGAGGCCGAGCTCGAGCTCGTGAACATCCGCGTGTCGGTGTGGGCGAGCTCGCCGTCGCTGCGACCGCTGCCGAGCGGCGGGGCAGCGGCCCCCGCGGCCCGCACGCGGACCGTCGTGTTCGACGGCGAGCCGCTCGAGGCCCTGGTGCTGCGGGGAGAGCCTGCGCCGGGCAGCGAGCTGTCCGGCCCCGCGTTGTGCGCGCTGCCCGAGGCGACCCTGCTGATCCCGCCCGGCTGGTCGGGCACGGTGGACGCCCACGGCACGATCCAGCTGAGCTGCGCGAGGGCCGTCTGAGCGATGCTCGGGGACGACAACGCCCACGACGACGACCCGATCGAGCTGCAGATTCTCGCGGGCGCGCTGCGCTCGGCCTGCGAAGAGATGGGCGCGGTGCTGATCCGCTCGGCGCACTCGTCGAACATCAAGGAGCGCCGCGACGCCTCGACCGCGCTGTTCGACGCGGACGGCGAGATGGTCATGCAGGCCGAGCACATACCCGTTCACCTCGGCTCCATGCCCGCGGCCGTGGCGGCGGTGCTGGCGGAGACCCATCGCGCGGGCGTCTCGTGGGTCCTCAACGACCCCTTCGCCGGCGGCACGCACCTGCCCGACATCACCGTGATCACGCCCGTCTTCGGCGCGAGCGGCCGCCTGATCGGCTTCGCGGTCAGCCGCGCCCACCACGCCGACGTGGGCGCGCGCATGCCCGGCTCGATGCCGGCCGACAGCCGCCGCCTGGCCGAGGAGGGCGTGGTCATCTCGCCCCGCCCGCTCGACGAGGGGGCGATCGCGGAGCTCAGCGCGCGCATGCGCCAGCCGGCTGAGCGGCGTGCCGATCTGCGCGCACAGCTGGCCGCCAACCGCATCGGCGCACTGCGCCTGGGAGAGCTCGCCGCGCGCCTCGGCGAGGAGCGCCTGCGCGCGCGCACCGACGCCGTGCTCGCCTACTCCGAGCGGCGCACGCGCGCGTGCCTGGCGGCGCTGCCCGACGCGACCGTGCACGCCGAGGACGTGCTCGAGGCGCCCGAGGGCGATCTCACGCTGCGGCTGCGCGCCGAGCTGCACGGCGAGCGGCTGCTGCTGGACTTCGGCGGCAGCGCGGCCCAGCACGAGGGCAATCTCAACTGCCCGCTGGCCGTCACGCTCTCGGCCTGCCTGTTCGCGGTGCGCGTGCTGACCGACCCGGACATCCCGCCGACCGGGGGCGCCTACCGCCCGATCGAGGTGCGCGCAGCGGAGGGCACGGTGCTCAACGCACGCGCCGGCGCGGCAGTGGCGGCGGGCAACGTCGAGACCTCATCGCGCGTGGCCGATCTGGTGCTCGGCGCCTTCGGCCTGGCCCAGGGTCAGGGGACGATGAACAACCTGACCCTTGGCGCGATCGCCCCGCCCGGGGGCGAGGGCGGCTTCTCCTACTACGAGACGCTCGGCGGCGGCCAGGGAGCGTGCGCCGACGCGGACGGCCCGAGCGGCGTGCACGTCGCGATGAGCAACACGCTCAACACCCCAATCGAGGCGCTCGAGCGGGAATTCCCGCTGCGGGTCATCGAATACGCGCTACGCCGCGGCTCCGGAGGAGCCGGGCTGCATCGCGGCGGCGACGGCGTCGTGCGCGAGCTGCAGGCGCTGCGCGAGATGAGCTTCTCGCTGATCGCCGAGCGCCGTCGCCACCGGCCGCGCGGCGCCGCCGGGGGGCAGCCGGGGGCGAGCGGGCGCGACCTGCTCGACGGCCGGCAGCTGCCCGGCAAGATCACGGGTACGTTGCACCCCGGTCAGCGACTACGCATCGAAACGCCCGGGGGAGGAGGATTTGGCGATGCCCGAGAACGAGAGCACTGAGCCGGCCGAGCTCGGATCGATCGGCTTCCTCGGCCTGGGGATCATGGGCTCGCGCATGGCCGCCAATCTCGCGCGCGCCGGCTACGAGCTGACCGTGTGGACCCACACGCCCGGCAAGGCCGAGCGCTGGGCCGCCGAGCAGGGGGCGCGCGCCGCCGCAACGCCCGCCGAGGCGGCAGCCCGCAGCGACATCGTGGTGAGCATGGTCGTCGACGGCGAGCAGGTGGCCGCGGTGCTGCTCGGCGAGGACGGGGTGATCCACGCCGCGCGCGCCGGCCTGCTGTGCGTGGACATGTCCACGATCGGCCCGGCGGACACGCGACGGATCGCGGCCGCGCTGGCAGAGGGCGGCATGCGCATGCTCGACGCGCCGGTGACCGGTTCCTCTCCGCGCGCGCAGGACGCCACGCTCACGATCATGGCCGGGGGCGAGCGCGCGGACTTCGAGCACGTGCGGCCGCTGCTGGAGACGATGGGCAGCCTGGTGGTGCACGTCGGTGAGCTCGGCCAGGGCCAGATGCTCAAGCTGATCAACAACGCGCTCGGCGCAGCCAACGCGGCGGCGCTCGCCGAGGCGCTGCTGCTCGCGCGGGTGACCGGGGTGGACCTCGACGCGTTCGCGGAGGTCGTCGCGGCAGGCTCGGGCGCCTCGGCCCAGCTGACGTTGAAGGCCGCGCCGATGCGCGCGCACGACTACACGACGCTGTTCAAGACCGCGCACATGCTCAAGGACGTCCGGCTGTGCCTGGAGGAGGCCCAGACCGCCGGCGTGCCCTTCCCGGCGGCCGGTCATGCGCGCGACCTGCTGACGGCCACGGCGGGGCGCGGCCACAGCGAGGATGACTACGCGGCGATCATCGAGGCCGTCGAGGGACTCGCCGACCGGCGCCTGTGAAGCGTGGCGTGTAGCCCTCCGGGCGTCCGCCCGGTCGCCCAAACTGGCCAGGCAGCCAAAAAAGAGTGTGATTTGCAGGGGATTTGGGATTTACGCTCGGATTTCGTATGTTTAATGGGCCGCGGGCAGCCTCGAAGCGTGCCCCGCGAGGTTCCGATCAGCCGTCCCCCCCTCATCCCGTTCGTACTTTCGTCATGCCAATTGCCTTCAAAGAATGGGCTGTCACCGTCCGCGCTCTGGCGGAAGGCGAGCAGCTCCTAACACTTCGCAAGGGCGGTCTCCAGCAGGCCGAGAAGCCCTTCAAGCTCGCCCACGAGCGCTTCTTCCTGTACCCCACGTTCGACCACCAGCCGGGCGACCTCGTGCGCGAGTCCCACCAGCCCGAGCTGCGACGTGCGCTGGAGGAGGGCGTCTGGAGCGACGGCGAGCCGCCCCTGCACGCGTTCGTCTCGGGCGCTCCCGTCCAGCAGCCCGACCGCGTCCGCATTCGCGCGTGGGCGGAAGTGACCGACCACTTCACGATCGTCGACCCGCGCTGCGTCGACGCGCTCTCGCCGTTCTACGTGTGGACGCCCGACTACGCCGAAAAGCGCCTCGGCTGGCGCGGGCGCCAGCCGCTGCACGTGCTGCTCCTGCGCACCTACCGCATCCCCCGTCCGGTGACCGTGAAGGTCAAGGACGACTACACCGGCCCGGGCGCCTGGGTGGAGCTCCAGCGCGAACTGCCGTTCGAGGGCACCCCCGTGCTCTCCGACGCCGAGTTCGAGCGAGCCTCCGAGGAGATCCGGGGCATCACCAGCAGCGCCGGCCAGCCGGTCCTCGTCTAGCCGACCGGCGGCCGGCTAGGGGTTGGGCGGCTGGAACGCGAGCGCTTCGCGCGCGACCTCGGCCCCGGACTCGGGCACCATGACATCGCGCGTGCCGACGACCGGCGCGTATCCCGCGATCTCGCCGCGCAGCACGCACGGGATCCCCTCCTCCAGCAGCAGCCCCTCGATGAACTCGGCCTCGATCTGGTTCTCGGCGCGCGCGATCCTGACGAGCGCGCCTTCGGAGTACTGAGGCTTGATCTTGCGCGCCCGGCGCTGACGCTCGCTGGCATCGCGCTGCACGCCCGAGGCGTGGACCAGGGGCATGCCACAGCGCTCGCAGAAGCGCTCGCTGTCGGGGTAGGCGCGAGCGCACCGCGGGCATACCAGCGTCCGCTCGCTCACATCGCCGCCTCCGGTATCGCGAGCTCCTGCACGCGGCCCTCCTCGATCAGATAGGAGCGCACCAGCGGCTCCTCGCGCGAGGCGAGCCCGACGATGATCCACTCCACGCCCGGCCATCTGGCTGCGAAGTTGATGTCGGTCTGTGAGGGGTAGGGGTCGCTGCGCACGTGCGAGTGGTAGATCGCCCCGATCTCCCAGCCGCGCTCCTCGATGGCGTTGGAGAGCGCGAGCAGTTCCGCGGGCTCGATCTCGAACTTCAGCGGACTGGCGTGGATGTTGCGCGCCCGGTAGACGCCCACCGCCGTCCTCGCGCCGCCGCCCGCCGGCGGCCCGGCCTCGACGGCCACGAGCCCGCAGACCTCGTTCGCGGGGTCCTCGCGCGCATGCGCGATCACCTCGTCGAGCAGCTCTGCGGAGATCCTCATGCGCGCCCAGAAGCCCGACCGCGACCGCGACCGCGGCCTACCACCAGACGGTCGACTCGAGGTTCTCGATCTCCTCGACGGGCCGGGTGTAAATGCCGCTGGAGAGGTACTTCCAGCCGTCGTCGGCGACGACGAACACGACGTTGCCCTCGTCGAGCTCGCCCGCGATGCGCACGGCGATACTCGCGATCGCGCCGCTGGAGACACCCGCGAACACCCCCTCATCGTCCAGCAGCCGGCGCGTCCACACGATCGCGTCGTGGTTGGTCACGAAGATCTTGCGGTCGAGCAGCGAGATGTCGATGATCGGCGGGATGAAGCCGTCGTCGAGCGAGCGCAGACCCTGGACGGGCTCGCCCTGCATCGGCTCCGCCGCCACGATCTTGACGGCGTCCCCGAAGGCCTCCTTCAGCCGCCGTCCATTGCCCATCAGCGTGCCGCCCGTGCCCAGGCCCGCGACGAACGCGCTGACCTCGTCGAGCTCTTCGAGGATCTCCAGCGCGGTGCCGTTGTAGTGGGCGTTGGGATTGGCCTGATTGCCGTACTGGTAGGGCATGTAGCAGGCGGGATCCGCGGCGGCCATCTCCAGGGCCTTCGCGACCGCGCCGTTCGAGCCCTTCGACCCTTCCGAGTAGACGATCTCGGCGCCGTACATGCGCAGCAGCTCGGTGCGCTCCGGCGTCACGTTCTCCGGCATCACCACCTTCAGCCTGTAGCCCTTGCGCGAGCAGATCATCGCCAGCGAGATCCCGGTGTTGCCGGAGGTGGGTTCGAGGATCGTCTGGCCCGGCACGATCGCGCCTTTCTCCTCGGCGTCCTCGATCAGCGCGCGGGCGACCCTGTCCTTGACCGATCCGGTGGGGTTGCGCGACTCGAGCTTGGCCCAGATGTGCACGCCCGGCTTGGGCGAGAGGCGCGGCAGCTCGATCAGCGGTGTGTTGCCGATCGACTGCACGATGTCCCCGTACCGGCCCCCGCAGGGCCTGTTCCTAAGCCTCTCCGCCGCCATTACTTCACGGAATATAGCGGCCACGCGGGGTGCCGCACGTCTGGCTCCCGACGGCGGGATAATCCCCGCCATGGCCGAGGAGTCCACAACCCCCGACCTGGTCGAGCTGAGCCGCCAGGCGAGCGAGTCGTAGGCAGTGTCCGAGGCCAACATAGAAGTGGTAATGAGCGCGCTCGCGCCCGAGGGCGTGGACTATGTGTGCGTGTTCCGAGACGACGCGACCTGGGCGGCACTGGCTGAAGCGACCGCGCACTTCTACCACGAGGACGTCGAGTGCCGGATGGTTCGGTTTGACGGCGAGGCGACCTACAAGGGATTGGAAAGCTTGCGAGCAGCCTGGCTCGACTGGCTGACACCCTGGGCGAGCTACCGGGTTGAGATCCACGATGTGGTCGACCTCGGGGATCGGGTGCTGGTGCCTGCATACAACCTCGGGCGCCTCCACGGCAGCACCGAGGAGATCCGGATGGACGGGGCCGCTGTTCTCACCCTCCGGCGACGGGAAGATCATCCTCGCCGAGTTCTACGTCGACCGCGCCGAGGCCCTCAGAGCGGCGGGGCTGGCGGCGTAGGCGATGTCGCAGGAGACGTGGAGATCGCGCGCGGGCGCTCGAGGCCGGAGCCCGCGGCACGCGCTGGTAGGCTCGCTGCGCTTTCGACCCGGCGGCGAGCGATCTCAGAACAGGGGGCGGCAATGGACGTGATCAGATTCCTACGGCGGTGCGCGGGGTGTGGCGCCTCGCTCGTGCTCGTGACCACGGCAGCGCTCGGCTCCGCGGCGCCGGCCTCCGCGAGCCGGGGCGTGTCCTTCCAGCCCTTCTACGAGTTCACGATCGCCTTCCGCGGCCAGGGGAGCTACACGCGCACGAACACCGCCGAAGGCGGCAGCACGCTCAAGGAAGAAGCGAGCTGGAGCTGGAACACGGTGTATCCGTACGTGCTCATCCCCACGACCGCATCGAGCCCGCTGGCCTCGGCGGGCTTCCCGGCGGTCGGGCTGGGACAGGAAGGCGACGGCAAGTGGACGATCACCAACACGGGCAGCGAAAACGAGAACTGCTCCAACAGCGGCACCCTGGGACTGCCGAAACAGGCGGGCGGGGGCGGCGGGGGCGCGGTCACGGTCAAACGCCCCGCCGGCTCTCTCAGCAGGGGCGTGATCTTCAACATGACCGCGCTCGACCACTACGAAACGACGTCGGGCGAGGGAAACGGCGTCCTCCCGTGCGACCCGGAAGACTTCTGGCACGGCACGATCGAAAGCTTCGCGGGCGTCGGCTACAAGCACACCGACCCGTCA
>Ga0209040_10002137_pt1 | contig 15599 bp, 15 predicted proteins | sample BogFormECP12_OM3_FD_188240 | JGI IMG/M metagenome (GOLD analysis project Ga0209040, IMG submission 188240) | Bog forest soil microbial communities from Calvert Island, British Columbia, Canada - ECP12_OM3 (SPAdes) (version 2) | ecosystem: Environmental > Aquatic > Freshwater > Wetlands > Bog ...
GAATACACGCTCTACACGACGAGCCAGAACCCGCATGTGATCCGCCTGCTAATGGGCGCCTTTGTATTGCACATTCCAGAGGCGAAATTGCGGGTCGTCGCGCCGGATGTCGGCGGCGGCTTCGGTTCGAAGATTTACCATTACGCCGAGGAGGCGATCGTCACCTGGGCCGCCGGCAAGGTGAGGCGTCCGGTCAAATGGACGGCAGATCGCTCTGAGAGCTTCATGTCGGACGCTCACGGCCGCGATCATGTCACGCATGTCGAGCTGGCGCTCGACGGAGAGGCGAAGTTTCTCGCGCTCAAGGTATCGACGATCGCCAATATGGGCGGTTATCTCTCGACCTTTGCCCCCTCCATTCCGACCTATCTTTACGGGACCTTGCTGGCCGGGACTTATACGACCCCGGCGATCTACGTCGAGACCAAGGCGGTGTTTACTCACACCGTCCCGGTCGACGCTTATCGCGGCGCCGGCCGCCCGGAGGCGACGTTTCTGCTCGAGCGCATCGTCGACCTCGCGGCCGACGAGCTCGGGATGGACCCGGCCGAGCTGCGCCGCCGTAATTTCATTCCGAAGGACGCCTATCCGTACCAGACGCCGGTCGCGCTGACCTATGACAGCGGCGATTACGCGACGACGCTCGAGCTTGCGCTGAAGTCGGCGGACTACCAGGGCTTCGAGGCCCGGCGTCGTGAGGCGGCGGGGCGCGGCAAATTGCGCGGCCTCGGCCTTGCCACCTACATCGAGGCCTGCGGCCTCGCCCCCTCGGCTGTCGCCGGGGCGCTCGGCGCCCGCGCCGGCCTCTACGAGAGCGCCGAAGTCCGAGTTCACCCGACCGGGAGCGTGACAATCCTTACCGGATCGCATAGCCACGGTCAGGGGCACGAGACGACTTTTTCGCAACTCGTCGCTGACGGGCTCGGCATCCCGATCGAAAACGTCGAGGTCGTCCACGGCGACACCGACAAGATCCCCTATGGCATGGGCACCTATGGCTCGCGCTCACTGGCGGTTGGCGGCTCCGCGATCGTCAAGGCGATGGACAAGGTCGTCGCCAAGGGCCGCAAGATCGCCGCCCATCTGCTCGAGGCCGCCGAGGCCGATGTCGAGTTCAAGGACGGCAAGTTCACCGTCGCCGGCACCGACCGCTCGAAGAGCTTTGCCGAGGTGGCTCTAACCGCCTATGTGCCGCACAACTTCCCGCACGAAGAACTCGAGCCCGGTCTCGACGAAACCGCGTTCTACGACCCAAAGAACTTCACCTTCCCGTCGGGCGCCCATATCGCCGAGGTCGAGATCGACCCGGAGACAGGACAGGTCGCGGTCCTCAACTTTACCGCCAGCGACGATTTCGGGCGCATCCTCAACCCGATGATCGTCGAGGGCCAGGTCCATGGAGGCCTCGCTCAGGGCATCGGCCAAGCCTTGCTCGAAGGCTGCGTCTACGACAAGGAAACGGGGCAGCTGCTGACCGGGTCCTACAACGACTATACGATGCCGCGCGCCGACGACCTGCCGTCCTTCACCTTGTCGACTAATGTTACTTTGTGCACGCACAATCCATTGGGGGTGAAGGGGTGCGGCGAAGCCGGGGCCATCGGCGCGCCTGCCGCGATCACCAATGCCCTCGTCGATGCGCTGAAGCCGCTCGGCATCCGGCATCTCGACATGCCGGCGACGCCCGAGAGGTTGTGGCGCCTTATTCAACAGCACCGCTCGCCGCTCGCCGCCGATTAGGGAGACTCCGATGTACGAATTTAATTATCACAAGCCGACGAGCCTCGACGACGTCGCGAGCCTGCTCGGCGCGAACGAGGAGGCGAAGCTCGTCGCCGGCGGGATGACCCTGATCCCGACCTTGAAGCAGCGGCTTGCTAAGCCGTCGGACCTGGTCGACCTCGCCGCGATCCCGTCGTTGCGCGGCATCACAGACGCCGGCGACGCGATCGTCATCGGCGCGATGACGCGGCACGCCGAGGTCAACCGCTCGCCGGTCGTCAAGCAGGGAATCCCCGGGCTCGCCGCGATGGCCGGGATGATCGGCGACCCCGCGGTGCGCAACCGCGGCACGATCGGCGGGTCGATCAGCAACAACGATCCGGCCGCCGACTATCCGGCGGCGCTGATCGGGCTCGCCGCCACAGTGCACACCACGAAGCGCGAGATCACGGCCGACAATTTCTTCACCGGCATGTTCGAGACCGCGCTCGAACCGGCCGAGATCGTCACCGCCGTCCGCTTCCCAAAGCCGCAGGCATCCTGCTACCAGAAATTCCGCAACCCGGCCTCGCGCTACGCGATCGTCGGTGTGTTCGTCGCCCGCACCGGCGGCGGGGTGCGCGTCGCGGTGACCGGGGCCGGGCCCAGCGTGTTCCGCGTCCCCGAAATGGAAGCCGCGCTCGCCAAATCCTTCACCCCCGACGCGATCAAGGACATCGCGATCCCCGACACCGGTCTCAACTCCGACATCCACGCCAGCGCCGAGTACCGCGCCCATCTCGTCGGAGTCATGGCCCGCCGCGCCGTCGCCGGCTGCGGGTAACCGCAAAAGGTAAGGGCACGAGGTCCTCTACATCGCAGAGATCGCTTCTGGCGCGTTCGATGCGCGGCATGCGTTCAAGCCGTTAGATGCCGGAGGCGACCCGCGAACTCGCCGCGGCCGGCAACCGAAGCGAAACGCTGGTCGGCGGTGACGACATGCGTGTCGTGGTGCAGAGCGAGGTAAAGAAAGCTACGGAGCAGCTGTCTCGAAGGGCGCACCGAGCTGTCCGGAAGAATTTCGATTGGTTCACACTCTCAACTTAGGGAGCGATGAAGCGATCGATCTTGCGATAGCGGAACAGCCACTGCCCGTGCTCTTTGACGAGCTCGTCGCGGTAGGCCCCGCCCGAGCCGATCTTTGGTCCCTCCGGGCTGTTCTGTACGACGGTCCAGTTGGAGCGCGCCTGCGCGCTCGCGCCGTCGAGCGTAATCGAAATATTGGTCACCAGATGCACGCCGCGCGGCCGCTGTTCGCCCGCCTGCGCCCGGATATTGCCGGCGAGCTCGGCAATCGCCGCGCGGCCTGTCGCCCTGCCGAAAGCGGTGTCCCAGGTGCCGTTCTCTGAGAACAACGCCGCCATCTCGGCAAAGCGGCCGTCATCCAACCGGAAACAGTACTCGGCCAGGATCTCCCGGATCGAGTCCTTGTCTTCGACTGCGGTCGGCATCCATCCCCTCCTGCGCGGCAGCGTTGCGGATGGACGGCATAGTGGGACGTTTGCCTGATGCCCGGCAAGCCCCGGCGCAGGATCAGCGGATGCCGGCGCCGCACCAGTCCTCGCGGCGGTCGAAGCGCAGCGAGACCGCCTGGCGATCGCGCCAATGGGCGGCGTAGGCCTCGGCAACCACGGGCGAGGCGACGAGGTTCAGATCTTCGGAATTTGCCGATGCACCGCGGGTCCAATTATAGGACCCGTTCAACGTGACCGCGCCGTCGATGACCATTGTCTTCGCATGCGCGATTCGAGCGATGTGGTCGATCCAGACCGGCACCCCGGCGCCCACCAGAGGGACTATGCCGCTGTTGCGGCCGCAGGGCGTGCTCTTGTCGGCGATCAGCTTGACTTCGACGCCGCGCCGGCGCGCACGCAGCAACGCCTCGACGATGCCGGACCCGGTGGTCAGGCCGTAAGCGCCGACCAGGATCTCGTGCTCGGCACGGTCGATCGCCCGCACCGCTAAAGCCGCGCAGTCGCTCTCCGGCGCAAAACAGGTCTCGATCGTCGCCGACGGCGCGGCGGCAGAGGCGTTCGCCGGAAGACCAACGGCGACGGCCAGCAGCAGGGCTGCGTGCAGGCGGGTCTTGCGGCGGTTGCTTTCCGGCCGGGCAGGCATAATGCAGAGATTGATCTGTATGCCAGAGGTTGGTCAGGAAGATCTGATTCTTTCTATCGCAGATTTGTTGCAGAGTGGTTAATCAGGTGCATCGTCGCGCTGCTGTGTGCCGCCGACGGAACACAGCGAAGCCGACGAGAGCGGCGCCGAGCAAAGCGAGGCTCGCCGGTTCAGGTACCCCGGGCACTACGGCCGAAAGATCAGAGATAAAAGCTTGGTCGTTGGGCCCCGGAAGCCCCGTCAATGTCACTCTATCGACGAAATTTCCGGACGCGTCGAAAACGACTAACTGCGACGGCTGCGCTTCGTCATCGAATACATAATAAAGCGTGCCGTCGAAGGCGACCCCGGTGAAGCCGAAAGTTCCGGGATTTAAAAAGGCTGCCGTGATCAGGTTTCCGTTCGCGTCGAATTGATCATAAGGCCCAATATCGCCGCGGGGCTGGTTGGCAACAAATGTGTTCCCGACGACTTCGAGGCCATCGCGCGCCCCCTGAACCAGTCCTCCTGAAGGCAGTAGCGTAATCGGCGGTCCGATCAGATTGCCGGAGAAATCATATTTGTAGACGTTTTCATCGAGGCCGAAGGTCGTGCTGACCGGCGTCACATAGAGGAACTGGCCGTCCGACGCGATCGATTGGATACCGCTGACTCCCGGTATGTTGACGGTGAAGGCCACTCCGCGATTGGTACCGCTCGGATCCGTGAGAAAGACCGATGTGGATCCGCTCACACTGTAAAAGATGTTTGAGCCGACCACGGCAATGCCACGGCCAGTTTCGCCCGCCGTGCCCGCAGGATCAAGGAACGACTTGAGAAGGGCGCCGGTGGTGGCATCGAATTCCTGAATGATCGGGAGATTGGCCGGAGCATCGTTGCCGTTGCTCCAGATCACGGTAGTTGCGAGCGCCGGTACTGCGGAAACCAGCAACGCGGCAATGCCCAGCCCGATCGTCCTCGCTGCACCGTGCCGGATCCTCCGCTGCGTCGTTGCCGATATAAGCTTGACCATGGAGTTCCTCCCCGCAAGATGTGCGGCATCCGAAACGCCGTCTTATTATCCATAAATTCAATGCCCCTCACGGTCAATCGCGAGTTGCGTCAAGACGGGAGCGGCTCGTCCATGCGGGTTCGTCCTGGCGGTCGCGTCTTGCCGCCATGCCCCGGCGAGGCTTACGCTGTGGGAGGTTCCAGAGGCAACAAAGGATTTCAGCAACTTTCCGCCGCTGAGAGAAAGAACAGATGAGCGAACGAGACGGATATCCGGGGTTCGCCCCCGAGCACGACGCGCCGATCCCTTACATGCAGCGGATCCGCGACTATTATTGGGCGCTCGGCTACGGCGCGCCCTATCGTTGGGCGCATTATGCCGAGGTGCCGTTCCAGCCATTGCAGAAACCGCTTTCCCGGTGCCGGATTGCGCTGATCACCACGGCGGCTCCTTACCAGCCGGGCAAGGGCGACCAGGGCCCGGGCGCCCCCTACAACGCCGCCGCCAAGTTCTATACGGTCTATTCGGGAGACGCCGCAGCCGACCATGATCTGCGGATTTCCCATGTCGCCATCGATCGGGCGCACACGACCGCCGAGGACTGCAATACGTGGTTTCCGCTGCCGCAACTGCGGCGCTGCGCGGCGGCGGGGCGGATCGGCGAGGTTGCACCTCGCTTTCATGGCGCGCCGACCAATCGCAGCCACCGAACGACAATCGAGCGGGACTGCCCGGAGCTCTTGGCGCGCTGCCGCGCCGACGCGGTAGACGCCGCCGTCCTCGCCGCCAATTGACCGGTGTGCCACCAGACCGTGAGCCTGGCCGCCCGGCATTTGGAAGAGAACGGCATCGCAACGATCGTCATGGGTTGCGCCAAGGATATCGTCGAGCATTGCGGCGTAGCGCGGTTTCTGTTCAGCGATTTCCCGCTGGGCAATGCAGCGGGCCGGCCGAAAGACCCGCAGTCGCAGGCATTCACATTGGAGCTCGCGTTGCGGGTGCTCGAATCGGCACCGGCGCCGCGGACCACTGTGCAGTCTCCGCTGCGCTGGAGCCCGGATGCGTCCTGGAAGCTCGATTATTCCAATATCGACCGTCTGTCGCCGGAAGAGATCCGTCGCCGGCGAGACGAATTCGACCGGCAAAAGGAAATTGCCAAGATGGGCCGAGACGAGCCCCAAGCAGCGCGGTGATGGCTTTTCTCACCCGATCATGCCCCAAAGGAGCAGGCCCAGAAATTTATAAGCGCTGACCGATGCCAAATTTCACAGGCACGTGTTCATGGTTTTTCGGTTCGCGGGCCGGGCCAGCTCTGCAATGACGGTGCGCCTCAGTCCGGAGTGACCCGATGACTTCGACAAAAGTTGTCGAGTTATTTTCCCTAATCTCCTACGACTAACGTTAAGCGGGATCGATGTGGGCTCGGATAGACCTACACGTCTGAGTCGATCGATATTTCGTTTGAACTGGAGAAGGCGGCGGGGTAGCCTGCGTTAACGGACGGTTAAATCCCGTGCAATGCTTGGGGTGGGAGCGGTCTCCCTATGTAGCGGAGCCGCCTGCATCGGGTGAGGGGAAAGTTTTCAAGGAGAGCGACATGGATTCGCGGACGAACCCGTTGGCATGGTTTGCCATGACCATGGTCGGCCTGCTCGGCGGTTTGTTGATCGCCGGCCCCGCAGCGGCGCAAGGTTCGGCACAGTTCATATATCGCGTTAACCATTCAGTGTTCGGCGATATAGGCACTTATACCAATACCGTCGAACCGACCCCGGACGGCGCCACGGTCAAGACTCGGGCCCATTTCGAGGTGAAGATGTTGGGTGTGCGGATGTACCGCGAGGACGCCGACCGTACCGAGCGTTGGCAGGGAAATCGCCTCATTTCATTTCGCGGTATCACCGATAAGGGAGATGGTCCTCAGGAAGTAAAGGGCGAGGCGCGCGGCAACAGCTTTGTGATCAGCTCGCCACAGGGCACCATCACCGCGCCGTGGTCGGTTCACCCGGCCAACCCTTGGTCATCGAGTTTCCTGCACTCCAATACGATGATGCGGCCCGATACCGGCAAGCTTGAGCAGGTGCGCATCGGTGGTGGTCAGGAAACGGCGGTCAAGATCGACAGTGCGAACATCCCGGCCGTCAAATACGAGCTCGACGGCAGCACCAAATACACGGTGTGGCTCGACGGGCGTGGCGTGCCGGTCAAGTTCCTGATCGACGACGACACCGGCAAAGTGACCTTCACGTTGGCCAAATGCGTCGGCTGCAATGCCGAAGTCTCTCAACTAGAGAAGAGGTAACAGGCTACTCAACCGCTTGTTCGGCCGCCCCCTCACCCGCCTCGCGGCGCTCGGTGGGTGGGGTTACCGCTGATGAATGCCGGAAGCGTCCTGACCTCGGTGGTCGACGCCATTACGGGTGATCGGGCGGCGCAGTGGCTGCGCCGGGCGGGAGCAAGGCTGCCGAGCTTCGCCGAACTCGCCGATCCATCGAGTATGCCGCAATGTCGCGTCGCGGCTCTTCGCTCCGTCGATGCGGATCGCCCCGATCCGGCCAATCTGTTCCGCGTGCACTGGTATAACGACCGCCACAGCGCCGGTTTCACTGCGATCCCGCCCCATCTCGTGCTGCCGCCCGAACTGACCGGGGTGCGCTCGCCAATCCTCGTGGCGCTCGGCTGTTTCTTTCCGATGATCGCAGCGCACAAGGTATTGGCGGCCTATGGCTGCCTGATTCCGCATCTCGTGACCGGCCGGTTCGATCCGGCGCGTCACAAGGCGATTTGGCCGTCGACCGGGAATTATTGCCGCGGCGGCATCGCGATTTCCCGCATCCTCGGTTGCCGCGGCATCGCGGTGCTGCCGGCCGGCATGAGCGAGGAGCGCTTCGAGTGGCTGCGCGCCTGGGTCGCCCAGCCCGAGGATATCATCCGGACCCCCGGCTCGGAGAGCAACATCAAGGAAATTTACGACAGATGCGCCGAGCTCGCGCGGGACCCCGACAATCTCGTCCTCAACCAGTTCGCCGAGTTCGGCAATTACGTTGCGCACTACAGCTGCACCGGACCTGCTCTTGCGCGCATCTTCGAAGCATTCCGGGCACCGTATTTGGGCCGGCGCTTGGCGGCATTTGTCGCTGCATCCGGGTCCGCCGGAACATTGGCGGCGGGCGACTATCTCAAGGAAGAGTTCGGCGCCCGCATCGTCGCCGCCGAGGCCAGCGAGTGCCCGACCTTGCTGCGCAACGGTTTTGGTGAGCACAACATCCAGGGCATCGGCGACAAGCATGTGCCCTATATCCACAACGTCATGAACACTGACCTCGTCGTCGGCGTCTCGGACCGCAGCGTCGCGGCGCTCGACCTGCTGTTCAACAGCGAGACCGGACTGGCCTATCTGTCGGACCGCCGTCGGATCGATCCGGAAGCGATCGACGGGCTGAAGTATTTGGGCCTCTCGGGTATCGCCAATGTGGTCGCCGCGATCAAGACCGCAAAACGTCTCGAGCTCGGAGACGAGGACGTCCTGATAACGGTGGCGACCGACAGCGCTGCGCTTTACGGCAGTGAACGCCGGAAGTTTCTGGCGGCGAACTACCCGGGCGGGCTCGATATCGTGAACGCGGGTGAGATTTTCGGACAACATTTGCTTGGCGCCGCCGACAACGACCTTCTCGAATTGACCCATGGCGAGCGCTCGCGGATATTCAACCTCGGCTATTTCACCTGGGTCGAGCAGCAGGGCGTGCCGCTCGCCGAGTTCGAAAGGCGGCGTAGCCAGGGCTTTTGGAGGGAGTTGCGGCAGGCTGCCGCGGCCTGGGACGGGTTGATCGCCGAGTTCAATGCGAAGGCGGGCTTCGGAGAAGGTTGTTGACGCTGGATTACGCCGAGCTTTGCCGACGCACCAGAGAGCGCGACCGCAGCCTGCGCGAGAAGGTCATGTCGCTCGGAGAGGCGGCAGCGCTCGTGCCCGATGGCGCCGCGGTCGGCATCGGCGGCAGCACCTTGTCGCGCACGCCGATGGCGATGATCTGGGCCTTGATCCGTGCCCGCCGCAAAGACCTCTTCTGCGCCCGCAGCATCACCTCCAGTGAGGGCGAGCTGCTGTTCGCCTCGGAGACCAGCCGGCATATCCTGACGAGTTGGTTCAGCCAGGGCATCGTCTGGGGCGTCTCGCGCATCATGCGCCTCTATACCGAAGCGGGGCGCGCGCGGTTCGAGGAATGGAGCCATTTGGCGGTGGGGCTGCGCTTTCGCGCCGGCGCGATGGGCGTGCCGTTCCTGCCGATGCGCTCGATGATGGGCTCGGATGTCGCGGGGCGATTACCCGAGGTGAGGCTGATCGACTGCCCCTTCACCGGCGAAAAGCTGGTGCTGGTGCCGGCACTGAACCCGGATGTTGCGCTGATCCACGTGCAGCGCTGCGATGCCTACGGCAACGCCCAGATCGATGGACTGCCGTTCATGGATGTCGATCTCGCGATGGCGGCGAACCGGGTGATCCTGACGACCGAGCGTATCGTCTCGAACGACCAGATCCGCCGCGCCCCCGACCACACGAAAATCCCGTTTATGGCGGTCGACGCGGTCGTCGAGGTGCCGTTCGGCTCGGCGCCGCACGAATGCTACGGCCTCTACGAGCCCTTGTTCAGGCACCTCGACGCCTACGCCGCGCAGATCAGGCAGGACCCCGAAGGGGGCATCCGGGCCTACCTCGACCGCTATTTCTACGGTCCGAAATCGTGGACCGAGTACCTCGACCTGCTCGGGCTCGATGAACTGCTCGACGCCCGCCGTCGCGGGACGAGCATCCATGACAATTAGCACATCAAGTTACACCGCGAGCGAGCTGCTCGCAGTGATGAGCGCTCGGCTGTTGCGTGACGGCCAGGTCGTGTTCGCGGGGGTCGGGATTCCGCTCTTGGCGGCAACACTGGCGCAACGGCTGCACGCCCCGGGCCTCACCATTCTGTTCGAAGGGGGCGTCATCGGCGCTTTCATCGAGCCGGGGAAACTGCCCCCCTCCACGAACGAGCAGCGCTGCACGCGGCGCGCCAATATGGTGCTGAGCAGCACCGATGTGCTGCTTCTTCTGCAGCGCGGCTATGTCGATATCGGCTTTATGGGCGGCGCGCAGATCGATCAGTTCGGCAACCTCAACAGCTCCTTCATCGGCGATCTCAGTGGCGCCATTGGGCGCCCGGCGACGCGTCTGCCCGGAACCGGGGGCGGCAACGACATCGCCAGCCTGACGCAGATGATCGTCGCGATGAAGCACGAGAAGCGCCGGTTCGTGAACCGGGTCGATTTTGTCACGAGCCCCGGCTTTCTGTGCGGCGCGGAGAGCCGCCGAGAGGCCGGGCTGATCGCCGGCGGCATGTATCGTGTGGTCACGGATCTCGGTCTCTTCGGCTTCGACGAGCGCTCAAAGCGAATGCAGCTGCAGGCGTTGCACCCCGGGGTCACCGTCGGCCAGGTGCAAGAGAGCACGGGGTTTGAGCTGGTGGTCGCCCCCGATCTCCCGGTGACCGACCCGCCGACCGCGGGCGAGCTTGCGGCACTGCGCCATCTCGATCCCGACCGGCTCTACACGGCCTAATGAACTCCGCCCCGCAGCCAGTGTTAAGACCCATTCAGAAGATTCAACTGGCGACGGCAGACCAATGCTCACATCAAAAACTTTGTCACACCGGCGAAGAGGGAGCGTCAAACTGAATCATCCGAATGCTTCTAAGCACTAGGACTTACCTCGTCATACCGGCGAAGGCCGGTGCGTATTTATGGCATTGATCCCGGCCTTCGCCGGGAAGACTGAAAGGATTAATCTAGTCATTAAGAGCGGGTGAGATCCTGATTCGCGGATTCGGAACGATGACCATATTCTCCAACACCTTCGGCCTCGCGATGCGGAACTTCACGACCTATCCGGAGATGCCGGACCCGCAGGCGCTGATCGCGTATGCCGTCAAGGCTGAAGAGCTGGGGTTCGACTCGGTCTGGGTGTGGGACCACATCTTTCTCGGGGTGGACCCGCCCTTTCCGGTCATCGACTCCTTGACCCTCCTCGGCGCGGTGGCGGCGCGCACCACGAAAGTGAATCTCGGCACCGGGGTCCTGGTACTGCCGCTGCGCAACCCCGTGGTGCTGGCTAAGGAGCTGTCGAGCCTCGATCTGATCTCCGGGGGGCGCCTGATCCTCGGCATGGCCTCGGGTTGGTACAAGCGCGAGTTCGACGCGGTCGGCGTGCCGTTCAACGAGCGCGGCCGAATCATGGACCGCAATCTCGAGATCCTGCGCCGGTTGTGGACCGAGGAGCAGGTCGACGGCGAGTACCCGCCGCACAGACTGCGCGGCTCCAATATGTCACCCAAACCGTCTCGCATCCCGACGATGCTGATTGGCGGCTATGTCGACCGGGTCCTGAAGCGCGCGGCGCTCAACGGCGGCTGGCTCACTTATTTCTACACGCCCGAAGGCTTTGCCAGATCCTGGGACAAGGTGTGCGGCTATGCCGACACAGCGGGAAAGGATCCGGCGACCCTGCTCAATGCCAACCAGCTGCCGATCTATGTCGGGCCGTCACGCGCGGCGGTCGGGGAGCCGATGATGGAATGGCTCGGCCAGGAGTGGGACTACGCCGCCTGGAGCGATTCGACGAAAGAAGCGGCGATCTTCGGCACGGTCGACGAGTGCGTGGCACAGTTGCGGGCCCAGCTCGCGGTCGGCGTCCAGAAGCTGATCTTCATCCCGTACCGTTACCAAATTGATCAGGTCGAGATCATCGCGCGAGAGATCATCCCGCGGCTGCGAGGCGCGCCATGAAACGGGGCGACCGCGACGTCCTTCTGGTCGTCGATGTCCAGAATGACTTTTGCCCGGGCGGTGCGCTCGCCGTGCCATATGGCGACGAGATCGTTCCCGCCATCAACCGGCTGGCGGCCGGATTTGCTCATGTGGTCCTGACGCAAGACTGGCATCCGCGCGGCCATGCCTCGTTCGCCAGCTCGCATCCCGGCAAGCAACCCTTTGATATGATCCAAGCCATTTACGGCCAGCAGATCCTGTGGCCGGACCACTGCGTGCAAGGGACGCAAGGGGCGGCGTTCCATTCGGGCCTCGATGTTCCGCATGCCGAGCTGGTGCTCAGAAAGGGCTTCAGGAGGGCGATCGACTCCTATTCGGCATTTCGCGAAAACGACCGTCGGACGCCGACCGGCCTTGCGGGCTATCTACAAGAGCGCGGATTTGAGCGGATCACCGTATGCGGGCTCGCCACAGATTTCTGCGTGTTCTTTTCGGCCATCGACGGACGCGAGGCGGGTTTCGAGGTCAGCGTCGTAACCAGCGCCTGCCGCGGCATCGATTTGGACGGCTCGCTCGAGCGCGCCTTGCGCTTGATGAACGAGGCCGGAGTAAGCCTGATCGCCGAATAATCGGGGCGATGACCGATCTACCGCTACGGGATCGCACAACCATCGTGCTCGCGTTGACCGGCCTCGCCGCAGTGTCGTGGCTCTACATGTATTGGCAGCTGAGCCCGACGGCCGAGATGGCGATGCCCGTCGCGTTCAGCCGCTGGACTGCCGGCGATTTTGCCCTCAACTTCGCGATCTGGTGGGTCATGATGCCGGGCATGATGCTGCCGAGCGCCATGCCGATGATCCTGACATTTGCCACGGTCAACCGTCGCAAGCGCTTCCGCGGCCAGCCCGTTTTGCCGACCGCGGTGTTCACGGCCGGTTATCTTGTCGCCTGGGGCTTGTTCGGTATCGCCGCCACGTTGGCGGATTGGGGGCTCGAACAAGCCGCGCTGATGTCGCCGACGACGCAGAGGCTGAGCCCGACGCTCGGCGCCGCCGTGATCATTGTCGCCGGCGTCTACCAGCTGACACCGCTCAAATATGCTTGCCTGACGCACTGCCGCTCGCCCTTCGATTTCGTGCTCAACCGATGGCATGACGGCTCCGTCGGCGCCTTGCGGATGGGCTTCGAGCACGGGCTCTATTGCCTCGGCTGCTGCTGGTTCCTGATGGCCCTCTTGTTCGCGGCCGGCATGATGAGCCTGTTATGGATGGCGGCCATCACCGCCTTTGTCCTCGCCGAAAAGCTGTTCCCCGCCGGCCCGTGGATCGCGCGCGCAAGCGGCGTGCTGATGATTGCGTTCGGCGTCTATTTAACCATCTGGACCTGACAACCTCGGAGGGGAATCGTCATGCTTCGCCTTGCCTCGCCGGCGCGCCGCGGCAGCCTCGGTCGTATCATCACTGCGCTCTGCTTCGGCGCCGCCGTTGCGATCGGCTATGCCGCCGGCCCCACGGAGGTGCAAATCGCGTTCCGCCATACATTGCCGAATGCTCCCGGCAAAACCTTGACGGCCGTCGTCGTCAATTATCCGCCGGGCGGAAAATCGAAGCCGCATCATCATGCCGGCGTCGTGTTCGCCTATGTTCTTTCGGGCGCGGTCCGTTCGCAGGTTAATGACGAGCCCCCGCGCGTCTATCAGGCGGGCGAAAGCTTTTTCGAGGACCTCAACTCGCATCATCGCATCAGCGAAAATGCCAGCGAAACAGACCCGGCCCGACTTCTTGCCGTGTTCGTCGCCGAGGACGCGGCGACATTGACGAAATTTGACGAGTAGACAACCGGTGGCATTGCGCCAATGGGTAGAGCCTGACATTAGGGCTATTCGCCCTTATGCCGCTTGGATGCGCGTCGGCGTTGCGGCGATCACCGCCCTGCGGCTGATTTGGCTGGCGCTCCAGCCGGCCGACCTCTTCCCGGACGAGGCCCAGTATTGGGTCTGGTCGCAGCGGCTTGCTCTCGGTTACTACTCGAAGCCGCCGCTGGTGGCTTGGCTGATTGCCTTGACGACCGAGCTCTTCGGTGACGGCGAGTTTGCGGTTCGGCTGTCCGCCCCGCTCCTCCATGCCGGCGCTGCGATTTTTGTCTATGGCATCGGCGCGCGGCTCTATGACCAGCGCGTCGGGTTCTGGTCGGCGCTCACCTATGCGAGCCTGCCCGGGGTATCGGTCTCCGCTTTCATCATTTCGACCGACGCCCCACTGCTGTTTTTCTGGGCTGCGGCGCTCTACGTGTTTGTCCGAGCGCGCGAAGAGGGCGGATGGGGCTGGTGGCTGGCGGTCGGGCTGATGGCGGGGCTGGGGCTCCTCGCGAAATACGCGATGGCCTATTGGCTCCTGTCGGCGCTCGGCTTTGTCCTGGTGTTTCCCGACGAGCGCCGCCATTTGCGCCCGCTGCTGGCCGCCATCGGCATCGCCCTTGTGCTCTATTCACCGAATTTCTGGTGGAATTGGAGCAACGGCTTTGTCAGCTACCTCCACACGCGGGACAATGCCGCAATGAGCGGGCCTCTGTTCCATCCGGACGCCTTTATCGAATTTTTCGCCTCCCAATTCGGCGTGTTCGGACCATTGTTGTTTGCCGGCCTGATATTGCTGATCGCGACAGGACGCACGCTTGCCGAACCGCGCGCCCGTTTGCTCGCCGCCTTTGCCCTGCCGACCCTGGCGATGATGATCGCGGTCAGCCTCTTGTCGCGCGCCCATGCCAACTGGGCGGCGCCGACCTACGTCTCGGCGACGGTGCTGGTCGTCGCCTGGGCATTGCGGCGCGGCTGGCGCGGGCTCATCGCTGTGTCGATTGCGCTGCATCTCGCGGCCGTCGGGCTGCTCTTTACCGGCCGCGAGGCGCTGGCCGTCTTCGGCCTCGATTTGCCGGCCCAGTACGATCCGCTGCGTCGGGTGCGGGGCTGGCGCGACCTCGGCGCTGAAGTCGGCAAGGATCTTGCCGCACATCCCGGATTGACCTTGTTCGCCGATGATCGCGAGCTGCTCGCGGCACTCATCTACTACATCCGTCCGCACCCGCTGGACGCCGTCAAATGGAAGGTGACGAGCCGGATTCAGGACCAATGGGACCTGACGAACGCTCTCGGGAGCCGGCTGGGCGAAAGCTTTCTGCTCGTCTCGGAGCACGAATTGATCAATGAGATGCAGCCGAGTTTTGCGGCGATCGAACGCCTGCGTCCTATCGTCATCCCGCTGGGGCCGGGCGCGGTCCGCACCTACACCATATATGTCGCGCGCGATTTCAAGGGATACCCGCCGGGCCGGACCTAGGAAGCGCAACACTCCTCCGCAGCCTCGTGCAGCAGATGTCCGAGGAACAGGTTTAGCCGCAACGCCGGATGGCCGGCATGGAACACCGTAGCCGGCGCAATCGGCTCTATCGCATCGAACAACGACCAGTATTGCCCGACGATTTTCTCGAAGGGGGCGCGCGTCACGATCAGAACATCGGCTCCGGCATGATCATCGGGTCGGGCCGTCAGACCGTATTGGTGGGAATCGGGGCCGAGGCAGATGACTGGGACCCCGCCACCCAAGGCGTAGTCGATCTTGCCGGCATCGGACCACCGCAGCGCGGCGACCACCAGTCTCGGCCGGTCGAGGAGCCCCCGCTCGGCGAGGTCGTCTCTGAGCGAGGTCCAGTCGACCACATCAAGGCTCGGGTCCTTGCCGAGCCGAAAATCTCCGATCACCGCGGGAAGCCAGTCGAACCTCACCTCGCTGGCGAAGAGCGAGGAGCCGAGCACGACAAATCCGCCGGTGGCTGCAAGGCAGACGCGCACCGCTCGGCTCCTCCGCCAGTGTCGCGCGACAGCGTCTCCAAACAAGGGCAGCAGCATCAGATACCCCGGTGCCGCCCA
>Ga0209040_10002138_pt1 | contig 15597 bp, 17 predicted proteins | sample BogFormECP12_OM3_FD_188240 | JGI IMG/M metagenome (GOLD analysis project Ga0209040, IMG submission 188240) | Bog forest soil microbial communities from Calvert Island, British Columbia, Canada - ECP12_OM3 (SPAdes) (version 2) | ecosystem: Environmental > Aquatic > Freshwater > Wetlands > Bog ...
GTCCAAACCCCGGAGGTGATCACATAGCGCTACCCTGAACACGCCAGGGTGGTCACTTTCGATGAGCAACACTGGTCATTTTCGATGAGCGGCAGCACTCGACGCAGTCGGGCTGTTCATGCTGGTGGTCGTGGCCGTGTGCGGAGCGTTTTTCCAGGATCCGCCCAAGAACTGGTGGCCGGCAGAGGTTGACCCGGTGCAGTGGGCAACCGGCAAGTCCGGTGCGAAGGGCCTTGCGAAGAATCCGCCCGCCGTCCGCCAGTACGCACCGCTGGAGGCCGTCAAGACCGGGATGTTGCCGCTGATGTGGCTGTCGCTGGGCATCACCGCGGGTGTCTCGTTGTTCGGCATCAGCTACATGGTCCCGTTTGCCAGGGATCACGGCTTCGGCCCGTTGATCGTGGTGTCGTCGGCCGGTGTGCTCTCGGTCATCAACGGTACCGGTCATGCGGTGACCGGCTTGGTGTCCGACCGGATCGGACGCAAGCTGACCCTGCTCATTGTGCTGCTGGTATCGGCGCTGGCATTGGTCGGCCTGCTCTACGCAGGCCAGGCCGGGAACGATATCGCGTTCCTGTTCTTCGCGTTCCTGGTGGGATTCGGCGGCGGCGCCTTCTACCCGATGTTCGCCGCGCTCACCACCGACTACTTCGGTGAGAACAACAACGCCAGCAACTATGGCCTGGTCTACAGCTCCAAGCTGGTCGGCTCGGTCGCGGGGATTGGCGTCGGTGGGAGCGTCATTGACGCCTGGGGTTATCCGGGCGCCTACTGGCTTGCCGCGGCGAGCGCTCTGGTCTCCGCCGGGATCGCGGCCTTCCTGCGGCAGCCGGGCCGCCCCGCGACCGCGGCCCGGCCCGGCGTTGTCGGGTACCGGTTGGCCTTGGCTGGTTGCTTCCCACGATTCCGACGCCTGCCCCGGCCGATTCTCGCTAGCACTGGTGCCCAACCGCGCACCCGGCCAGCTGGAGATGCCCTTGAGTCGGACACGAGCCGGCCCCGCTATGTGTTGGACTGAGCGCCCGCGGTCGTTGCCGGGACTTTATCCGCGCTGAGCTACGCCTCGTCGAGCACGGCGAGTTCGGTCACCGCGACCGGCTTGGCCAGCAATCGGTTGAGCTGTGCTCGGTAATTCACATAGTGCGTCGAGCCCCGGTGGTCCTCGAGTGCGCTGCGGCTGCGATAACGCTCGAACAGCACGAAATCGCCCCCGTCGACGCTCTCATACAGGTCATAGCTGCGGCACCCTTATTCGGCCCGCGTGGGGGTGGTCATTCCTTCCAGGAGGATGTGCAAAGCCTCCCTGGATTCGGGCCGGGGCGTGAACGAGGCGATGACCGCGATCGATGGCGACATGGATGGCCTTCCTTCGTTGTGAGTGAGCTGGGAGTGCGTAGAGACACTTGACGTCGTTGCCATAATACGTTTTAATACGTCTTATGTCATCTGTCAACTCGAGGCCGCCAGGGTCTTTGGCCCGGGCCTTGCGCACGGTCTCTGTGCGCACCCGCCGAGGCGGGGTCTAATGCGACCTATGGCTCCTGTAGGAGACGACACGCGACTGGACCTCGAAACAGCCGATCTACGGATATCGCGCAGCAGTGTGCCCGCGAGCACCCAGCTCGCCGAAGCACTCAAGGCGGCGATCGTCCAACAACGCCTGCCTCGCGGCGGACGCCTGCCCAGCCCAGCGAGCGGGAGTTGATCGATCACTCCGGTTTGAGCCGGGTGACCGTGCGGGCGGCGGTGGGGCTTCTCGAACGCCAGGGGTGGCTGGTTCGCCGGCAAGGTCTGGGCACGTTCGTCGCCGACCCGGTGAAGCAGGAACTGGGCTCCGGTGTGCGCACGATCACCGAGGTGTTGTTGAGCTCAGGCGTTACGCCGCGGGTAGATGTGCTGTCCCACCGCGTCGGCCCGGCGCCGCAGCGCATCGCCGAGACGCTGGGGTCATCGGAGGTCCTGTGTATTCGCCGGCGTTTTCGCGATGGCGATGAACCCTTAGCCCTGGTCACCGCCTACCTTCCAGCGGGGCTGGGCCAAGCCGTCGAGCCATTGCTGTCGGGTGCACCCGATGCCGAAACCAACTACACGACCGAAACCACGTACACGATGTGGGAGCAGCGACTGGGAGTTCACATTGCCCGGGCCGCCCACGAAATCCATGCGGCCGGGGCGTCCGCCGAGGTAGCCGACGCATTGGACCTGGCGGTGGGCTCACCCGTGTTGGTACTGGAGCGCACCAGCTACACCGACGACGACAAACCCCTTGAGGTGGTGGAGTTCCACTATCGACCCGAGCGATACAGGTTCTCGGTCACCTTGCCCAGAACAATGCCGGAACCGGGCGCCGGAATAGTTGAGAAACGAGATTTAGCATGAACCACGACGCGCACTGCACCCCTCGATCGAATGGCCCCCACATTGGGCTCATATTGGCGTTGACGGTTAACGGCCTGGCGGTGAGCACCTACCCCGATATGGTCGCGGTCTCCCAAACCGCGGAGAAATACGGATTTGATTCTGTGTGGTTATGCGACCACTTCCTCACGGTGAGTCCCGATGACTACGTGAAGGACGCCGGCATCACCGCCGACATTGGTGACGCGAGCCAGTCCGAGCGCCTCAGGTCGCTGCCCCTCTTGGAGGGCTGGACGGCACTGACTGCACTGGCCCGCGACACCACCCGGCTGCGCCTTGGAACCAGCGTGCTGTGCAATTCGTACCGCCATCCTTCGGTGCTGGCCAAGATGGCCGCCACGCTGGACGTCATCTCCGAGGGCCGTCTCGATCTGGGGTTGGGCGCCGGATGGTTTGCGCGCGAATTCGAAGCCTACGGGATTCCATTCCCGACCGTGCGCGACCGAGTCTCCGCACTTGACGAGGCTCTCCAGGTGATTCGGGCGGTGTGGACCGAGCCCAACCCCACCTACGCCGGTGACTTCTACACCTTGAACGGCGCCATCTGCGATCCCCCTCCCGTGCAGCGACCACACCCACCGTTGTGGATCGGCGGAGAAGGCGACCGGGTCCAACGCATCGCCGCCAAGTCCGCTCAGGGCCTCAATGTGCGGTGGTGGTCGCCACAGCAGGTGCGTCAACGTCGAGGCTTTCTCACCCAAGCGTGCGAGGCGGGCGGGCGTGACCCGGACACCCTGCGTCTGTCGGTGACGGTCCTGCTTGCACCCACCAACTCTGCCGAGCAGGAAACCCGGATTCGCGCAGAATTCGCGTCCATTCCCGAGTCGGGGGTGATCACCGGATCACCCGACAGATGCGTGGAGCGCATCCACGAATATCAAGCCTGCGGCATCGATCATTTCCTCTTCACGATCCCGCACGTAGTCCACTCCGAATATCTCGATGTCATTGGCCGTGACATCATTCCGCGGATCAAATCCGTGGTCACCCAGCCCTAATGGTTCCGAAGTTTACCTGTCCCTTCGAGTACGAAATGAAAACGCACATGACACACGACATAGATCAATTTCTGGCGCCCACCGAGTATCTCGACGCCGACCATCCACTCGTTCAAGCGACCGCAGAAACCCTGGTGCGGGGCGCCGTCTCGGATATCGAGCGGGTCAGAAGCATCTACTACTACGTTCGCGACCTTCCGTACGACATACTCGCTTCTTTTCGTTACCTCGCCCAGGGAAATCGCTCCGCCAGCGACGTGATCCACCACGGTGTCGCCTTTTGCATGGGTAAGGCCAGCTCGTTCGTCGCCCTATCCCGAGCCGCAGGCGTCCCCGCCCGCATCGCGTTCCAGACGGTGCACTCCCCGGATAAGGAATTTCTCTCGCCGGAGGTCCGGGCCCTATGGGGAGGTAAGACCGGCAGGCCGTTACCGTGGCACTCCCTGGGCGAAGCCTATCTGGGCCAGCGATGGGTCAAGTTAGACGCCACCATTGACGCACCCACCGCCGCGCGCCTCGGCAAGCCCTACCGGCAGGAATTCGACGGGGTCACCGATATCCCCACGGTCGAGGGCCCCATCATCCGCGAGAACGGCAGCTACGCCGACTACCCCGCCGAAGTGGCGCAGTGGTACGAGCGAACCGCCCGATCGGTCCTAAAAGCGTTGGAGTCTAACGAGATTCACGCCGAGATAGCCGGCGATGACGAACTGTGGGCTGGCCCCCCGCTGGAATTGGTGGCGCGCACCTCGGTTGTTTGAACGCGCGTCGCGCGCTACCCACCCAGCCCCCGCGCTGCCCGATTTCCTACCCGACCGCTGAAAGGATCCGAACATGACCATCGCCACGATTAACCCGAGCACCGGAGAGACCGTCAAAACGTTTACTCCGGCAACCGATGCCGAGATCGACGCCGCGCTCGCCCGCGCCCACGACCGCTTCGTCGACTACCGCCACACCAGCTTTGCCCAACGCGCCGACTGGGCCAGGCGTACGGCCGATCTGCTGGAGGCCGAGGCCGAGCAGGTCGCGGCGACGATGACCGTGGAGATGGGCAAGACGCTGTCATCGGCCAAGGCAGAGGCGCTCAAGTGCGCCCAAGGGTTTCGCTACTACGCCCAACATGCCGAAGCGATGCTAGCCGACGAACCCGCCGACGCCGCGGCGGTGGGCGCATCGAAGGCCTTCGCCCGATACCAACCCCTGGGAGTCGTACTGGCGGTGATGCCGTGGAATTTCCCGTTCTGGCAGGTGGTCCGGTTCGCCGCGCCGGCGCTAATGGCCGGCAACGTCGGCATCCTCAAACACGCCTCCAACGTACCGCAATGCGCGCTCTACCTCGCCGACGTCATTGCACGTGGCGGCTTTCCGGAGGGCTGCTTCCAGACGTTGCTCGTTCCCTCGAGCGCCGTCGAGAAAATCCTGCGCGATCCCCGGGTCGCCGCGGCCACCCTCACCGGCAGCGAACCGGCCGGCCAATCGGTCGGCGCCATCGCCGGCGACGAGATCAAACCCACGGTGTTGGAGCTCGGTGGCAGTGATCCGTTCATCGTGATGCCCAGCGCGGACCTTGACGCCGCGGTGGCCACCGCGGTCACCGCCCGGGTGCATAACAACGGTCAGTCGTGTATCTCGGCGAAACGATTCATCGTCCATACCGAGATCTACGATGCGTTCCTGGACAGGTTCGTCCAACAGATGCAGGCGCTGCGCGTCGGCGACCCCACCGACCCCGATACCGACGTGGGTCCGCTGGCCACCGAGTCGGCCTGCGACGAGGTCGAGAAGCAAGTCGACGACGCCGCCGCGGCCGGCGCGGTGATCCGCTGCGGCGGCAAGCGGTTCGGCGGACCGGGCTGGTTCTATCCGCCGACGGTGATCACCGACATCACCGCCGACATGGCGCTCTTCACCCAAGAGGTCTTCGGTCCGGTCGCCTCGGTGTACCGGGTGGCCGATATCGACGAGGCGATCGAGATCGCCAACGCCACGCCGTTCGGGCTGGGATCCAGCGCCTGGACTAACGACCAGTCAGAGCAGCAGCGCTTCATCGACGAGATCGACGCCGGTCAGGTTTTCGTCAACGGAATGACCGTGTCCTATAACGAGTTGCCCTTCGGCGGTATCAAACGCGCCGGCTACGGCCGGGAACTCTCGGCGCACGGAATCCGCGAGTTCTGCAACATCAAGACCATCTGGGTCGGATAGCCGGCATCAGTAGACGGAGAAAGGTGAAGGCAATGCGGATGACGGGCAACACCATCCTGGTCACCGGTGGGGGCACCGGGATCGGCCGCGGATTGGCCGAATCATTACACCGATTAGGTAACCAAGTACTGGTTGCAGGCCGACGCCGTGAGCCGCTTGCGGCCGTGGCCGAGGCCAACCCGGGCATGCAGTACCTGTCGCTGGATCAGGGCGACCCCGCCGACATCCGGCGATTCGCCGCCGAGCTCACCGACAGCTACCCGGACCTCAACGTCGTCATTAACAACGCCGCCATCCAGTACGTCGAGGACCTCACCGCCGCTGATGTCGGTGCGGCGGAAGTCACCGTCGCGATCAATCTGCTGGGGCCGATCCGGCTCACCGCGGCCTTGCTGCCTGCGCTGGTGGGCAAGCCGCACGCGGCGGTCGTCAACGTCACGTCCCGCCTGGGATTCTTGCCGAGCGCGCTCGTACCGACGTATTGCGCCACCAAGGCAGCACTGCACTCCTATACCCAGTCGCTGCGCTTTCAGCTGCGCGAGACCTCGGTCCAGGTGATCGAGATCATCCTGCCCACCGTGCAAACCGCGCTGCAGGGCGAGCGTGGATTCAGCCCCAATGCGGTGCCTTTGGACGAGTACATCACCGAGACGATGACACTGTTGCAGGCGCAGCCGCAGGCTGCCGAGATAGTCGTGGAGCGTGCCAAGCAATTCCGGTTCGCCGAGCGAGACGGCGTTTACGACGACATCTACCCCGCCTTCAACCAGGTGCGCACGGCAGGGCTCAAAGCGGACACCGCCACCTCAACTTCCACGCGACCCGTGTGAGAACTTTCTGGCCGGACGGCTCGATTGTTCGTCTACCGAAAGCTGGTCATCGACCACGAGGGACTTGTTGGGTCGTCTGGAGGACAGACACGTAGAGCGTGGCGCCGATTCAGTTGACTTCGTAGGTCACGGGGTCGTAGTGACGTGCCTGCCGGCAACGATTCACCAAACGGGATGCGCTGTACCGTGCCAGCCGCGACGCCGCGACTAAACTGGCCCGTGGTAGTGCACGGCTCCCAAGGTTCGGGCCTCTCGGCAAAGGTGGTGGCTGTTGGTCACGAGCCGCGATGTGGCCAAACGCGCAGGCGTGTCCCAAGCGACGGTGTCACGTGTCTTGTCCGGTAGTTCGGCAGTGCGTCCCGAGACGCAGCGACGCGTTCTGGCTGCCCTAGAAGGTTTGGACTATCGGCCTAACTCCGCGGCGAGGTCGATGCGGACCCGCCGCAGCGGCGCCATCGGCGTCGTGGTGGCCAACCTGACCAACCCTTTCTATCCCGAGGTCGTCGCCGCACTCAGCGCCGAACTCAGCCGCAGCTCGATGCGGATGATGCTGTGGGATTCGGAAGGCTTTGGTGCGAGCGCCGCAGTCGACGCGATCCAGGAGGGCGTTTTAGATGGCCTGGTTTTCACCACGGCCACCACAAGTGCCTCGGCAGGTTCGACGCCACTGAAGTTGGCGCTCGAACGTAAGGCGCCCGTGGTCCTGGTGACTCGAGGAGTTCCTGGTCTGCTATGTGATCAGGTGGGAGGCTGCGATTTCGAAGGTGCCCAGGAAATAGTTGACTATCTGGTGAGTCATGGGCGTACACGATTAGCCCTAGTGGCTGGGCCACTCGACGCAAGCACGGCCGCTGACCGGGAAGCCGGTTTTTGGGAAGCCGTTGGCAGGCATGGAATCGACCCGGCGACCATCCCCAGCGTGCGGGGCGACTTCTCGCACGACGGCGGGAAACAATGCTTAGACAAGCTGATACAAGACCGGTCCCGGCCAACAGCAATATTTTGTGTGAACGATCTGTCCGCCTTCGGAGTCATCGATGCCTGTCGATCAGCAGGCATCCAGGTTCCCCATGACGTTTGGGTGGCGGGTTACAACGACATCGCAATCGCCCGGTGGAAGGGATACGACCTGACAACTCAGCGTCAGCCGTTGGCGGCGATGGCAGCAAAGGCCGTTGAACTTCTTCTCGAGCGCGTGGACCGGCCGACGTTGCCGCCGAGGACGTGCCGGTTCTCTCCCGAATTGATCGTTCGCGGCTCAACGAATCACGCCGCCTGGACCAAAAACCAACGAGCCCAAGGCTCGTCATGACTGCTGCGGTCATGACGACCGTCGCGGTAACTGCCTGATCGAAGAGGTCGAGTCCGCCGTCGTCGCCGCTGCAGAGCATCTCCCTCGACCGGCAGCATGCTGGGTGCGCTGTCGGTAGTCGGCATTCGCGTCGCCAGTGCCCGCGGTGGCGTTGACAACTAGGCTTGCAGGACCGCGTCTGTCCAGCGGTTCATCCCCAGCACGACGGTCTTCAGTTCGGTGTACTCCCGCAACGCTTCCGAGCCATGTTCGCGACCGAGTCCACTGCGCTTGCTGCCGCCGAATGGAACCTCTGATGCATAGCGGTAGGTATTGATGAACACATTTCCGCTTTCCAGGCTCCGCGCCATGTTGAGGGCTTCACGCATGTCGTTGCTCCAGACGTAGGCGGCCAGACCATAGATGGTGTTGTTGGCGTCCTCGATCGCCGTCTCGAGGCTCTCGTAGTCGTGCACCACTAGGACCGGACCAAAGACTTCCTCCCGCGCGATCGGTTGATTTACGTCAACGTCGGTCAGGACCGTCGCCCGCATGAAGTTGCCTGCGGCGCCTTCAATTTCGCCGCCGCAGGCCAGAGTTGCCCCCTTTGCCACCGCGGCGTCAACGTGCGCCGCGACGGATCGCAGGTGCGCGGCCGAGATCAGTGGACCCAACTCGGTGGCCGGATTCATCGCATCGCCAATAGACATCTTCGTAGCGAGGTGTACCAGTCGGTCGACGACGGCTGTGCGCAGCTGGCTAGGGACGAACAGTCGGGTGCCGGCAAAACACACTTGTCCTTGACGAGCAAAAGCCTGACTCAGCACCCTTACCGCCCAACTCGGCGAGGACTGGCGTGACATTCCGCGCCGCGTCCACCAGGACTTCTTCTCCGCCCTCGGTGCCGCCGGTAAAGACAACCTTTCTTATACCCGGATGCCGAACCAGAGCGGCCCCGACAGTGCGGCCCGTGCCGGGAACGACGTTCACCACACCCGGGGGAAAGCCCGCTTGGTCAATGAGCTTGGCCACAAAAAGCACCGAAGCCAGCGCCACGATCGACGGCTTCACAACCACGGTGTTTCCGCAGGCTAGTGCCGCTGCGCAACCACGCGCGAGCAATTTGAGCGGCGAATTCCAGGGCACGATCTGCGCGACCACCCCGAGGGGTTCACGGATGCTGTACATCAGCCGCCCGTCGGGCAGGTCGGCAGACATTCCCTCGAGCTTTCCGGCGAACCCGGCGAAGTATTCGAGGTGGCGGGCAGCGGACTCGACTTCGAAACGGCTCTGAGTGATCGGGATACCGGTGTTTCTGGACTCCAATTCGGCGAGGGTGTCAACGTGTTGCCGCATGAGGCCGGCCAAGCGCGAGATGCAAACGCCCTTCTCCCGACCCGGCATCTTGGCCCACGGCCCGCGGAATGCGCGCCAGCAAGATTGCACAGCGGCGTCCACCTGCTCGGTTGACGCTGGAGTAACGCGAAAAAGCACCTCGTTGACAGAGGGATCCAGGACATCTTGGGCGACGCCGCCTTCTCCCCTGAGCCAGCAACCCCCTATCAGAACCTGGGCGTCGTCACCGTCCAGGGGAAATGCGGCTGTTGGTGTCGGTCGGACGAACATGGCGGTCACCGGAATCCTTCTTGAATACGTAATCATTCGGTCTATGTATACGTATACATGGCGGTGGCTGCCCTGTCTACGGGTCGAGTCGACCTCTTTGAGTGAAGGCCGTCACAATCCGCCATACGCGCTGGTCCAGCGGGGTCTGGCGACGTCGTCGGTTGACCGTTTGACGTGCGCCCGGTCGTCACGACCGGCGGCGTGTCCTACCCTCCGGCAACGCGCGTCCAGTCACGGGTGATGAGTTTCTGCGGTCATCGCGTAGTTTGTTTCAACGCGCACGACAAGCGATGGCGACTGCGCGCCGAGAATTCCGCCAGCAGTAGCCACGCCCGAAGTCAGCAAGAGGTTGCCGAAAACTATGCCCGCATGGCGCCGATACATGAACGCTGGATGATTCCTTGGGCCCGGTCGGAACTGGGTGTGGTTTTGCGGGCATCCAGCGCTGACCCCAGCACTGCCAGGAGCGGGCAGACCCAGTAACCAGGCAAGATCGGTCGCAAATGGTCGTGTAGGCACCGTCGCTGGGACAGCAACTGTCGTCAAGATTGTCGTCAGATCGAGGGTTGCGGCGCGTCTCCGCCGCCTCGTCATAAGCGATGGCAAGCGGAGGTACAGAAGCCTCTCGCTGGCGCGGTCGAAGGGACTCGAACCCCACACCTTTTGATCCGTAGGCACGGGCGGATGGCGTGACCAGGCACGACGCGAGTTCAGCTGTCGTGTAGGTGAGGGTTGTGTGAAACCAGGTTTGGTACGTCCGGCGTGTTGGTCGGCTACCGGGCCGCGAAAGCCGGTGTTCGCGTGGTCGGGAACAGCAGCAAAGAGTCTGACAGGTCGCAACCCCAGAGGCGACTTCGTCGACGTCAACCTGAGAGCCGACGAGAATGGGCCCCCGGCGATCGCGGCCACCGAAGCCCAATACGCCGAAATGTGGGCCCAGGACGCCGCCGCGATGTATGCCTATGCCGGCTCGTCGGCGAGTGCGTCGCAGCTCACGCCGTTCACCGAGCCGCCGCAAACCACCAGCAGCGCGGCCGCGCCGACGCAAGCGGCCGCGGTTTCTCAGGCCAGCAGCGTGCCTGCCTCGAACATAGGTGCGCAGCTGTCCCAGCTGATCACCTCGCTGCCGACGGCGCTGCAGAGCCTGGCAAACGGCATCCTGCAGTCGCCGACGACGGCGGCGGGGAACCTTCTGCAGGGACTCGACTTGCCAAATCTATTCAACTTCACATCATTGCCAGCCGGACTCCAGACCGACCTGACCAACTGGAACACAATCACGTCGACCATCACCTCCGGGCCCGGTCCTGTCGTTCAGCCAGGTATACGCCTACGGCCAAAACGGGCAGGCCCTCGCCGCCTTTGGCGCCCCGAAAGCCATCAGCGGTGGGAGTGCCGCTGCTTCGCACGTGGGTGTTTTGGCCCAAAAAGTTGGTCGCAATCAGTGTCATGAGCAGCGCGCGATTGGTGGCGATCACTGGTGGCGGCACCGTCGCGGCGAACGCCGTCTCATAGGCGCCGGCGGCGATCTTGGCCTGGCTGGCCGCCTGTTCGGCCTGAGCGCCCGTTGCACTGATCCACGACACATATGGCGCGGCCGCCGCTGCCATCGCTATCGAGGACGGACCCGTCCACGGCCCGGCGGTCAGGCCCTGGATCGTTGAGCCATACGAAGCCGCGGTGGACTGCAGCTCCGCAGCCAACTCATCCCAGGCCGCCGCGGCAGCCAACAGCGGCCCCGGCCCCGGACCGACATACATCCGACCGGCGGGGGCATTGGCGCCGCTGACCAGTGGTGGACTGCCAGCACACTTGAGCTCCGCGGGCTTCGGTGGGGCGCCAGTATCGGGGGCCATGGGCAAGGCGGCCCTGGTGGGAAGCATGTCGGTGCCACAGGGCTGGACCGAAGCCGCCCCGGGGATCAGAACGCTCGCCTCAGTGCTACCCACCAACTTGGCGGCCGCCCCGGCGGCCTCCCTGGCCGGCGAGGGTGGCGCCTTTGGCCAGATGGCCCTGTCGAGCCTGGCGGGACGCGCAGTCGCCGCTGCCGCGTTCCAGTCCGCGGGCGGTGGTGCTGCGGCAAGCTCACTCGGCGGTGTGACCGCCGCGGCTGACGCCGCCACGGCCACGATCATCGTGATTCCGGCGATCGAGGAGTGACCGCGATGACTGCCGTGACGACGGACAGTAGTCCAGCACACACCACCCAGGCGCAGATGACCAGGCAAGGGGTATAGACATGTTTTACGCAGCGTTTCCGCCGGAAATCAATTCGGGCAGGATGTACACCGGTCCGGGATCGGGCTCGATGCGGGCCGCCGCGGCGGCCTGGGACGGGCTGGCCACCGAATTACAGTCCACGACGTCCTCCTATTCGTCGGTGATCTCGACCTTGACCAGCGGGCCCTGGGTAGGTCCGTCGTCGCTGGGCATGGCGGCCGCGGTCACGCCTTACCTGACCTGGATGCAGGGCACCGCCGCTCAGGCCGCCGAAGCCGCGACCCAGGCCACCGCGGCGGCTAGCGCCTATGAGACGGCGTTCGCCGCGCACGTGCCGCCGGTGGAGATCGCGGCCAACCGCAGCCAATTGGCGTCGCTGGTGGCGACCAACATTTTCGGGCAGAACACGCCGGCGATTGCGGCCACCGAGGTCGAGTATGCCGAAATGTGGGCCCAGGACGCCCTGGCGATGGACAGCTACGCCGGCGCGTCGGCGGCCGCCACCCAGGTGACGCCGTTTACCGCGGCGCCGCAGATCACCAGCACCAGCGGGCTGGCCAGCCAGGCGGCCGCGGTAGCCCAGGCCGCCAGCACTCCGGCCGGCAGCGCGGCGTCGCTCGTGTCGGCAGCAGCTAACCCGCTGACGACGGGCAACCCGCTGCTGGCAGCACTGGCAAACCTGAGCACCGACTACACAGACACCATCAACGGGCTGCTGAACTCCATGTTTGGGTCAGGCGCGGCAACGTTATATACCGACCTCTACGATGCCATAAAGGTTCCGCTTGGCTTCACCACCGGGTTTAACGACATCGGGCTGCTGATCAACTTCCCCGCGTCGCAGTTCCTCAAGTTCGCGCCTGGGCCGGCGTATGGCGCGATCCCAAAGGATGCGCTGGGGGCTGGGCTTGGGGCGCCACACTGGGGCCGGGGCACGCTGTTCGGCTCGGTCACGCCGGAGGCGCATTTCGGCCGGGGCACCCTGGTCGGAAACTTGCGAGTTCCGCCGAGCTGGGCCGCGGCCACCCCGGCCATCAGGACGGTCGCTGCCGCGTTGTCGGCCGCCGGGCCCGACGCCGTGCCGGCGGCCGCGCTTGGCCAGGGAAGCTTGCTTAGTTCGATGTCCGTGGCAGGGATGCTCGGCAGCGCGCTGGGTGCCGGGGGTCCCACCGCGGTGGCCCGTGCTGGCGTCCGAGGCCGTATCAAGCCGCTCAAAGATCTCAAAGACAGCACCTCGCCGGAGAAACTGCAGCGTCTGGTCGCACAAATATCGGAGAAACCCGAAAGCGTGCAGCACCACACTGTCGATCAAGACGGTCTAGACAGCCTGCTCGAGCAACTGGCGAAGAAACCCGGCATCCACGCGGTGCACCTGTCCAAAGGCGACAGGCCCAAAGTCGTGCCCTCGGATGCGCAGTTGGGCTAGCGGACAACCTAATTGGGAGAATGAGTGTCATGAGACTGCTACTAGCGCTACTCGGCGTTTCCGTCATGATCGGCCTCGCCGCACCGGCATATGGCGATCCTGGTCCTGCTCCGGACGGTGACGACGCAGGCTTCCTCGCTGCTCTGCAACAAGTCGGAGTCAGCTACTCCAACCCAGCTGCGGCCATCACGTCCGGCAAAGCGGTGTGCTCGTGCTTGAATAACGGCGAGTCAGGCCTTGAGCTAGTCCACGACGTGAAAACCCACAATCCCGGATTCGACATGGAGAACGCATCGAATTTCGCCATGATTGCGGCGAAATTCTACTGCCCCCACCAACTCTCCAAGTCCTGACGCAATAGCCGCACTGCGGGTTCTCGACTGCCGCGGATTGCGACTGCTGGGCCGGCCCGGGACGTCGGTGGACCTGTACTGCGCCAGCGTCGCGCTGGAGTGCCGTGCGATAAGAATATGCGGCGTTATGGTTACAGGCGCATAGCCGCATCGGATGATCGGCGCCTGCCCTAATCGCGCGTGCTTGCGGTGGTCTGGGCGCTGTCGCCGCGCCGATCGATCACCGAGACATCTCGGTTCGGTAGGCACCGTCGCGTGGGCCTCGGTTGTCGTCGTCGAGGGCGCTATGCGCATGTTCTGCGAAACGATGACCGAGACGCCGCCGAGTGGGTGGCCGCATTCCTCATCGGCAACGGCTGGGATCCAGCCGGCGAAGGGCGATAGTTAGATGCTTAGCACGCCTAATGTGTCCAAACACGTGTCCATCCGGCATGAAAACGGCCCCCGGAGGAGTCTCTGGGGGCCGTTTCCGCTGGTAGCGGGGACAGGATTCGAAACTGCGACCTCTAGGTTATGAGCCAACCGGTCGCGGTCTCCCCCGGTGCGGTCGTTCTCATAGCTGCACGTCAGCGACCTCGAGCCGTCCAGCTTGTTGCACTGTGTCGCGGTTGTTCTTATGGATTTCGCCGTGTTCTGTGCCCAAATTCGTGACCAACAGGCCCCCAAGGCGACGGTGACGGTTTACCTGAAACGGCTTGAGGCCGCAGGATTCGTGCGCCGCGAGATCGACCCTTCCGATCTGCGGCGCCATCGCCTCCTGCTCACCCCCGCCGGGTGTCGAGCCACCACGGACGGCCTTGCGCTGCTATCGAACGCATTCAACGAGCGTCTTGGACGCCTCACCGTCGCGTAGCAAAAGGTACTCAAGAGCCTGCTCGAACAAATTCTCTGACTGCCTGCTGTGCGTGACAGCATGGTGGTGAAGATTGAGGTAACGGCGGGCCCTTGGGCCCGGTTCGTCGGGGAGGTTAGCCCAGCTTGGCTACGGCACGTGGAGCCGCCCTCTGGGTCGTAGCAGCTGTCGGGTACCTGGTTCTCGAGGCGGTCACCGCCGCAGGTTTTGCGCCCCCCTACAGCTACGCGAGCAACTCCATCAGCGATCTCGGGGTTAGCGCCGGCGAGCTGGTTCACGGCCGGATGATCGACTCCCCGCGGGCTTACTTGATGGATACGGCGTTCTACCTGCAGGGCATTCTGTTCTTTCTCGGAGCGTTGCTCATCGTGGGCGTCCGCGACAGTCGAAGGGCCCGCCTTTTTTTGGGCTTGGTCGCCGCGAATGCCGTCGGCAATATGGTGATCGGAACTGTGCACAGCGGGAAAGTGCATCTCGCCGGCGCTGCCCTGGCGATTGTCGGAGGCAACACCGCCATTCTGACCGGATCTGCAGTCGTTGGGACGGTTGGCGGCCGCCGTTGGTATCGCAGCATCTCCAAACTCGTTGCGGCCCTGGGCCTGCTGTATCTGGTCATGTTGATGATCAACTCAGCGACAACGCAGGCCAACCTGCTGCCCAACGGGGCGTGGGAGCGCGGAAGCGTGTACTCGATCATCATCTGGCAGTTGCTTACCGCGGCCTGCCTACTGACCGGTCGTCGCCAACTCGCGACAGCGCGTCTTCATCCAGATTGAAGGCGGCGTCAGCGAGCGCGCGGTCGGGGGTCAAGGTCAGCCGGACACCTCGACCGCGTACAGGTTATGACTGCCCTGTGGGCCTTTGAGTTCGACCTCGCGAGGTGTGCAGAGCTCGATATCAGGCAGGCCGTCGATCGCGTCGCGGACCGATTCGCTGACGAGGATCTCACCACCATTGGCTTGTCCCGCAATCCGGGCGGCCATCGCGACGTTTCGCCCGAAAAGGTCGGCGCCGCGTCTGACCGAACACCTCGTTCGACGCTACCGAGCCCGGGAATGGATAACGGCCACAACAGATTCCGTGCGTATGCGTTGGTGGACCCCACGTCGATCTGCTGCGCCAGCTTCCATCGCGCGCTCTGCTAACTCGCCGTCCCCGCCGACAAACTTGGGCCCCTATGGAGGCCCAAAAGGCTCTGCACCACCACGATCGACTCAGATTAGATGTCTGAGCTAGATGTCTGAGCTGGGAAGATATCCGGTAGTAGTCCCGGCTGGATCGAACCAGCGACCTTCCGCGTGTGAAATGGGTTGGGCTGCCTGCGATTACCGTTTCTGCTGGTCGGGGCATTTCAGGATGGCCGACTTGGGCCTG
>Ga0209040_10002139_pt1 | contig 15592 bp, 18 predicted proteins | sample BogFormECP12_OM3_FD_188240 | JGI IMG/M metagenome (GOLD analysis project Ga0209040, IMG submission 188240) | Bog forest soil microbial communities from Calvert Island, British Columbia, Canada - ECP12_OM3 (SPAdes) (version 2) | ecosystem: Environmental > Aquatic > Freshwater > Wetlands > Bog ...
CATGGGCGGTCGCGGTCAGCAGCGGCGGCAGGGATTCGCCGGTCAGCGCCCGCCGCCCGCCCAGATCGGCCGCCTCGGCCACCCGCCGGTTGGCTTCGCTGCGGGTGATGTGTAAGCGGTCGGCCAAGGCCCTGGCCAGCCTGGCGCCCAGTTCGGTTTCGTCGGCCTGCTCAGCAAGCTGATTGATCAACGCATGTTGGGGCACCGGCAGTCGCCGCGTCACCCGTTCCAAGCGGTCCAACAGCCGCAACCGCTCCGGAGTGGTCAATGCGTCGAACGACAGTTCGCACGCGCGGCTCACGGCGGCGTCGAGCGCGTCGAAGACCGCGACGATCTCCTCCCGGCTGCTACTCGAACTCATGTTCGAATACTACAGCCGCCCACCGACAACAACCGGCACACAGAAACCAGTGAAACGAAAGTGACACAAGAGGTTTGGCAGAGGACCAAGGGCCCTAGTAGCCCAAGCCGAGTCCTCATAGCGTCACTGTCGTGGACATAGAGTCCCTCAAGAAGGCAGTCCTGCTGGCGTGCCGGGCTCCGTCCGTACACAACAGCCAGCCCTGGCGTTGGGTGGCAGAGGACGACGTCCTGCACCTTTTCGTCAACCCGCACCGAACGGTGCCTGCCACAGACCATTCCGGCCGGGAAGCGATCATCAGCTGCGGTGCAGTGCTCGACCACCTGCGCATCGCCATGACGGTTGCGCAGTATCGATCGAGTGTCACGCGGTTCCCCAACCCGAACGATCCCAGCCATCTCGCCACGGTCGAATTCAGCCCCACCGATCACGTCACCGAAGCGCAGCGAAACCGTGCCCGGGCGATGCTGCGGCGCCGCACCGATCGGCTTCCATTTGGCCGGCCGGCGTCCTGGCACCTGTTCGAGCCCGTCCTACGCAGCACGTTCGACGAAGATGTTGCGATGCTGCACGTCCTCTCCGATGATCAGCGACCGCGCCTTGCGGAGGCGTCGCAGCTCTCCGAAGCGCTTCGCCGCGACGATTCGTCGTATCACATTGAACTCCAGTGGTGGACTTCGCCATTCGCGCTGGCACAGGGTGTGCCGCCGAACGCGCTGGCATCAGATACCGAACGCCGCCGAGTTGACATAGCCCGTAATTTCCCGGTCAGGAGCCACCAGGATCGGCGACCCGAGATCGAGGCGGACTGCTCGAAAATCCTTGTGCTGTCAACCCCTGAGGACCGCCGGGCCGACGTGTTGAGGTGCGGTGAAGTGCTGTCGACCGTCCTACTCGAGTGCACCATGGCCGGCATGGCAACGTGCACGTTGACCCATCTGATCGAATCGACCCAGAGTCGCGACATCGTGCGCAACCTCACCGAGCGGCGCGGCGAACCCCAAGTCTTGATCCGCGTCGGGACAACGCCGCCGTTCGAAAATCCGCCGCCGCCCACGCCGCGGCGATCGTTGAACGGGGTCCTAGAGATCCGCCAAACATCCGAGAAAGGTTGAGTCCCATGGCTGATGAACCAGTTGCCATCCTGTCCGAGGAGGAGAGTTGGAGTCGGCTAGGCAGCGTGGCGCTGGGCAGACTGGTTACCAGCTTTGCCGGTGAGCCTGAGATATTCCCGGTTAACTTCGTCGTCCAAGGCCGGACGGTGCTGTTTCGGACTTCCGAAGGCACCAAGTTATTTTCAGCCGTAGCGAACAGAACTGTGCTCTTCGAGGCCGACGACCACAACGTAGCCGAAGGCTGGAGCGTCATCGTCAGGGGCCGCGCACAGCTGCTGAAGACCGGCGCGGAGATCGCGAAAGCGGAACAAGCACAGTTACTACCGTGGTCCGCGACCCCCAAAAATCGCTATGTCCGAGTGACCGCGTCCGAAATCACCGGCCGCCACTTCGTGTTCGGTCCTGAGCCGGACCTCGACTGCGTCATTGCTTGACGCCTTGTGCCAGAGGCCAAAAGTCCCACGCCACCGAGGGCTTCGGGCTCTGCCGCAGCCGCAGGGGGCCGCGGGATCCTTGACGGATGACAGCAGTCGAGGCCAACTTCCCGGACACCGAAACCCTCCGGATGGTCCTCACGCTGGCCAACCGGGCACCCTCCATCCACAACACGCAACCGTGGCGATGGAGGGTGGGTACCGCGAGTCTGGATCTGTACTCCGAACCAGAGATGCAGCTGCGCAGCACCGACCCCGACGGGCGTGACTTGATTGTCAGCTGCGGTGCCGCGTCGCATCACTGTGCCGCCGCGTTAGCCGCGACGGGTTGGCGAGCCAAGGTCAATCGCCTTCCCGATCCCGACGACCCCCGCCATTTGGCCACCATCGAAGTCCAGCCGCATACGCCTGATCAGGCCGACATCGCGCTGGCGGCGGCGATACCGCGCCGGCGAACTGACCGGCGAGCCTACAGTTCCTGGCCGGTGGCCGGAGGTGACATCGCCCTGATGGCTGCGCGCGCAGCTCGAAGCGGAGTGATGCTGCGACAGGTCGATGCCCTGGACAGGATGAAGGCGATTGCGGCCCAAGCCGTCACGGACCACGCCACCAATGACGACTACCTGCGCGAGCTCACGACATGGACTGGCCGCTATGGTTCGGTGGCCGGGGTTCCGGCCCGCAATGCACCGCCATCGGACCCCACTGCCCCGATCCCCGGTCGCCTCTTCGCCGGGCCGGGCCTGGCTCAGCCGTCCGGCGTCTCACCCGCCGACGACAACGCCGCAATCCTGGCGCTGGGTACCCAGAAGGATGACCGGTTGGCACGGCTGCGCGCCGGCGAAGCCACCAGCGTTGTCCTGCTGACCGCCACGGCGATGGGCTTGGCTTGCTGCCCGATCAGCGAACCCCTGGAGATCCGTGAAACACGAGAAGCGGTACGCGCCGACGTGTTTGGCGCCAGCGGTCACCCCCAGATGCTGCTGCGGGTGGGCTGGGCCCCGATCAATGCCGATCCGTTGCCATCGACGCCACGGCGCAGGCTCTCCCACGTCGTCGAGCGGCCAGGGTTACTGGAGCAGTCATTCATCGCGCGGTGACCGCGAGCGCTTTAGTTCCGTTGCGAATACCGCGGCTTGAGTTCGGCGTTCCATGCCGAGTTTCGCCAGCAGCCGAGACACATAGTTCTTCACGGTCTTCTCCGCCAGGAACATCCGGTCGGCGATCTGCTTGTTGGTCAGACCCTCGCTGAGCAGGCCCAGCAGCGTCCGTTCCTGGTCGGTGAGGCCCGACAACGGGTCCGGCCTATCGGTGGTCCCACGCAACTTCGCCATCAGCGCGGCGGCGGCCCGATTGTCGAGCAGAGATCGCCCGGCGCCCACATCCTTGACGGCACGCGCCAGTTCCATTCCCTTGATGTCTTTGACGACATATCCACTGGCGCCGGCCAGGATCGCATCCAGCATCGCCTCGTCTGAGGTGTAGGACGTCAGGATCAGGCAGCGCAGATCAGGCATGCGGGACAACAGATCACGGCACAGTTCAATGCCATTGCCATCCGGCAACCGGACGTCGAGCACCGCGACATCGGGCTTGGCCGCGGGGATCCTGGCCATCGCTTCGGCAGCCGAGCCCGCCTCACCGACAACGTCGAGTTCGGGATCCGCGCCGAGCAAGTCGATCAGTCCGCGCCGCACCACCTCGTGATCGTCTACCAAGAAGACCTTTACCAAGGCAAAACTCCTGAGATACTCCCGTGATCCCGCGCGCTCCTACAGGTTGCTGCAACGTATCGCGAGCACAGCGCATCCGGCGTTGTACGCGCCGCACAAGTCGTAGCAATTGTGCGAATCGGTGACAAACAACTGATCCGAGTTCTCGTTGGCGGCCAGATGCCGGTCGACACTCCCGCGAACGATCGCCGACTCGACCTGCACGTCGGGATACAACCGGGTCCATCGGGCCATCCGACGAGTCAATTGCGCTTGTGCCAAACGACTTCCGCCACCGACGTCGTCCGTTGCTGCTGCCCGGGACACCGAGATTGCCTGCAGCGGGACTCCCCGCAGTCTCGCCTCCTCGAACGCGTGTCGCAGCACTACACCATTGTCCGCTTCCGCAACGACGCTGCCGACCCGGGGGGTCGCCGGCCGGCCCACCGAACGCAGGATGACAGCCACCGGGCATAGGGCCGACTCGGCCAAGGCGGCTGCGACGGAGCCCCCACCGTGGCAGGCATGGTTGAGCCCGATGGACCCGACGCAGACCATCGCCGCCGACCGTGATTCCTCCGTCAGCTTGGTAAGTGGTTTTCCCCAGAGGATCTCGGTTTCGATCTTGACCGATTTGCCGGTGCCCTCGGCAGCCCGCCGGGCGTCCTGCAACGCGGTATGGGCGGCGGCGAGTCGGCCTTCGGGAACTCGCGCGCCCGAAGAGTCCAGCGGGTCGATGACGTACACAAGACGCAGTGGGATGTCGCGGCTGATCGCTTCGTTGACCGCCCACTGGGCCGCGTGAGTCGCCGACCTTGATCCGTCGACACCGACGACAACTGCCGGGGCTGGATAAAGTTCGCGCATCGCGGCCTCCTTTGCTGAGCGGCGGGCGGGTGGTCATCGCCTTAGCCAACTCGAACGTTATTGGCGCGAACCCAGGTCCATCAGAGGCATTGGTCCCTAGCCGGGTGCCATTGGTCCCTTCCTCCGCCAATCACCAGGCCTAGGCGACCGGGGGCTCGGGCGGTGCGAATTTCCAATTGTCTGGATTCTTAAGGGAATACACCACAGGGTGCAACTCCCCCACGCCAGGCCATTGGTCGACGTTGACTGCCATCCGCTGATACACGGCGTGCTCACTGACGGTGGGTCCGTTGATCACACCGGCGATGGTGACGTACTGCTCACCGCTGGCGTCCGGTCGCGGGCTGACCCCGGTTACCAGCAAGGTGCCGCTGGCCAAGTCACTGCGCGGGCCCCGCGGGATGAACCGCTGGGCAAGAAATACCCCCAGGATCGCCACCAGTAGGAGCAGCACACCAAATTCCCACATGCCGCCATGGTAGGACTGCTGCATGAGTCGGGACGATCTGATGCTGGCGCTGAGGCTGGCCGACGGTGCGGACACGCTGACTCGCACCCGGTTCGGCGCGCTCGACTTGAGGGTCGACACCAAACCGGATCTGACACCGGTGACCGACGCCGATCGAGCGGTCGAAGCCGAGGTGCGTCAGGTGCTCGGATACGAGCGGCCGGATGACAGCATCCTTGGTGAAGAATTCGGCGGCACAACCACTTTCAGTGGAAGGCAGTGGATCATTGACCCGATCGACGGCACCAAGAACTTCGTGCGCGGGGTTCCCGTGTGGGCCAGTTTGATCGCGCTGCTCGAAGACGGCGTCCCGTCGGTCGGTGTGGTGAGCGCGCCAGCGCTACAGCGCCGATGGTGGGCGGCGCGGGGCCAGGGCGCGTTCGCGGCGGTCGACGGCGCCCAGCCGCGCCGGCTGTCGGTTTCCTCTGTGGCGGAGTTGGGTTCGGCGAGCCTGTCGTTCTCCAGCTTGTCGGGGTGGGCGCAGCGCGGCTTGCGCGCACGCTTCATTGCTCTTACCGATGCCGTGTGGCGGGTTCGCGCCTACGGCGACTTTCTGTCTTATTGCCTGGTCGCCGAGGGAGCCGTTGATATTGCCGCCGAACCGGAGGTGTCGGTGTGGGACCTGGCGGCGCTGGACATCCTGGTGCGTGAGGCCGGTGGGCAGCTCACCAGCCTGGACGGCACCGCCGGCCCGCACGGCGGCAGCGCGGTGGCGACCAACGGCATGCTCCAGAAACAGGTGCTGACGAGGCTCAAGGGCGGGTAGCCTGGCGCTCGAGCATGCTATGACCGCCCTCGTCTCACAAAACGACCCGTTCACTGTCGCGACCAAACACTGGCACCGCCTCGACGACGGGCGGGTCCAGTGCGATGTATGTCCTCGGGCCTGCAAACTTCACGAGGGCCAGCGCGGACTGTGCTTCGTCCGCGGCCGGTTCGACGACCAGGTGAAGCTCACCAGCTATGGGCGGTCGAGCGGATTCTGCGTCGATCCGGTCGAGAAAAAGCCGCTCAACCACTTCCTCCCCGGGTCGGCCGTGCTGTCATTCGGCACCGCGGGGTGCAACCTGGCATGCAAGTTTTGTCAGAACTGGGATATCTCCAAATCCCGGGAGATCGACACGCTGACCAGCCAGGCCACGCCTGCGGACATCGCGCGCACCGCTGACGAATTGGGTTGTCGCAGTGTGGCATTCACCTACAACGACCCGACCATCTTCTGGGAGTTCGCCGCTGATGTCGCCGACGCCTGCCACGACCGGGGCATCAAAGCGATCGCGGTGACGGCCGGGTACATGTGCCCTGAGCCCCGCGCCGAGTTCTACCGGCACGTCGATGCCGCTAACGTCGACCTGAAGGCGTTCACCGAAGACTTCTACCGCAAGGTCTGCGTCGGTCATCTTCGCGATGTCCTGGACACATTGGTCTACCTGCGACATGAGACGGGGGTGTGGCTGGAGATCACCACGCTGCTGATTCCCGGACGCAACGACAGCGACGCGGAAATCGCGGCCGAATCCGCGTGGATCCGGGAGAACCTCGGCGTCGATGTGCCCCTGCATTTCACCGCCTTCCATCCCGACTACAAGATGATGGACACGGCGCCGACACCGCCTGCCACGCTGATGCGGGCCCGCCACATCGGCATCGATGAAGGCTTGCAGTTCGTCTACACCGGAAACGTTCACGACGCCGAGGGCGACAGCACGTTCTGCCCAGGGTGCGGATCGGCGGTCGCGGTTCGCGACTGGTACGCGATGCGGCACTACGCCCTGACTGATGACGGCCGCTGCCGAGCATGCGGCTGTCGGCTGGCAGGTGTGTACGACGGCCCGGCCGGGCACTGGGGCCGGCGGCGGCTACCCCTGCTGACCAGCCTGTCTGAGATGTGAATTAATTAACAGGCGCAGCTTATCTTACTCCGGAGTAAGATATGGCTATCCGCCCCAACGACCGAGGCTGCCGACATGACGAACACCGTCCCCACCAAAAATCGCCCGTCCCGCCGCCGCCTCAAGCGGCGCGGTCGCGACACGGGGGTCGGGCTGCAGCCACACAAGCGGACCGGGATCGACATCGCACTAGGGGTGCTGGCTCCGATCGTCGGCCAGGAGTTCCTGGATAAATACCACCTGCGCGATCCGCTCAACCGAACCCTGCGCTCCGGCACGAAGGCCATATTCTCCACCGCCGCCGCGACCGGCCGTCAGTTCAAGCGGGTGCAGAGCCTCCGCAGCGGACCGACCCGGCTGAAGTCCAGCGGCAAGGACTTTTTCGACCTCACGCCCGACGACGACCAGAAGCTGATCATCGAGACCGTCGACGAGTTTGCCAAGGAGGTATTGCGGCCCGCGGCTCACGACGCCGACGAGGCGGCGGTCTACCCGCCACAGCTGATCGCCAAGGCCGCCGAGTTGGGCATCACCGCCATCAACATCCCCGAGGATTTCGACGGCATCGCCGCACACCGCTCCAGCGTCACCAACGTGCTGGTGGCCGAGGCGCTGGCATACGGCGACATGGGTCTGGCGCTGCCGATTCTGGCTCCTGGTGGCGTGGCGTCCGCGCTCACCCGCTGGGGCAGCGGCGACCAGCAGGCCACCTACTTGAACGAGCTTGCCGGCGAGAACGTCCCGCAGGCCTGCGTGGCCATCGCCGAACCGCAGCCGCTGTTCGACCCCACCCGGCTCAAGACCACCGCGACGCGCACACCCAGCGGATACCGACTGGACGGGGTGAAGTCCTTGGTACCGGCCGCGGCCGACGCCGAGCTGTTCATCGTCGGCGCGCAGCTGAACGGCAAGCCTGCGCTGTTCATCGTCGAGTCGTCCACCAAGGGCCTGTCCGTCAAGGCGGATCCGAGCATGGGGATTCGCGCGGCGGCCTTGGGTCAGGTCGAGCTCTCCGGGGTGTCGGTGCCGGTGCATGCCCGGCTGGGTGAGGACGAAGCCACTGACGCCGACTATTCCGACGCGATCGCGCTGTCTCGGTTGGGCTGGGCGGCGCTGGCGGTCGGCACCTCGCACGCGGTGCTCGACTACGTGGTCCCGTATGTGAAGGAACGGGAAGCGTTCGGGGAGCCGATCGCCCGTCGTCAGGCCGTGGCGTTCATGTGCGCCAACATCGCCATCGAGTTGGACGGGCTGCGACTGATCACCTGGCGCGGCGCGGCCCGTGCCGAACAAGGCCTCACGTTCACCCGCGAAGCCGCACTGGCCAAGCGGCTCGGCGCCGACAAGGGCATGCAGATCGGCCTGGACGGCGTGCAGCTGCTCGGCGGCCACGGCTACACCAAGGAACACCCGGTCGAACGCTGGTACCGCGACCTGCGGGCCATCGGCGTCGCCGAGGGCGTGGTCCTCATCTAACTCCCCACTTTCTAGGCGAAAGATCAACTATGGCAATCAATCTGGAGCTACCGCGCAAACTGCAAACGGTGATCGTCAAGACCCATCAGGGCGCCGCGGAGTTCATGCGGCCGATCGGCCGGAAGTACGACCTGAAAGAACATGCCTACCCGGTCGAACTCGACACCCTGATCAATCTGTTCGAGGGGGCCGCCGAGTCATTGCCCTTCGCCGGAGCCGACGCGTTGCGCGACGAGGGTGCACGCAAGGAGAAGAACGAGAACGGCGCCAATATGGCCGCGCTGGTGCAGACGATGGAGGCGTGCTGGGGTGACGTCGCGATGATGCTGTCCGTCCCGTACCAGGGGCTGGGCAACGCGGCCCTCTCCGCGGTCGCCACCGATGAACAGCTGGAACGCTTGGGCAAAGTGTGGGCGGCGATGGCCATCACCGAACCGGGATTCGGGTCGGACTCGGCGGCGGTGTCCACCACAGCCAAGCTGGACGGTGACGAGTACGTGATCAACGGCGAGAAGATCTTTGTCACCGCCGGTTCGCGCGCCACCCACATCGTGGTATGGGCCACGCTGGACAAGTCGCTCGGCCGCCCGGCGATCAAGTCGTTCATCGTGCCGCGCGAGCACCCCGGGGTCACCGTCGAACGACTCGAGCGCAAGCTCGGCATCAAGGGTTCTGACACCGCGGCGATCCGCTTCGACAACGCCCGCATCCCCAAGGAAAATCTGCTGGGCAACCCGGAAATCGAGGTCGGCAAGGGCTTTTCCGGGGTGATGGAGACCTTCGACAACACCCGCCCGATCGTGTCCGCGATGGCCATCGGGATCGGTCGCGCCGCGCTGGAGGAAATCCGCAAGATCCTCACCGATGTCGGGGTGGAGATCTCCTACGACAAGCCGTCGCACGCCCAGAGCGCCGCGGCGGCCGAGTTCCTGCGCATGGAGGCCGACTGGGAGGCCAGCTACCTGCTGTCCCTGCGTGCGGCATGGCAGGCCGACAACAACATCCCCAACTCCAAAGAAGCCTCGATGAGCAAGGCCAAGGCCGGCCGGATGGCCAGCGATGTCACCCTGAAGGCCGTCGAATTGGCGGGCACCACAGGCTATTCCGAGCAATCACTGCTGGAGAAGTGGGGGCGGGACTCCAAGATCCTGGACATCTTCGAGGGCACCCAGCAGATCCAGCAGCTGGTGGTCGCGCGTCGATTGCTGGGTCTGTCGTCGGCCGAGCTCAAGTAGCGACGCGGGTCAGCCGGAGCAGCCGTTCGCTCGATCGCAGCAGCCTGTTCTTCACTTCCTCGAGGTCGACGCCCATCAAACAATGATCGCGTTTGCGCCATTGTCCGGCGACCATCACCGCCTCGGCTTCGTCGCGAGTTGGAGCAGTATTGCGAACAGTCTCCTTGTCCTGTGGGAAAGTGTGGCGCTATTGCGCGATACTGAGCGCAAGAACGGTTGCGGCGGCGATCCCGGTGATTGCCGCTGGGAGTATCGCGGGCGCCAAGTCTTTGGCCTTGGCGTGGTAGCTCACACCGCCGACCATCAGCACGCAGACCGCTGCGGCCGTGACTGCGGCGAGCGGATGGATCACCAAACCTGCCATCAGGCCGATCGCGGCGGCGATCTCGGCAGCGCCGATCATCCGGCTGAGCCCTGCGCTGATGCCCAGATGGGCGGCGTTGTTGCGCGCTGTGGTGGTGTTGAAAACCTTTGTTGTCCCGGTAAATCCGAACAACAATGCCAGCAGAACAGACAGGACGACGATTGTCATGTGCATTGGTAGCTCCTAGTGCGGCGTGTCTAAATTTGTTGGGTGTCTGACAACGAGATCGCCTGGCGCACAGGTCTTTCCCCTCAGACGGTGATCTCGCGGCGGGACCGCTATCCTGACCGAGAAGCTGTAACTTCCGCCCAAACTTCTTGTGACGCATTGGAGTTCGCGGCCGCCAGTCGATATGTCGATTGAAGTGCCTTACCGGCGCTTCGCCAGTTCGGCGGCAGGCTCGCCCGCCTCGAAACGAGCGGCCAGTTCGTCAGGGTCAAACAGCACCCCGATGGGATTCTCGGCGAACGCATCGGATTCGAAGAACTCTTGTGCCTCTTCTGGGGTGTCGAAGTTGTCGATCTGCAGTTCGACGTTGTTGCCGTCGGGATCGGCGTAGTACATCGACATCGTCGGGCCGTGGTTAATAGTAGAGATCGGCCGGATGCCCAGCGCCTTGAGGCGCTCGTACGTGCCGATCAGGTCAGCGAGAGTGGCATATGTAAAAGCCACGTGGTGTAGGCCCGTGTGTTTTTCGTCAGGCCTTTCTGATGCCCCGGTGGCCGCGAACGCGACCCGATGGTGTTCCTCGTCGTAGGTCATGAAGGCTAGGTATTCGCCCTCGTGGGTTACCCGGCCGTCCAGCACCAGGACGTACCAGTCGAGCATCGCGTTCATCTGACCGGTGCGCAGCACGACATGAGCGAGTTTGGCGGGCGAAGCCATGGAAGATCGCAACTCCTTCGGTTCAACAGTTCTCACAGATCGTGGTTGCCACGGGTCCTACGCCGAGGCCACCTGGTTGGTCAGTGCACCGATACCCTCGACCTCGACTTCGACGACGTCGCCTGGAGAGAGGAATCGATTCGAGAAGAGGCCAGCTCCTGCCGGCGTGCCGGTGCAGATGACATCACCGGCTTGTAGCGTGTGGTAACGCGACAGGTAGGCGATCAGGTCCGGGATCCCGTGGATGAAGCTGCTGGTGCGGTCGTCCTGACGCAGCTCGTTGTTGACGCGGGTACGGATCCGAAGATTCAGAGGTTCTCCGAATTCGTCGGCAGTAACCATGCAAGGCCCGAGGGGTTTGAAGGTGTCGAAGCTCTTGGCGGTCGCGATCGTCGCGGTCGGATCACCCGCCATGGCGCGTTGCTGAATATCGCGGGCAGACACGTCGTTGGCGATGGTGAGACCAGCAACGTGATTCCATGCGTCGGCGGCGCTGATGTCCGCGCCATCCCGGCCGATCACGACCGCGACCTCGCCCTCGTAGTCGACCTGTTCCGGGGCCGTATGAGGCAGACGAATTGCCGACCCTGGGCCGGTGACCGCCGAGGCCGCGACGATGAAAAAATTTGGCACGGTTGGAAGTTCGATATCGTGCACACCGTTCGCGGCGAATAGTGCCAGCGCTTCTTCGGCGTGGCTGCTGTCGTTCAAGCCGATGATGATGACCTTTCCCGGCCTGCGGATGGGCGCGAACAGTGTCGCGTCCGCCAGCGGCAGCTTGTCCACGGCGGGTGCGGACTCGACACGCTCGACGCCACCGTCGCGAACCACATCACCAAGATCGGGCAGATCCACAACGGTGAGGACCCCGGGTTCGTCCTCTCGAGCAGGTCCTTGGTCGGTGTTGTACAGACGCATTGTCACTCCATAGTCCTGGTCTCGATCACTCTCTTGATTACTAGTTAAGAGCATTCTTGAGTCAGAGTCAAGAGCGGGCTGGTGGACGTAGAGTGATGCACATGCCCAGGAATCGACAACAGATCCCGAAGGCCGAACGGGAAGCAGCTGTGCTGGAGCAGGCCAGGGAACTGTTCATTGCCAAGGGCTATCGCGGTACACGGGTTGCCGAGGTCGGCCGTGCGGCCGGGATCGCCTCCGCCGCCGTGCACTGGTATTTCCCCACCAAGGACGACCTGTTTGCCGCCGTGTTAGAGCAAGTTTTCGGCGAGGCGATCGCGGACGTGGACGCGTCCGACCGGGCGGCGCGCGACAAGTTGGAGGCGTTCCTCTCGAAGACGAAGGGGTACCGTGTCCTGCACCGCCAAGCCTACGAGCGCATGGAGGAGTCAAAGGCGCTGCGTGCCGTGTACCTAGGGTTGCTTCAATGGCTCGAAGACCTTCTCCTGCAGGCTGTTTCGGAGCGAATACCGGAAGGGACCGACATGGATCCCATCGCCGATACCGCCCATGTGCTGTTGGAGGGCATGCTGATCAGCGTGCGCGAGCTCGACCGCCCCGTCGGCGACCTGATCGATATGGTGATCGAAGCTCTCGTAGCGACCGCCGCCTGGAAATCGGCGGGGGATTCTCATGGGCTACTCCGTTCTACGCGCTAGTCCAGGGGCACTGGCGGCTCGGGCTGACTGGCCATGTGCCACACCACCTCGTCCGGCATGGCAAGGATCTGTTGGTAGGCCTCAGGGGCGAACGCGATATGGGTTTGGCAGGGTCGTAGGCCGGGTGGGACCCGGGTCGGCCGGCGGGGTGAATGGCGCGGGGTTCTTGTACGCCTCGAGTTCTCCGGTGCTGATGCCGTTGATCTCGACAATTTCCGGGTCGATCCAGGCTTGCGGGCCCATCGGGTCGCCGGTGGTGAGTTCCAGCAGGACCCCTTCCGAGCCTGCGAAATAGCGGGATCGGCAGAATCCGTGGTCGACCGGACCGATGGCCGGTATGCCTCGACTGCGGATGCGGTCACGCAGGGCACGCAGCTCGTCAGAGTCCCTCACTTGCAATGCGACGTGCTGCATGGCGCCGGGTGCGATCGGCGCGGTGGGTTCGGCTGCGCGGGTGACTCACTGTGTCCCGCACGACTGGGACCAGCCCGACGACTGGGTGCAGCGATGCCTGTCCGAAATCGCCACCCGGCCGCGGAGTCTGATGGTAATCCACGATCTGCCAGCCGCTGCAATGCGCCACTTCCCGCTATTCCTGGATCGGCTGCACGAACTCGACGCCGAAATTGTCCAGGAATTTCCCGAGTCGTGTGTGCCCATCCGCAATGGCAACCTGCGGGGCAGCATCCTTCGCCGAGCGTGAACTCACTGCCCGACGGCGATCTTAGTCGGCGGGTCGACCTCGTCGTCGGGGGCAACCAAGTCGAGCTGCCACCATTCGACGTCGTGCCACGCACCGTGCTTCCATCCGACCCGCTGATAGCGGCCCACCGGCCGGAACCCGAAGGTTTCGTGGAGGGCGTTGCTGGCCTCGTTGGGTTGGGCGATGCCGGCGAACGCTCGCCGGAAGCCACGTCGCGTGAGCCGGCTCAGCAATTCGGCGTAGAGCATTCGTCCGCCCCCAATGCGCAGGCGGTCGTGCGCCATGTAGACGCTCGTCTCGACCGACCACTGATACGCGGCACGCGAATTGAATTGCTGCGCATAGGCATAACCGGCGACGTCGCCGTCGACCTCGAGCACCAGCCATTCGTGCATGACACGGGCGGCGACGATGCGAGCTGCCATGTCCTCGACCGTCGGCGGTCGGGTCTCGAAGGTGATCACGGTATCAAGCACATACGGGCGGTAGACCTCGACGCACGCATCGGCATCGGCACCGGTCGCGGGACGGACCAGTAGCGGCATTACCCGGCAATTGCGTTTAGCTGCTGGCGGGTGTCATGGTCGAGCTCGATGGAGGCGATGGCCATGTTCTCCTCCAGGTGCCGCACCGAGGAGGTGCCCGGGATCAGCAGGACATTGGGTGCCACGCTCAACGTCCACGCCAATGCGACCTGCGCCGGAGTGCGGCCGAGTCGTTCAGCGGTGCTTTGCACCAACTCGTTGCCGAGCACCGGATTATTCGGTCCCGTGAACGCCGCTCCCAGTGGAAAGAACGGTACGAACGCGATGCTGCGCGCAGTGCATTCGTCCAGCACGGGCACCGACGCGCGGTGCACCAAGTTGAAAGCGTTTTGCACACAGACGATCTCGGTGCGCTCCAAGGTGTGCAGCAGGTGCTCGCGGGTGATTTCACTGAGCCCGATTCCGCCGATCAGCCCTTCGTCGCGGGCGGCGATCATGACCGAAAGCTGGTCGTCGAATAGCTGATCCGGCGCTTCGCTCTCAAATAGCCGCAAGTTGACCGCGGCAAGATGGTCAACACCGAGCGTGCGCAAATTGGCTTCGATGTCTCGGCGCAAGTCTGCGGGATCGGACAGCGGTAGCCAGCCGCCGGCTTCGTCGCGGCGACCGCCCACCTTACTGACCAGCGCCAGGTTCTCCGGGTAAGGATGCAGCGCCTCCCGAATGAGCTCGTTGGCGACGTCGGGCCCGTAGAACTGGGCGGTATCGATGTGGTCGACGCCGAGTTCGATCGCCCGCCGCAGCACGGCCACCGCCTCGTCGTGATCGCGCGGGGGCCCGAGCACGCCGGGCCCGGGCAGTTGCATCGCGCCGAAGCCGACGCGGGACACCGAAAAGCCACCGAGTGAAAAGGACTCCATGGGGTGAGGTTAGCGTCGAACCATGGACACGTTTCAAGCGCTAGTCGCGCGCCAAGACGGGGATCAGATAACGGCGTCGGTCGAAACGCTGGGACCATCCGACCTGCCGCCCGGCGACGTGACAATCCGGGTGCTGTATTCCAGCGTCAACTTCAAGGACGCGCTGGCACTGACGCCGGGCGGCGGCGTGGTGCGCAACTACCCCATTGTGCCGGGCGTCGACCTGACCGGCGAAGTCGTCGAGTCGCAATCTCCTGACTTCGCCGTCGGCGACGCCGTGCTCGCCCACGGTTACCAGATCGGGACGGGCCACCACGGCGGATACGCCGAATACGCCCGGCTACCCGCCGACCAGGTTGTAAAGCTCGGCGCGTTGAGTCCCCACGATGGCGCGGCGCTGGGCACCGCCGGCTTCACCGCAGCGATGAGCGTGCAGGCGCTCATCGACTGGGGCATCGCGCCCGGCGCCGGACCCATCGTGGTCACCGGTGCCACCGGCGGCGTCGGCTCCGTCAGCGTGGACCTGCTCGCGGCCGCCGGCTACCAGGTGGTGGCGTCTAGTGGAAAGGCCCAAAAAAATCAAGTCGGCGAGCGCCTGAAAGCCCTTGGCGCTGCGGAGGTTATCGGCCGGCTGCCCGCCGATCCCGACGCCAAACCGCGGCCGTTGGCCAAGGCGCGCTGGGCGGGAGCGGTGGACTGCGTGGGTGGCGCGACGCTGGCCGATGTGCTCAGCGCCGTCGACTACGGCGGCGCGGTGGCCGCCAGCGGCCTGACCGGTGGGGCCGCCCTGCACACCACGGTGATGCCGTTCATCCTGCGCGGCGTCGCGCTGCTGGGGATGGACTCGGTGTTGATGCCGATCGGCCGACGCCGGAAGCTGTGGGCACTTCTGGGCGATTCGTTGCGGCCGCGCCATCTATCCGATATCACCAGCGATGTCGACGTCAAAGACGTCGTTGGCGTGCTTGACCAAGTGCGCGCCGGGGCCTTTTCGGGCCGGGCGGTGGTGCGGGTCGCTG
>Ga0209040_10002140_pt1 | contig 15583 bp, 8 predicted proteins | sample BogFormECP12_OM3_FD_188240 | JGI IMG/M metagenome (GOLD analysis project Ga0209040, IMG submission 188240) | Bog forest soil microbial communities from Calvert Island, British Columbia, Canada - ECP12_OM3 (SPAdes) (version 2) | ecosystem: Environmental > Aquatic > Freshwater > Wetlands > Bog ...
CCCATCGAGCTTGGCGGCTTGAAGGGTGCCCGAACCGTATCCCGGCGAATCGACCCAGAAAACCAGCGCGCCGGTGCCGATCTGCACGTTCTCGACCCAAATCTGCGAGTCGGACCCGAGCGGCACGATCGGCAATCCGCTGTCGCCCCACTGACGTGCGCCCGCCGAGTTGAACTTCTGTCCGGAGACGCCGTTTTCGACTTGGCCGGAATCCTCCTCCGTCCAGAACAGGAAGGTCTCCTGCGTTGCCGGATTGTAGGAGGCCGACGGATTCACCCTCAGGTTGGACTGGTTGGTCGATCCCACGGCGCCGTTGTGCCCGAAAGCCTCGGTGCCGTCGGTCAGGATGTGCTGCGCAAACACCTGCAGGCTGGGGCTGCCGCTATACCACGAGAATACCGCGCCACCGCTGCCGTCGGGGACGAAGTAGGGGAACTCGCCGAACTGGAGCGAACCGCCATCGTAGACCTTAACATTCCCCGCGCCCCACAGGATTTTCCCGGCGGCCGAAATCTTGTTGGCGTAAAGGTAGTTGTTGCTGCCGTGACCTTTGTTGCGCACCCAGGAGACGATGACCGACCCGTTGTCCGCGGCGTGCAGGTCGGCCAGGAAGTAGTTGTAGCCCGCCTCTTGCAGAATGACGCCGTAGTTGGACGCCGTGCTGCCTACCCACTGCGGCCGGCCGTTAGCATCGAGCTTCTGGAGTATGACCGAACTGTTGGCGATCCAGGCAACGACGATGTAACCGTCGCTGGTGGCGGCAATCTTCGGCGCGCCGTGAAAACCTGGATCGAAGGTCATGGCCACGCCCGAAGGCCCCCACAGAGGCTGACCGGACGGGCTCATCTTGGCGGCGGTGACCTGCGGGTTGTTGGGGTCCTTGCGGTCGTCGAGGAAGGCCAGCAAGGCATTGCCGCTTGCGTCGATAGCAAGGCCGTAGTCTTCGGTGGAACTCAAGGTCAGCCTCGCGACCTGGATGCCGTCGTGCGGAAATTGCTCGTAGCCATTCGGGTTGAGCATCTGGTAGTAGACGTCATAGCCATTAGGCGGCGGATCGTTGGGATTGTTGTTGAACCAGCTTGCGTACCAGCTATTGTTCGGCAGGGGCAATATCTTCGGCTGGACCTGGTCTGCGCCCGAGATGTTGGAGAGCGCGAGATTCTGATTGGGATCGGAAGACCACTGGGCCCAGGCAACAGAGGCAAGTATGAGTACGAGTAAGGACAGCATAAAAAAGCGAAGCGTAGAATGCATGACTTCTCCGTTCAATCTAGAGATCTTGGTGCCGAAGAAGGGACTCGAACCCCCACACCCTTGCGGGTACATGGACCTGAACCATGCGCGTCTGCCAATTCCGCCACTTCGGCACGGGTAGAAACGAGTGAGACACTCAACTCGCTGTTCAGGAAGCAAGATTATTGTACAAGCGCTCTCGCGAGGATAGCAATCGTTCGCTTTTCGCCCTTCGGTTCTTGCTCTTCGCCAGAATAAACTCGGTAGCCTTACGCGAAAAGCGAACGGCGAACAGCGGACTTCTTCAACTTGCCGCCTCTGCCGCTTCGCTTGCACTGTGCGCGCCGTACTCCTTTAGCTTGTTGTGCAAGGTCTTCAGGCTGATGCCGAGGATCTCGGCGGCGCGCGTCTTATTATTGTTGGTCGCTTCCAAGGTCTTCAAAATGAGCAGACGCTCGGCCTCATCCACCGTAGTACCGACGCCGAGGCGCACTGCGTTGGCTTCCTGGACGGGCGCGCGTGGGACCACCTGTCCAAAACCGGGCGGCAGATGTTTGGGCTCCACCAAAGCTCCGTCGCACACGATCACGGCCCGCTCCAAGGTGTTGCGCAACTCTCGAACGTTCCCTGGCCACGCGTACGCCAAGAAAGCATTCATCACCGGCTCGGTGACGCCGGCGACGGTACGGCTGTGCTTTTGGTTCATGTCGGAGAGCAGGGCCTGCACCAGATCGGGCAAGTCTTCTTTATGTTCGCGCAGCGGTGGCAAATGGATATTGAAGACGTTTAAGCGGTAGTAAAGATCGTTGCGCAGTTGTCCGCGAGCGACGGCCTCGTCGGGAGGTTTGTTGGTGGCCGCGAGCACGCGCACGTCCACCGAGGTTTCCGTCTTGCTGCCCAGCCGGCGCAGCTTGCGGTCCTCCAGCACGCGCAGCAGCTTGGCTTGTGTGCCGATCGGCATTTCGCCAATTTCGTCGAGCAGCAGCGTGCCGCCTTCGGCCAACTCAAAGCAGCCGGTGCGGCGCTCCAAGGCGCCCGTAAACGCGCCCTTCTCGTGTCCGAAGATTTCGCTCTCGATAAGCGTTTCCGGAATGGCGGCGCAGTTGATGGCGACGAACGGCTTCACTTTTCGGTTGCTGAGCGAGTGAACGGTGCGCGCCACCAGTTCCTTGCCGGTGCCGCTTTCTCCAGTGATGAGGACCGAGGCCGTACTTGGGGCCACCATCTCGATCAAGCGAAACACTTCCTGCATTTTCTTCGAAGGCCCGACCAGCGAACCCAGCACGCCGACGTCGCGCAACTTGCGGCGGCTGGCTTCCAGTTCGCGCTCGGCGCCGCGAATGCGCGAAGCATTCTGCAGTATGTTGCGCAAGCGCGTGGGATTGACCGGCTTCTCGATGAAGTCAAAGGCGCCAACCTTCATGGCAGAAACAGCTGCGTCCACGCTGCCCTGTGCGGTCAAAAGAATGACCGCAACCTGATGCGGTTGGGCGGCGATGTGCTCCAGCAATTCCATGCCGTTCATGCGTGGCATCTTCAAATCAGTGATGACGATCCCCGGGCCCCAGGATTCGGTCCGTTCCAGTCCTTCCACGCCGTCGATGGCGGTTTCGGTGTCGTAACCCCAAGCCCGGACCAATTCGGCCAGGCCAGTGCGTTCGTTTTCCTCGTCCTCTACGATCAGAACCTTTTCTTGAGTCATGGGGAACAGCCGCCTCTTGCAATTTGAATGACGAAGTTACGCGGTATGCCAGTGGGCCCGGAACACCAACTTTAGATGCCAACCAGAGGCTCTGCGTCGATTTAGAATCGGGCCAGGTCCCGGGCAGAAGGTGGCTACCAACAAAGTAACACTTTCAGGGCTTGCGCGTGCGGCCAAGGCTGCGCTAGTTCGCAGGGCGACGTGGGCGTACCCGGTGCGCACGCCCGCCGCAGGCAGCGGGGCCAGAGTCGAGCCGGCATGGTCGGCCTTCGCAGATGTGCATCACGGGGTATTCAGTCCTGACTTCCGGCAGCAGGCAGGAGTGTATAATGGGCCGCGGATCGCACCCAACTTTGGGAGCACACAATCAGTAAACAGCCGTCGCAACAAACTGGTAGACAACAAAAGCTTTGTGAATTCTGCTCGTTCATGTACAATCGTTTGCTGTTGCGAGCAGGACGAGACCCTGCACTTGTACCACAAAAAGAGAATTGAAGATTGAACCCGAGCTGGGCCACTTTTGCTTACGGTACTGCTAGAGTTCCGGAGGATTAAGAATGTCTTCTCGTATGGCTTTAAACCCGAGACGCGTTGTTGCGACCTGTATCGCGCTTGTGTTCGCACTCTGTCTGTTAGCCACGTGTGCCTCGGCGCAAGTTACCATCCAGCCCGCCAATGAAATTTTTGCCGGGTACTCCTGGCTGCATCCGAATGGCTACGGAGACCTCGGCTTTAAGGTCAACGATATCGTCGATGGCTTTGACCTTTCCGGCACCCATTATCTTCCCACCTTGCACAATGTTGGCGTGCTGGTGGATGGTAGCGGCCACCTCCATTCGAGTCAGGGCACGGGGGTCGGATACATCCTCTTCGGTTTGCAGTACAAATACCATACCGATACCTTCTCCCCGTTCGCCCGCGCGTTTGTTGGACCGGCAAACCTGTCCCCGGATTGTTGCGGTGGGACGAAATGGTCGGCCGCCGTCGGCGGCGGTGGAGGATTTGATCTCAACATCACTCCAAAGTTTGCCATCCGCCTGGCGCAGGTGGATTACATTTATTCCAATTACAGCCAGCGATTCATCAGCGGACATTCGTCGCAGTGGAACAGCATTCGTCTGGCGGCCGGCATCGTTGTGAATTTGGGCAGCTACTACAACCCGCCCCTTACCTGCACCGCGTCGGCCACGCCGGCTGAGGTTTTTGCGCCAGACCCGGTGAGTGTTACCACCACAGGTACCAATTTCCCCCCGAAACACACTCTGTTCTATGGCTGGACCGCCAATGGCGGCAAGCTGTCGCCAGACAATGCACAGTCTGCGACCATCGATACCACGGGCGTGGCGCCGGGAAGCTATTCGGCGAATTCGACGATCACCGACCCCAAGTTGAAGAATCATGACTCCGGCGTTCATTCATTCGCGGGCAGGCCAGAGCCCATGAAGCCGGCGATGTGTGCGGCGAACTTCACTATCAAGCAGCCGCAACCGCCAGTGGTAAGCTGTTCGGCGAATCCGACCACAATCGCCATTGGCGAACCTTCAACCATCACCATGACAGCCACCGACCCACAAGGATGGCCGATGACCTATAGCTGGTCGGCCACCGGTGGTCAGTTGAGCGGCAGCGGCACCACCGCGACACTGACTGCGACCCCCGCTGACGCGGGCAACACCATCACGGTGACCGGCACAGCGACGACTAATCGCCCCGGCGGGAACCCGGCCACTCTGAGCAGCAATTGCACGGCGTCGGTGAACGTACCTGCGATCAGTGGGTGCGTCAGCATCCAGGATTGGGGCGAGTGTACCTTCGAGAAGAACCCCAAGAAGCCGTGGCGTGTTGACAACGATTGCAAGGACACTCTCGACAAACTTGCTCTTCGTGTGCAGCAGATGCCCAATGGCAAGTTGGACATCGTTGGCTACACCGACGAGAAGGAAGTCGTCAGCGAGCAGACTCTGGGATCGCAGCGTTCCGTGAACGTCAAGTACTACCTGACCACGGACGGTCCGACCAAGGTTGACGCAGGCCGCGTGCAGCCTCGTCAGGGCGGCACCAAGGGCAAGGCGACCCACTTCTACTTCGTACCCGAAGGCACTATGTGCGGCGGGCAACTGGAAGAGGGCACCACGGTTGACGAAACCCAGGTGCAGCCGCAGTCGCGTAATGCGCCTGCAAAGAAGCACAAAGCTAAGGCCAAGCCTGCTGCGCCTCCAGCGCAATAGTCAGGTGCCGTAGCTGAACTCGGGCCGGTGAGAGGTTCGCTTCTCACCGGCTTTTTCTGATGTAAAGCGGCGTACTTCTCCGCATGGCGATTTGCGGTAGTGGATGCACTGGTGCTTTTGGCGGGTGCAAGGGTTGGCGCTTCCGGGTTATTATCTCTAGGGGAGCGCGTACTCATTCTCTTCAACCTAGGGCAAGGCAGGCGGATTTTTTTCTATGCGTAAGCTATTTGGTTTTGTAACCAAGTTGGTTTTGGGCGTCGGATTTCTGTTCACCATTTCTTCCTTTGCTTCGGACTGGCAGTTGATCGGGCCGGAAGGCGGCAACGTGCGCAGTCTCGCCTACGATCCCAGCGATCCTAATCGGATCATTCTAGGCACCAGCGCAGGGCAACTCTTCGTTTCGCAGGACGGGGGAAATTCGTGGAACCTGTTCGCCCATCTCGGCACGGGCGAGGATTACGTGATTGACCACGTGATCTTTGATCCCACCAATCCGGCGACAATGTATGCCGCGGCGTGGGGACTGTTCGGCGATAGCGAAGGCGGTGTCTTTCGTTCCGACGACAGCGGCCGAACCTGGCGGGAACTGATGGGGGCACACGGCAAGTCCATCCGCGCCATGGCGATGGCGGCCAGCGACCACAACACGCTGGTCATCGGGGCAGTGGAGGGAGTCTTCCGCTCCCGTGATGGCGGCGCTACGTGGGAGCGCATTTCGCCTGAGAACCCCATGGCCATCGAGAACCACTCGTCCCTGAAGAACTTTGTGTCCGTAGCCATTGATCCGCAGAATCCCGACATTATCTATGCTGGAACGCAACACCTGCCCTGGAAGACCACTGACGGAGGCGCGCATTGGCACAATCTTAAGGAAGGAATCCTGGATGATTCTGACGTGTTCAGCATCATCATCGATCCCAGGAAGCCGTCCCGGGTGTACGCCAGCGCCTGCTCGGGCATTTACCTGAGCGAAAACGGCGCGGAGCTCTTCCACCGGGTGCAGGGGCTCCCCCATTCGGCAATTCGCACACGAGTGTTGAAACAGGATCCGCAGCGCCCCTCCATCGTCTACGCAGGAACCACCGGAGGACTCTGGAAGACCGTGGACGGCGGCACCAGATGGTCGCTGGTGACTTCGTCCGACGTTATCGTGAATGACGTGCTCATCGATCCGCGCAATCCCGAGCGTGTGCTGCTGGCGACGGATCTTCGTGGTGTGCTGGTGAGTAACGACGGCTTCGCGCACTATACAGTCTCCAACCGGGGATTCACCCATCGCACGGTGGGCGGCGTAATCGCCGACCGCAAAGACCCAAGCCGGTTGTACGTCGGGGTTGTGAACGACAAAAACCACGGCGGCTTGTTCATCTCCGACGATGCAGGCAAGAACTGGCGGCAGTCCAATCGCGGCCTGGACGAGCGGGACATCCTGAGCCTGCAGCAGGCGGAGAACGGCGTGCTGTTCGTGGGCACCAATCACGGCATCTTCTCTCTGGCGTCCTTGAGTGCTTCCTGGTTGCCGGCGAAAATGATTTGGGGACCAGTGCCGGAATGGCAGCCCAAGCCAGCGGCGCCGGAGCCGGTGGTTTCCAAGTCGAAGGCCTCCAAGGCGACGGCGGCCTCCGGGCACAAACCTGCTGCGGCCAAGGCCAAGGTCCCTCCTGAGCCAGTAATTCCCGTGGCTACTGCACCCCGGGTGCGCTCGCTGCAGATGGGGGAGAAGGCCTGGTTTGCCGCAACCGACCAAGGCTTGTTCATCAGCGTGGACCAGGGACAAAAATGGCACGGCCAGCCGGTCGAGGGAGAGAGCAACTTCAGCACTGTGAACTGTTATCCGGACGGAACCGTCGCGCTGGTGAGTCCCAAGGGCGCCTATCTCTCACGGGACGACGGCAAGACGTGGACGACGGTGCCACTTCCACAGTATGTGAGCGGCGTTTACAACCTGACGATGACGCCCGGCTCGGTGCTGTGGCTGGGAACCCGCGAAGGTGCTGTCCGCTCCACCGACGGCGGGCAGAGCTGGCATTACATCCTCAACGGACTTCCCAAGAGCGATGTGCTGGCGGTGCACTATGACGCCACGGGCCAGCGCTTGCTGGCGACCGCGCTGCACGCCCATGGTGTGTTCGAGAGCAGGGATGGCGGGCAGACCTGGCAGCTTACGCCGGAAGCGACAGTATCGATCCGCTCCGCCATGAACTTCCAGGGGCGTCTGCTGGGTGCCTCCGCGCACAACGGGCTGCTGCTGGAGCAGAGCGGTGTTGCATCTTCGGAGTCCGCGCGCGCCGCCGAGGGGAGTGCGTCTGCGAACCAGCAGTAATAGTCACGCTCTTTGCCTTTCACTAAGGCAATGAGGTTACAACGCACTGGGAAGAAGCGGGAGGCCGGTTTGCGCCTCCTGCTTCACCCGCGAAATTCGTCCCCAAAATCAAGAACCGAATAGCTAAGCTAAGTGCGAACAGCGAAAGGCGAAGAGCAAACACCGCACGGCGACCATCCTTCCCAATCTGGCACCATTCCCCTTTTTCCATCCCATAAACGGAAACCAATGCAAATCCTGATCTAGCAAGGCTTTGCGCCCGGTGCGGGCACTCGTGCAGTTCCAATTTGGAACCAGAACTGAAACAGCGAGCGGGAAAGTTGACGCGCGAAGGGGCGGAAGTGGGCTAATAACCAAGGATTTCGGCGGCATGCCAGTCTTGGCAACCGCCGTGCTCTTATTCAGACGTTCGGAAGCGAGAAGCAGCGGACGGATGAGATGAGCACGCAGATTCCCATAGGCAGGCTGAACCAAATCGGACCAGCGCAGGAGGACAGTGGCAACATTTTCGCTCCAGGTCCCTTTCTCCCTGGTACAGCCAGCGAAGCGATGGCCTCCTCCGGCGGCCAAGGCGAGGAGAGTGGCGTCAAAACACCACTCTCCCCGCAAGCCGGCTGGGGCGGCTGCGCCGACACACTGCATGAACTGGCCAACACCGTCAATGCAGTACTGATCAATGCCCAAGTGCTGGAATGGAAACTGCCCCCCTACAGCCGGTTGAAGCGCCCAGTGCGGGAGATCGAACGCCATGCCCAACGCAGTGGCGCGCTGCTGAAGCGCCTGCTTCGCCAGTTCGAGGCCGGGGACGAGGCAAACCGGGAGTTATGCGGGCAGGTTCCCTCTCTGCACAGAGCCATGACTGCGGTGACGGCTCAAGGGCCGGAGGCGACCGCCGGAGGGCCGGAGAAACTGCCGTCCTCGGCGCGGTCGCAGTCGGCCCTTGGTTCTTGTTTTCCTCCCGAAAGAGAACTCACAACGTTATGTGACCGCTGCACTAGCGCCGTTTTCCCGAAAGAGGAACGATAGCCATGAGTACTGAAGCCCAAATGAAGCTGGCGCCGCCCTGGGGCTGCGCCGCCGGAGAAGGGATGCGCCACGTGCTTACCGCAGATGCAATTGCAGTCACCGAGCCAACCTCTGAAACCAATGAAACCAACTTATTGAACCTGTTGATCGTCGACGATGAGCGCTCCATGCGTGAGGCCTGCCGCGATGTGGCCCATTCGCTGGGCTTCAACACCCGGGTAGCGGACTCGCCGGAGCACGCCTATCACGCTCTCGACACCAGTCCCGTGGATGTGGTGCTACTCGACCTGCGGCTGCCCGGATCGAGCGGCCTGGAGGTACTGCGCGAGATCAAGCGGCGCCGTCCCGAAACCCTGGTCATTGTAATGACCGGTTTTGCCACCGTGCAATCGGCAGTGCAGGCGATGAAATCGGGGGCTTACGACTACATCACCAAGCCGTTCAACTTCGATGAACTGCGCCTAGTGCTGGAACGGGTGACCTCGCACCTAAAGCTCACCAGCGAGAACCGGCTGTTGCGGGAGCAGTTGAAGTCGAAGCACGGTTTCGGCTCGATGGTCGGCCACGCTCCCGAGATGGAAAAGCTGTACCGCATCATCGCCAAGGCCGCGCACAGCACCCATCCCGTTCTCATTCTGGGCGAGAGCGGCACCGGCAAGGAGCTGGTGGCGCGCTCCATCCACTATTCGGGCCCCTATCGCGACAAACCCTTCATCCCGGTGGATTGCGGGTCGCTGGTGCCCAGCCTGATCGAGAGCGAGTTGTTCGGTTACGTGCGGGGCGCCTTCACCGGCGCGGTGCGGGCCAAGGACGGCTTGATGGCCACCGCCGAGGGCGGCACCATTTTTCTGGACGAGGTGGGCGAGCTGCCGGTGGACTTGCAGGCCAAGTTGCTGCGCGCCATCCAGGAGAAGGAGATCCGGCCGGTGGGGGGCACGCGCGCGGTGCCCATCAACGTGCGCATCCTGGCGGCCACCAATCGCGACCTCGATGTCGCGGTGCAGCAGGGCAGCTTCCGCCGCGATCTTTATTTCCGCCTCAACGTGCTCACCCTGCGCATCCCGCCGTTGCGCGAACGCAAGCAGGACATTCCCCTGCTGATCGGCAACGTGCTGGAGCGGATCAACGCCGCCACCCAGACGCAGCACACGCTGGGCGACGACGCCCTGAGGCTGATGCTGACCTATGACTGGCCGGGCAACGTGCGCGAGTTGGAAAACTGCTTGGAGCGCGCCTGCACGACCTGTTCGTTTTCCACCATCCACGTCGCCGACTTGCCGACGGCGTTGCGCAACTTTCAGGCGTTCCCCAAACCGGACGTCCAGGGTTCGGATCCGGAAGCCATTACCCCGCTGGACCAGGTCGAGAAGCAAGCCATCCTGCACGCCATTGAACTGCTAAGGGGAGACAAGCTGCAGGCTGCGCGCCGTCTCGGCATCGGAAAAACCACGCTGTATCGCAAACTGAAGGAATACGGCTCGACGGTCTGACCGCCGGGCCGTAGTGATTGGGATTCGCAAAAGGCCGCATCCGTGTGGCACGCCCGAGGTGTGTCTACAGGCGGCAGGGAGACAAGTCATGATTCTGTTAGTTACGGCATCTTCTCGATCGAAGGAATGCGCCGCGGCGCTGGAACAGGGTACAGGCCACAAGACGCACGCGGCCGGGTCAGTACCGCAGGCGGTCACCCGGCTGCGCAACACGGAATACGAGGCGCTGGCCATCGACCAGTCGCTGCTGGAAGCCGACTTCCGCGCGCTCGACACCTTGTTGAACCACGCCGGCACCGCCATGCCGATTTACGTGAACCTGTCGTTGCATAGCACGGAGCGCGTGGTGCGCGAGGCGCAGGTGGCGCTGCGGCGCGCCGAAAAGGAAAAACGGATGGCGCTGCGCACCGTGGAGCGCGATCTGCGCAACCAGCTGCGGGGCGAAGTCACGGGCATCCTGTTGACTTCAGAACTGGCGTTGCGCCATCCTGCGATTCCCGCCGATGTCGCCGCCAAACTGCAATTAGTGCAGGAGATGGCGCAGAAGATGCGCGTGCGCCTGCATGTGATATGAAGCAGCAATTAGCAATGGAACCGATTCGTGTTCCTCGATGTTGATCCGTGGTGCGTTTCTGAACCGCGGATCTGCACGGATGAACACCGATGTTCTGGTCTAGCAGTTAGCAACCGGCAGCTCGCGACTAGGGATAGACGTCTCGAACTTGCCGTTTTGCGACCCCGAAGCGGCAAATTGCAAACGACCCAGTGCTGTAAGTTGACAGTGATCCGTCGTTTGCTAGTTGCTAATTGCTAATTGCCACTTCATTCCGTCCTCAGCGCCTGCATCGGTTCCACCGTTGCGGCCCGGCGCGCGGGCAGCAAGGCCGCCAGTAAGGCCACCGCGGCCACCAGCAGCGTCCCTCCGAACAAGGTCACAGGGTCGGCGGCGCTCACGCCATAAAGCTGGCTGCGCAGCAGGCGTCCCAGCACCAGGGCGATTGGCAGCGTCACCACAATACTAATTCCCGCCAGCCACAAGACATCCCGCAGCACCAACCCCATCACGCTGCCGCGCTGTGCGCCCAGCGCCATGCGGATGCCGATTTCGCGCGTGCGTTGAGCAGTCGCATACGCCAGCACACCATAGAGACCGATCGCCGCCAACAGCATTGCCAGCACGCCGAAACTCACCGCCAGCAGAGCCACCAGCCGCTCGACGGAAAGGTTGTCGGCAATTTGCACATCCATGGTTTGCAGACTGCTCAGTGCCAGCTTGGAGTCGAGTTGCTGCATGGCGCCGCGGATGTCGGAGAGCGCAGCTTCCGGCGGCTGCCAGGTGCGCACCAGAAAGACCAGCACGCTGGGATTGTCCAACTGAAAGCGCGGGCGGTACACGGTGCGCTTGATGTCGTCGCGCACCCGCGCGTGGCGCGTATCCCCGACCACGCCTACGATCTCCGTGTCTTTCTTCCCTTGCGAGCCGCCGAAGCCGATAAAGTGCCCGAGAGCATTCTGCGGCGTGCCGAAGAAGTGCCGGGCGAACGCGAGATTCACGATGGCGACGTTCGGCTTGCCCGTAACATCGTCATCGGTAAAGTCGCGACCAGCCAGCAGCGGAACCTGCATGGTGGCGAAGTAGCCGGGAGTTACGGCAGGCATCTCCACCTCCATATCTTCATCTTCCCGCTCGTTATAGCCGGCAATGACGATGTTGCCGTCATTGCTGGTGTCCGCGAGGTCGGGATCGTCGGTGCCGGCCACCGAGCGCGCTCCCGGCAGCGAAGAGATCGTCTGCGTGACGCGGCGGTAAAGGGGAAAGACCTGCTCCGTCTGGTAGCCAGCCAGGCGCGGGTTGATGCCGAAGCTTACCAGATGATCGGTGGCAAAGCCGACATCCAGCGTGCGCAGGTTGTGCAGGGTGCGAACAAACAGTCCGGCGCCAATCAGCAGCAACAGGCTCAGGCTGATTTGCGCGCCCACCAGCACGCGCCGGAAGCGCAGTGGCCCGCCCGAGGAAGTCGTGCTCTGCTGCTTGAGCGAATTGGCCAGGTCAGGATGCAGGAAGCGCAAAGCCGGGGCCAGGCTGAACACCAGGCTGACTGCCAGCGCCAGCCCGAAGTTGAAGAGCAGGATGCGGGTGTCCACACTGGAAGAAAACGGTAGGTCGGTTGCGGTATCGCCCGCAACCCGGCGAATGAGCACAGAGGAAACCGCGGGCGCCAGCAGCAAGCCCAGCGTTCCGCCCAACAGGCCTAGCAGGAGGCCTTCGGCGAGCAACTGGCGGATGATCTGCCAGCGGCCCGCTCCCATGGCGTAGCGCACCGACATCTCGCGCACCCGTCCCGCGGCCCGCACCAGCAGCAGGCTGGACACGTTCACGCACGCCATCAACAGCAGCAGCACCACCATGCCCATCACGATCAGCACGGGTGTGCCAATCTGGTTGCGCAGCGGCGAGAAACCGCGCGCGCTGTCCAGCACCAGGATGTGCGATTCGTCAAGATACGTACGGCGAAGTCGTTCCGAGGCATTGGGAATCCGCGCCAGCTCCGAAGCCCGTAGCGCGTGCCACAGCGGTTGCAAGCCGGCTTCCGCCTGGGCACGGCTCTCTCCCGGCTTCAGCCGCCCCACGACCATCATCCAGTGCGAGTTGAAATCCTCAAGGTCTTGCCAGCGCGGTGTGATGATGTTCTTGGTGGTCAGCGGGACGAAGACTTCTTCGGTGGCGCCGGCGACGATGCTGTGGAAACCAGGCGGCGCCACGCCCACGATGGTGAACGGATGCGTATTGATCAGCAGCGTCTGGTTGATCACTCGCGGATCGGAACCGAATTGCCGTTTCCAGTAATTGAAGCTGAGCACCACCACCGGGCTGCTGTTGGGCACATCGTCGGCGGGCACGAACAGGCGGCCCATCGCGGGCTGCAGCCCCAGCGCCTGGAAGTAATTCCCCGAAGCCAGTTCGCAGCCCACCAGGTCAGGCCGGTTGTTCCACTGCACGCTCACGTTTTGCAAGTCGCTGGCAATCAGGCTCTCGAAGACGCTGTTCTGGTCGCGCAGGTCGCGGTACATCGGGTAGGAAAAATAATCGTGATCGTCGCCCCCGAAAGAGTTGAAGTGGCCGCGCGTCGAGCCGGTAAATTGCAGCCGCACCAGTTGCTCGGGATGCGAGACCGGCAGCGATCGCAACAGCGCCTGGTCGAGAAGCGTAAACACTGCGGTGTTGGCTCCAATGCCCAAGGCCAGCGTGGCGACGGCCACAAGGGTGAAGATAGGCGCCTTGCGCAATTGCCGAACCGCGTAACGAAGTTCCTGCAAGATCTGCATTTGAGTTAGCCTTTGATTCTAGTGGCGTCGTGAATTCCATCGCAGAATCCGCGGAAAAGCCAATGCGAAAACTGCATCTGGCCAGCCAAACTTAGTGACGCAGAATCAGTACCTTAGCACGCCCTCCTCAGGCGAGATGTTCGTGGGCGGGATTCCCCTGTTCGGAATCGAACATTGGCGCGGGTCTCACGTTTTCATTGCGGAAACCGAGGGTGGCTCATAAACTGAATGAGCATTCATTCGGCGATTGGCAGAAGCGCCCGTTGTTACGCTGCCGCCGAGTTAACAAGAATTTCCATCAGGTTTGATCCTTGGGCCCGTGGTGAAGCGCGAACCTCAACCTTTGACTCCCAGCGACGGCGCAACCGTCAACCGCAACGCCGAGAAGTACCAGCGCATCCTCGATGCTGCGGTTGCCGTGTTTGCGGAGAAGGGTTTCTTCACCTCGCGCATCTCTGACATTGCCGACCGCGCCAGTGTCGCCGATGGCACCGTCTATCTCTATTTCAAGAACAAAGAAGAGATCCTGATGACGGCCATCAACACGGCCTTCGATGCTTTCATGCGGCACGCGCGCACCGAGCTGGAGAAACTGCCAAACCCGGCCGACCGGCTGCACCGGTTGGCGTTCCTGCACCTTGACGCGCTGGGCTCGAACCGCAACCTCGCCGTCGTCTTCCAGATGGAGCTGCGGCAGAGCACGCGCTTCCTGTCTGAGTTCTCGCACCATCACATGGTCGAGTACCTCTCGCTGGCCCGCACCGCCATCAGCGATGGACAGGCGAGCGGGATCTTTCGCCAAGCGGTGCCGGCCAAGGTAGCGGCCAACTGTTTTTTCGGGGCGCTCGATGAGATGGTGACGTCGTGGGTGCTGAACGAGCATGAGTATCGGCTGGCCAACGTCGCCGACGCGGTGGTGGATATTTTCCTGAACGGGATGAACCGCGGCAATCAGCCGTGACCAGGCCCGGCTACAACGGCAAGGTCACAGCACAGAGATGGCGGTCACAGGTCACAGCGCCCGGGCTACCCGGAGATTACCATTTTGGCGTTGACATGAGCATTCGGACCCTCAACGAAATTTTCTTCACGGTCGTTGACCGCAACAACGATCGCGTCATGTTGACCCGCGAAGGCGAAGCATGGCAGCCGATCTCCTCCGCGCAACTGCGGAGCTGGGTATATTCCGCAGCCCGCCAACTGCAAGCCTGGGGCGTTGGCAAAGGTGACCGCGTCGTCATTCTCAGCGAGAACCGCCCAGACTGGGCCATCGCCGACTATGCGACGTTGCTGATGGGCGCCGTGGTCGTGCCCATCTACGCCACGCAGACCGCCGAGCAGGTCCTGTACGTGCTGCAAAATTCCGAGGCGCGCATCGCCTTCGTTTCCACGCGCCAGCAATATGAGAAGCTCGCGTCCATTCGCAAACAATCCAGCCTGGAGTACGTCGTCGTTATGGACGAGGCGCCGGAGTTGAGCAATGCCATCCACATGCAGTCGTTCCTGCGCGACGGGCGGCAGGGCCCCGATCCCGAACTTGACGCCATCGCGGCTGCGATCGAGCCGGACGATCTTGCCACCCTCATCTACACCTCCGGTACCACCGGCACGCCCAAGGGCGTCATGCTCACCCATGGCAACATCGCCTCCAATGTCAGCGTTTCGCTCGACATGTTCGAGATAAGCAAGGACGACCTCAGCATCTCCTATCTGCCGCTGTCGCACATCACGGCGCGGCACCTGGATTACGCGCTGCAATACCACTGCATCGCCATCGCCTACTGTCCCAGCATCGACGACCTGTCGCGCACCATGCGCGAGGTGAAGCCGACCATCATCGTGGCCGTGCCGCGCGTGTACGAGAAGGTTTACAACCAGGTGCAGCACAAGATGCACGGCGTGAAGGGCGCGCTTTTCAAATGGGCCCTGTCCGTCGGGGCAGCCAACCGCGAAGCGATCCTGCGCGCGGAGACGCCAACATCGCTCTCCTGGAAGCTGGCCAACGCTCTGGTGTTCTCCAAAGTCCGCGAAGGACTGGGCGGCCGCGCACGCCTGTTCGTCTCCGGTGGCGCGCCGCTGGGCCGCGAGATCGCCACCTGGTACGCCGACATCGGCATTCGCATCCACGAAGGCTATGGCCTCACCGAAACCTCGCCCGTGATCGCAGTGAACAATCCCATCTATCATCGCCTGGGCACGGTCGGAAAGCTGGTGTCGAATGTTGAAGTCAAAATCGCCGCCGATGGCGAAGTCA
>Ga0209040_10002142_pt1 | contig 15581 bp, 15 predicted proteins | sample BogFormECP12_OM3_FD_188240 | JGI IMG/M metagenome (GOLD analysis project Ga0209040, IMG submission 188240) | Bog forest soil microbial communities from Calvert Island, British Columbia, Canada - ECP12_OM3 (SPAdes) (version 2) | ecosystem: Environmental > Aquatic > Freshwater > Wetlands > Bog ...
ACCCGCTTGTAAAGCGAACCGCCAGCCTCCGGGTAATTCGCCTTCCGCTGCCGGCGCCCCAGGACCTGGCCGTCCGGGCCGATGTCCTCGTGGTACAGCCGCCGCATCACGTCGGCATCGACCTGGCCAGTCAGGCCGAGAGCCCGGGCCCCGGCGCCCTGCCAGTAGCCGGGCGGCTCGCTCTCGACGCCGAGGTAGTAGTCGGCACCCGTTCCCACGGCATCCGTCAGGTACGCCGTGTCATACCCGGTGTGCAGGCTCAGCACGGTAGCACCTCCTTCAGCAGCCCCGGGCGCCTGGTTTTGCCGCGGCGCGCAGCGCTCGCGACCAAGATCATCTACTTTGATGCAAGGGTGTGCAAGCTTCAGAACTTGCCCTTGGATGGTAACCCAGGGACATCCGGTTTGCCGGCTACCGCCGGGCCGCTATCGCGCGGCGGTAGCCAAGTGTCAGATGCCCGGCACATACTCGGAAGGGTGGATGAGCCTCTTAGCCCGGCTTGGGTCTCGCCGAAACCCGATGCGATCAAGGCCCTGTGCGTGGCGCTCAAGCTGCTGGACCAGGCTGACCGCGCGTGGCCGTACAACAGGGACCTCGGCCTGCGCCTGACCCGTGAGGCGACCGAACTGCTCGGCCCTGATGCCATCCTGACGATCATCGAGTTGCAGAAGGCCGGGAAGCTGCCGCACTGCGCTACCCCGGCGTGGGACCAGTTCATGGAGATGGCCGCTGCGGGTGACGTCGAGATCGCCACGGTGATCCTGATCCGCGATCGCGAGTACGTCTGCGAGGATCGCGTGGCCGAGCGGGTCCGCCAGGACGCGACCCCGGCCGAGCCCGTGAACCTCGCAGACGAGATGCGGGCCATGGGGCTGATGTAGGCGCAAGCAAGCCTTGACGCCTCTAGCGTTTCCCTATGCTGAAACGCTGGGAGGCCTTGCCGCCGGGCACGCGGTGGCTGGGAGCGATCGCTGTCGTCGTCCTGGCGCTGGCGATCGTGTGGGCGCTGTTCGTCCCGCTGGCAGACTGGCTCGCCCGCCATGACGTCGGCTCGGTCACGGGACCGCTGCACGAGACGGCGCTGGATAACGCGCGGGGCCGGCTGCTGACGCTCGGCGCGGGCCTGTTTGCCGCCGGGGCTCTGGTCTTCACCGCGCGGAACTTTACCGTTTCGCGGCGCACGCTCGAGCTGACCGAGCAGGGGCAGGTGACCGATCGCTACACCAAGGCAATCGAGCAACTCGGCTCGGACAAGCTCGACGTGCGGATCGGCGGCATCTACGCCCTCGAACGGGTCGCCCGCGACTCCCCGAGAGACCACCCGACCGTGATGGAGGTGCTGACTGCGTTCATCCGCGAGCACTCCCGCGAACCGTGGCCGCCGTCAGACCCGGGCGGCCAGGAACGGGAACGATGGACACGGCCCGACGTCCAGGCGGCCGTCACCGTGGTCGGGCGCAGGGATCGAGAACGCGACATCCCAGATCGGCGCATTGACCTCGCCGGCGCGCGCCTCACCGGCGTGGACCTTACCGGCGCGGATCTCACCGGCGCGCGCCTCGCCGGCGTGGACCTTACCGGCGCGCGCCTCACCGGCGCGCGCCTCACCGGCGCATCCCTCCACCGCGCGCGCCTCACCGACGCAGACCTCACCCGCGCGCGCCTCACCGGCGCGGTCCGCCTCCTCCCCCTCATCGGCGCGGACCTCATCCCGGCGGACGCCCGCGCGGACGCCTCCGCAATGGACCTCACCGGCGCGGACCTCACCGGCGCGCGCCTCACCGGCGCAGACCTCACCGGCGCGCGCCTCACCGGCGCATCCCTCCACCGCGCGCGCCTTGACCGCACGCGCCTCGATAGCGCGAACCTTACTGATGTCAGGTGGCCCTCAGATGCGCCGGTTCCGGAGGGCTGGAAACTAGACACCGGCTCTGGTCGGCTGGTGGCAGCGGGCAAGTGACTCTTCGTCGGCAGGGGGAATTAGGCGGGGGCTTCAACTGTCCGGATGGATCGGGCGGTTCTGACGTTATGAGCCTTCGGAAGTTCGGCCGGTGCGCCGCCTTGGCGCGCTCGGAGCATCTGCAGTCCCGGCTTCCTGTCGGGCCCGCGCCAGTTCGGCCCGAGCGGCGTCGAGGTCGCGCTCGGCGCGCTCGGCGCGGGCGCGCAGCTCGCTGCGTGACTCCTCGAGCACCTGGGCGCGGGACTCCATGGCGGTCCGCAGCTCGTCCCGCTCGCGGGCGGCGTCGGCCCTGACCCGCTCGAGCTCGGCGGCGTGCGTCCTGGTCACCTCGGCCAGCCGGTTGGCGGTGTCGGTGAGCCGGGCGAGGATCTCCTCGCGCTCCCGCTCGTTGTCGGCGCGCACCTGGTCGAGTTCCCGCGCGGCGTCTTCCCGGGCCCGCGTGGTCTCTGCGCGTGCGTCTTCCGCGCGTGCCTCGGCGGCGGCGGCGCGCTGGTCAGCCTGCGCGGTCTGCGCGAGGGCCTGGTCCCGGGCGTCGTTGGCGGCGCGCACGAGGGCCTCGGCCTCGGTCCGGGCCTGCTGGATCGCCTCCTGCGCCTGCGCCTCGGCCTGCTCTGCCCGCGCGTCAGCGGCGCGGATAGCAGCTGCCTTGGTGGCCTCAGCGGCCTCGATCGCGTTGTCCCGGTCTTCCTCGGCGATGGTGATGCGGGCCTGGGTCTCCTCGCGGATCCGCTCGAGCTCGGCGGCGTGCGCGGCGGTGGCCTGCTGTAGTTCCGAGCGCATCGCGCTGACGTCAGCGCGGGCAGCCTCCGCGTCGGCCTGCGCTGCTTCGGTTTGACCCGCCATCGCCTCGGCCATCTGGGTGGCTGCGTCCGAGCGGGTCTCGGCGGTGATCCGGGCCGCCTTCTCCCGCGTGGCCAGGGCCTCGGCCGCCTGGCGCGCTTCCTCGGCGTCAACGACCCGCGCTGAGATCTGCGCCTCGGCCGCATCAGGATCGGCTGCGGTGGCCAGGGCCTCGGCCAGGTGCTCAGCGGTCTCCCGGAGCGCGGCGGCGAGCTGCTCGGCCCGGTCCAGGGTGTTACCCGCGGTCCTGACTGCCTCAGTGACCGGCGCGCGCCCGGCCTGGGGGTCCGCGTCCTCCGTGCCTGCGGGGCGGGTCTTGGCGCGCCAGGCGTTCAGCGGGTTGTGCACCGGCTGGCCGGGTCCGTCTGCCTGCTCGCAGTACACCGGCGCCGGACCCCTGGTGCCGCGCCGCGCCGCGGGCGGCCGGGCGCACTGCTGCCCGGACTCGTACTCCCACCGGCACGCCGGCCGGGCGGACGCTGTTGCGGTCTCTTCGGATGTCGTCTCGCTCATACTCGCAGTCTAACTAATCTCATCTCATCTCGTCAACTAATCTCATCTAATCTCATATTAATATGAGTTTAGTTTTCGATATGGCGAGAACCGCTGTCGCTTGTCGTTTGATCTGGTGAGACGCCGCAGCTCGTTGTCAGCGATTCGGTCATCTGGCTGTCAGTGAGTTGCTCGTTGCGCCCCCGGCTCGAGCCGGCTCCGGGTCGGCGTCGGTCATCTCGTTGTCAGTGGTTCGGTCATCTGACTGTCAGCAGGCGGCGCAGGCCGGTAGGTTCCTGGCCCGTGGATGGGCCTGGCCGCGAGGCGGTCGTGCGACGCCTGGCCGCCTTGGCGGACGCGGGCCGGCTGGGCTCGGGCCAGGTCCGGTCGGCAGTCGGCGCGCTGGGGGTCTCAGAGCGGACAGTGTGGCGGTGGGTGGGTCAGGCTCGCGCCGGTGAGGGCCTGGACCGCAGGCCGCGGGGGCGTTTCCAGGTCACCGGCGAGGTCCGTCAGCGGCTGGCGTTCTGGCGGGGTAATGCCGCGGCGGTGCACCGGGAGCTGGCCGCGGCGGCGAAGGCCGGCGGCCCGCCGGCGCCGAGCCTGTCGACGCTGCAGCGTGCGGTGGCCCGGGATGTGCTGGCCGCGGACCGGGCGGGCCTGGCCGGCGGGGAACGGGCCCGCCGGGCCTATGACGTGTTCTTGCAGCGGCCCGGGACGCACCGCAACGCGGTCTGGGAGGCCGACCATGTTGAGGTTCCGGTAGAGGTCGACGCCGGGGGCCAGCTGGTCAGGCCATGGGTGACGTGGTTCGTGGACGCCGGCACGAACGCGGTGTGCGGGACGGCGGTCACCCCGGGCGCGCCGTCGAGGGAGAGCATCCTGGCCGCGCTGCGGGCGGCGGTCGCCATGGACGAGCCGTACGGGCCGCCGGGCGGTCTGCCCGAGCACGTGCGGATCGACCGGGGCAAGGACTTCTTGTCCAAGGCGGTCGCCAGCGTGCTGGCAGGGTTCGCCGTCGCCACCGGGCCGCTGCCCGGGTATACCCCGCACCTGAAAGGCAGCGTGGAGACGGTGAACGGTGCCATGGAGCGGATGTTCGCCGCGGGCCTGCCCCGCTACGCGCACGCCCAGTTGCAGGCCAACGGGAAGCCGGTGGACCCGGACGCGCCGCCGCTGCGGTTCGAGGCCTTCACCGCCGAGCTGCTGGCCTGGGTGCGGTGGTGGAACACCGAGAACGTGATGCCGGCGCTGGCGGGCAAGACGCCGCTGCAGGCCTGGCTGGCCGACCCGACCCCGCTGGCCACGGTGCCGGCCGCGGACCTGCGGCTGCTGATGCTGGAGGATGACGGGCGCACCCGGAAGATCACCACGAAGGGGGTGGGGTGGCGGGCCCGCCAGTACGTCGCCGGCGTGGATGACCGGGCAGGCAGGCCGCGAGGTCCGGCTGCGGCACATGCCGCACCACGAGCATGAGGTCGAGGTGTTCGACGCCCGCACCGGCGAGCACCTGGGTGCGGCGTTCCTGGCCGACCGGGCCAGCGCTGAGCAGATCGCTGAGGTGCACCGGGCCCGCGCGGTCCGCCGCCAGCGGCTGCAGGCTGACCTGCGCGCGGCGGAGAAAGCCCGCCGGATCCGGTACGCGGCCGCGACGGCCGCGGTCCCCCCGCAGCCGGTCACCGCGGTCACGGCGGCGCAGGCCGCTGCCGAGCTCGCCGATGCTGGCGACGTGACCCTGCAGGCCGAGGCCAGGCCAGGGCTGATGCCGCCGCGGCCGCCAGAGCCGGGATGGGTCTTGCCCCGGGCCCCGGCCCGGCCCCCGCCCGGGGCAGCCGGGCCGGTCATGGCCGGCCCTGCGGACGGCCCGGATGAGGACCGGAAGCGGTGAGCGCCTGGGCCGGTATCGACGAACGGGACGATCACTACCTGGGGCTGGCCGGGGCGAACGTGGTGGCGACCGAGGCCCTGCTGGTGCTGCGGGACAACCTGGCCGACGTGCTGGCGGCTAAGGCGATGATGTGCGTGCACGGGGACGCCGGGCTGGGCAAGACGCTGTCGGTCAACGCGTCGCTGCGCGCGCTGGCGCCGGCCGATGTGTGCCGGGTGCAGTTCCGGGCCCGGCCTACCCCCCGCGACATCCGCCATGTCCTGTTCGACGCCCTGGGCATCAGCGGCACCCCGCCGGGCCGGCCGATCGAGTTCGACGCCCTGCTCAAGGACGCCCTGTCCGAACGGTTCCGGGTGCTGGTCTGCGATGAGGCGCAGTGGCTGTCGCGGGAGTGCTTCGAGCTGTGGCGGCACCTGTGGGATGACCGGCGCACCGACATCGCGATCGTGTTCGTCGGCGGCGGGGACTGCTACCGGGTCCTGCGCCGGGAGCCGATGCTGTCCAGCCGGGTCTACGTCTGGCAGGAGTTCCGCCGCCTGGACCGCGAGCAGGTCCTGGCCGTGATCCCGGCCTACCACCCGGTCTGGGCGGACGCCGACCCCGCCGACATCGCCTACGCCGACGTGCGCGCCGGGCACGGCAACTTCCGGGCCTGGGCGAAAATCACCGCCCACGTGGTGACCGCCCTGGCCCGGCTGGATCGCGGCCGGCCCGACCGGGAGATCCTGCAATGGGTCTTCAGCCGGCTCGGCGGCAGCGGTGGCTGAGGTCCGGGTCCTGCTGGACCCCGGCGACGACATGCAGGTGAGCGTGGGCCTGCTGGAACGCCACGACCCGGCCCGGGGCCAGGTGGTCGTGCATCCCACCCCCGGCGCCCGCAGCCTGCAGGCCTTCGCCCACGACGTGCTGGACGCGCTGGGCCGGGCGGTGAACCGGCTGGACGCCGAGCAGCTCGCCGGGCCTGCGGCCGCCTGGCGGGCGGTGACCGCATGGATGGTGACCGGCCAGACCGGGGAACTGGTGGTGCTGCGCGCCGACCGCCTCACCGCCAGCGTCTGGGCCCGGGTGCTCGAGCTGGGCCGGGAAGCCGGCACCCGGCTGCTGCTGGTCTGCCACGCCCCGAAGATCCCGGCCCAGCTGGCCGCCGTCCTGGCCGGCACCGGCCACCAGGTGCTCACCGGCCTGCCGCAGGTCCTGGATTCCCGCAGCGCATACCCGCATCCCCGGCCCTGGCCAGATCCGGCAGCCGGAGCCGAGGGTGACGCCGAAGATCTGCCGCGCTTCCTCTACCCGCATATCCGCAACTACCGCAGCACGGCATGGGATCAGCTAGGCCCCGCCGGGTTCGCCCGGACCGATGCCGTCTACCGGCACGCCCGCGAGGCTGCCTGCCGCTGGCTGAGCGCTCGCCCCGCACCGGGGTCGGCCTCGGCCAGCGACCAGAGCGTGCAGCTGTTCCTGGCCTGGCTGGTGCATGACAGCCCGAGCCGCACTCACACCCTGGCCCGGCTGCGCGGTGCCCAGGCCGGGTTCCGGCTGCACGGGTTCAAGCTGGACATCCCCCCATCCCAGCGGGTCCTGGACGTCCTGAGCGGCCCCGGGCTGGACGCTCCGCTGGTCACCGCCCGGACCGCCGGGCGGATCCGCGCCGGGGCGGCCCACCCGGTGATCGCCGCCGGCATCGCCACGGTGCTGGTCACCGGCGTGGAGCCCATGGCCCTGGCCAGCATGCCGTGGGAGGCACTATCACCGCAGAACGACGCCCTGCGGCTGACCTGGCATCCCCCCAACCGAAGATTGATCAGGGCCTCCCAGGTGACCGCCCGTACCCCAGCCACCACCGCCGTGTTCTACGTGCCGGCCGCCGCACGGCCGCTGCTGCAGGCCGCACGCCACTTCAGCCGCTCCTCCCCCGGCCACCGCCCGGCCGGGCGGCTGTTCGCCGAGACACCGTTCAGCAACGAGCAAATCGCTGCCGCAGCCGCCAACTGCAAGATCCTGCTGCCCTCCCAGCGAAGCCTCCGGGGAATGTGGCAGACCAGGGTCACCTGCACCCGGGCTGATTCCTTCGGAACCCGGTTCGATGCCAGCTTCGCCGATGATCAAAGCTTTGGCCCCGCCCCCTGGCCGTAGGGGTTGACGTGGGTTCAGAACAGCGGTCTTCAGCTCGCTATCGCCACTGGCCGTTCCGTTGTTGCTCAAGCCCCGAATCCCGAGTCCCGCGCCCGGCTATGGTCGTGTCATGAACTGGGTGCAAGCGGCTAGCTGGGGGTTAGCTGGCGGGCTAGCTGCGGGAACTCTGGCGCTGATGACCGCTGTGACCACAGCGGGTTTCCGGTGGCCGTGGAAGCGGCACGAGCTGGGACCGCGGCTATTTGTGTTCGGCTGCGGACTGCTCCTGGGTGCTCTCGTCGCGGCCGCCGCACATGGCCAGATAAGCGGTGGCTGGCCCGCCTTCGCGATGGGCGCAGGCGCTCCGGCCACCATCCGCGGCTTGCTCTCAGGTATCGAGGTTCATTCGGTGCCGCGCCTACCGCCGCAGCCTCCCAGTGACCCGCCTGCCGACGCAAAGGAGCGTAAGCCCGCGCCAGAAAAGGGCGGGATCAGTGAAACCGCGAGCTGACGGCTTCGTTTCCCGGATCGCGGCAGCAGCCCGGCCAGCGCGGCCCTGGTTGCTTATCAATGCTCCGCCCCGGGTCGCGCTGTTCTTGATCGCCGCTGGCGCACGCCCGGGCCGCATGCAACTGCGTAGCGCGGACCTTTCCAGGAAAAACCTGATGGGCGCGTATCTGCACAGCGCGGACCTGACCGGCGCGGACCTGCACAGCGGGAACCTGACCGGCGCGGATCTGACCGGCGCGGACCTCACCGGCGCGATCCTCGACCACGCGGACCTCACCGGCGCGCACCTCATCGCCGCGAGCCTGACCTACGCCCGCCTCACCCGCGCGGACCTCACCCGCGCGGACCTGACCGGCGCGGACCTGACCGGCGCGGACCTCACCGGCGCGACCCTGGTCGGCGCGACCCTGGTCGGCGCGGACCTGCGCACCGCAACACTGACCGGCGCGAACCTGGCCGGCGCGGACCTGCATCAAGCGATCCTGGCCGGCGCGATCCTGGTCGGCGCACACCTGGCCGGCGCACACCTGCCTGAAGCGAACCTGACCGACGCGGACCTGCACAGTACGATCTGGCCCGGCGCGGACCTGCACAGCGCGGACCTGACCGGCGCGGACCTGCACAGCGTGGACCTGCATGGCGCGGACCTGCACGACGCGAAGCTGACCAGCGCGACCCTGACCCGCGCGACCCTTTTCAGCGCGAACTTGACCGGCGCGGACCTGAGCCTCGCGGACCTGAGCCTCGCGGACCTGAGCCTCGCGAGCCTCACCGGCGCGACCCTGACCGGCGCGGACCTGCGTGGAGCGAAGCTGACTAGCGCGACCCTGACCCACGCAAGCCTTGTCGGCGCGTACTTGACCCACGCAAGCCTGACCTACGCGGACCTCACAGGCGCGAACCTGCACCGCGCGGACCTCACCGGCGCGAACCTGCGCAGCGCGACCCTGGCCGGCGCGGACCTCACCGGCGCGGACCTTCACGACACAATATTGGGCGAGGTGCTGTGGTCAGACGAAACATTGTGGCCGACGAGGCTGGTATCACTGATGCGGAACCGATCGGAAGAACTGCGGCCAGGAGTATGGCGGGTTATCGGCTCAGGCAACGCCGACGTGGGGATCGAGGACCCGCTGGCACCAGTCAGATAACCCAGAGCTGATCAGCGCCGGGCTGGTCTCCGGGCTGCGCGCCGCGTACGTACAGGTCGCGGCCGGGCTGCCGGGCAACGCGGCGGTGCGGGTCGAGGGAGGCAAGCTCAGGCTGGACAGGCTTGGCAAGGCCGCTGACCCGGAGTTGATGTCGCCGCTACAGCGAGACCGAGGAAAATCGTGGGAGGCTACGCCGGGAGCGCGGCCGGCTCAGTCTTGTGGGTGAAGCCGGAGTACCAGCGGGCGAAGTCGTACCAGCCGCCGCAACCCGGCCAACAATCAGCCCCCACCACGGCGGCAACAGCCAACTCCACCAGCGGAAACACTTCCCAAGATCAACCCATGGCCCCCTTTCGGGCTTACTTGGTCTGCCCCCAGGCATCGTCCCGGCGGCTTGGCGGCTGGTCCCTGGACGTCGAAACCAACGGGCGGTCAGCAACCGTCCGCGCCCCGGCGCCCGGCCCATCGCCATCACCTCGATCGGCACCGGCAGAGCCAGGATCGCGCTCATCTGACTCCCCTTGACCACTCGGCGAGGGAGGGGGCCTGACCAGCGCACTGACATCAAGATGACCGAACCACTGACAACAAGCTGCGGCCTCTCACGGGCGCTCGTGCGTTCCGCCTCAGAACGGAGGTTCGTCGCTGTAGCCGCCGGGCGTATCGGATGCCCATGGGTCAGCCTGCTTGCTGCCCGCGGCGGCCTGGCCGCCGTTACCGGCGCCGGTGCGGGCGACCTTCTGCACCTTGGCCGAGGCGTTCCTCAGCGACGGGCCGAGCTCGTCGACCTCGAGCTCGTAGACGGTCCGCTTCTCGCCTTCCTTGGTCTCGTAGCTGCGCTGCTTGAGCCGGCCGGTGACGATGACGCGCATCCCGCGCTGCAGGCTCTCCGCGACGTTCTCGGCGGCCTGGCGCCACACGGTGCAGGTAAGGAACAGGCTGTCGCCGTCCTTCCACTCCCCCGTCGAGTTGTCCTTGTACCGGGGCGTGCTCGCTACCCGGAACTTGGCCACCGGCTGCCCGGACGGCGTGAACCGCAGCTCCGGGTCCTCCACCAGGTTGCCGACCAGCGTCATCGATGCCTCGTTCATGATCTTGACCTTCCTGCTCTTCTGGGTTTTCGGGTTTGGCCGCCTGGTCTTGGCGGTCCGCGTGTTCGCCCGTTGGGCGGCGGTGGCGGTCTGCCCGCCACCGTTGAGCCATCCGCCGCAGGCCACCGGAGGCTCAGGGTCAAGCGGGATGGTGAAAAAGTTTCGGTCTGTGAAAGTTTTTCGGGTTGCAGCCCGCTTGATGCTGAGTGGTGGCCTGCTAAGCAGGGCGAACAGAGACAGTCCGCCGTAGGCGGTCCATCAGGTTCTTGGCCGTGCCGCGGCCTTGAGCGGGCTGTACGGCGCGGTTCCCTTGATCGGCTAGAGGAACCTGCGCCGGGTTTTGTATTTGCAAGCGGAAAAGCAAGCGGATGTGCTTGCCGCTTCGCTGGCGATGGTGCCACGCTGCCGGGGGTAGATCCTCCCACGGAAGGCCGGTGCAGCAGTGCGTGTGACGTTCGGGAATCTCAAGGGTGGCGTGGGCAAGTCCACGTCGAGCGTTTACACGGCGCTTGGCCTGGCGGCGGCAGGCGGCCGGGTGCTCCTGGTCGACGCCGACGCCACCAACCGGACCTGCCTCAAATGGTCATCGCTGGCCGAGGACTGGCCGGCCTCAGTGACGGTGGTCAGCTGGGAAGTCCCCGACCTCGCCCGCCGGGTCCAGGCCGTCGCCGCTGACTACGACCACGTCGTGATCGACACCGGCCCGCAGCGGCCTGCGATCCTACGCCAGGCGCTCATGGTCACCGACGACCTCGTGATCACCGTCGCGCCCTCCCCCGTCGAGCTCGAGCAGCTGCCGGACACGTTCGCGCTCGCCGCCGAGGTCGACGCGATGTCGCCCACGTTCGCGCAAGTCCTGTTCGTCAAGGTCCGCCGCGGCACCCGCTCATCGGTGGAAGCGCGCAGCTACCTGACCGATCGCGAGCTGCCCGTCATGGCGGCGGAGATCCACCTCCTGGAGTCCTACCCGCTGGCCTACGGGACGGTCCCGCCGGACCTGGCGGAATATGAGGCCGTGGTGAAGGAACTCTCGTCCGCGAGCGAGGAGCCGTGATGGCCAGGCAGCGGGCCGGGCAAGCCCGGGCGGCATTCGCCCGGGTCGGGACCGCGCCTGTCGGCGAGCTGCCCGCCAGCGATACGGCAGGCGAAGATGTCAGCATTTCCGCAAGCGGAAATGAAAGCGAATCTGCCATCATGGAAGATGTCATTCCCGGAAACGCAAAGGCTGGCAGTACCGCCAGCGATACTGTCAGCCCGGCCGCTGGCCCCGCTGCAATCAGGCCCGCCGCCAGGAAGACCGTCAAGAAGGCTGGCAAGAGGAGGCGCCGGGTGGGAAGGCCGCGAGGGCCGGACCGGGTGCCGCTGACAGTCCGCATCCTGGCCGCCACGGATGAACGGCTCACCGCGGCGGTTGAGGCGACCGGGAAAAGCCCGCAGTACATCGTGGACGAGGCGCTTAGCGAGTACCTTTCCCGGCTTGAGGCCAGATCAGCCGCCGGGTAGTGACCGCCGGGCGTGCGATGCTAGAACACGTGATCGACAAGCGCCCGCAGGCTGACAGGCTGCTCGTCGCGCAGCTCACGGGCGAGGCCCGGCATCACGCAAAATGGCGCGACCTCACCGCAGACGAGGAAACCACCGCAGTGGCCGAGCTCCGGACGCTCGCGGGCGGCCGGGCCGACCTGCTCGCCGAAGTCGCCGGCGTCCTCGAGGGCGCACACGAGGGCGAGATGGACGAACCGATCGCCCGCCAGGCCGCGGCCCTGTGCCGCAAGGCCGGGGCCGACCCGGACGCGATACCGGCATGGATCGAGACCGGCCGCGAGCGGAAGGCGAACGCCGGGCGCCCCCCGTTCTCCGATCCACGCAACAGACCCGGCCGGAACGCCTAAGCTAAGCCGGCGCGGGGGACGCCGAACGGACCGGCCTAGCCGGTGGCGCCCCCGCCTGCTCACCCTGCCGCCGTTCCCGGGCGGCCTGCGGCGGCCTCCGGAGCTGAAATAGGACCATCGCGGACACGGGCAGGTCACGGGCAGGCGTCAGGTTCGCCCGTCCCGTGCACCACTGGCCCCTCTGGCGCGTCTGCTGTTCAGGTCGGTGCATCCAGGGGAGGGATCAACTCATGGCCAAGCCAACGCCGCAGCAGGTCACGCGGAACCGGTTAATAGCGCTCGCCATCGTTGCCGTTATCGGCGGGTGGTTCCTGACCCACCACGGCGGCGGTGGTGGCGCGAAGTACCAGACAAGCGTCACGCGCTATAGCGTCATCAACCCGGCCGACCTGGCCGTCGTCGTGCGGGTGACCAACACCGGGACGAAGGCGGGGACGCCGACCTGCACTATCGACGCGCAGGATGGAGATCGGGACAAAGTGGGGGAGGCTACGCGGCGAGCGACATGGGGTCCAGTGTCCGGCTGAGGCCGGGGTACCAGCGGTGAAAGTCGCCGGCGAGCTGGTCGTTGAGGACGCGGGTGCGGACCTGGAGCAGGAGGTGGGCGCCGCGGGGTGTCCAGCGCATCTGCTGTTTTTTGACCATGCGCTTGCTGATGACCTGGTTGACCGCGGATTCGGTGAACGCGGTGGAGAAGGCTTCGCCAGCGCGGTGGCGTTCCCCGTAGTTGGGGATCCGCTCGGCGTTGGCGCGGATGTAGCTGTCGAACTCGCGGACCGCCTTGAGCAGCCGGGCCTGCTCCGGGCAGGGCTCGGTGATGTCGAGATCGACGAGGATGTCGTCGATGGTTTGCAGGGCGCGGAAGACGTTGCCGTGCCAGCAGAACCACTTCAGCCGCTGCAGCTGCGTGCCGATCTCGTCGGCGAGGTTGACCGGCGACTCGTCCGGGGACTCCGGGCTCGACGGGGGCGGTGGCAGGCTCTTGGCCATGTTGGCCATGACGGTGATCCGCATCGTCAGGTGGAACCAGTCCAGCAGGTGCTCGGCCTGGGCGTTGAGATAGCAGGGAACGTCGCGGATGTCTTCGCCGCCGTCGGTGAGGAAGGTGACCTGCTGGTTGGCGGCCATCCCCTGGGCTTTGAGCACTTCGAACAGGCGCCGTTTGGGTTTGGTGTCGTAGGTCTGCACGTACCCGAAGCAGGCGGGCCGCCCGGCGGCGGGGATGGCCTTGCCGGCGATGACCTCGAACCAGCCGTCGGCGCGGGATTGCTGCTGGCTGGAGTGGACGTAGCCGCCGTCCAGCCCGACCACGATCGGCAGATCCGGGCGGGGTAGTTCCTCGCGGTCACGCTGGCAGGTGTCGATGAAGCTGGGCCGTTCCTCGCCGAGCTCGCCCTCCAGCCGGTCCGCGACCGCCTGGGTCTGGCGGCGTACCACCGCCGGGTGCAGGCGCCGTCCCAGCGGCAGCAGCTCACCCAGCAGGTCCGCGGTGATGCCGTAGGAGACCAGGGCGGCGAAGCGGGCCTGCAGGTAGGCCAGCTCCGGGGTGGTCCGCTCGGGCAGCAGCCCGGCCAGCGGCTGGAAGGTGCGCGTGGGCTGGTCGCGGCAGCCGCAGTGCCACCAGCGGGGACTGGGCAGCTGCAGCGCGCCGAACAAGCTGCGCACCACGATCGTGCGCGTGTCCTTATGCCGACGCGCCCGGCCGCAGTGCGGACAAGCCACCTGCTTGGCGATCACGGCGCTGGCCTGCTGTTCGACGACGGTGTCCTGCACCGCTGCCAGCAGGTCCTTCGCCTCGGCGAGCTGCAGGCCGAGGGTGTCCGGAGCCAGGTCATCGCGGTCGGCGGCGAATACCTCCCGGACCACGGGCGAGGCCTCGGTGTCGTCGTCGGGGTGCACGATCACCTGCACGGTAAACTTCATGTCCGGCTCCCCTCAGCGACGGCCTGCACGCCCGCGGCGAGGCTGCGGAGAACTTGATTGCAGGCCCGCCGGTCGAAACACTCCAGGCCCAGCAGCGGCATCAAGGCCGCCAGCTCCTCGCGGTCCACGCCGACGTCGGCCAGGTCGCGATGTCCGCCGGCATCGAGCAGCTGGCCGATGATCTCCGCGGCGCGTACGGTCGCGCTGAACACCAGGTGCGGCTGGGTCCGCTCCAGGAATACCCACGGGCCGTCCCAGTCCTCGGGCGGGCCCGCGCGCCGCCCGCCCGTGCACCGCGGATAGGCCCGCCCCGGCTGGGCGCAGGCAATCTGCTCAACGCGCAGGTCCACGTGCCAGGCAGCGGAAAAGTTGTACTCGTAGACGAACCGCTCGCCCTCTCGCAGGCCCAGGTCGGCGAGGCCAACCTGCCGGGCGTCGTCGCGGAAGCCCGGCCCGCCGAGATAGGAGATGCCGTACTCGGTGCCGCCGATGACGAACCGGTGCAGGTGCTCGCCACTCCAGCCGAACACGGCCTGCACGATGGCGTGCAACCCGGCGATCGTGGTGCCGGCGGCCACTTCCAGCCGCCGCCAGATCAGCGGGCTGATCCCGGCGATCACCACCCGGAGGCGGTAGACGGTGATGCCGGGACAAGGTGAGGTGTCAGCCATCTGCCCATCCTGACCCGGTCACGCTCTGGCCGGGCGGTCTACGATGGCACCGGTACAGGCGCGGACAGGTACTGGTAGAGGGTCTGGCGGCTGATGCCGAACTCGCGGGCCAGGGCCGCTTTGGGTTCGCCCGTCGCGGCGCGGGCCCGCAGGGCCTCGGCCTGGCCGGGGGTAAGGGATCGTTTCCTGCCCGTGTAGGCGCCGCGGGCCTTGGCCAAGGCGATGCCCTCCAGCTGGCGTTCGTGGATCAGCGCCCGCTCGAACTCGGCGAAGGCGCCCAGGACCGACAGCAGCAAGGTGGCCATCGGCGAGTCCTCGGCGGTGAAGGCCAGCTGCTCGGTGACGAACCGGACGGCCACCCCGCGGCCGGTCAGCTCGCGCACAAGGCGGCGCAGGTCATCGAGGTTGCGGGCCAGCCGGTCCATTGAGTGCACGATCACGGTGTCGCCGTCGCGGACGTAGGCCAGCATCGCCTGAAGCTGCGGCCGGGCCGCGGACTTGCCGGAGACGGTGTCGGTGAACACCCGGTCCACCTCGACGCCATCGAGCTGTCGACCGGGGTTCTGCCCTACGCTGGACACCCGGATGTAACCTACGCGCTGCCCGCTCCTCACGGCCCCTCCTCTACCCACCGAGGCCCCTCCTCTACCCACCGATGTGTCAGGCTGGAATCTATGACCATGACAGGCGAGCGTCAATAAATTCGGGCCAGGACCCTAAGTGGACGTGATCAGGGCGCGCGGCTGACGTCTGGCTGGGGTGTACCCCAACCCGACACACCAGGTACCCGTCCAGGCACCGGATCCCGTGGCGCTCGCGGCGTAGCCTCCACCCACTTTGTCCCGTTCTCCTCCTCCTGCAGCCCCGCCCGGTACAGGTGTGCACGCGAAACCCGTCAATGACCCCTAGTTCACGATGAGGAGAAGCTGATGCCAGACGCGGCCGCGAACCAGGGCACGAGCCGACTGGCGATCCGCGCGGACAGGGCATTCGGCGGGCGCGAGATGATCCCCGGCGGGGCATTGGTCCTATGTGCTAGCGGCCAGATCGTGGG
>Ga0209040_10002144_pt1 | contig 15578 bp, 17 predicted proteins | sample BogFormECP12_OM3_FD_188240 | JGI IMG/M metagenome (GOLD analysis project Ga0209040, IMG submission 188240) | Bog forest soil microbial communities from Calvert Island, British Columbia, Canada - ECP12_OM3 (SPAdes) (version 2) | ecosystem: Environmental > Aquatic > Freshwater > Wetlands > Bog ...
CAGCGCAATCCGACCGGCTCTCTGGGTACGGTGTACGCCGCTGGTTGGCATGCTTCAGGAACGGCCGCACTCGTCGGCGACTCGGCGCACGCCATCGTGCCGTTTCACGGCCAAGGCATGAATTGCTGCTTCGAGGATTGCCTGGAATTCGACGCCTGTGTCGACCTGCATTCGCCGTGGGAGGCGCGATTCGCCGACTTCTACGCGAAACGCAAGCCGAATACCGATGCGATCGCCGCCATGGCGCTCGAGAATTACGTGGAAATGCGCGATCGGGTCGCGCAGCCAAAGTTTCAGCTGCAGCAGGCTTTGGCGCTCGAACTGGAAGTCCGCCACCCGCGGCGATTCATTCCACGCTATTCCATGGTGATGTTTCATCACGAAATCCCGTATTCGATGGCTCAGCAGCGGGGTCTGATTCAATCGCGGCTGCTCGAGGATTTGACGGCCCACGCCGCCACGATCGCCGACGTCGATTTCGAACGAGCGACGCGCTCGATCGAAGCTCATTTGCCGCCGATCGAGAAGTCTCTGTCGAGCGTCACGAACGAGTAGGCGCAGGCATTCTTGTCGTCGGCCTCGTGACGCTCGCGGGCCGACTCGCGCCACTCGGGGCCCCGCCATCCCTCGAACGTCGCATCGCCGTCTTCGATACGGGTATGCACGATCGTCAAATGAATTCGCGCGGCGAGCGGCAGACACTGGCGGAAGACGTCGCCGCCGCCAATGACCATGAGCACGGATCCAGGGCCACTCGCGGCTCGCGCCTCCTCGACCGACGAGACCGCCGTGACGTCGCTGGGCAGGGGCTGGGCGGAGCGCGTCAATACCAAATTGCGGCGTCCGGGCAGCGCCTTGCCGATGGACGCGTGCGTCTTGCGGCCCATGAGCACCGTCTTGCCGAGCGTGATCTGCTTGAAGCGGCGCAGATCCGCCGGCAGGTGCCAGGGCAAGGCGTTGGCGCGGCCGATCACGTCGTTTTCCGAAACCGCGACGACGAACTCCAGGGCGCCTGCGGCGCAGGCAGCCGCGAGCGGCGATTGCTCATTCCACATGCGGGGCGATCAAGCGGCCTTTTTTTCGGCTCGGCATTCGTTGAGGATCCACTGTGTGAATTCCTGCAGATCCTCGCGCTCGCCATCCTCGGGACGCTGCAGGATCACGTAGCTTTCGTTGGTCGCGAGTTCGGCGTCGAAGACCTTGACGAGGCCGCCGGCGACGAAGCGGTCCGCGCTCAGGCGCGCCGGCACGAGCGCGACCCCGACGCCCTGCTCGGCGGCGATCACGACCGCAGACATCGTGTCGAGACGCACGATGCGGTTGGGCTTGATCGGCTCTATTCCCAAGCCCAAGGCCCAGCGCTCCCAAGCCTCGCGGCGCTCCTCGTGCACGAGCAGCGTCTTGCCATTGAGGTCCGCGTACCGGTCGATCGGGTTGTCGAGCAAAAATGCGGGCGAACATGCCGCGATGAAACTCTGCGCAAACAGCTCGTGTACGGTCAGGCCCTCCCAGGGACCGGCGCCGACGACGATCGAGAGGTCGGCCTCCGGGGGGTGGGTCTTCGGCGCCGAGAACGTCGTCTCGATGCGGATATCGGTCTCTTCGCGGGCCTGAGAAAAGGACGCGAGCCGCGGCAGCAACATCTCGTTGGCGAAGAATGGCGGTACGTTCAGCCGAATGATCGTGCGCCCGTAGCGGACTTGCAGTTGCTCGGTGATCGATTCGAGCTTCGAAAAAATCTCGTTGATGTGCTCGAGGTAGTGCGCACCTGCATCCGTCAAGACCAGTGTGCGCACGCCGCGCGCACCGCGCTCGAACAGCGTGACGCCGAGCTGAGCCTCGAGCGCCTTGATTTGATGACTGACGGCCGACGGGGTGACGAACAATTCCTCGGCAGCGGCTTTGAAGCTCTGCAGTTTCGCAGCGATTTGGAACGTCTTGAGAAACTTGAGCGACGGCAAACGCATAATGACAACCAATACTGATCAGATGGTAACGACGGTTACGGTCAGTAGCCCCTCATGGATATACTGGGGCCATTCTATCTGATCTCTGTGACGATCTAGATGACGATCTAGCAAGACTCATGCCATGCGGCAAATAACCGATCATTGTCCATGAAAATCCGTGTTGCGAACGCCAATTGCGGCGATTCAGGGCGCGGCGGCCTGCGCGCCGCACGGTTCTAGCGCATGCCGCAGATCCCGCTGACGCGCGCGCACATCATCACGGGGAGCTTCGGCGCGGGCAAAACGACGGCGATACGCCGGCTCATGTCGCAAAAGCCGCTCGACGAGTTATGGGTCGTGATTCTCAACGAATTCACCGATGCCGGACTTGACGCGCTCAATGTCGCCGAGGCCGCTCGCGGTCAATACGATGTTCGATTGGTGGCCGGCGGGTGCCTGTGCTGCGTCGGAGAGTTGGAATTTGGTAAACAGGTGCGCGACATACTTCGCCGGCTCAAGCCGAACCGCCTGTTGATCGAACCCAGTGGCGCCGCACATGCGGGCGAACTCGTCGACGAACTCGCACGCTACGAGGCGCAGCGCGCCGTCAGCTTGGACAGCGTCATCTGTCTGGTCGACCCGATCGATGCGATCCGCATGCAAGAATCCCGCGGCGCCACCGAATGGTCGCAAATCCAATCCGCCGACGTGCTGCTGCTCTCGAAACCGGATCTCGCGAACGAGGCGGCCCGGCAGGCTTTCGATTGGATCGTCGCCGAACAGTTTCCCGCCAAGCGTTTCGTCGGAATCTGCAAGCATGGCGATCTGCCGGGCGAGGCGACGATGCGCTATTCACGTGCGCCTGCCTTTGCGCATTTTCTGCAGATTCCGGAGGCGACCGCCGCGAGCGCCGTGACCCTGGCAATTGCGGGCTGCGAGGCCATCGAATCTCAATCGAGCCGTCTCGGCTTCAGCGCCGTCAGTTGGGTATTGCCGCGCGAACTGCATTTTTCGCGGGCCGTCATCGAACCGCGGGTGCAGTGGCTGCTCGACGCCTACGGCGGCGCGATCAAGCGTTTGAAGGGCGTCTTGAAAACCGGGCCGGGTCCCGCATGGTTCTTCCAGAGCCATGGACGCGGGCTCACGAGCGAGGACAGCGCCTATCGGCGCGACAGCCGCATCGAGATCGTGCTCGCTGCGGCGCCGACAGCGCGTTTTCTCGAGGATTGGCGCGCGCTTCTGCGCGATGCCGCGGCGGCCGAACCCGCGGCAGCCGTTGCCGCGCTCAAGCACGCGTCCGAAACCAGCCCGTGAGGCTCCATCGGGTACGCAGCGACGGCAGCACCTCGTGCTCGAGCCCGGCGCTCAAGAAACATACCAAGCGCCCGGCTACGGGTGCAATATCCCGAAGCGCGCGAGCGCCGTCGAAGACGCGCAGGCTGCCGCCGAGCGCCGCGTCCCAATCCGAATTCAAATACAGCACGGCTGATACGCGCCGCTGATCTCGCCCTTGCGGCTGGTCGACATGGCGCGCATAGCCCGCTCCGGCTTGATAACGCGCATAGTGCATTTCCAAATCGAACAGTCCGAGAGTTGCCTGCCGATTCAGCGCGAGGCGCAGCTGCTCGAGCGCGCGCAAGAGCGCCGTTTCCGCCGGCAGCAGCGGCTCCGCGAGCCAGCAAATGCAGTCGCCTCGAATTTCTTCGCGCCGCCGAGCCTCGCCCGCGGCACCAACGCGAGCCGGCGCGAATTCACCGCGCTCCCATCGCAATTGCGCGCAGGCCGCCAAATCCCGCACGAGCACGGCGTCGGCGTAGTGATCCGCGACGCTGAGCCCGTGCGCGCACAGCCCGGCCGCAATCGCCTCGGCGCTCGCGGACTGCGCGCCGTGCAGGTCTGGGATCAAGACCCGCGTGCGCGAGCGCCAAAGTGCGCGCTTTCGCGCGAGCGAACGCCGGCCGACCGAGTAGCGCGGCGCTGCCCGCCGCGCTGCTGCCCGCCCCGCTGCTTCGCCCCGCGCCGCTTCTCGCCGCCGCGCGGCTGCGTGGCATCGCGCTTCGCCGCCTCGATGCGCCTGCTCATCTTTCTCTTCGGCGCCTCGAGCATGCTGCCGCGGCATCCGACCGCACCGCATCGACAGGCGAAGACCTCATCGACATTGGCCGGATCGCCGGGATCGCGCTGAATCTGATAGTCGTAGGTCAGCTCTTCGCCCTTCTGTATCGTGCGTATCGCCTCGATGAACACGCGCTTGCCGATCGTGGTGCTCTCGCAATTCGGAACGCAACCGTGATTGATGTATCTCGCGTCATTGCCGTCGACGCCGCCGTCGATGACCGTTTTCGCATCGACGGTGAATAGAAACGTGTGATTGTCGCTCGCCGGCTTGTCTTCGTAGCGCGAGTCGGCCTCGTCATGACTGATACGATCGCCCAAATACTCGATGACCTTCGTTCCCTTGCGTATTCGGCGCAGCGCAAACACCCCGAATCCGTGGACTTGCGAATGTCTGACTTCGAACATCGGCGCTCGGCCCCTAGGCTTGATCTTCATAAGCTCCTAAACTGCTATTGGGGCCTTGATGGCCGCGTGACATTGATAGGCGAGGATTTCGAAATCCTCGTATGCATAATCGAACAGACTCGGCGCAGTTCGCTTGATCTGCAGTGTCGGCAATGGGTATGGAGTTCGGCTCAGCTGCAGCTCGACCTGTTCGAGGTGATTCAAGTATAAGTGGCAGTCGCCGCCGACCCAGACGAAATCTCCGACCTCGAGATCGCACTGCTGTGCGAGCATGTGCGTGAGCAGCGCGTAGGAGGCGATGTTGAACGGCACGCCGAGAAAGGCATCGGCGCTGCGCTGATACAATTGACACGACAAGCGGCGATTTGCGACGTAGAACTGAAACAGAGCATGGCATGGCAAAAGCGCCATCCGGTCCAATTCGCCGACATTCCAGGCGCTGACGACGATGCGGCGCGAATTAGGATCTTGCCGCAGCTGCCGCACGACGGTCGAGAGCTGATCGATATTGCGGCCGTCGGCGGTCGGCCAACTGCGCCATTGCTTGCCGTAGACCGGCCCCAGCTCGCCGTCCGCATCCGCCCATTCATCCCAAATCGTCACTCCTCGTTCGCGCAGGTAGCGTACGTTGGTCTCGCCGCGCAAAAACCACAGCAATTCGTGGATGATCGAGCGCAAATGCAGCTTCTTGGTGGTCACCAGCGGAAATCCTGCGGCAAGATCGAAGCGCATCTGGTAGCCGAATACGCTCAGTGTGCCGGTGCCGGTGCGGTCCTGCTTCTGCGCGCCGTGGTCCCGGATGTGGCGCAGGAAATCGAGATACGTGCGCATCGGCTAAACCTTGGCACCCGCATCGCGGCCGGCGCTATTGCCGCGAGCCGCGCCGGCTCCGGCTGATTTGGCGCCTCCCGCCTCTGCGCCGATTGAATTGCCGCTCGCGACCTTGCGCCGATAAGCAAAAACGAGGAGCGCCGCGCCGATGACGATCATCGGCGTCGTCAACAGCATCCCCATCGTGAGCCAGTCGCCCGCCAGATAGCCGATATTGGCATCGGGAAGCCTGACCCATTCGACGGTAAATCGCGCGCATCCGTAGACGAGCAGGAACAACCCGGATGGCGCGAGCCGCGGCCGCGGCCGACTCGTATACCACCAGAGGATCAAGAACAACACGATCCCTTCGAGGGTCGCCTCGTAAAGCTGCGAGGGATGGCGAGAGACCAATTCGCCGGCGCCGTTCGGCACGCCGAAGCCCCAGGGCAAGTCCGTCGGGCGGCCCCACAGTTCGCCGTTGATAAAATTGCCGATGCGACCCGCAAACAGTCCGATGCCCGGCAGTGGAGCCATGAAATCGAACACGTCGGGAATCGCTTTCTTCCTCGTGCGCGCGAACAGGACCCCGGCGATGATGACGCCGGTGAGTCCGCCGTGGAATGACATTCCGCCGTCCCAAATGTGGAAGGCATTGAGCCAATTTTCGGCGATGACATCGTGGCCATAAAACACGCACCAGCCGACCCGGCCGCCGACGATCACGCCGACCGCGATGTAAAAGATCACATCGTCGACATCGAGAACGCTCCACGTCGAACCGGGCTGGCGCGCTCGGTAGCGCGCCAAAGTCCACGCCGCTGCGAAGCCGATCAGATACATGATGCCGTACCAATGCACTCGCAGCGGCCCCACCCCGAAGACCGGCCCGATCGAAATCGCGATTGGATTGATGTGCGGATAAATGATCATGACTGATGCGCCGCCATTATTTCAGAGTGTCCGTGACCCGACAAAAATAGGCCTTCAAATAGCGGGTCTCGGGAATGGCCGGATGGACCGGGTGATCGGGAGCCTGACCGCCCGCCTCGACGAGCTGTACGTGCTTGCCGGCACCGCGCGCCGCCTTGCCGATCGCTTCCTGCAGCTGCTCGGCGCTCAGGTGATAGGAGCACGAACACGAGACGAGAAATCCTTCGGGCGCAAGCACCTGCAGAGCGAGCTGGTTGAGTCGCTTATAGGCGGCCTGTGCCTTCGGCAGGTCTTTCTTGCGCTTGGCAAAGGCCGGCGGATCGACGATCACGACGTCGAAGCGCGAGCCCTCGCGCGCCATTTCTTCGAGCGCATCGAACGCGTCCTTCTTTCGCGTGCGGATCTTCAAGCCATTGGCCTTGGCGTTCTTCTCGGCGAACTCGAGCGCAGACGCCGAGCTGTCGACGCACAGCACGTCGCTTGCGCCGCTCGCCGCGGCGCGCAGACCCCAGGCGCCGACGTAGCTGAAAACGTCGAGCACGCGCGATCCGGAACGCAGGTACTTCGTCAAGGCGCGCCGATTAGCCGCCTGGTCGAAGAACCAGCCCGTCTTTTGACCTTCGAGCAGCGGCGCTTCGAACCTCAAGCCGTCCTCGACGATGCCGCCGAAATTCCCGGTCTCACCGACGGCTTGCTCGATGCTGTGCGGCAGCCCCTCCATCTCGCGCGCGGCGCTGTCATTCTTGTAGAGCAGCGCCCGAATGCCGATCGCCTGCTGCAGGGCCTGCTGGATCTGCGGCTTGAGGCGTTCCATGCCCGCCGTGCCGATTTGTGCGACGCAGACGTCATCAAACCGGTCGATGACCAAGCCCGGCAGGCCGTCCGATTCGCCGTAAACCAAGCGATAGTAGGGCGCCGCATACAGTCGCTCGCGCAAGGCGAGCGCGGAGCGGATTCGGGCTACGAACCACGGCACGTCGGGAAGACGCCAGGATTCGAGCAAGCGCGCACAGATCAGCGATTGCGGATTGACGTAGGCGAGCCCGAGGGCGCGGTCGTTGTGCGCGATCACGCGCACCAACTCGCCCGGCTCGAATTTGGTCAGCGGAGTCTGGCCGGTGTCGACTTCATTGCTGAACACCCATAGGTGCCCGGCTTGCAGCCTGCGATCTTCGTTGCGCTTCAAACGCAGCGCGGGTAATTGCGCTGCCGGGACGGTGTCGGCCATAAATCTACTTCAGTGGTATTGCTGCATTCTAACCGACACGCACGCCAAAGGAGGCAGAAACGCCGACACCTAAAGCATCGTATAGACGATCTCGGCAAATGAATCGACCGGGAACACGTAAAACAGTTTGAGCACGCAGGCACCGTCGTTGCGAATCCCGTGCGCCGTATCGGCTGGAATCGAGATCGTCGTTCCCGGGCGTGCCAAGTGTTCATCCGATCCGAGCGTGACGACGCCGGTGCCTTCCAGGAAGTAGTACAGCTCGAGCGCCGAATGGCGATGGATCTGCAGCGCGCCTCCGGGCAGGATTTCGCAGACTCCGCTCGTGAGCAGCGCGGTCGGAGTCCGGTCGGCACTCGTGAGGGTGCGCCAGGTCACGCCGTCGTCCTCGCCCCCCTCAATCTCGACCTCGGCTTCTTCGACCACGAATGGCTTCATCGGCAATGAACCGCTTGCCCCGCAAGGTACGGCACAGCGGCCGCCGCGATCTCGGCTGCCAATCGATGAAGCGCTCGCTGATGGCCCCTGACCAGTGCGTCGTATCCGGACCCGACTGCTTCCTTGACGCTCGTCGTACAAGTCGCGGGCGCCGCCGCAGTACCCGTCGCAGCGCCAACCGCCACGCCGTCGGATCCCGCGGCATCGTTGAGCCGCCGCAGGCTCCAGGCCGCTTCGATCAGCGCGTAAGCGCCCGGCACCGAGTCGAAGCGGCGCAAGTCGAGTTTGATGCGCAGCACCGGCTTGCCGCCCGCGCCGAGCGCCGAGACGTCTTGACCCGGCAACTCGCGCGCCAAATCAGCGGCCAAGGCGGCATGCACTTCGTCGCTCAAGGGTGCAATCCAGCGCTCGCCATCGAGCAGAGCGACCCGCTCACTGCCCTCTCGTACCACCAATTGCGGCTGGTCGACGTCGGCGGGAACGCCAAAGCTCAGCAGCTCGAACCGGATTGCCGCGGGGTCCGCGCCGGCGGGGACGCTTCCTGGATCATCCGGGGCGACGAGCGTGTAGTAATGCACGGGCGCCGAGGCACAGGCCGCAAGCGCGACCGCGGCGCCCAAGTAAATCGCGCCGACGCGCAAGTTGCGGGCAAGAATCATGGTTTGCTCCCGGATTGAGACGGTTCGACAGCCGCGGCGGGGCTCGGCGGCCGCGGTACCTCATCGGGGCGGCGGCCGCGGACCAAGGCCTCGGGGTGGCTGCCGAGATAATCGCTGAATACGCGCAGCGATCGCGCCGCACGGCGCAGCTCGTCCAGGGTCAGGCCGAGGTTTTGTTGCAGTGCTGAATCCGCCGACAGCGCGTCGTCGGCGGCTCTGAACGTCGTATTCGCGCCGCGCAAGGTATCTTTGAATTCCGGCAGCAGATCGCCGTTGATTCTCCTCAGCGTGCTCGAGAGCTCGCCGAGCGAATCGTCGAGATGCGCGGCGATGCGGTCGATCGGTATCGCATCGACCTTGGCGAGAATCGAGTCCAATCGCTCCTGAAGGCGGTTGAAGCTGCCGATCGTCGTTGGAATCACGAGCGGCCGGGCGCCGGCGTCGAAGGCGACCCTCGGGGCCTTCGGAACGAAATCCAGGCTGATCAACAGCTGCCCGGTCAACAAATTACCGCTGCGCGCCTCCGCGCGCAGTCCGTGTTCGACGAGCAACGCGAAGGTATGCGACATATCCGCGTCGCTGCCGTGTTTGGCGGCGCGCGCCGCCAATTTCGTCTGTGCACGGCCGAGCCGCTGCCCGTAGATGACCGCGCCAACGATGATCGGAAATTGCTGCGTCTTCTCGTCATAGTCGATGTTGATCGAGACGACGCGACCAATGTCGATGCCGAGGAACTCGACCGGTGCGTCGACTTCGAGTCCGCGCAGCGACTGCGAGAAACGCATGCGCACATAGGTCGGTTCGCCGTCCGGCGGCAGCATGGCCGTCGCGAAGTTGCCGTAGAGATCGAAATCGCTGTCGGCCGACGATGGCGTCGCGTCGTGCGGCGCCGGCAGGTCCTGGAACGCAATGCCTCCGGCGATGACCGACGCAATCGATTGCGTGTTGACCTTGAGGCCGCTCGTGCCGACCGACACGTCGACGCCGCTCGCATTCCAGAAGCGCGTCGACTTGTTGACGAACTGGTCATTCGGCCCGTCGATGAAGATCTCGATCGTGATCCCCTTGCCGTTCTCTTCGAGCCGGTAGGAACTGACGTGGCCGACCGGCAAGCGCCGGAAATAAATCGGCGAGCCGACATCGATCGAACCCAGGTCACGCGTGTGCAATCTGAAGCTCTTGCCGGGCGTACCATGGATCACCGAAGGCGGCATTTCCAGGCCGACGAATTCGCGGCTGCTTTCCGTCGAATCCCCGATATCGGCGGCGATGAACGGGCCCGACAGCAGCGTGTCGACGCCGGAAATGCCGCTGAGTCCGATGCGCGGGCGCACGACCCAGAAGCGGGTATTAGCGGTCGCGAAGCTCTGGGCGTTCTTCTGCAATTCGACGTTGACGAGAACGTGATCGCGATCGGGGCTCAGGCGCAGGCCGTGCACGACTCCGATCACCACATTCTTGTATTTCACCGGAGTCTTGGCCGCCTCGAGGCCTTCGGCGGTCTGGAAACTGATCGTGATCGTGGGTCCCGCCTCGAGGTAATTGCGGATCACGAGCCAGGCGCCGACGACGGCTGCGAGCGCAGGCACGAGCCAAATCAGCGATGCGCTGACGCGGCGTGTTCGCACCACCGGTTGCGGCAAGTCCTCGGCGCTGGGGCCGCTCTCTTGTGAAGGGTCGGTCATTCGCGTCCTTTGTCATCCCAGGTCATGCGCGGATCAAAGCTCAAGGCGGCGAACATCGTCAAGACCACGGTCAGTCCGAAAAAGATCACGCCGGGCAGAGGCTCAACGGAACTCAGCAGGCTGAAGCGCACCAGTGCGGTCAGCAGCGCGACGACGAACACATCGAGCATCGACCAGTGACCGATCAGTTCGATGAGCCGGTATAGGCGCGCGCGCTGCGGCTGCGCCCAACTGGTGCCGCGCTGGGCGCATACCAGCAGGGTCCCGAGCACGAGGAACTTGAGCATCGGCACGACGATGCTTGCGGTGAAAACGATGATGGCGAGTTCCTGCGATCCCTTTTCCCAGAGTTCGACGACGCCGGTGAGGATCGTGTTGTCGTCGACATCGCCGGGGCTCACGGTGCGCATGATCGGCAGCACATTGGCCGGGATGTAGACGATGAAAGCCGCGATCAGCAGTGCCCAGGTGCGCCTGACGCTGTCGGGCTTGCGCCGCCGCAGAGCGGAACCGCAGCGCGGGCAAGCTGCATCCGGCCGGGTCGGCTCGCGGCACACCAAGCCACAGACCTGGCAGCCGATCAGGCCCAATTCGTGGGCACGGAGAAGCGCCGTGGTCATGGGCTGTGATCGGGCACGACGTCCCAGAGCCGCCGCAGGTCGATGCTCGCGAAGACCGTGATCAAGACCATCAGAGCCGCGTAGGCATAGATGCCGGGATTGGGCATGACCTCGAAGTAGGACTTGGCTTTGACCATGGCTACGAGCGCGCCCAGCACGAACACCTCGCTCATCGTCCAGGGTCCGAGGTAATGCATCGTGATCATCAAGAGCCGAAATCCCGGCGCACGCCGGCCTTGACGCGCGAACAACAACAGCCAACCGATCCCCATCATGTTGAGCAGCGGAAAGTAAAACAGCGTAATCGCGGTGATCGCGCCGATGATGCGCGAATGATCCCGCCACATGATGAGGATCATGTCCCAGAGCGTTGCGCTGATTTCCCGCCCGTTGAGGCTCAGCGTGGCGACCGGCCACATGTTGCCCATGATGAACACGATCAGCGCAGTGAGCACCAAGGCCGCCAACGCATCGACGCTGAACCGAATGTGGCGCTCGAGTACGGCGCCGCAGCGAGCGCAGACCGCGACCTCGCCGGCCGCCAATTCGCGGCGCAGATAAACGGTATCGCAGTCCTCACAAATCAGCCAGCTCGGTCGCACCGGAGATCTGCCGGACAGCAGCTGCAATACGATTTGCGAGGACGCCATTGGCCTAGTTTAATTCATTGCGCAACGCGTTCGTTGCGTTCAGGGCGGGCATGGCTCGCCCACCGCGCGGTTTCGGCCGCTGCCGGCAAGCCACGCGCCGATGCGCTTTCTCAGCTCGCCGTGGACGGCCTCGGAAAAGCCCGGAGCTCGGTCCCAGTCGAGCGCCCATGGGTGGGCCGTGCGCTGTGCCGGTGGCTCGTCGGCCAATCGCGGGAACACGTGTGCGTGCAGCGCCGGTTCGACGTTGCCGAATATGGCGTAATTGACGCGCACGGCATTCGCGATCGCCATCAAGGCGTCGCCGAGGAGCGCCATGTCCGCGAGAAACTGCGACCGTTCCGCCGCCTGCAAGGCATTGAGGTGGGGCACGACCGGATCCGGCAACAACAGACAATAGCCCGGCAAAACCTGCCGCTCACCCATGACGACCCAACCGGAGTTCAGCCTGACGATGCGATGGGGATTGTTGGCCGCGCGGCAGCGCTCGACCATCTCGTGAATCGCGGTGAACGCGGCGCCGGGAGGCTCAAGGGCAGGCACAAGGATGCTCGCGCGCGCCGTCAGCCGCGCCAGCTGCGGCGCGCACCGGTGTCGAGGTGCACGAAATTCGACGCGCGGTAATAGCCCACGCCGCCGCGTGCGATCCTGAGCGCGGCCGATGCGAGATCGGCGCAATCGACGCCGACGAGACGCACATCGATCGCGCGCCCGAGAGCGTGCAAGCTCGCGCGCGCGCCCGCGTCGGGCTGCGCTCGATAGCCGCTGACGATCTCGAAAACCGGCGCCGCTCGGACCGCAAGGCTGAGCGCATGCAGCTCGTCGAGGAGGTCGGGATCGGTCGGGTGCTGCCCGCACCCTGTTGGGTCGCACAGGAACGCATCGATTTGCGCGATCACCGGCCCGACCAAGTCTCGATCGTGGCGATACACGACGTCGAGCTCGGTTCGAGACTGCGGATTCCGCAGCACGAGGCGCCTCGCCTCGACGCGGCGTCTCGCCAGCACGCCGAGTCCGAGGGCGCAAGCGCCGGCGCCACCGAGGCGCAATAGGCGGCGACGGCTCAAAGTCGGCAGGCAGGCTTGCGGGTTCCAAGTCACGGGCGATCCAGATCCGGCAGCAATCGGCCCCGATCAAGTGCGAGCACCGTGGGCTTCGGAAAGAAGTTGAACTCGGTCGCGGTCGCCCAGGTATAGGCACCCATGGCGCGCCCGACGATCAAATCGCCGAGATCGAGCATCGGCAGTTCTGCGTGTTCATCGATGACATCGATGCTGTCGCAGGTGGGACCGGCGAGCACCGACGGATGGGTTTCGCCCGCCGGCACCAATGCCTCGAGCGGATATCTCGCATGGTCATAGAGCTGCCCGCTGTACGAGCCGTAAAGACCGTCGTCGAGGTAGTACCACCAGCGCCCGTCGCGCTGCGCGCGTCCCATGACGGATGCAACCACGATCGCCGCCGGCCCAGCGATGAAGCGCCCCGGCTCGGCAATGATCCGCACCGTCGAATCGACCGGCGCCAGGGCGGCGCGGATCGGCGCGCAAAACTCTTCAATCGGCATCGCCGATGTCCGGTAGTCGACCGGAAATCCGCCGCCGATATCGAGCACGTCGAGCACGAAGCCCGCGGCGCGCGCGTCCCGCATGAGGTCGCGACAGACTCCGATTGCCTGCACGTGCTTTGCGGGAGCGCTCGCTTGCGACCCGGCATGAAAGGACAGGCCCGCGACCTTGATTCGCAATTCGGCTGCGAGCGCAATGAGCGACGCGACCCCTTCCGGGTCGCAGCCGAATTTTCGCGATAGGTCGACGACCGCCTCGGCGCTGCGGAACGAGACCCGAATCAGCAGCGAAACGCGGTTGCGGAATTTCACGAACTTGCGCAGTTCGTCCGGATTATCGACCACGAAGGTCCGCACCCCGTAAGCCAAGGCGGTTCGAATGTCGCCGTCTCGCTTGATCGGGTGCGTGTGAATACAGCGCTCGGCCGCGATGCCCAGGCGCCGCACCAGATCGACCTCGCCGTTGGTCGCCAAGTCGAAGAACGCGCCCTCGTTTCGCAGCGTCCTGATGACCGCGGCCTGCGGCAGCGGTTTCAACGCGAAGTGCAAATCGACGCCGGGAAGAGCGGCTGCCAGGCGCCGATATTGCGCCCGCACGCGTTCGGCATCGATGATCAGCAGCGGCGAGCCATAGCGGGCAACCAAGTGCTTGACCGCATGGTGAGCGAACGGATCGTCGGCCGGGTCCAACTCCAACGCGGCTTCGGACGATGGCCTGGGATCAAACAAAGGCGTCTCTCCAAAACTGTAGGATTGTAGGCAATGCCGCTTGCAATACAAGCCTTTCGCCCGGCAATTGGGCCCTACTAAAAGCCGCCGGTCGCGGTGTTCGGCGGCGGCGGTCCGCTCGCGCGCTGCAGCCGATCGAGTATCGCGGCCCAGCGCTCGTCGGCGGGCGGCGCCTGTACGAGTATGCGCACACTGCCAACGCGATCCAAGGTGCGCAAGTGGCTATACAGATGGTGTGCGTACGCGTCGGGCTTGTTGCCCGCATTGATCCAGGTCATGAGGCGCTGCGGATGCATCGGCGGCCGCATCGCCAGGACCGCGACCTTGTCGCCGCGGCTCACGATCGCACCGGCGCGCATTTCGAGGTCGTCGGCGGCGACGATCTCGAGCGGTGTCTGCGGCGCATAATGCATCGCGCGGTCGCCCGGCACACGCGGCGCGGTGCCCGCGGAACCCAATTTTCCGACGACCTCCTCCAACGCCGAGCGCGTGATGAACCCCGGCCGCAGCAAGCGCGGTACGTTATCGATGCAGGAGACGATCGTCGATTCGAGTCCGATCGGCGATTCGCCGCCGTCGAGCACGACGCGCAACGCGTCGCCGAACTCTTCGCGCACGTGTTCCGGTTTGGTCGGACTCACGCGGCCATAGCGATTCGCGGACGGCGCCGCGATACCGCCGCCGAAGGCGGTCAGCAATTGTTGCGCGATGGGATGCGAGGGAATCCGGATGCCGATGCTGTCCTGGCCGCCGGTGACGACGAGGCTGACCGCGTCGGCCTTCGGGAGTATCAAGGTCAGGGGGCCGGGCCAGAACTTCGCGGCCAAGGCCTCCGCAACCTTTGGCACGCTCGATACCCAGCGGTGCAAATAGCGCGGATCGTCCAAATGGACGATCACGGGGTGGTCGGCGGGTCGGCCCTTGAGCGCGAAAATCTTGGCGACCGCCACCGGATTGGACGCATTCGCTCCGAGGCCGTAGACGGTTTCCGTCGGAAACGCAACCAGGTCGCCGGCACGCAGCGCCTCGACGGCTACCTCGATTTCGGTCTGCGTTGCTCTGACCACAAGCGCTCTTAGGGAGGATCGATCGGGGTGCGCGTCCAACTGCCGTCGCTCTGGCGATCGAGCTCGTAGGCAGGCCAATAGTGATTATCGAGCTTTAGCGTAATGACGTCGACTTGTCCATTCCAACTCATGGTTTTGAGGCGCAGCGACGCTCGATCGGGTTTGCCGCGCACCGCCTTGATGAATGCGTCGAGATCGGGGATCGGCTGACCGTCGACTTCGGTAATCCGCCGCCCCGCATAGAGGCCGTAGTGCGTGGCCGGCGACCCGTAGTAGAAGAACGCGACAAAAGCCCCCTCCGGGAGGATGCCGCGCTGCGCCGCCAAGGCGCGGTGCGGTGCCTGCAAGGTGGCCCCCGCCCAGATCAGTACGCGGTCGATGTCGCGGCCGTTGAGTGGAACCGTCGCGAGTTTGAGCGTCTTCTCGGTGCTGTCCCGCCAAACCGTAACCGTGACTTCGGACTTCTGCACCGCTCGTTCGACCTCGCGGAAGCGATTGACGACTTTGCCGTCGATCGCGAGCACGAGATCGCCGGGCTCGAGCAGGTGTGACGCCGGCGATCCGGCGACGAGCCGATCGATGCCGAGCACCTGACGACGTTGCGGATTGTGTTCTTCGAATCGTCGCACCCAGGCATCTGGCAGGCCGAGCTTGCGCGCCCCGGCAAGCGATTGCAGATCGAATTCCGCCTCGAACGAATACAGCGGCCGGTTGGCGACTACGGCG
>Ga0209040_10002145_pt1 | contig 15574 bp, 17 predicted proteins | sample BogFormECP12_OM3_FD_188240 | JGI IMG/M metagenome (GOLD analysis project Ga0209040, IMG submission 188240) | Bog forest soil microbial communities from Calvert Island, British Columbia, Canada - ECP12_OM3 (SPAdes) (version 2) | ecosystem: Environmental > Aquatic > Freshwater > Wetlands > Bog ...
GGTCGGCAAGGAGTTCGGGTTCACCTCGCCGACCAGCGAGTCGAAGAACTGGCTGCACCGCTACGGCGATCAGGAGATCTCCCAGTTCCGCGGCGCGGAGTTGATCGCCGAACGCTGGAACCTGTCCCGGGAGGAGATGGAGCAGTTCGCGCTGACCAGTCACGAGCGGGCGCTGGCCGCGATCCGGGGCGGACATTTCGACAACGAGATCGTCGCTGTCGACGGGTTCCGGATCGACGAGGGGCCACGCGAGACGTCGCTGGAGAAGATGGCCGGGTTGAAGACGCTGTCGGAGGGCGGTCGGTTGACCGCTGCGGTGGCCAGCCAGATTTCCGACGGTGCCAGCGCGGTGCTGCTGGCGTCCGAGCAGGCCGTCAAGGACCACAAACTCACACCGCGAGCCCGCATCCATCACATCAGCGCCCGCGGCGCCGACCCGGTATTCATGCTGACAGGACCGATTCCGGCCACCCGCTACGCACTCGAGAAGACCGGGCTGTCCATCGACGACATCGACACGGTCGAGATCAACGAGGCGTTCGCCCCGGTCGTGCTGGCCTGGCTCAAGGAGATCAAGGCCGACCCCGAGAAGGTCAACCCCAACGGCGGCGCGATCGCCCTCGGACATCCGTTGGGCGCCACCGGGGCAAAACTCTTCACCACCATGCTCAACGAGCTGGAGCGCACCGGCGGCCGCTACGGCCTACAGACGATGTGCGAAGGCGGCGGCACCGCCAACGTCACCATCATCGAACGGCTGTAACGCCGGCAATGATGTCGTCGACCGTGCGCTGAGCCAGCGACTCCACCTCACGGCGCCTCGCGCCGCGCAGTGGTCCGCGCAGGGCCAGTTCGGCGAACCCGTGCACGGCAGACCAGCACGGCCACTCGGCGCCGTCGCGTCGTTCGGGCGGCAGCACTCCGGCATCCGTCATGGCGTCGAGTGCCTCGACCAATGCGACATACGGTGGGGCCATGGCCGTTTCGTCTGGGGCGTCAGATCCAAAGAATGCCACCGTGAACCAACCAGGCTCGTCCACCGCGAACCCGATGTAGCCAAGCCCGACGGCTCGCAGCCGATCGCGCGCCTGCTGCCCCGTTGAGCCGCGTCGGCGCGGCGAGCTTTGCATCCGCGCCGCCATCCGGGATTGGATGGCCGTCGCAACCGCGCTGAGCAACGCTTCGCGGTCGGCGAAGTGGCGATACGCCGCGTTAGGCGAAACTCCAACTCGCCGAGTCGCTTCCCGGATGGTCAGCGCTTCCGGCCCACCGGCCCGGGTGAGTTGAAGGCCGGCGTCGATCAATGCCGCGCGCAGATCACCGTGGTGGTAACCGGTCTTCGAGTCAACCAACCCTCGACCCTCCTCTGGGCCGAAGTGTACGGTGTGAACATTACCAATGTTGACAGAGTGAACATCGCAACGGAGGATTTTTCGTGAAAACCGCAGAATTGCCACCCGTCGTCGACCAGGAGGTCTGGCAGCGCGAATTGGATGCGCTTCGGGTCCGGGAGAAGGCGGCCACCCGCGAGCTCGACGCGATCGCCGCGCAGCGACGGCGGCTGCCAATGGTCGAGATGCCGGACTACATCCTGGAAGGCGAGAACGGACCTGTGCGGTTGGTCGATGTATTCGACGGTAAACGGCAGCTGATCGTCTACAACCACATGTGGTTCCCGGGTGAGGACTGGCAGTGTCCGGGCTGCACCGGGTTCACCGCGCAGTTCACCCGCCTGGAGTTTCTGGACAACTATGACGCCCGATTTGTCATCGTCACACAGGGACCTATCGACGAAGCACTCGCATACAAGCGGCGCGTCGGGAACCGGATGACCTGGTACTCCACCGCCGACAGCTCGTTCGGCGCTGATGTCGACGCTCCACCGGGCGGCGGGTTCGCGGTGAATGTCTTTCTGCGCGATGGCGATCGGGTGTATCGCACCTGGCATACCAACGGGCGCGGCACCGAACAGCTGAGTCACTCTTTCGCATTGATCGACGTGCTGCCGTACGGGCGTCAAGAAGAGTGGCAGGACTCACCGGACGGCTGGCCGCAGTCGCCGACGTATAGCCGCTGGGCCGGCTCAGAGGACATCGCGCGGGCGTACGGCGCTGATGCAAGAACCGACCAACCAGGAGGGGCGAGATGACCACCACGATGACCGGCCTGACGACGATTAGCCTGGTGTGCCTGCCGACAACCGAACAGGACAAAGCGGTCGCGTTCTACGAATCGCTCGGGTTCGAGAAGCGAACCGACCAGCCGTTCGGTGGCGGCTACCGGTGGATCGAGGTCTACCTACCCGAGGGCGCGAGCGGCATCGCGCTTGCTCCACCCCCGCCGGATAGCGGACCGGTGCAGCCGACCAACACCGGTGTCACGTTGACCACCAGTGACATCGACGCCACCCACACGGCGATGAAGGAACTCGGCGTCGACGTCGATGCGCAGGTGGCGCGAATGGGCGAGCCGGTGCCACCGATGTTCTGGTTCCGCGACCCGACCGGGCACACACTGATGGTCGTGGAGTCCTGATTGCGGGCGACCTTTTAATCCTGGATGAACGCGGATGCCGACTGTAGGTGTTTGACGGCCTCGGCGACGATTGTCTCGATCAGTTCTGCGCACGACGGCAGGTCCTCGACGATGCCGGCCACCTGACCGGATGCGAGCACTCCGGCGTCGGTATTGCCTTCGACCAGCCCGGCTTTCAGCAGCATCGGGGTGTTGGCCGCCATCACAACCTGCGACCAGCTGAGTTCCTTGCCGTGCCGCATCGCCAGGCCGTCGCGAATCATCGACGCCCAGGTCATCTGTGACATTTTCTTGAACTTCGCGGCGTTGCGCACGGCCGCGGTGAAACCTCTTGCCCGCGAGCCGCTTTCCAGCTTCTCGACCAGCCCGGTGCGCAACACGCGGTGCGGCATGCCGTCGACGCGGGTAGTGACGACGGTGCCGTCCAGTCCGGCCTGCAGATAGCGTTGCTTGACCGCGTCGGGCACGGTGGAATCCGACGTGAGCAGGAATCGGGTACCCATGGCCACCCCGGCCGCGCCATAGGACAGCGCTGCGGCCAGGCCGCGACCGTCGAAGAAGCCGCCCGCCGCGATAACCGGGATGCTCACCGCGTCAAGCACCGACGGCAACAGCAGCGTGGTGGCGATCGGCCCGGTATGACCTCCGCCTTCGCCGCCTTGGACGATGACCGCGTCGGCGCCCCAGGAGGCCACCTTGCGCGCATGCCTCGCAAGACCGACCGACGGAATCACCACCGCACCGGCATCTTTCAGCTTGCTGATCAACTCTTGCTTGGGTGCCAATGCGAACGATGCCACCCTGACGCCTTCGCGGATCATCATGTCCACCCGGTCGGCGGCGTCGCCAGCATCGGCGCGGATGTTGACACCGAACGGCTTGTCAGTAGCCGCCTTGACCTTCCCGATCGCGGTGGCCAGTTCGTCGAGTGTCATGGTGGCCGAGGCCAAAATGCCGAGGCCGCCCGCATTGGCCGTCGCCGAGACCAGCCGGGCGCCCGCTACCCACCCCATCCCGGTTTGCATCACTGGATGCTCGATACCGACCAGCTCGGTCAGCGGCGTGCGCAATCTCATGAACGTATCTCTCGGTCGCGCAATGCTTTCGGGTCGATGACTTCCCGAATCAGGCGTGATTCATCGTCGGATGGCAGCCTGGTCTCTTTCGCCTCGTCGAGACCGTGCACCTCGAACGAGGTGTTCTCGCGGACGTCATCGGGCGAAACACCCGGGTGCAACGTCAGCGCCCGCATCGTATGGTTCGGCCCGCTGAAGTCGAACACGCCGAGATTGGACACGACGCGGTACGTGTTGGCGAACCGGAACGCCGGGTTGTCGGTGTCCACCTTGTCCCAGCCGACACCGCAGACCACATCGACGGCGTCGCAGAACACCCGCTTGGAATGGCTACCCACCCAATAGCTGGTCGCGTGGTTGATCGCGTTGCCGGGCGCGCCCCGGAGGCCGAACATCTGGCGGGTCGGGTGCTGCAGCGGCCCGAACGCCGAGATGTTCTGATTGCCATAGCGGTCAACCTGATTGGCGCCCATCACGACGTGGCGCCGTCCCCACGAGAGCGTCTCGAACACCCGACCGAACGGCATCCAGCCCTCGACGGCTCCCGACCCGCCCAGCGCCGGGGTGTCTGCCAGAAGTTGCGCCTCGCCGTCGGTCAACAGAATGTCGGGGGAGAAGGTCAAGCGCGCCAGCCGCGCGCCGACCGAGGCCATGTTGGTCATCGGGCTGACCATGATCTCGCCGGCGTCTCTGAATAATTCGGCGCAGGCGACCGCACAGACCTCGGCTCGGGTGCTTGCGGTGTCAGTCACGAAGCCGCCTCCTCTGCGAACTTGCGCACGGCCGCCTGGTATTCGGCTTCGCCGCCGGACAGGTAGGTCTGCACGAATTTCTGCCAACCCTCGTCTGTTGAGGCCGCTTCGGCGTAGTGGCGCTGAAACTTCTCGTCTCGGCCGTAATCGGGTGCTGCCGTCGTGAAATGTGCACCGCCGGGCGCTTCCACCACGGCGTCGACCATCATCCGGTTCACCAGCAGCGCCTGCGGCGGCACCGCTTTGATGAGTTCATCGGTTGAGACGACGTGCTCCACGGACAGGTAGCGCGTGTCGGCGGCCATCAAAAACAGGTCGTCGAAGTAGGGGTCGATGCCGGTGTACGCGGCATTACCTTGAGAGTCACCGAGATTGAGGTGGACAAAGGCGGCGTCCAGACGCAGCGCCGGCATCGCGATCAGCGTTTCGTGTCCACCGCCGGGAGCCGGGTAAGGGCTGGTGACCGTTCGCAATTCGCCCTCCCAGAAGTCCGGGACCGAGCTGCCCAGCCCGGCGCGGATCGGCAGGAACGGCAGCCGCTGCGCGGCGGCTTGCAGACCGCAACGCAGCATGCCCTCGTCCATTTCTCGGGCCTCGATGGATCCGGTGGTGCGGGCGTTGCCGAACCAGGGGTCATAGAACGGCGGCGAGTCCAGCGAGACGAAGCCGTAGTAGACGCGTCGCACCTTGCCGGCCGAGCACAGCAGTCCCAAATCCGGGCCGCCATAGGTGACCACGGTCAGGTCCGTGACGTCGGTGCGCAGCAGGGCGCGCACGAACGCCATCGGTTTGCGTCGCGATCCCCAGCCGCCGATGCCGATGGTCATGCCGCTGCGCAGTTGGGCGACGGCGTCGTCGAGGGTGGTCCGTTTGTCGCTCACTCTTTCTTGCCCTTCGCCGTACCGGCGAACGCGTCGCGGTGCTCGTCGGAGACCCCGGCGAGATTGAGCTCGAAGGTAAAGCCTTGCTCCATGCGGTAACTGGAGTTGACGCGCTGGACGTCGATCAAGTTCAGGGCCTCCTTGGCGGCGCGGATCACCCGGGTGTCTTTGGCGGCGATATCGCGCGCCACCCGCAGCGCGGCTTCATCGAGTTCGTCTCGCGGCACGACTTCGTGCACCGAGCCGAAGTGGTGCAGGGTGGCGGCGTCCACGGTGGCCGCCGTGAAGAACAGTCGCCGCATCAAGTGCTGTGGCACCAACCGGGACAGATGGGTGGCCGCACCCAACGCGCCACGCTCGACCTCGGGCAGCCCGAAGGTCGCATCTTCGGAGGCCACGATCACGTCGGCGTTACCCACCAGGCCGATGCCGCCGCCGACGCAGAATCCGTTGACCGCGGCGATCACCGGCACCGCGCACTCGTAGACCGCGCGGAAGGCGGCAAAGCAGCCGCGGTTGGCGTCGATCAGCGCGGTGAATCCTTCGGTGCGCTGCATTTCCTTGATGTCCACCCCGGCGTTGAAGCCGCGGCCCTCGGCCCGCAGGATCACCGCGTGCGTGTCTGGGTTGTCGCCGGCGGCGGTCAGCGCGTCGGCGAGGTCGAACCAGCCGCGCGATGGGATGGCGTTGACAGGGGGAAAGTCGACGGTCACCGCGACTATCCCGGGTTCGGTGATGCGTGACGTGATTGTCATCGAGATCCTCGGCCACTTCCTTGGGGGACGATTACCTAAGCAAGCACTTGCTTGGTACGCTAGCACAGTGACCCACGCCGGAGGAGTCCCCGAGATCAGCCTCGGGCTCGCCGGCCGGGTCATTCTGGTGACCGGCGGCGTTCGGGGGGTCGGCGCCGGCATCAGTTCAATCTTCGCCGGACAGGGTGCCACCGTGGTGACTTGTGCCAGACGCGCGGTCGAGGGCCTGCCCTACGAGTTCCACTCCTGCGACGTCCGTGACGACGACGCTGTCAAGGCGATGATCGACGCGGTCGTCGATCGGCACGGCCGCCTCGACGTCGTCGTGAACAATGCCGGCGGTTCGCCCTATGTGCTGACCGCGGATTCCAGCGCGAAGTTCAACCGCAAGATCATCGAGCTCAATTTGATTGGTGCGCTGTCGGTTTCCCAGCACGCCAACGACACGATGCAAAAGCAGGAGCGCGGCGGGTCGATCGTCAATATCTGCAGTCTCAGCGGCCGGCGACCCTCCCCGGGCACCGGCGCATATGGGGCGGCCAAAGCTGGGCTGGAGAGCCTCACGCAGACGCTGGCGGTGGAATGGGGGCCCAAGGTGCGGGTAAACGCCTGCGTGGTCGGCATGGTCGAAACCGAACAATCGGAACTGTTCTATGGCGACGCCGAGTCGATCGCCGCGATTTCGAAGAACGTGCCACTGGGCCGGCTGGCCACACCTGCCGACGTCGGTTGGGCCGCTGCATTTCTGGCCTCGGACGCAGCGTCCTACATCAGCGGCGCCTCGTTGGAGGTACACGGCGGAGGCGAGCCCCCGCACTATCTGGCGACAACGAACGCCAGCGCGATCAAGTAGAGGAGACGAGAAATATGGGCGTGGTCGACGGCCGTGTCGTCATCGTCACCGGTGCGGGCGGCGGTATCGGGCGCGCTCACGCCCTGGCCTTCGCCGCCGAAGGTGCGCGCGTCGTGGTCAACGACATCGGTGTGGGCCTGGACGGGTCACCAGCAAGCGGCGGCAGCGCTGCGCAGAGCGTGGTCGACGAGATCACCGCCGCCGGTGGCGAAGCCGTCGCCAGCGGATCCAACATTGCGGACTGGGATCAAGCGGCCGCCCTGGTCCAGACCGCCGTCGACACGTTCGGTGGCCTCGACGTCCTGGTGAACAACGCCGGCATCGTGCGCGACCGGATGATGGCCAACACCAGCGAGGAAGAGTTCGACGCTGTTATTGCGGTGCACCTCAAGGGCCACTTCGCGGCGATGCGGCACGCCGCGTCGTATTGGCGGGGACTGTCGAAAGAGGGCAAAACCGTTGACGCGCGGATCATCAACACCAGTTCCGGTGCCGGACTGCAGGGCAGCGTCGGGCAGGGTAACTACAGTGCCGCCAAGGCCGGCATCGCGGCACTGACTCTCGTCGGCGCAGCCGAAATGGGTCGGTACGGCGTCACCGTCAACGCGATCGCGCCGTCCGCCCGCACCCGGATGACCGAGACGGTTTTTGCCGAGATGATGGCCACGCAGGACGACGATTTCGACTCCATGGCGCCCGAGAACATCTCGCCGCTGGTGGTCTGGCTGGGCAGCGCTGAATCCCGGGATATCACCGGGAAGGTGTTCGAGGTCGAGGGCGGCAAAATCCGCATCGCCGAAGGCTGGGCACACGGTCCGCAGATCGACAAGGGCGCCAAATGGGATCCCGCGGAATTGGGCCCGGTAGTCAGCGATCTACTCGCCAAGTCGCGCCCTCCGGTGCCGGTGTACGGCGCCTAACCCGACAGCCGACCCGGGCCGGGTGTGCACTTCGACTGGGAGCGGCTGACCGACAGCGTGCATCGTTGTCGGCTACCGTTTCTCGACGTCACCGTCGGTCTGGTGCAGGGCCGAACGGGCGCGCTGCTCGTCGACACCGGAACCACGCTGACGGAAGCAGCCACGATCGACGCCGATGTGCACCAGATCGCCGGACACCGTGTGACGCATGTGGTGTTGACCCACAAGCACTTCGATCACGTATTGGGTTCCGGAGTCTTCGCGGACGCTGAAATATACTGCGCACCGCAGGTTTTCGACTACCTCACGATGACCATCGAGCAGCTTCGTGACGACGCTCTAGGTTACGGTGCCGACGCCATGGAAGTCGACCGGGCGATCGCTGCACTGCGCCCGCCGCAACACGCCATTGACCACGCGGTGATCGACCTCGGCAACTTTCACGTGACGATCGCGCACCTGGGACGCGGCCACACTGACGCGGATCTAGTCGTGGTGGTGCCGGGTGATGACGGCGAGCGGCTGGTGGTCTTCAGTGGTGATCTCATCGAGGAATCCGGCGACCCGGCGATCGATGCCGACTCCGATGTGGCGGCGTGGCCGGACACGCTTGACCGGCTGCTTGCCGTCGGCGGACCCGACGCCATCTACGTGCCGGGTCACGGCGGTGTCGTCGATGCGGAATTCGTCCGCCGTCAACGAGATTGGCTTAGATGGCGCCACCGAACGCGCTGACGATGTCATCCAACACCGCGACCGGGAATTGGGTGAGCGCCGTGTCGATTTGGCTGACTCCGGTCTGAATCGCGGTCTCGATCGTCGCCGAATTGCCGGACAGCAGAGCCTCGTAGATGTCGTAGCCGGCAAACTGCGGCGCCGTGATCAGATCACGCCAGTCGACGAACAGGTCCGTCGGCAATCCCAGGTCCTGTGGCACCGGAGTCCCGTCCCAGCTGACCAGTGTCCAATCCCCGGGCGAGCCGTCGACCACGACTTGGCCCGTGTAGGGCAGCAGTTCGCCGGTGTTGAGGAATTCCTGGAGCACGAGCGCGAAATCGGGGTTGTTCACGTTCATCAGTGTCCAGATCGCGATGGCGCCTTCATGCGAGAACACCGCATCGGTGACGTTGCCCGTGTCTGACCCGACGCTCCCGTCGTAGATGTATTGCACCGCGCCGCTGAAGCTTTCGTCGAAGGCGATTCCATTGGGGTCGACGGTGGAACCCAGCTGTGGAACGAAGTCCAAACCGAGGGTCCAGGCGAGCGGGGCGAGCAGATAGAGGGCGCCGCCCACCGGGAGGTCTCCGATGTTCACCGGTATGCCTTCGAAGATGCCGGCGTCGATTTCGTTCAGCCCGGGCAGTACTTGGATGGGCAAATGCAGCGCATCGGCCAGCGGCGTTGCGGTCTCCTGCGACCTGATCATCGTCGACGCATAGATGTCGTCTATTCCGTTGCCCGACAGCACCTTAACGAGGTCGTCGGCCTGTTGGTCGCCGGTGTCGGTGAGCTCGGGGCCGGGCACCAACGTGTTGACCACGGTCATGTCGCCGGATTCGCCGTGCCGGACAAAGTCCAGCACGATCGACCCGTCGTCGGCCCAGGCCAGCGCCGAACCGATGGACAGCAGGCCCGTTGAGAGCAGCCCGACGGTAGCAACGCGGAGCCGGTTTCGATTGCTCATCACTTCTCCCGTTGCCGTGGATTGTGAGGGCAATTTACCGCATCCTACCTCGAAGTTTAAGACAAATCACAGGTAGATTTAAGCCGGTTCACACACCACCAGCGGGATGACCCGATCGGTCCACGACTGGTAGTCCTCGTAGGTCGGGTACATCTTCACCAGTTGCGGCCAGTAGTTGGCGCGCTCTTCGTCGGTGGCATCCCGCGCCGTCAGGTCGAGCACTTCTTTTCTGATCTGAACGGAAACTTTGGGATTGGCCTTGAGATTCAGGTACCACATCGGATTCTTGTCGGTGCCGCTCCTAGATGCGGCCACGATGACACGATCGCCGTCGCGCAGGAAATACAGTGGGCTGACCCGCGGCTGCCCGGTTTTCCGGCCGGTGGTGGTCAGCAGCGCGACGGGAATCTTCTGGAATGTGGTGCCAAGTCCCTCCCCGCCGCCACGGCGGTACATGAAGGTGTTGATGCGCGACATCCACTTGAGGAAGATGTCGAGCAGCGGCGAGTTCAAATACCGAGGTCGCGGTTTGGCGGGCATGACGCCGATTCTAAATTCGCTTGAAGAACGGGCGCATCCGAACCCCGATGTGGTGGATCGCTGTACCCCCGACCGGGATCACGAACGTCTCGTCAACATGCGCCGCGAACCGCCGCCCGCCGAGCTGGACCTTGGTCACGACGTTGTACACCGCGCGGATCTCGTCGCCGTTGATCGTGTACTCCGGCGGCGTTGTCGCAGCGATGATCCGGAATTGCGGGCCGCGGTTGAGGCTGCGCCGCAGGTGATTTCCGGAAAAGCCGGTTTTGATGCCCTGCTCGATCCGAATGCAGTCCGGCGCGAACGGGACCGCATCGCCGTCGTGACTGACCAGTGCGTCGATGTAGGACTGGGCCGCGGCGATGCGATCGTCGTCGGAAGCGCCCACTAGATGCGCTCGATGATGGTGCCCGTCGACAGCGCGCCGCCGGCACACATCGTGATCAGCGCCGTGCTCTGATCGGAGCGCTCCAGCTCGTGCAATGCGGTGGTGAACAGCCGGCTGCCGGTACAACCCACCGGATGCCCCAGCGCGATCGCGCCGCCGTTGACGTTGACCCGGGCCATGTCGGCGTCGTGCACCCGCGCCCAGGACAACACCACCGACGCGAACGCCTCGTTGATCTCGACGAGGTCGATATCGCCCATCTTCATACCGGCCTTCTCCAGCACCTTCGCGGTGGACTGCACCGGCCCGTCCAGGTGGTAGTAGGGCTCGGCACCGACCAGCGCCTGGCTGACGATCCGCGCCCGCGGGCGCAAGCCGTGCGCTTTTGCCACGGACTCATCCATCCACAGCACCGCCGCCGCCCCGTCGGAGATCTGCGACGACGTGCCCGCGGTGTGGATGCCACCGTCGAGCACCGGCTTGAGCTGGCTTAATCCCTCCAACGTGGTGTCCCGCAGACCCTGGTCACGGCTGACCATGTGGCGCTCGCTGGTGGGTTGCTTCTGCTCGTCGAGCACCGGCGCCTCGATCGGGGAGATCTCCCGGTCGAAACGGCCCTCGTCCCACGCCCGCTTGGCATGCAGCTGGGAGGCCAGGCCGAACTCGTCGATGTCCTCGCGGGTGATGCCGCGGCGCTTGGCGATGCGCTCGGCGGCGGTGAACTGGTCGGGCAGATCGATGTCCCAGGACTCGGCGCGCCAGTTGCGGTCGGGACCGGCGTTGGCGCCCAGGCCGACCCGGCTCATCGCTTCGATCCCGCAGGCGATGCCAATGTCGATGGCGCCCGCCGCGATCAGCCCGGCGATCAGGTGGTTGGCCTGCTGCCCGCTGCCGCATTGGCAGTCGACGGTGGTGGCGCCAACCTGCTCGGGCAAACCCAGCGTCAGCCACGCCGTCCGGGTGATGTTGTTGGACTGCTCGGCGTACTGCGTCACGCAGCCGCCGATGAGCTGCTCGACGTCGCCGGCATCGATACCGGCCTTGTCCACAAGCGCCTTCTGCACCGAGCCCAGCAGTTCGGTGGCGTGCAGCCCCGACAACCATCCGGCGCGTTTGCCGATGGGGCTGCGGGTGGCTTCAACAATTACCGGGTTACCCATGAGGTCAGGCTAGAACACGTTTCATTACCCTGACAAGCGACGATGCTCTGACGCCTTTTGGTCTGCGGCGGAGGCATGTTTTACTGGCACTAGAACACGTTGCATTGAGGAGCGCACTGATGCCTACCCCCAATCTTCCCACAGGGTTCGATTTCACCGACCCTGACATCTATACCGAGCGGCTGCCGATGGAGGAGTTCGCCGAGCTGCGCGCCTCCGCGCCGATCTGGTGGAACGAGCAGGCGCCGGGCACCGGTGGCGGGTTTCACGACGGTGGTTTCTGGGCCATCACCAAACTCGAGGACGTCAAGGAGGTGTCGCGGCGCAGCGACATCTTCTCCAGCTACGAGAACGGGGTGATCCCGCGGTTCAACAACGACATCGCCCGTGAGGACATCGAGGTTCAACGGTTCGTGATGTTGAACATGGATGCCCCGCACCACACCCGCTTGCGCAAGATCATCTCTCGCGGCTTCACGCCCCGCGCCGTCGGGCGGCTGCACGACGAGCTGCATGAGCGTGCCCAGAACATCGTGAAGACGGCGGCCACCGCCGGCTCCGGCGACTTCGTCGAGCAGGTGTCCTGTGAGCTGCCGCTGCAAGCGATCGCGGGTCTGCTCGGCGTGCCTCAGGAAGACCGCGACAAGCTGTTCCGCTGGTCCAACGAAATGACCGGCAACGACGACCCCGAGTACGCCGACATCGATCCCAAGTCCTCTTCCGCGGAGCTGATCATGTACGCGATGAAGATGGCCGAGGAAAAAGCCAAGAACCCCGGCGACGACATCGTGACTCAACTGATCGAGGCCGACATCGACGGGGAGAAGCTCACCGACGACGAATTCGGATTCTTCGTGGTGATGCTCGCCGTCGCGGGTAACGAGACCACCCGGAACTCCATCACGCAGGGCATGATGGCCTTCGCCGACCACCCCGACCAGTGGGAGCTGTTCAAGAAGGACCGCCCGGAAACCGCCGCCGACGAGATCGTGCGTTGGGCCACCCCGGTCACCTGTTTCCAGCGCACCGCGCTGGAGGACTACGAGTTGTCCGGTGTGCAGATCAAGAAGGGTCAGCGGGTGATCATGTTCTACCGCTCGGCCAACTTCGACGAAGAGGTCTTCGACGACCCGTACAAATTCAACATCCTGCGCGACCCCAACCCGCACGTTGGATTCGGCGGCACCGGCGCGCACTACTGCATCGGCGCCAACCTGGCGAAGATGACGATCAACCTGATCTTCAACGCGGTCGCCGACAACATGCCGGACCTCAAGCCGATCGCGACGCCCGAGCGGCTGCGGTCGGGCTGGCTCAACGGCATCAAGCACTGGCAGGTCGACTACACCGGCAAGTGCCCGGTGGCACCGTGACGGATTCCAGATTAACGATGGACTTCACCCCGGACCCGGCGCAGCAGGCGGTCGCCGACGTCGTCACGTCGGTACTGGATCGGGATAACACCTGGGAGGCGTTGGTCGCGGGCGGCGTGACGGCGCTACCGGTGCCCGAGCGGCTGGGCGGCGACGGTGTCGGCCTGCCCGAGATCGCGACGGCGCTGACCGAGATCGGTCGCCACGGCCTGATCGGCCCGGCGCTCGCCACTCTAGGGCTCGGTGCCGTGCCACTGCTCGATTTGGCCTCCGACGACCAGCAGGACCGCTACTTCGGCGGGCTGGCCAAGGGCTCGCTGCTCACCGCGGCACTCAACGAACCCGGCTCTGCGCTGCCGGAGCGGTCGGCGACAACCTTTGTGCACAGTCGACTGTCCGGCACCAAAGTCGGTGTCGGCTATGCCGAAGAAGCCGACTGGATGATCGTCACCGCTGACAGCGCGGTCGTCGTGGTGTCACCCAAGGCCGACGGCCTGCACCTGTCAAAGACGCCGACATCCAACGGATCCGACGAGTACGTGGTCACGTTCTCCGATGTCGCGGTGCCCGAACAGGATGTGCTGATCGGCGCGACGACTCAGCGGGCGAACCAGCTGGCGCTGGCTGCGATCGGTGCATATGCGGCCGGCCTGGTCGCCGGTGCACTGCGGTTGACGGCCGACTATGTGGCGAACCGGCACCAGTTCGGCAAGCCACTGTCCACCTTCCAAACCGTCGCCGCGCAACTCGCCGAGGTCTACATCGCCTCGCGGACTATCGATTTGGCGTCGACGTCGGTGATCTGGCGACTGGCCGAAGGAAGGGACGCCACCGACGACCTCGACGTCCTCGGCTACTGGATCACCTCGCAGGCGCCGCCGGTGATGCAGATCTGCCACCACTTGCACGGCGGCATGGGCATGGACATCACCTATCCGATGCACCGGTACTACTCCACGATCAAAGACCTGACCCGGTTGCTGGGCGGGCCTTCTCATCGCCTCGATCTGGTGGGAGCGCAATGTTCATCGACCTGACACCGGAGCAGCGCCAGCTGCAAGCCGAGCTACGTCAATACTTTTCGAATCTGATCTCGTCCGACGAGATGAAAGCGATGGAGCAGGACCGCCACAACGCCGCCTACCGGGCGGTTATCCGGCGGATGGGCAAGGACGGCAAGCTCGGCGTGGGATGGCCCAAGGAATTCGGCGGTCTCGGCTTCGGTCCGATCGAGCAGCAGATCTTCGTCAACGAGGCCCATCGCGCCGACGTGCCGTTGCCCGCCGTGACGCTGCAGACGGTCGGCCCGACCCTGCAGGTCTTCGGCAGCGAGATGCAGAAGAAGAAGTTCCTGCCCGCGATCCTGGCCGGTGAAGTGCACTTCGCGATCGGCTACACCGAGCCAGAGGCCGGCACCGACCTGGCGTCGTTGCGGACTACGGCCGTGCGCCACGGCGACGAGTACATCGTCAACGGCCAGAAGATCTTCACCACCGGCGCGCACGACGCCGACTACGTCTGGCTGGCCTGCCGCACCGATCCGGATGCCGTTAAGCACAAGGGCATTTCGATCCTCATCGTCGACACGAAGGATCCAGGCTACTCGTGGACGCCGATCATTCTGTCCGACGGCGCGCACCACACCAATGCCACCTACTACAACGACGTGCGGGTGCCCGCCGACATGCTGGTCGGCGAGGAGAACGGCGGATGGCGGCTGATCACCACGCAGCTCAACAACGAGCGGGTGATGCTCGGTCCGGCGGGCCGCACCGCCGGCATCTACGACCGGTTGCACGCCTGGGCGTCCAAGCCAGGTGGTGACGGCGTCACGCCCATCGACCACCACGACGTCAAGCGGGCGCTCGGGGAGATCTACGCGATGTGGCGGATCAACGAGTTGCTGAATTGGCAGGTGGCTGCCGCTGGCGAGCACATCAATGTGGCCGATGCCGCATCGACGAAAGTCTTTGGCACCGAGCGAATTCAGTACATCGGTCGGCTCGCCGAGGAAATCGTCGGCAAGTACGGCAACCCTGCCGAGTCGGACACCGCCGAACTGCTCGACTGGCTGGACTCGCAAACCAAACGCAACCTGGTCATCACCTTCGGCGGCGGGGTCAACGAAGTCATGCGCGAGATGATCGCGGCCTCGGGCCTCAAGGTGCCGAGGGTGCCTCGATGACCGATGCGGACGGCATCGCCGAGATCACCGCAAAAGTCGCAGAGATCACCGCCACTGTCGTCGCGAAGTCGCGAGCGGCTCGGGATCCGGTGAACCAGCCGACGATCAACAACTGGGTGGAGGCGCTCGGGGACCGCAACCCGATCTATACCGACGAGGCCGCGGCCCGTGATGCTGGGCATCCGGGAATTGTTGCCCCACCGGCAATGATTCAGGTGTGGACCATGTTCGGCCTGGGGGGAGAGCGTCCGACCGACGATCCCATGGGCCCGATGATGGAGCTGTTCGACGGCGCAGGGTATGTCGGTGTGGTCGCCACCAACTGCGAGCAGACCTACCACCGGTATCTGCGGCCGGGCGAGGAGGTCAGTATCGCCTCCGAGATGCGCGACGTGAGCGGCCCGAAGCAGACCGCGCTCGGTGAGGGCTGGTTCATCAATCAGCACATCACTTGGCGGGTCGGTGACGAGGA
>Ga0209040_10002147_pt1 | contig 15557 bp, 11 predicted proteins | sample BogFormECP12_OM3_FD_188240 | JGI IMG/M metagenome (GOLD analysis project Ga0209040, IMG submission 188240) | Bog forest soil microbial communities from Calvert Island, British Columbia, Canada - ECP12_OM3 (SPAdes) (version 2) | ecosystem: Environmental > Aquatic > Freshwater > Wetlands > Bog ...
CTCCGTGCATGAGGCTCGGCTCGGCCTGCCCGAGCAACCCTCGTTCTCTACCGCACGAAAGGGCGGGCCACCGGCTCACCCGCGAACATGACGTCTAGAGCAGATTGCGTTTAAGTCGACGCGGCTAGTAGCTGTAGCCGCGATCGTTGATCGCGGCAGACGCGGTCAGCGACCGCGTCTACAAAGCGCGATTCGGCGCGACGGCAATCTGCTCTAGTAGAACCAAGGCCCAGCCTGTCGCGGCCCAGATTCCTCCCAAGCCCGCGGCTTGAGCCCCGGTCCGGGCGGCGACGCTGGATCGTCGAAGTCGGCACCCGCATCGTACCCGACGTCCATCTCGGGCGCGGCGGCCGCCAGCCCGCGCTTCTGCCCGGCCGCCAGCGCGCCCGGCTCCTGCAGGACCACAACCGGCGCTCCGACCGGGACGCGGTTGTGGAGGTCGATGATGTCGTGGTTGAAGAGCCGGATGCAGCCGCTTGACACCGCAGTCCCAATGCTCTCCGGCTCGTTCGTCCCATGGAGACGAAAATGGGTGTCCTTGTCGCCGCGATAAAGGTAGAGCGCGCGCGCTCCGAGAGGATTGCCGAGCCCGCCCGGCATCCCGCCCGCGTAAGCCGCGTATCTTGGCATCCGCTCGATCATGTTCTCGGTCGGCGCCCAGCGCGGCCATTCCGCCTTTCGCCCGATCACGGCCGAGCCGCGAAAGTTGAGCGCCTCCTCGCGGCCGACGCCGACCGTGTAGCGGATCGCGCGGCCGCCGGGCTCGACGAGGTAGAGGCGCCGATCTGCGACGTCGACGACAATCGTGCCGGGCCGGTAAGCGCCGGCGAAAGCGACCTCGCGGCGCAGCTTCTCGGGGCTGACGGTCGACGGGCCGAGCCCCGGTATCCTGTGGCCGTCGTCCTCGATCGGGCCGTAGCCGGGAAAATAGCCGGCGAAGGCGGCGCCTGACGGGACATAGGCGCGCGGCGCAGCGCAGCCTACGAGCAGGAGCCCGAGCGCCGCAAGTACGGCGCGGCGGTCGAAAGTCGCCGTCATTCGCAAAGAGCCCGTCCTTCAGTCCTGAACGCGCGAACGCTCCTAGCGTTTCTTTCGACGGTTGCACAATGCGCCCCTTTAGAGGCCGCTCGCCGAGATTCGCACCTTCCCGCTTTCCCCTTAACGGATTTCGACAAATGGCGGCTCGTCCCGACGACCCATGGCGCAGGCCTTACGTCGAACTCGGGTGACGACCTCCGGGCCGAGGAGCCCGAAGAATCGGAGCTTCAACCGGCGCGGTGTAGAGATTGCTCGGCCGAAAGCGGCCCCGGTCCGGTTCAAGCACCCGCCGAGGCGACCCTGCGGATCAGATCGGCGGCCACGCATCTGCGGCCACCCCAACCTGATCCTGGTCGCCAGACCGTGCTGGCGCCAGCGCTCCCGATCATGGCCGCGTGCCCTTCATAGATCCGCGCGACCAGGATCGGATCACGCGCCGACGGCCTCCCCGCGTCGGATTGCGCGCCAATGAGCCAGTGGGCTCGCGCCGGCGTTGTCTCGCCTTTTACGCAGCATTGTTTCTAAATTTCTTCGCGGCGATTTTCCTTTCGAGCTTGAGGTGAAACGCGCGGCGTTGCTTTGTTATCTCGTATAAAACAATCCCTGACGAGGTCCCCAGGTTGAGGCTTTCGATAACGCCATACATAGGGATATTTATGCAAAATTCGCTGCGTTCGACAGCGGTTGCGCTGATTCCTCTTTTCTCGTTTCCGAACCAGACCGCAAGTTTTTTGTGTTGTGTATAATCGTGTTCGTGGAGCGCTATGTTCCTGCACTCCTTTCTATGAGGCGACGTGACAACTGAAACAAAATTATTTCTTTCGAGATGATCCATGCAGCTATTGGTATCAGGAAAAATCTTGACGAAGCTCCATTTAATGGCGGAAGCGGATATCGAGTTGAGCTTCGGCGTCGAGCGCATTTCCGACCAAGTATCTGGTAAGAGATTCTTACTAGTGACAATGTAGGCTTTCTCAGCGCCAAGCGCGTTGACATTTCGAATCACAACGCCAATATTCCCAATGTCGTCAGGATTTTCAATGACTGCGATCAAGTTCTTGCATCGAAAAGCTTTGATTGTCTTGGCTCTCGCCCGAACCGTCGGTTTCGACTTAGATGTGTCTTCCATATCGCTATCTAGCCATTACGCTGTCGGAAATGCTCGTACTAGCCGCTGTGAGCCGGCCCGGGGAGCCGCGAGGATGTGAATGCATCCAAGTGTTTTAATGGGCGCCGTATTGGCTGACGAGTCATCGTGTCTCTTCCGCCTTCCCGGCCACCGCTTTTTCCGCTAGGCAGCGCCCTTTCCTGCTCCCTCTGCCAAACAGTTGGACTTCGCATGCATCGCTACCGCACGCACACCTGCGGCCAGCTCCGCCTCGAAGAGGCGGGCGAGACGGTGCGCCTTTCCGGCTGGTGCCACCGCATCCGCGACCATGGCGGCGTGCTGTTCATTGATCTCCGCGACCATTACGGGATCACCCAGTGCGTGGTCGATCCGGACTCGCCAGCCTTCCCGGAAGCCGAGAAGCTGCGCTCGGAATTCGTCATCCGGGTTGACGGTCGTGTGCGCAAGCGGCCGGCGGGTACCGAGAACCCGGACATGGCGACCGGCGAGGTCGAGGTCTATGTGCAGGAAATCGAAGTCCTGGGGCCGGCCGGCGACTTGCCGATGCCGGTGTTCGGCGACCAGCCCTACCCTGAGGACACGCGCCTCAAATACCGCTTCCTGGATCTCAGGCGCGAGAAGCTGCACGAGAACATCATGCTGCGCGGCCGCGTCATCGATTCGCTCCGCGCGCGCATGAAGGCGCAGGGCTTCTTCGAGTTCCAGACGCCGATCCTGACCGCCTCGAGCCCGGAAGGGGCGCGCGACTTCCTGGTGCCTTCGCGCCTGCACCCCGGCAAGTTCTACGCGCTGCCGCAGGCGCCGCAGCAGTTCAAGCAGCTCACCATGGTGGCGGGCTTCGACCGCTATTTCCAGATCGCGCCCTGCTTCCGCGACGAGGACGCGCGCGCCGACCGCTCGCCCGGCGAGTTCTACCAGCTCGACATCGAGATGAGCTTCGTCACGCAGGAGGACGTGTTCGACGCGGTCGAGCCGGTCTTGCGCGACGTCTTCGAGGAGTTCGGCCAAGGGAAGCCGGTGGCCCGAGTCTTTCCGCGGATTCCCTACGCCGAGGCGATGCGAAAATACGGCACGGACAAGCCAGATTTGCGCAATCCGATCAAGATCGCCGACGTGACGGAAGTCTTTTCCCGCGGCGACGTGACCTTCAACGCCTTCAAGGAGGTCATCAAGGCGGGCGGCGTCGTGCGCGCCATCCCCGCGCCTGGGGCGGCGAAGAGCCCACGCTCCTTCTTCGACAAGCTCAACGACTGGGCGAAAGGGGAGGGGGCGCCGGGGTTGGGTTACGTCATCTTCGAGGGCGAGGGCGCGGAGCATACGGGTAAGGGTCCAATCGCCAAGTTCCTGCCGCCCGAGGCGCAGCAGGCTCTGGTGAAGAAGGCCAACCTCAAGGCCGGCGACGCCGTCTTCTTCGCCTGCGACAAGGCCGACAAGGCGGCCAAGCTCGCGGGCGCGGCTCGCATCCGCATCGGCAATGACCTCGGCGTAAGCAAAAAGGACGTGTTCGAGTTCTGCTGGATCGTCGACTTCCCGATGTACGAGTGGAACGAGGAGGAAAAGAAGATCGACTTTTCCCACAACCCGTTCTCGATGCCGCAGGGCGGGCTCGAGGCGCTTACGAAAGAGGACCCGCTCGCGATCAAGGCGTTCCAGTACGACATCGTCTGCAACGGCGTGGAGCTTTCGTCGGGCGCGATCCGCAACCACCGCCCGGACGTCATGGTGAAGGCCTTCGAGATCGCCGGCTATGGCGAGGACGTGCTTATGGCGAAGTTTGGCGGCATGTACCGCGCCTTCCAGTGCGGCGCGCCGCCGCACGGCGGCATCGCGCCGGGCGTCGACCGCATCGTCATGCTGCTTGCGGGCGAGGAGAACCTGCGCGAGGTCGTGCTTTTCCCGATGAACCAGCGCGCCGAGGATTTGATGATGGGCGCGCCGTCGCCCGTGACGACGAAACAGCTCAGGGAGCTCAACATCCGGCTGGCGGCGCCGGAGAAGTGAGGCAGGCGAGGGCGCGCCTTACGGACGTCATTGCGAGGAGCGCCGGCGACGAAGCAATCCAGGATCGTGGGGCTCGCGCGGCCCCTGGATTGCTTCGCTTGCGCTCGCAATGACGCCACCGAGTGCGCCCAGGCCAGTCGGAAAAGGGAGGAGACCGATGTTCGAGGGCTTCGAGCGTCGCACCGTCGACGTCGGCGACGGGTCGCCGTCGCCTGCGTTGCGGCCGGCGAGGGACCGCCGGTCCTCATGCTGCACGGTTTTCCGCAGACTTTTGCGATGTGGGCGCGGATCGCGCCGCGCATCGTCGAGGCGGGCTATTGCGTCGTCTGCGCCGATTTGCGCGGCTATGGCGATTCGTCCAAGCCCAAGTGCCTGCCGGACTGCTCGAACTATAGCTTTCGCGCTTTCGCCGACGATCAGACGCGGCTCATGCGCGCCCTCGGGCACGAGCGCTTTCATGTGATCGGCCACGATCGGGGCGGGCGGACGGCGCACCGTATGGCGCTCGACCATGCGGACGCGGTCTTGGGCGTCGCCGTGCTCGACATCGTGCCGACTTACGCCATGTTCATGGAGACGAACCGCAAGATCGCGGGCGCCTACTGGCACTGGTACTTCCTCTCGCAGCCCGAACCGCTGCCCGAGCGCCTGATTGGGAACGATCCGGACTTCTTCTACGAAACGTGTCTTGCGGGCCTTGGCGTCGCGGGACTGGAGGACTTCGACGCCGGGCAACTCGCCGCGTATCGCAATGCCTGGCGCGATCCGGCCATGATCCATGGCTCCTGCTCGGACTATCGCGCCGCGGCCTCGATCGACCTCGATCACGACGCGGCCGACCTCGACCGCAACGTCGCGGCGCCGCTGCTTGTTCTTTACGGCGCAAACGGCCTCATGGCGAAGCTCTTCGACATCCCGGCCGAGTGGCGCCGCCGCGCGTCCGACGTGCGGAGCGCCACGCTGCCGGGCGGCCACTTTTTCCCCGACCTTCTGCCGAGGGAGACCGCGGAGGCGCTGATCGGGTTTCTGAAAGCCGTCTAGGACGTCAGCGCGGCGAAATCGCTGTTCTCGACGCAATTGACCGGGCGGGCCCGGCGGCCCGATAACGCCTTTCGCACCGCCCCCAAACCGACCGGGTCCAGGAGAGAGCTCATGCCTTTTCGCGCCATTCGAGCCGACAAGACCGAAGCCGGACAGGACGTCCGCTTCGTCGAGATGGACGAGTCGGAGCTCATGGACGGCGACGTCACGGTCCGCGTCACCCATTCCACGGTCAACTACAAGGACGGACTCGCGCTCTCGGGCAAGTCGGCGATCATCCGGCGCTTCCCGATGGTGCTCGGCATCGATCTTGCCGGATTTGTCGAGGCGTCCGCCCGCCCGGATTTCAATCTCGGCGACGAGGTCATCGTGACCGGCTACGGCCTCAGCGAGACCCATTTCGGCGGCTACGCCGGGAAGGCGCGCGTCAAAGGCGACTGGCTGGTCAGGCTGCCTGTAGGATTGAGCCGCTCCGAGGCCATGGCGGTCGGAACCGCCGGCTTCACCGCCATGCTCTCGGTCCTCGCGCTCGAACGGCGCGGCCTCACGCCCGCCGCAGGACCGGTGCTGGTCACCGGCGCCGCCGGCGGGGTCGGCTCGACGGCGATCTCGCTGCTCGCGGCGAAGGGCTGGGCGGTCATCGCATCCACCGGCCGAGCGAGCGAGGCCGACTATCTGAAAGAGCTCGGCGCCGCCGAAATCATCGAACGCGCCTCCCTTTCGGCCCCCGCTAGGCCGCTTGCAAAGGAACGCTGGGCGGCCGCTGTCGACACCGTCGGCTCGACGACCCTTGCCAACGCGCTGTCTCAAACACGTTACGGGGGCGCCGTCGCGGCCTGTGGCAACGCGGGTGGAATGGATCTGCCGGCGTCGGTCGCGCCGTTCATCCTGCGCGGCGTGTCGCTCATCGGCGTCGACAGCGTGCAGTGTCCGATGCCGCTCAGGCTCGAGGCGTGGCGCCGGCTCGCGGCCGACCTCGACCGCCCGAAACTTGCCGCAATGACACAAACGATCCCCTTCGACGAGACGTTCGAAGCCGGGCGGCGGATTCTGAAGGGCGAGACCCGCGGGCGTCTGGTGATCGAGATCGGCTGAAGCGGCTGCTCCGACCACAATCTCGTGATCCTTGCTCGTCGTCCTTGCTTCGGCGCCGCCTTTAGTTGCGATAAGCTTGACGCCTGGACCATGAATTCGCGCCGGTTGCCGGCGCGTGGAGGGGGAGAAGGAGAAATGGCGAGCGACGCCGACAATTTCAACATACTCATCGGGCCGGACTTGCCCACGCGCCGCTATAAGCCCGGCGAGGTCGTTTTTCGCGAAGGCGATAGGGGCGGAGAGCTATTCGTCATCAAAAGGGGCAACGTCGAGGTGCGGACGGGAAACCGGCGCCTCGAAACGCTGGGAGAGAACGAAATTTTCGGCGAGATGGCGCTTATCGACGATTCACCACGCAGCGCGACCGTGGTTGCGCTGACCGACGTCACGTTGGCGCCGATCACCGAGAGCCAATATCTTTTCCTGGTGCGCCACACGCCCTATTTCGCCCTCAAGGTGATGCGCGTGCTGGTGCACCGGCTGAGAACGCAAAACAAGGCGGTCACCTAGCAGCGGAAGACCCTCTTCACCCGGGCTCCGCATTGAGAAACATGCGGATTAGTTCCGACAGGCTGCCCGCCTGCGTCTTCTTCATGACGTTCGCGCGGTGGACTTCGACGGTCCTCGGACTGATCCCCATCTCGAAGGCGATAATCTTGTTGGGCTGCCCGCGGACCAGACGATCGAGGACCTCGTTCTCACGAGCGCTGAGCGTCGCACGCTTGGCCTGCGCGTCCTGAAGCCGGCGACCGTGTTCGCTGGCGTCGGCGCGAAGCTCGAGCGCGCGCCGAACGGCGGCGATGAGGTCCTCGGCCAAAAACGGCTTCTCCAGAAGATCGACGGCGCCCTGCTTCATCGCGCGCACAGCGAGCGGGACATCCGCGTGGCCGGTAATGACGATCACCGGCAGCGCGCCGCCATGCGCCGCCACGTGGGCGAGAAGCTCCATCCCGCTCATCCCGGGCATGCGCACGTCAGTCACGATGCAGCCGGCCACACCCGAGGCGAGCGCGGCGAGAAACTCGCTCGCGGCGGCGTAGGTCCGCACATCGAAGCCGGCGTTGACGAGAAACAGACGGACGGAATCGCGGAGCGGCTCGTCGTCGTCGATCACATGAACAAGCCGGCCCTCACTCACCGTTGTACGCCCCCGTCAACGAGGCCGGCCGGGGGAAGCAGGAGCAATCGAATGGCGTCAGTAGGAGTGGGGTCGCCGGCGCCCGCCGCCATTTCAATCCTTGGAAAAACATGTTCTCAAGCGCGCTCTGGCGTCCGGACCGCGCGCGTCCTCAGGGTTCAATTATCGCAACTGAGCGGGGGCGCAAGGGCAAGTTTGGGAGTCGGATCGCGGCAAAGCGGCGTTTTTGTGCGTGAATTTGCACACTGAAGCACGGCTGCAGCGAGTAGAATTGCCGAGCTCCGATTTCCGTTCTGGTGACGATGCCGGCTTCAAAAAGAGGCCGTTACGCCGCCTCGGCGAGAACGATCGAACGCGCCGCGCGCTGCGCTCGCGGGAGCGCGACCACGGCGATCGCCCCCTCCCCGGGGCGCGACGCAAGCCGCAGCGTTCCGCCGTGCAGTTCGGCCAGAGAATTGGCGATAGCGAGGCCGAGGCCGGAGCCCTTCATGCCGTCCGCCATGACGACGCCGCTCTGTTCAAATGGGCGCCCGAGCCGCTCGATGTCATGCTCCGCTACGCCCGGCCCATTGTCCTGCACATAGAAATAGACCTGCTCCCCCGCCGCCTCGGCCCCGATCTCGACCGATCCGCCCTCGGGCGCGAATTTGACGGCGTTGCGCATGAGCGTGACGAGAATGCGCTCGAGCGCGCCCGCGTCCGCCTCGAGCGCGAGGTCGGGGCGCACGTCAAGGCTAAGCGCGACGTCCTTCTCACCCGCAATCGCCGCGACGTCATTTACGGCGCGGCGCGCCGCCTGATCCGCCGAGACGCAAGCGTAGGTCAGCCGCTCGCGCCCCGCCTCGAGGCGCGCCATATCGAGAATGTCGCTCACGACGTTCAAGAGGCGCCGCCCGCTGGCGAGAATATGCGCGCAATATTCGCGGTATCTTTCGCAGCCAATCGGCCCGAAGGCTTGGGCGCCCATGAGTTGCGAAAAGCCGATGATCGCGTTGAGCGGCGTGCGCAGTTCATGGCTCATATTGGCGAGAAACTCGGCTTTGGCGCGATCGGCCGCCTCCGCCTTCGCCTTCTGCTCTTGATAGCGCTCGGCCAGCTCGGCGAGCTGCTGGGACTGCTCTTCAAGCGAGCGGCGCGACGCTCGCAGTTGCGACGCGGTCGCCATGAGCAGGCGCTCGGAGCTGATGAGCTGCCGCTCGCGCTCTTTGACCGCCGTGATGTCCGCCGCGACCGCGACTGAGCCGCCGTCGCGCATGCGGCGCTCGCTGATTTGCAGCCATCGGCCGTCCGCCAATTGCGCCTCATAGCTGCGGGGTCGTTCGGCCTCGGCGGACGGAGCCTGGGACAAATCCCCAAGAAGGTTATGGAGGCCATGGTATTTCGTGTTGCAGAGGGTGAGGCGGCGGTCGGAATCCCACAGGACGAACGCGTCCGGGATCGCCTCGATCGCGTCTTTCAGCCGCCGCTCGGCCGCCGCCTGCGTCTCTCTCTTGCCGTCCGTCACGTCGAACGCGGCGCCGACCAGAGTAGAGGCGCCGGTGGTCTCATCAGCCATGAGCTCAGCGCGCATGCGCAGCCTCACCCAGCGCCCATCCGCGGCGCGCACGCGGAATTCGACGTCTAGGCATTCGCCGCGTCGCTCGAAAGCTTGGCGCGCGATCTCGGCCAGATCACCGTCTTCGGGATGCATCAGCGCCTGCAGCTCGGCGCTCGTCCAATAAGTCGGCCGCTCGCCGAGATCCAACACGCCGAACATAGAGCCGGACCAGGAGATGCGGTCGCGCTGCAAGTCCCAGGTCCATAAGCCGCATCGCCCGCGTTTGAGCGCCAGTTCCGTTCGAGCGCCCCTGGCTTGCTCGTCGCGCGCCCGTTTGTGTTTGGCTCGCCGTTCCGCCGCATAGAGCGCGCCCACTGCGACGATGAGCGCGATCGTCGCCGCAAGGAGGGCGGCGACCATGCGCGCCGCGTGCGACCACGCGGCCAGGTGATGCGCGACCGGCGAGGCGAAGGCCACCGTTCCCCCGATCGCCGTGAGCTGCCTGACCGTCGCGAATTGCTCGCCGTCTCGATCCGCGGGGAGCCGGACGACTCCTTCCGGAGACGGCGTCGCCGGCTCGCCCGCTGCGACGAGGTCGACGAGCGGCCATTGCGGCGCGGTCGGCGGGTCGCTCGCGATCCTCTGGCCGGTTCGATCGACCAGGACCGCCCGCGCCAGACGCTCGTCGGGATGCGCCTTCAGAACGAAGCGAAAGACCTCGGCGGGAGACGCCTGCGGGGCGGCCGAGAGCGCGGCGTCGAGCCGCGCGGCGAGAAGGGTCGCGCGAACGCCCACTTCGCTCGCCGCGGCGTCCAGCGCCGACTCGCGGTCGACACCGAGTTCTTCGGCCGTCAACGCGACGACGATGAGAATCGCGAGCGCGATTGCGGCCGCGACGACGAGCGGAGCAAAAACCATCCCGGGAGGAAGTCTAAGCGGGCGGAGCCGTTCGAATCCTTCGCGGAGAATCTCTCTTGGCCCCCAACCCGGGACAGGCTCCGCAGGGCAGCCGCCCGCGGTTGCCGCGCTTGCACGCGTCATCGTCGCTCCACACCCCATCACGTTGGCTTCGAGATACGCCCCGATACCCGAATCACTATGATAAGAATCTGTGTGCGAATCTTTGTCCAGCCCTTGACGCCGCGTCAGGTGCAAATTTTGTGGCGGCGCCGAGTCCGACCGGCGGCGGATGTGATCCGGAGGTGTCCGCTCAACCCAGACTGCGGGTCACAATGTCCCTTACGTCAGGGGACAAAGACGAGCGGGCCGCGATGCGCTCCAGCATCGTCCGCGCATGACTGCGCCGCTTGTCCTCAAGCGAGCGCCACGAGCGCATGGCGGTCAAGAGCCGCGCCGCGACTTGCGGGTTGGTCGGATCGAGTCCGACGACCACCTCTTCGAGCAGCCTGAACCCGGCGCCGTCGGCGCGGTTGAACTGCGTGTGGTTGGCCGTGAAGCCGCCGATGAGCGCGCGCACGCGGTTTGGATTCGACATCGAGAAGCCCTTATGGCGCATCAGTCCCCGCACGCGCTCGAGCGCCTCCCGCTCGGGGATCTGGGCTTGCAGCGCGAACCATTTGTCGAGGATGAGCGGCTCCATCGCGTAACGCCGGCCGAATGCGTCGAGCGTGTGCTCGCGCGCCGAGTTCGGGTTGAACGCAATCACAAAGAGCGCGCCGAGGCGCTCCGTCATATTGTCGGCGTTCTCGAATTGGCGCTGGGCGAGCTCGAGCCCCGAAATGACGTCGCCGTCCGTGTAGAGCGAGAGGGCGCCAAGGCGCAGCGAGCGGCGCCCCGCAGCCGCGGCGCCGGGGCTATAGGGCGCGGCTTCATGCAGCCTCTCGTAGAGGTCCGCGAGGGCGTCGCCGTGCGCTCGCCCGAGCGCGCCGCGCAACGCCTTTCGCGCCACTAAGATTGCGTCGGGATCGACGTCCTCCCCGATCTCTCGCGCAAGATCAGCTTCGCTCGGCAGAGCGAGCGCGAGCGCCGCGAAAGCCGGATCGACCCGGGCTTCGCGGGCGTCGGCGATCAGGCCGCCGAAGGCTGCGATGAGGCCCGCATTGCGTTCGGGCCTCCGCCCGGCGCGAACCGCCTTGACGGAGCGCAACAATACGCGGGTCGCGAGACTCTGCAGCGCCTGCCAGCGATTGAAATTGTCGCTGTCGTGCCGGGAGAGCGCAACGAGGTCGTCCTCTGCGAGGTCGTCGTCCACGCGCACCGGCGCCGAGAAGCCGCGCAGGAAGGAGAGCGCAGGCCTCCGCGGCACGTCCTTAAAAACGATCGTCCGCTCAGCCTCCTGAAGTTCGAACACCCCCTCGGCCAGTTCTTCGGGCGCCGCGTCCGGCGATTCCAAGTCAAATTCTGCGCCGTGCGGATCGACGAGCCCGAGCGCGAGCGGGATGGTCATGGGCAGCTTCGTCGGCTGGCCCGGCGTCGGGGCGAGCGACTGCAAAACTTCGACTTTGTATGTGCGGTTGGCGGACTCGTAATCGGTGCGAACCGTCACTTTCGGCGTGCCCGCCTGCGTGTACCAGCGCATGAACGGGTCGAGGTCGCGCCCGGAGACTTCGGCGAAGCAGGCGATGAATTGTTCGACCGTGGCCGCGCGTCCGTCGTAGCGCCCGAAATAAAGGTCCATGCCGGCGCGGAAGCAGTCTGGGCCGATGAGGCGCTTGAGCATTCGGATGACCTCGGCGCCCTTCTGGTAGACGGTGGCGGTGTAGAAGTTGTTGATCTCGTTGTAGACCTCGGGCCGTACGTTGTGGGCGAGCGGGCCCGCGTCCTCCGGAAACTGCGCCGCCCGCAGGACCCGCGCCTCGGCGATGCGCTTGACCGGCGCCGAGCGCATGTCGGCCGAGAACTCCTGATCGCGGAAGACGGTGAGCCCCTCCTTGAGGCAGAGCTGGAACCAGTCGCGGCAGGTGACGCGGTTGCCGGTCCAGTTGTGGAAGTATTCGTGGGCGATGACCCCTTCGATGTTGGCGTAGTCGTCGTCGGTCGCGGTCTCGGGCGAAGCGAGCACGTATTTGTCGTTGAAGACGTTGAGCCCCTTGTTCTCCATCGCGCCCATATTGAAGTCGGAGACGGCGACGATGTTGAAGACATCGAGGTCGTATTCGCGGCCGTAGACGCGTTCGTCCCAGGCCATCGCGCGTTTCAGCGAATCCATCGCATAGCGCGCCCGCTCCTCCTTGCCCGCCTCGACGTAGATGGCGAGCGCGACGTTGCGTCCCGACGCGGTTGTGAAGGCATCCGAGATATGCGCCAGGTCGCCGGCGACGAGCGCGAAGAGGTAGCAAGGCTTTGGATGAGGGTCGGTCCAGATCGCCCAATGGCGGCCGGCGACGTCGGACTCGCCGAACGTCTCGGGGTTTCCGTTGGCGAGCAGCACCGGCGCCTCAGCGCGATCCGCCTCGAGGCGCACGCGGTAGACGGAGAGAACGTCCGGCCGGTCGAGGAAGTACGTGATGCGACGGAATCCCTCCGCCTCGCATTGCGTGCAATAGGCCGAGCCCGAACGGTAGAGCCCCATGAGCTTGGTGTTGGACGAGGGATCGAGCCGCGTCGTGACCTTGAGCGTGAATGGGCGCCGGGGCGGGTTCGGCAGCAGGAATTGGGACGGATTCGCGTCAAAGTCGGCCGGATCGAGAGGCGCGCCGTCGAGCTCGGCCGAGACGAACTTCAGCTCTTCGCCGTCGAGGTCGAGCTGCGCCTCCGGCCGCCCCTCAGAGTTGGGGCGAATCCTCAGCGTCGAGACGACCTCGGTCGCTTTGCGGTCGAGCGACACGTCAAGCTCGACGCTGTCGATGAGGAAATCGGGAACGCGGTAATCGGCAAGGCGAACCGGCTGACCGACCGAAGTGCGCATGTTTTTTTCCGTTTGATGTGATCAACGCGCGCCGCGCGGGCCGACGCCAACTCCGCTGAAGCTCAGCCTCTCGCCCAATCCGGCGGCCGGCGCGGGGGTAAACGCCAATCCGCGCTGAAGCAAGGCTTTTTGGAGGTCGGGCGGGGGCGGCGTTCCGCTCGTGAACGCGATCGCGCCGAGGCCGCGCGGCCTCGCATCCGGCGCCGCCGGCCCAAGAAGCGAATCGACCCGCCGGGCGATCGCGGGCGCAGGGTCCACAAAGGCCGCCGGCCATGGGGAAAGCCGCGTCAGGAAATCCATGAGCAGCGGAAAATGCGTGCAGGCGAGAACGACGTGGTCCGTCCGGCGGCCATCCTTCGTGACGAAGCAGGGCGCGATCTCGCGTGCGATGTCGGCTTCACCCGGCGTCTCGCCGCGCATCAACCGCTCGGCGATCGGGGCGAGGCCAGACGACCCAACCAACGTCACCTCGCAATCGTCCGCATGCTCGCGCACCAGCGCATGCGTATAGCCGCGCGCCACCGTTCCGCGCGTCGCCAATACGCTGATGAGCCGCGAACGGGAGGCTTGCGCTGCGGGTTTCACCGCCGGCACCACCCCGACGAAGGGGATCTCCGGATGGCCCTCGCGCAGGCGCGGCAGCGCAAGGGTCGAGGCGGTGCTGCAGGCGACGACGACGATCTTCGGACGAAAGTCGGCGATCGCGCTCGCCATCACCGTTTCGACCCGGGCGATGAGCTCCGCGTCCCCGAGCCGGCCATAGGGAAAGGCCGCGTCGTCGGCGACATAGGCGATGTCGAGATCGGGGCGAAGCTTGTCGATCTCGGCAAGCACGGAGAGGCCGCCGAGGCCGGAATCGAACACGAGCGCGCAGGGCGCTCGCGCAATATGCATCTCATTCTCGGGGAACATCGGGCCCCGCGCAGCCTCACCTATCGCCAAAGCCATTAGCCGCAAATCGAGGCAGGGGGCAAAGGGGGCGCCCGACCGAGCTGTCCCCGTTCACAGCCGTGTGAATTCACCAAACGCTTTCAGCCATTGACCGAAGCGGCTCCGATGGACAAAGGAAAGTCCCGTCGCTTTGCAACAGGGACTCGTGTCGACCGCCACGTCGCTGTCGGACGCCGAATTCAGGGCCGACGCGCTCGATCATAAGCTTGCGACGCCGGCGCCGGCTTCGGCAGACCGGCGCGCGCTCCTTTATGCGCTCCTGGCGGCGGGCGCGCTTCACCTTGTGCTGGCTCTCGGGCTCGTCCTCATCTACGCCTTGGCGCCTCCGCCCGCGCCGCCGGCGGAGGAGATCCCGGTCGAGGTGGTGGTCGAGCCGCCGCCCCCACCGAAATCCGAGCCGCAGAAAGAGCAGCCCAAGCCGCCGCCGACGCCCGACGACGAGCGTCCGGCCTACGACGCCCCGAGCGCCCCGACCCAGGAGAAGGCGAACCGCGAGTCGCCGGACGACAAGACCCAGGCGCCGGCCCGCGCCGAGCCGTCGCATGAGTTCGGCGCGCCGCAGAAATCGGAGACGCCGGCCGCCGCGCAGGAGCAGAAAGCGGACGCCTCGCCGCCGCCTGAGCAGGCCAAGCCGGTCGCCGAAGCGGAGCGGCCGGCGACGGAGACCCCCGCGCCCGCCGAGGGCGAAGCGCCTCCAGCAGCGCCGCAGGCCGACGAGAAGCCGTCGCCGCCCAAGGCCCCGGACCCGCGCGCTCCCGCGCCGGTCGGCGCGCCGCTGCCGACCGCGGAAGTTCTGCCGCAGTACCAGTTCGCCCACGCCGCGACCGAGTCTCCGGTGGTCGGCGGCAACGCCGACACGCGCTACTTCACCATCGTCTTCGGCATGATCAAAAGACATCTGCGCGAGCCGTCGGGGCCTCGGCCGAGCAGGGGCGGCGCCGTCATCTTCACGGTCGACGAAACCGGCAACCTCGTGGAGCGCCATGTGGCGGCTTCGAGCGGCTCGCAGAGCCTCGACATGGCGGTGATGAACGCAATCGCTGAGGCCGCCCCGTATCCGCCGCCGCCGAACTGGCAGCCGCGGTCGATGAAGCTCGTGTACGGGAAGTAGCGGTCGAAACCCAACGCTTGGCGCCGACCCTGAACCACGCAATTAGGCGGGAAGCCGTCGTTCGTGCAGCAGGATCTTGTGAACCGTCGTAGGGATTCCTCGTCATCTCGCAGTACCTCGCGGAAAAGTGCAATAGATAAGCTCAAGTGCATTGGGGCAGAGGCGGATGAGCGCTGCGCGGGACTTGTTTCGGGAAGTGGGCTGGGCATTTCACGGGAAGCCGGACGCCTATGAGGCGCTTTGCAGAGCCGCAGAACGGTGGCGTGCGGAGGGACAGCCGTTCAGTGCCGGGATGGCGATGCTTCGTGCTGTCTATGCAGCGTGGGGCCAGCCGGAAATCATGCTAGACGCACATCGCGCTGCGCTTCGTGATTTCGAGCGCGTTGTCGTTGAGCAACCCCCCGACACACCTGCAGCTCTGGCAGCGATTTTCAAGCTCTGGCAGACGCTGAACCACGCTCTGTGGCTTTTCGAGGAGGAGGATCGCGAAACAGTTCGTTCCCGGATACGGGAGCTCGACTCCGAACTTTCTCAGCGCCTGCTCACGCACTTTAGCGATTCGGAACACGCCGACAACTACCTGGTGAGAGGAATCGTCGTTGTAACGAACCTCGACGGGCAATGGAGCGTTCAGTTCCCAAAATTTGA